>Ga0172372_10012754_pt1 | contig 10503 bp, 13 predicted proteins | sample LakKiv5m_2_FD_114544 | JGI IMG/M metagenome (GOLD analysis project Ga0172372, IMG submission 114544) | Freshwater microbial communities from Kabuno Bay, South-Kivu, Congo - kab_092012_9.5m | ecosystem: Environmental > Aquatic > Freshwater > Lake | place: Democratic Republic of the Congo... | reverse complement strand
ATTTTTGTAAATAATAAGTGAACAAACATCTGGATTTGCGGTGTATATTTCAAGCCATGATTCTCTTGCGCTTGCCATACAAGAATTACCTAAAGATCCCTTTTTCTCTTTATAAGTTGTGTAATGATACCAATGTGCAATATCACCACCACTAACTATCTCAAAGAATGAGAATTTATCATTCAATTTATCTATTGTTGATTTGTATAAATTTACAAACTCTTCAATATCTTTATCTAAAAACTTTTCTCCAGTTGTTAAGAGCAGTGCTCTAATTCCTCTACCAACTCCAATTTCTTGACGACCTCTTCCAAATAATTTAGACGTTTTATCAGAAGTTTCTCTAAGTTTTTCTTTATTGTAAACACCTTGTCCAACTTCTTGTCCAGATGAATTTGAGAATTTCACATAACAATAAGTTTTACCGGAGGTCATAGAAACATAACTTGAAACTATGATACCAATATCTTGATTTGTTGGCCTATAAGGTGAAGCTCCTTGTGGTTCATATCCAAGTGTTTGGAATATTTCTTCATTAGCTGGTGAGTGTTTAAGCCATCCAGCATCGCTGCCGATGAATCTTACATTAACTGTTTTATCTGCTAAAATTTCTTGGGCCTTTCTATCAGGCATGAAATTGATTGTATCATTTTTAGATGGAACAATATCGAAATAATTAGACCTAACTGGCAAGTCAGAGTTTTCTATACTTAAAAGTTTTTTTGCAATCGGGTTTTCAATTTTACCTAGTACTTTTCTGAAAGTATCTGAGTAGACTACATTTGATTCTATTATTAGTTCAAGTGATTCATTTATGAAATCAAGATATCCTTTAATCATTGTTGAAAAAATTAAATTTTAGGTATATATTAAATACTAATTCTCAAAAAAAAATCTTACCATTTAAAGTAAGATTTTTTTTGATAATTGTGACTTGTTGTAAATTTACTTTTTGCCTTTTCTACCCAATACATACTTATCGTAGTACCCATCAAACCCCTCCATCAACTTATCAATGCTTGGTGATTTTTCTAGCCCAATTATCTCATCAATAAGTCCATAATCTAAAGCCTCTTGTGAATTAAACCACATATCTCTCATAGAGTCATCATGTACTTCTTCAAATGTTTTTCCACAATTAGATGATAGAATTCTGAACAATAGGTAATTGTATTTTTCCGATTCCATCAAGGTAATTCGTTGGTCGTCAACTGTTCCTCTAGTGCCGGATGAAACATGGTGTAACATAACTCTTGATGAAATCAATGATGACCTTTTACCCTTAGCCCCACTCGACAACAGACAGCTCCCCATACTCGCTGCCATACCCAAATTAATTGTAGCGACATCTGGTTTAATATAGTTCATTGTGTCAATTATTGACAATCCACTCAAAACACTTCCACCTGGTGACGATATCAACATTGTTATATCTCTTCTGGAATCCAATGATTCTAAAAATAAAAGTTGAGCTTGTGTGATGTCTGCCATTCTCTGGTCTACTGGTCCAGTTATAAACATCTGTCGGTCTTGTAACATTCTTGAAAAGACATCCATTTGTGTAACATTAAGGGTTCTTTCTTCTAGAATGTATGGTGTCTGTGATGCTAAAATACTACTAACTTGATGATTAAGAACTGAATCAACCGTTGACCCATTAATTCCTATGTGTTTTGTAGCATAATTTTTAAATTCTTTTCCTAATTTTTCCATGTTTAATTTTCGTTTGTATTATTAGTTCTAATATTTAAATTGTTTAGATTTTTTTTAATTTTTATATAGGAATAAAATCTAAACAATCCGTAAAATCTTTTATAGAATAATTTAATTAATTAAAATTTTCTTGTATATTTACATAAAATTTATCAACTATATGAAAATTAAACTAACATCAAAAGAAACTTCATTACTTGAACTATTTGTTTTAGATATAAACTCTTCTTCAAAAATGAAATCGGTAAAATTAAAATTTCTCAATCCAGATAAATCCGGATTCATTCATCTTAGCAATGGTGAATATCTTTTTTTACTTACTTGTTGTGAAGAGAATATGAGAGAAGAAATTATTTCAATTTACGATTCTCTTATTAAGCAAGATACTAAGGATTTAGTAGAGGCTATTCAACTTACAACACCAATACTATGAACATAGTACTTGAAATCTGGGGATACCTATCAATGATAGTTGTCATTGTGTCTATGTTGATGAATGATGTTAAGAAACTTAGACTTATAAACTCAATTGCTTGTGCTATGTTTATAGTCTATGGATATTTTCACCAGGCTTATCCGGTTGTAATGATGAATTCAATTGTAATTATAATAAATCTTTATCACGTAAAAAAACTTAAATGATAGTCCAAATAATTTCATATCTACTTATAGCTTGGAGTTTTTACCAAGCTTGGAAAATGTTTAACAGAGAGCCTGAATTAATACAAAAGGTTTATTTCCAAGATATTAAAGATTGGATACTTGCAATTATTTTGGTCATTTCTGTATTTTCTGTAATTATTCTACTTACTTATATTGGTATACCAGAGTTCTTAAAATTTTCTTGGCTTACTTTGATTGGAAGTAAGTCTACTAATTTAATTGTTGCTCCAGTTGGTAATCAAACGACTTCTGTAATATCAATAATTGCCACCGTGGTATTTTATTTTTGTTTTGTTTTTTTCTTACCTTATTTGGCTAAAATTGAAGAAATACAATTTAGAGATTTGGTATTCGGAAAAAAACAAAGAATCATAAGTTCTTTGAAATTTGGATTTTTACATATGATAGTTGGAGTTCCTGTGTTTGCTGCCATTTTGCTTTCATTTGTAGGTTACATTTTCTCTTGGAAATACATCTCAAGATTTAATAAAGATTACCATAAAATTGGATTTAGTGATGCTTGTGAAACAGCACTTGAAAGTTCAACATCGCTACATGCTAAATACAATTTCATTTTAATTACATTTTTATTTTTAGTGATAACTCTTAATAACTTAAGTCATGTTTGATGGTGAAAAAACTTGGAAAGTTAAGTTGATAAAATGCCCAAGATGCTTTGTTCATGTCGAGCTCGAAGGAAAGTCCTCGATGTCAATAAAAAACGCACTAAAAGATGTAATCTTTAAGGCGAGAGAGCACAGTAAGAAATCTTGTTTTTTTAGAAATTCACACCCTGAGGTCAATAAGGGTGTTGTGGTTGTGTTTCAAGAGACGAGAACTGATACAAAAATAAAATCCGAATGGATAGAAAACAATTTTATAATAATTTAAAAATGAAAAAAATAATTTTACCTTTAATGTTTTTTGCGAATTTATGTTACTCGCAATTTCAATCATCAAATATTTATGTGCAAAGTCCAAGTTGTGACTATACACTTTCCGGGACTTGGTATGATACCACTTCTGTTACTAATTCAGGAAATATTCCTATGAGTTATGACTCAGTATTAATGGGTTGGAAATATGTTTTTCCAATAGTTACTGATTATGTTGAGATTTGCTTAACTCCAGTATTACCATGTGATTGTAGTGGACAAATCTGCCAAACTGATACCCCCGGTGTTTTCAATTTTTACTTTTGTAATACGATTGATGTAAAAGAAAAAGTACCAAGCTTCAAAGTTTTTCCTTTACCAGTTTCTAATTTATTGAATATACAAACTGATGAAAAAATTGATAAAGTAAAAATATTTGATAGTTTCGGAAAATTGGTATTAACATCTGATGATAAACAATTAGACCTTACTGATTTTGCTAGTGGATATTACTGGTTAGAAGTTAACTCGTCTCGTAGATTAAGAATAACAAAAGAATGAAATTGGATAATAGTTTTTTGACTAAGTACTTACTTGAAGGTATGATTTGGAGAAACTCATCAACAACTCCTGTTATTGATATACATAACTTTACAGTGAGTGAAGATATTGTAAAAGTTGAATATTCACTTGGTTTTAAAAAATTGGATGATGATAAAATAGTTTATCCTTATTTTAAGGAGATAAATTGTCAGATTCAATTAGACCAATTGAAAAGTTGGTTAAGATGTAGAAATTTAAATACTTTAGTATGATTAGAATTTTATTTTTAATTATTTGGTCGAATTTTTTATGTTCTCAAAATATTTCCAGGTTCACTGTCACTGATTCTATTTCTGGAAGAGAAGTGACTAGAAGGTTTCCTTCTTACACACTTCAATTTAAATCTCCTTTAGAGGCAGGTGATTATTTCAATATTGGAATAGTTTCTGATTCATTAAATAAGGATTCAATTGGTCTTAGGTTATATGTTTACTATCCAAATTATATAAATATTTCCGAGGTTATTGAAATCAGGTATGAAAATAATGCTAAAGATTTGTTAGTGCCGTCTGGGGTTGCGGATACTAATAATTATGTTGAATATGAGTTTATGGTGAATACATTTAGTATTAATCATTTTAAGCCAAAAACAATTTCTTTTAAAGGAATAATGACTTATGATTTTGAGGATAGGGAATATTTTATTAATTTTATGAAACAAATTTTATATTATGCAAAAGATTAAAGAAGATTTACCTTGGATGGTTATTATGGCTTCTGTTTTATTTTACGCCTTTTTTTTATTCATTCTCTAAAAAAGCACGCCATAAACTGAATATATAGTTTATGGCATTTCAATTTTCGCCCAAAACGGTTACTGATGGATTAGTTCTTTACTTAGATGCTGCTAACACCAGGTCTTACCCGGGAACTGGCCTTACTTGGTCTGATTTAAGTAGAAGTGGTAGTAATGGAACATTGGTGGGTTCTCCGACTTTTAACTCTGCTAACGGTGGAAGTATTGTATTTGATGGCACCAATAAATCTGTTTCGTTATCAAAGCAAAACTCACTGGTGAATGTGACTCAGTTCAGTATGTGTGCTTGGATGAAAAGAACTTTATCAAATTCAGGAATCATTATACATCAAGTGCAATCATTATCAAATGATGTAGCATTCGAATTGTGGTCTGACGGATATGCATATTTTGAAGTTGGTAATGGCTCAAATTCTTATGGGAGAGTATTAAATAATAGTACATCATGGCAATTTCTAAGCATGGTCTATAATGGTAGCTTGTCAGGAAATACAAATAGGCTAAAGGGTTACATTAATGGAGTCGAACAGACATTGGATTTTGAATCGACCACAATTCCATCAACTACTGGTACTGTAAATGCTAGTTTTATATTAGGTCCTTTTGGTGTAAATTACGGAAATGGCAATATTTCAAATGTGCAAATCTACAACCGAGCTCTCTCAGCATCAGAAATATTACAAAATTTTAACGCTACAAAAAGTAGATACAACACTCTTTAGTATGTACATTTATTTAATTACAAATACAATAAACGAAAAAAAATATGTTGGTAAATGTGAAAGACCATCTGACAAAACCAAAAACTATATGGGGTCTGGTGTTAAGTTACGACTAGCGTTCAAAAAATATGGTATTGAATTTTTCACAAAAGAAATACTTGAAGATAATTTAACAAAAGAAATTATATGTGAACGAGAAAAATATTGGATTAAAAAATTAAATACAAAAAGTAATTTTGGATATAATTTAACAGATGGTGGAGAGGGTTTATTGAATAGCACTGAAGAGATTAGAAAAAAAATTAGTGAAAAAAATAAAAAATTCATTGGTAGTCTTAATAGCAGATATGGTGCAAAATTAACAGAAGAACATAAGGAAATACTAAGACAATTCAATTTAGGTAAAAAATTGAGTGAGGAAGTTAAGAAAAAAATTAGTAATAGTAAAAAGGGTTCAAAATTATCAGAAACAACTAGAAAAAGAATGAGTGAGTATAGAATTGGCAAACCACTATCCGAGGAAACTAGGGAAAAAATGAAAAAAAACTCACACAATAAAATTACTGTACAAAAAATTAATAAAAAAACAAATGAAATATTAAAAACATATGATTCAATTCATGATGCGGCTATTGATTGTGATTTACATGTTTCGAGTATCAGTCAATGCATAAATGGAAAATTGAAAACCAGTGGTGGTTTTATTTGGAAAAGGTTAATTAATGATAGCCACAATGGGTCAATTGCCAATTAATATTTCAGTCTTCTGTTTTTAATATATAATTTATGGCAGGAAGAATTTCAAATACCGGTGGTATAGTTACAAATGGATTAATTCTGAATCTGGATGCTGGTAAATTACAATCTTATCCAAGAAGTGGTACTACTTGGAATGATATCAGTGGTAATAGAAATAATGGAACTTTAGTGAATGGTGGAAGTGGATTGACTTTTAATAGTTTAAATGGTGGTAGTTTAGTGTTTGATGGGATTGATGATTATTCCGATCTTGGCAACAATTTTAATTTTGAATATAATAACACATTCAGTGTTGGTGGTTGGTTTTATTTCAATAATGACATTGATATTACTTTAATTTCTAAACAAGAAACTTCTGGTAATTATAGAGGTTGGGTTCTCAGAAAATTAACCAGTTATCAACTAATGATTGGATTAGTTAACACCGTCGCAAATCAAGTACAAATTAGAGCAACAACTAATCTAATAAAACCCAATACTTGGTTCCACTTGATGGGGACTTATAATGGTTCCACACTCGCTAGTGGGTTAAAATTGTATATTAATGGTTCACAGGTGTCAACAACAGTGACATCAAATACTTTAGGAAGCAACACTGTGCTGAATTCAGTTTCTTGTATATTATCATTGGGATTTAACGGTAGAATATCAAATGTAACGATATACAATAAAGAATTATCCGCATCAGAAGTATTAAGAAACTATAACGCAACTATAAAAAGATTTGTCAACTGGGGCATAGATTCCGATGCTCAAAACTTTTTAACAGCTGCTCTTATCAATAATGATACACAAGCAATGGCTATCAACAACTTGGTCTTAGACCTTAAAAGATATGGAATATGGTCTAAAATGAAAGCAATATACCCAGTTGTCGGTGGAAATTCTTTTTCACATAAATTCAACTTGAAAGATGCGAGAGACTCAGATTTGGCATTTAGATTGTTATTCACAAATGCATCTGGAGGTTCCTGGATTCATAGCTCAACTGGGATGACACCAAATGGTAGTAGTGATTTTGCAAATACTTACTTTAATCCATCTACATCATTTAATAGTATAAATGATAGTGGATTTTCTTTTTATAGTAGAACTAGTAACTCTTTTAGTAACTTACCAAATCATGGTATTATATTTACCAATATTAACAATAGATTATATACATCTGTTCAGAACACTTTTACACAAGTTTGGGGAACTGAGAATGTTTCCTTCAATGTTACTTTCAGTAATAGTGATAGGAGGGGATTTTATACATCTGTTCGCACTGCTAATAATTCAAGAAAAACATATAAAAATGGCACAATTGCTGGTAGTAATACTGGAAATGATACTGCTGGCTCTTTACCAAATGGTTCATTTTATATAGGTGCTGCTAATATACAATACGCAACAAGTACATTTACAAATGATCAATTAGCTTTCGCTGCTTTTCACAATGGTCTAACAGACACAGAAGCAGCAAACTTCTACACAGCAGTTCAAGCTTTCCAAACAACTTTAGGTAGACAAGTTTAATTCCTATTTCAATAATTAATATATAATTTTATGGGAGTAAGAGGAAATTATTTTGGTGGTTTAGTATTAAACGGACTTGTTTTACATTTAGACGCAGGTAAAGTAGATTCATATAATAAAGGCGGTTCCAATTGGGTAGACTTTACATCAAATTCTAACAATTCCACACTTACTGGAGGTTACACATTTAGCAGATTTAATCAAGGAAGTATACAATTCAATGGGAGTAACTCATATGTTTCTTGTGGATTAGTACAATCAGTTGGATCTGATCCATCTCTACCATTTAGTGTGTCAGTCTGGGTGAAGAGAAACGCAAGCACTGGCAATTATCAAACTGTTGTAGAAAGATATCAAGGTGTAGCTCCTGCATATAAATTTGGATGGCAAATTGCATTAGACATGAATAGATTCGGAGCCTATAACGTAGGAGATTTAACAGTGCATATGAATAACTCTCAACATCAGGACACATTTATCACAGCAACCAGTTCATCTGTTTTAAATCTCTGGAGAAATGTAGTATTCACATATGACGGCACAAACGGGTTTTTATATGTTGATGGTGCGTTACAAGGATCGAATTCTAAACCACCTCCTCACCCCACCGGAGGAATGTCGGCAAATTCAAGAAATCTTAATGTTGGATATAATTTTAGTCATACGGGAAACTACCTAAACGGAAATGTATCACATTTGTTACTTTACAACCGAACAATAACAGCATCTGAAGTTTTACAAAATTACAGAGCTCTTAGACAAAGATTTATTTCTTGGGGAATTGATTCTGATGCTCAAACCTTTTTAACAGCCGCTATTATCAACGATGATACACAAGCAATGGCTATCAACAACTTAGTCTTAGACCTTAAAAGATATGGAATATGGACTAAAATGAAGGCATTATATCCAATCGTAGGGGGAAATGCTTTTTCACATGCAGTTAACTTGAAAACACCTGGAACTTACAACTTGACTTTTACTGCAACAGGATGGACTCATGCTTCAACAGGAATGACACCCAACGGAACAAGTGCTTATGCTAATACAAATCTAACATCTGATTTGGTACAGACTACAAATCACTTATCGTTTTATTCAAGAACTCAAACGGTTGGTGTGCAGGTTGAGATGGGTATATGGAATGCGTCTAATAACACATTTAATCAATTAAGACCGTCCGCAAACTACTATTCAGGTGATATAAATAATGGTTTTATTGCATTTATAACAACAACCGATGCTCGTGGATTTTGGATAGGAACAAAAACAGCAACAAATAGTAGAAAGGTATATTTGAACGGAGCGGTTCAAGCAACATCCACAACAAACGATGCTACTAATAATCCACCTGGGAACATTTATATAGGAGCAAGAAATCAAATTAACACAACACCTACAACTCAACTTTATTCAAATAAACAATGCGCCTTCGCTTCAATCGGAGACGGTTTGACAGACGCAGAAGCAGCAAACTTCTACACCGCAGTTCAAGCTTTCCAAACAACTTTAGGTAGACAAGTTTAATGAAAAAACTAATATATAAACCATGAAACACATTGAATCTTGGGAATCATTTAACGAAGCGTATAATAAACCACGAGCTGGTGGTAAAAAAAGATGGTCAGTTAAATACAAAAAGAAAATAAACTGTAATAACCCAAAAGGCTTTTCTCAAATACAGTTCTGTAAAAGAAAACGTAGAGGTGGAAAATATAAATCTTAAGATATAAATTCTAAACACAAACATTACATAAATAACTTATGTAACTCTGTCTGCTTTTAAATTCACTAAAAACAACATCTGTTGAAACCCGGTATCTCAATCCCAGATTTTTTATGGAACTAAACAAGTCCTTCCAAGTCTTAAAATCATCTAAATTAAGCTTGTCCTTCCATTGGCTTCTTAATTCTTCTTTTAATTTTATTTCTGGGTAGAATTGTTTAGTCTTTTTTATTATACACTCAAAGCCTCTTCTTCCAATTTCTAAACTTGCGTTTATAGGATCATCATAGTTCCATTGGAGATTTCCGATGAAACTAGAATAAGCTGGATTTACTTTAAACATTTTTTGACCATTTATAGAACATCTCTTTTCTAAATTATTAATGAATATTTCCCTTTTCCATAAATTTTTATTCTTTCTGTTAGCTCTTGTATTTCCTTTAAAAGAAAGATCTTCTATAAAAATATATTTACAATTAAACTTTTTAGATACTTCCGAAATATCCTTTGAAATTTCTAAAACTTCATGATTTAATTTATTATTTAGAGATTTAAATTTAGGATTGCTACTTGAAACTTTTAATCCAATTATTTTGTCAGTTAGTTCTTTCAATTTAAATAGTTTAGTGAACAATATATCATTATGTTCTTTTACAGAAATTCCTATAAATTCAGGATTTAGGTCAATTCCTAAATATCTACGATCATTCAAATTTAAAGACTCTTTAGTTTCTTCAAACGAGATTAAAAGATGTTTTTCTGTTAATTTTACTGAATATGTTTTTGGATTTTCTGCTAAATTATAAAGTTCTCTATAAGATCCTCTTAATTTTGGGATAATTAACTCAAAATGTTTCGTTCTTGAATGTTTATAGATTATTTTATCATTTAATAGGTCTAGTTTAAACTTTCTATTTCCGTTATTAGCAGCTTCACCAAATATGTTTAGAGGTAACAATCTTTTTTGTTTATAATGTTCTTTAGTAATTAGTCCTTTAAAATATTTAATCATAGTTGATTTTCCACCAAAGATAACTTTATTATCTTCATGTTTATTTAGTATTTGTTTAGCTTCGTTTATAGAACATTGACGAGTCCAAGCGTCTAAGTTATCTATGTTAGATAGGGATTTATGTAAAACTCTTATTTCCTTTTCCGATATTCCTT
>Ga0172372_10012753_pt1 | contig 10503 bp, 10 predicted proteins | sample LakKiv5m_2_FD_114544 | JGI IMG/M metagenome (GOLD analysis project Ga0172372, IMG submission 114544) | Freshwater microbial communities from Kabuno Bay, South-Kivu, Congo - kab_092012_9.5m | ecosystem: Environmental > Aquatic > Freshwater > Lake | place: Democratic Republic of the Congo... | reverse complement strand
GCGGTGCAGAACCTGCGGTTGATGCTGGGGGTGTGAGGTCCGCCAAGTTTCGCCATTGGGCATGAATTCATGCTTGAGCCGCCCGCCATGGGGACTCATTTTTCTGGTCTTTCGCTCAAAAAATGGTCCCCAGGCCGTGCGGCTCTGAAACAATTGGAATCTGACCCCAATGAACCAATGAACAACTAGTCTTCCTCGACGCCTGCCACCACCTGCTTGACCACATCGCTGGAGAAGCCACGGGTGGCCAAAAACCGGGCTTGCCGGTTGCGGCCGGCGGCGTCGGTGGCGACATGGCCAAATTTTTTTTGCCAAACCGCCAAAGCCCGCGCCAGCTCCGAGTCTTTCAAACCCGCCATGGTCTCGGCCACCAATTCGGGCGAGACGCCCTTGGCTAGCAATTCTTGGCGCAATCGCATGCCGCCCAACTTGATGGCGCGGCGGTTGACCAGGGTTTCAGCGACACGCGTGTCGTCGACCAAGCCCTTGGCCTCGAGCTGGGCCAAAGCCTGCTCGACTTCCTCAGGGCTGGCGTTTTCGCTCACCAGCTTGTCCTGCAAAGCTTGGCGAGAGTACTCGCGCTGCGCCAGCAGACTGACCGCGCGGGCTTTGACATTCGGTGCCCGCGCATCTTTGCTGTTGGATGATTTGGTCATGTGACGCTCCTCTGTGACAGGACCCGCCTGTGCCCTCCCCCAGCCCATGCGGCTGTGACTGTGGCCGCTGCTGGCGCCCACAGGCCCCGCACTGTCCAGAGCAGGGCTGGCCGCACCGCCTTGGATCACCTTGAACGGCCAGCGGACCGCAGCGCCCCTCACTTGACGGCCTGCAGTTTGGCCTCTTCCACCTCTTGCGGCAGCAAGGGAATACCCAAGGACTCGCGCACCTTGTTTTCAATTTCGAAGGCCAACTCGGGGTTCTCGCGCAGGAATTCGCGGGAGTTGTCGCGGCCTTGGCCGATTTTTTCGCCTTGGTAGGCATACCACGCACCCGACTTGTCAATGATTTTGGCAGTGACGCCCATGTCGATGATTTCGCCCTGGCGGCTGATGCCTTCGCCAAACAAGATGTCGAACTCGGCGGTTTTGAAGGGGGGGGCCACTTTGTTTTTCACCACCTTGACCTTGGTTTCGTTGCCGATGGCTTCTTCGCCCTTTTTGATGGTGCCGGTGCGGCGGATGTCCAAGCGCACCGAGGCGTAGAACTTGAGCGCGTTGCCGCCAGTGGTGGTTTCGGGGCTGCCAAACATGACGCCAATCTTCATGCGGATTTGGTTGATGAAGATGACGGTGCAATTGGTTTTCTTGATGTGCGCAGTGAGCTTGCGCAGCGCTTGGCTCATGAGGCGGGCTTGCAGGCCGGGCAGAGAATCGCCCATTTCGCCTTCCAACTCGGCCTTGGGTGTGAGGGCTGCCACCGAGTCCACGACGATCAGATCGACCGCGCCAGAGCGCACCAGGCTGTCGACGATTTCAAGGGCTTGCTCGCCGGTGTCGGGCTGGCTGATGAGCAGGTCTTGCAGGTTGACACCGAGCTTTTGGGCGTATTGCACGTCCAGTGCATGCTCAGCGTCGACAAAGGCGCAGGTGCCGGCCATTTTTTGCATCTCGGCAATGACTTGCAAGGTGAGCGTGGTTTTGCCGGACGACTCGGGGCCGTAAATTTCGATGACGCGTCCGCGGGGCAAACCGCCCACGCCCAACGCGACGTCCAGACCGAGCGAGCCGGTGGACACCACTTGGATGTCTTCAATGGCCTCGCCCTCGCCCAAACGCATGATGGTGCCTTTGCCAAACTGTTTTTCAATTTGGGCCAAGGCGGCTTGCAAGGCTTTGGCTTTTTCGCCGGCAGCGGCGATGCTTTTGACGTTGTCCATAAATAACTCCTTATAAATCAATGGTTTACAATTTTACCCGGCATCTGCTTTAAATCACAGGCTGGATACTTGAACAGTACTTTATCCCAGAATACAAATCTGTAAAGTCTTTTTTTGGTCAGTTTGCCTTACCATATACTGGGGCTGTCAAAACGCTGTCGCACCCCACTGACATCTTTAAACACCCCACCCTCAGCATGAGCTTCAACCTGCTTCCCTCCGCACAAGACTGGCGACAAGCCCACCTCGGGCGTCTGCTGGGCCATGCCCTGCGCCGCTTTGACGAACGCGTGTTGCAATTGATGACCCGGCAGATCGAGGTGCCACTGGCGCTGGCGAATTTGGCCGCGCGTGACAAAGTGAGCGCCGCCCACATCCACATCACGCGGCATCTGCCGCTGGACGGCGCGAGGTTGAATGACTTGGCGGCGATGGCAGGCATGAGCAAACAGGCCATGGGCGATCTGGTGACGCAATGCGAGGCATGGGGCTTGGTCACTCGGCTGCCCGATCAACGCGACAACCGCGCCAAGCGCATCGTCTTCACCGACACTGGGTTGGCTTGGCTGCGTGGTTTCGAGCAAGCCGTCGCGCAAACCGAAGCCGAGTTTCGCCAAGAAGTGGGGGCTGAAGTGGCCACCGTTGTGAGCCTGGGCTTGGAGGCCTATGCCAATGGCTATCGTTAACCCTCAAATGCTGATCCACACAGTCTCAACAACCATCCCTGCCCCTAGAATGAAATTGCAGCGCGCTGCGCTGAGGAGAGCGGGCATGCGCATATTGATCGCCGAAGATGACCAAGTGTTGGCCGATGGACTGTTGCGCACCTTGCGCGCCTCGGGCGCGGCTGCCGATCATGTGTCCAATGGCAGCGAGGCCGACGCTGCACTCATGACCTCCAGTGAGTTCGACCTGATTATTCTGGATTTAGGCCTGCCCAAAATGCACGGCCTCGAAGTCTTGAAACGCCTGCGGGCGCGGGGCAGCAGCATGCCGGTGCTGATCCTGACCGCTGCTGACAGCGTTGAGGAGCGCGTCAAAGGGTTGGACTACGGCGCGGACGACTACATGGCCAAACCCTTCAGCCTGCAAGAGCTTGAAGCCCGGGTGCGCGCCCTCACAAGGCGCGGCATGGGCAGCACCACAGCCACCATCAAACACGGCCCGCTGGTCTATGACCAAGCTGGGCGCATGGCCACCATCGACGGCCGCATGGTTGAGCTCTCAGCACGCGAACTCGGGTTGCTCGAAGTGCTGTTGCAACGGGTGGGCCGCTTGGTCAGCAAAGACCAGTTGGTGGAGCGCTTGTGCGAGTGGGGCGAAGAGGTCAGCAACAACGCGATCGAGGTCTACATCCACCGATTGCGCAAGAAAATTGAAAAAGGGCCCATCCGCATCGCCACGGTGCGTGGCCTGGGTTATTGTTTAGAAAAAATTGCGCCCCCACCCGCTTGATCTTGAGCGCCCGAGTCAGCTCGCGCATCCCACACCCCGGACCCTGACACCGCTGCCATGGTGAAGCTGTTTCAACGCCGCCAAAACTCGCTGTTTGGCGAAATCCTCGACTGGATGCTGACCCCTTTGCTGCTGCTGTGGGCGGTCACCTTTGGCCTGACTTGGCTCGTGGCCGAAGGCATCGCGCGGGTGCCGTTTGACCAAGGCTTGAGGCACAACGCCAAGGCCTTGGCGCAGTTGGTGCGCAGCGATGACCCGCGGATGAATTTTCAACTGCCACGGCCCGCGCACACGATCTTGCATGCCGACGAAACGGACCAGATCTTCTACCAAGTCATAGGCACCCGGGGCGAGTTTTGGAGTGGCGAAGTGCTTTTGCCGCCACCGAATGACGATGAAAAATTGGTCACCGACGAAATGCACATGCGCGACGATGTGTTCAAAGGCACCCCGATCCGCGTGGCCTACATCTGGGTCCGGGTGGAAGACCCGGATGCGCAACCGATTCTGGTGCAGGTGGCCGAAACACTGGAGAAGCGCTCGGTTTTGGCGCAAGAAATTATCCAAGGTGTGATGCTCCCGTTGTTTGTCATCTTGCCGCTGGCCGTGTTGCTGGTATGGCTGGCCTTGGCGCGTGGCATTCAACCACTCAATCAACTCGAGGACCGCATCCGCAAACGCAAACCCGACGACATGAGCCCGTTGGACGAAAGCATGGTGCCCACCGAGGTTTTGCCGCTGGTCTCATCCATCAACGATCTGCTCAACCGCTTGCAAAGTTCAATCGCCACGCAAAAACGGTTTTTGGCCGATGCCGCGCATCAGCTGAAAACACCGCTGGCCGGTCTGCGCATGCAGGCCGATTTGGCACAGCGCACCGACGCCAATGCCGAAGATTTGAAGCAATCGTTGAAGCACATCGGGCGCGCCAGCATGCGCGCGACCCACACGGTCAACCAATTGCTGGCCTTGGCCCGGGCTGAGAGCAGTGGCGCACCGGTGGCGATGCAAACTTGCGACCTGGCCGCCCTGACCATGGACGTGGTCAAAGACTCCTTGCCACGCGCCATGGAGCGCCACATTGACCTTGGCTTTGAAGGGCCCAGCAGCGGACGCACCCTGATGCAAGGCAACCCGACTTTGCTGAAAGAGATGGTGCGCAATTTGATTGACAACGCCATCAACTACACCCCGTCGTCGCAATCCAAGGCCGGCGTGGTGACTGCGCGTGTGAGCGGTGCAGCCACCACCGGTTGGTTGCTGCAAGTCGAAGACTCGGGGCCCGGCATTCCTTTGGCAGAACGCGCACGTGTGTTCGAGCCGTTTTACCGGGCCTTGGGCACCGAGGCCGATGGCTCGGGTTTGGGTCTGGCCATCGTGCAAGAAATCGCCGAGAAACACCAAGCCAAAATCAGCTTGGGCGAAACCCACCCCGGACACGCACAGCCAGGTGCTTGTTTTGGCATTTTGTTCAACCCCGCCCCACCAACCTAGCGAGAAGTCTCCTTGAAAAAAATCTTCACCCTGATGTGCCTGTTGTCTTTGTCTGTTGCTGTGCAGGCCGCATGTCCAAGCGATGCCCAAGTGGATGCTTTCCTCGTCGACTTCAGCAAACGACAACTCAGCGCCGGTTTCGGCAATGACATCAGCGCCGCTGATGCCGATTGCGCCAAGCACAAGTTGGCGGCCAAACTGCCCGCCTACTTGGGCGAACGCATTGGTTACAAAGCCGGCTTCACCAGCCCGACCTCGCAAAAAACCTTTGGCATGGATGGTCCGAAGTGGGCCTACATGTTCAACCGCAACATGATCGACATCATTGCCGTCGTCCCATCCCAATTTGGGGCTCGACCCACCTTCGAGGCCGACCTGCTGGTTGAGGTCAAAGACGCTCGTTTGGCCGAAGCTCAATCCCCACTGGAGGCCTTGGCCTGCTTGGAGTCCGTCATCCCTTTCATTGAGTTGCCCGACCTGATGATGCAGGGCGCGTTCTCCGGCAATGCTTTGCTGGCGGCCAACTTGGGCTTCAAGGGAGGCGTTTTGGGCGCTGAAATACCGGTGCAAAACACCCAGGCTTTTGCCGATGCCTTGGCCAATATGACGGTGGTGATGAGCGACCGGGGTCCGCAAGCGAAAGAGTTTGGCCGCGCCAAAGGCAGCGACTTGCTCGGTCACCCTTTGAATGCCGCCCTGTGGTTGGCCAAGGCGCTGAAAAAAGAAGGTATCAACTTGAAGAAGGGGGATTTGTTGAGCTTGGGCGGATTCTTACCCCCGGTCCCCAGCCAATCGGGTATGAGCATTCAACTTCAGTACTTGGGCTTGCCGGGCGACCCTGCAGTGAGCGTCGATTTCAATTGACCCCAGGCCTCATACGGCCTTGCTGAACACCACCACGTGATCGGCTTGCAAACGTATGCCGATCCATTCACCAATCTGGTGGTCATGGTGGCTGGGGACATGGGCCATGACATGTTGGCCGCTGTCCAAGCGCAGGGTGTATAAAAACTCTGAACCGCGAAAGGCTTTGCGCACGATTTGGGCTTTCACCGGCGCTTCATCATCATGAACAATATCGTCGGCGCGCAGCAGCACTTCGCATTCGCCGTCCGCCGCCCCCTGGCATTGCGCCAAATCCTCAGCCACATCATCCAATTCACCCAAAGGGGTGTGCAACGACCATTGGGCATCTTCTTGCACAACATGCGCGGGGGCGAACACGCCGTGCCCGATGAATTCGGCAACGAAACGGGTGCTGGGACGATGGTAGAGCTGGTAGGCGTCATCCCATTGGTGCAATTGGCCCTCATGCATGACCCCAATCCAATCGCCCAAGGCAAAGGCTTCCATTTGGTCATGGGTGACAAACAGGGCGGTGATTTGCGCTTTTTTCAAAATATCGCGCAGCTCGTGGGCCAAGCGTTCGCGCAAATCGATGTCCAAATTCGAGAATGGTTCATCCAGCAGCAACAATTTGGGCTCGGGGGCCAGCGCACGTGCCAAGGCCACACGCTGTTGCTGTCCGCCCGATAGTTCATGCGCATGGCTGCGTCCCAGGGCCTCCAAGCCAACCAGGCTGAGCATCTCTTGCACACGCGAGCGGCGTTGCTCGGCGGGCCAGTCGGACAAGCCAAAGCCGACGTTGTGGGCCACATCCAGATGGGGAAACAAAGCGTAATCTTGAAACACCATGCCTATGCGGCGGTGTTCCGGTGCGGTGTGATGACCGGGGGTGCTGATGTCATGGCCCGCCATGCTGATGCGGCCTTGGCTGACCCGCTCCAGTCCTGCTACCGCGCGCAGCAACGATGTTTTGCCGCAACCTGAAGGCCCAATCAGCACGCCCATTTGGCCTTGCGCCAAGCCAAAGCTCACATCATTGACTGCAGGCTTGGCAAGGGCAGGATAGTGCACTTGCAAATGAGAAACATCCAGGTACATGCAGCGGATTGTAGGCAGGCGGTTGTGCAAACCCGCGTCCTACAATCTATTTTCATTTTTCTCACGTGCTTTTTGGCACAACACATGCGCCTATTTTCTGGTTTTCGCGGTTTGCTCACCCTGCTCTTGGTCTGGCCGGTCTTGATGGTGTTGGCCGCTTGGAGCCAATGGGATGCCAGTTCGGCGCAAGTGCTGCAAGCGCTGTCTCAAACCGTCTTGCCCGATTACCTGTGGAGCAGTTTGCTGCTGTGTTTGGGGGTTGGTCTGGGGGTGATCAGCATGGGCAGTGTCAGTGCAGCCGCCGTCAGTTTGTTTGACTTTCCAGGGCGCAAAACTCTCGAGTGGGCCTTGTTGCTGCCGCTGGCCATGCCCGCTTATGTGGTGGCCTATGCCTACACCGATTTCCTGCAATACAGCGGCCCGTTGCAAACCCAGTTGCGACAGGCTTTCGGTTGGCAAGGCGCGTTGTGGCCCGATGTGCGCAGCCTGTGGGGAGCGGCTGCGGTCCTCAGTTTCAGTCTGTATCCTTATTTGTATTTGCTCACCCGCACCGCCTTGACCGAGCGTGCCCCGCAGTTGATGGAAGCGGCTCGTTTGTTGGGCTTGGGCTTGATGCAACGCATTTTGCGCGTGGCCTTGCCCTTGGCCCGTCCGGCGATTGCAGCAGGCGTGGCGCTGGCCTTGATGGAGACTTTGGCGGATTTTGGCGTCAGCAGTTATTTTGGCGTGCAAACCTTCACGGCCGGCATTTACAAATCTTGGCTGGTCATGGACAACCGCTGGGCAGCGGCACAACTGTCCACCGTTTTATTGGTGCTGGTGGGTTTGATGCTTTGGCTCGAGTTTCGCGCCCAATCGCGGCTGCGGTTTGTCAATGCTCGTTTGCGTGCGCGCACGCATGAATCTCAACCCCTGCCGCTTCAATCATGGCCAGCGCTGTTGGCCCTTTTTTTATGCCTGATGCCGATTTTGCTGGGCTTTGTGGCCCCTTTGCTGATCATGCTTCATGCGCTCTGGCAAAACAGTCAAACCCAGGCCATGCCCTGGCCTTCTTTCATGGATTGGACCTGGAACAGCTTGCGATTGGGGGGCATCACGGCTTTGTTGGCCGTGGCCTGTGCCCTCTTGTTCGCCTATGGTGCTCGGGTCCAGCCCAGCCGCTGGCGTTTGCTCAGCGCTCAATTGATGGGCCTGGGCTATGCCGTCCCAGGGGTGGTCATCGTGGTGGGCCTGTTGTGGCCGGTCAGTTGGCTGCAAACCCACTGGCCCCAAAGCCAAGCCGGTTACTGGCTGACCGCCACGATCTTGGGCTTGGTTTGGGCGTATCTGGTGCGTTTCATAGCTGTGGCACTGCAAAGTGTGCAAAGTGGTTACAGCCGTATCTCCACCACAACCGATGAAACCGCCCGCCTATTGGGCACCCATGGTTGGGCCTTGTTTAGCCGTGTGCATTGGCCCTTGCTAAGCCGTGCCACGGCGGCGGCGCTGCTGCTGGTCTGGGTCGATGTGATGAAGGAATTGCCGGCCACGCTGGTGCTGCGGCCCTTTAACACCGACACGCTCGCCGTGGTGGCTTACCAATTGGCGCGGGATGAACGCTTGGGCGAGGCCGCATTGCCTTCCATGGCGCTGGTACTGGTTGGTCTGCTGCCCGTGCTGTTGCTCAGCCGCGCTTTGCGTCAACCGCGCTGAAACAACCTGACAGACAGGGCGGTCATCCAAAGCTATTAAATACGAATAATTCCTATTTGATCTATAGTCAGGCTTTTTTCACATCGAAAGCTCTGAGATGATTTTGTGTGCTTTGCGGCGCGTACTGGCGCGTTTGAAATCTGAGTTGGCCATTGGCGTTGCCGCCGCCCTGACCTGCTCATTGGTGCCTGCCCAAGCAGAGGAGCCGGTCTTGAACCTGTACTCGGCGCGTCATTACGCCACCGATGAAGCGCTGTATTCGAATTTCACGCGGGCCACGGGCATCCGCATCAACCGGGTTGACGCAGATGACGCTGGCATCTTGGCGCGTCTCAAAGCCGAGGGCAGCGCCTCAGCAGCCGACGTGATCTTGTTGGTGGATGCAGCGCGGCTGTGGAAGGGCGAGGTCGATCAGCTGTTTGCCCCAGTGAAATCGAGCGAATTGGAAAAAGCAGTGCCCCCCCATTTGCGCTCTCAAGCCCGGCCCGAAGGCAGCCTGTGGTTTGGCCTGTCAACGCGCGCGCGCTTGATCGTTTACGACAAACAAAAGATCCAGCGCACAGACGTCGACAGCTATGAAAAATTGGCCGATCCGCGCTTGACAGGGCGCTTGTGTGTGCGCTCAGGCTCGCACCCTTACAACCTGTCCCTGTTTGGTGCCATGATGGAGCACCTGGGCCCAGCGGCCACCGAGACCTGGCTCAAAGGCTTGGTCGCCAACATGGCCCGCAGCCCCAAAGGGGGTGACACCGATCAAATCAAAGGCGTGGCCAGCGGCGAATGTGGTGTGGCCCTGGTCAACTCGTATTATTTGGCGCGCATTCTTCGCAGCAACACGCCCGAAGACAAAGCCATCGCGGAACGCATCGGCGTGGTCTTTCCCAATCAAGCCACCACCGGTACCCACATGAACATCGCGGGTGGGGCCGTGGCGCGTCATGCCAAGCACCCAGAGAACGCCCTGAAATTCTTGAAATACCTGGTCAGCGCCCAAGCGCAAACTTACTTTGCTGATGGCAACAACGAGTGGCCCGTTGTCAAAGGCTTGAAACTGAACAACCCCGCTTTGCAAGCCATGGGTGGAGCCAACTTCAAGAGCGAACAGTTGCCGGTGAGCGTGGTGGGCATGAACCAAGTGAGGGTTCAACAAATGCTCGATCGGGTCGGTTTTCGTTGAATCTGATCGATGCGCTTGAAGCAAGCGCTTGGAGCACACCCGCTTGAGCAGGTGACAGCGGCTGGGGTCAAGGCTTGCCCGGGTTGGGCAACTGTTGCAGCGCCTCGGGGCGCACTTGCTGTTCCAAGCGTTGCGGCTCGCGGGGGTCGATCGGACCAAAACCCAAACGGCGCAAATGACCGCCCGACCAAGCCCAAAACCACAGGTTCAACAGCACCAAGCCGATGCACAAGCGAAAGCCCCATTTGCTCATGCCAAAGCCCCCGGACGCACGCTGACCTCGTCACTGGACACCGTCACGCGCCCCGTCGCGGTGTCGAGTTGCAACACGCCTTGCGCATCCACGCCCGCGCCCACACCGGTCAAGCCACTGGACAAGGCCAGAGCTTGGCCTTGCAATAAATCTCGCTGGGCATAGGCGGCTTGCAGCGGGGCAAAACCTTCGCGCTCGAAGCGTTGAAGATGGGCCACCAAGGGCCACAACACCGCAGAGAGCACGCTGTCGGGGCTGGCCTGCGCTTGCACCTCGGCCCAACCCACAGCAGGCATGGTCAAGCCCTCAGAGGGCGGCGCTTGGATATTGATGCCAACGCCCACCACCACATATCGAGCGGCTTGCTCGACACCGGCGAGCAATGCGGTTTCGATCAAGATGCCGCCCAGCTTGCGCGGCTGCGACATCGGCCCCAGCCACAGGTCGTTCGGCCATTTCAAACCCAGCTTGAACAGGTGATCGGGGTCCAGGCTGTTGGCAATGCTCAAGCCCACCGCCAAGGACAGGCCTGACCAGTTCGCCGGCTTCAGGGGCAGCCCCAAGGAGAACAGCAAGGCTTCGCCGGGGCGGTTCTGCCATTGGCGGCCCAAG
>Ga0172372_10012752_pt1 | contig 10506 bp, 9 predicted proteins | sample LakKiv5m_2_FD_114544 | JGI IMG/M metagenome (GOLD analysis project Ga0172372, IMG submission 114544) | Freshwater microbial communities from Kabuno Bay, South-Kivu, Congo - kab_092012_9.5m | ecosystem: Environmental > Aquatic > Freshwater > Lake | place: Democratic Republic of the Congo... | reverse complement strand
TCCATTGTCTCTCCATTTTCGCCTAGATGCTGCGAGAGGATCGCGTCGATGGTGTGGTCGCGGTGGTCGCTCATGCCAGAGCTCCTTTCTGCGTCAGACATTCTGCAAGCATGGCGCGCGCGCGTTGGAGGCGTTTCTTGATGGTTTCTTCTTGTTCATCGAATGCCCGTGCCACATCTCTCATGGTGTGCGCATCGCGATACGCGGCTTGTACGCAGTGCGCATAGATCGCGGGAAGTCGCGAGATGCAATCGTCAAGTGCAGCAAGTCGCTCACGGAATCCCATCGCCGTTTCATCGCCTCCGCGGTAGCGCTCAAATGTTGCGAGATCTCGTTCGACGGCATGTGCAGTGAGATCATCCACACAAGAGGCAAGGTGTGTTGGATCGACCGCGTGCTGTCGCGCATGTCGAGACACGAGATCCAAACTCACGAGCCGCGCGATGCCTCGCAACCACGGACCAAATGGCCGCGTGCGGTCGTAGTCTGCGAGCCTACGCCACGCAACAAGCACTGTTTCCTGAAAGATGTCATCCTCCAGCGAACGCATCGACGAACGATGCGCGCAGCGGAGATTCGCGCGAATGGAAACAAGCAGCGCGTCGCCGTGCTCGCGCATGAGCACTTCAAAGAGGTCACGGGCTGTGGGGTCAGACTGGTTCATTGCTCGACGCTCAAAGGTCACCGCATCAGTTTCGATCCTTCGGTGGGATGCCAATCTGATCTGGGGGTAGCGCTTCTTGCGCCCCCGTCGCGTTCGGGGACAATGAAATCACCGCAATCGAAATTTTCGCAATCGAAACTTCCGCAATCGAACTTTTTACGAGTTACGCATCAAGCCCGCTCTGGACCGCCATTCCCAACGCGAAGACGAGGCCAGCGAGCACGATCCCTCCGAAAATCATCGCAAAGCCGATCAGCATAGAGACGCCGCTGAGTGCAACACAGAGTGCGCTTTCAGCACGACGCCTTGGCATACATCGAGCGAAGACAACCAGCGTCATGCGTTGGGCTCGGAAGCCGCACCACGCGATGGCGAAGAACGCAGGTGCAAGGAACGACGCGATGGCCATTGGTGACAGCGAGTCGTAGGCATCAATGACAATCATCACAATAACCAGCGTCGTCGCAACGCAGATCGGTAACGCGAGATATCCGAGCACGGGGAGACGCCGCATCGTGCGCGCGATACAGACGGATTGCGGATCGAAATCTGTGCCACATTCTGGGCAACAGCCTCGGTCACTGTTTGTCGCCAGTGTGAATCCGCAGTGATCGCAGTGCGGCTCTGGGAGCGCGCGTGTGTAGCGGTTGAGAAAGTGCTGCGAAACAGCCATGCGCGGAGAATCGCAGGGCGTCGGCGGAAACGCAAGCGTCCTGCGAGAAGGTGCCTGCGCGGCCGATGTGTGTGTTCTCAGCGCGACGCAGGCATTCGCGGATAGTCGTTGTAACCGCGCGCGTCGTCGCCATAGAAAGTCGTGTCGTCCCACGCAGCGAGTTCTGCGTCGGCGGCGAAGCGTTCTGGAAGATCGGGATTCGAAATCGCAAGGCGACCAAACGCAATCGCGTCACCCAAGCCGTTGGCAAGATCCGCTTCAGCCGCAGCGACATCGTTGCCGTAGCCGTTGAGCACGATCGGCCCGTTGAAGCGCGCCTTCATTTCGCGGGCAAGACGCTCTGTGAAGTGACTGTTCCAACGATCCTTCGACCAATAGTGGTTGAAAAGATGCAGATACGAAAGGCGGCGTTTTCCAAGTTCCTCGGCTACTCGCTCCATCAACGCTTCATCGTCGTGGTGGTGCGGCAAATCATTCACGCTTCCCATCGGCGAGAGTCGCACACCGACGCGCGCGTACGAGAACGCTTCACCAGCCGCGTCGATGACATGAAGCAAAAGTCGCATGCGATTTTCGATCGATCCGCCCCACGCGTCGTCGCGCTGGTTGAGTGAGCCCGAAAGAAACTGGTTGATGAGATACGAGTTCGCTGCGTGCACTTCGACGCCGTCAAAACCCGCGGCTTTCGCGCAGCGCGCTGCGTGGCCGAAGTCTTCGATCACACGCGCCATCTCGTTTGTTTCGAGTGCGCGCGGCATACTTGCCTCGACGCGTTCGCGGCGGCCATCGGGGTGGCGAATACTGACATAGCCCTTGGAGCGTGCTGCGACGGGCGCCACCGGTGGTTGTCCGTTCGGTTGATGCGCGACATGACTCACACGCCCCACATGCCACAGTTGACAGAAGATGCGACCACCTGCTGCGTGCACACGATCTGTGACCAACTTCCAACCAGCGATCTGCTCGTCCGAATAGATGCCTGGCGTATGCGGATAGCCCTTTCCTTCCGGTGAAATCTGCGTTGCTTCGGTGATCAGTAATCCGAACGATGCGCGCTGCGCGTAGTGATCGGCCTGCAGTTCTCCCGCAATGTCGCCAGGCTGCTGCGCACGCTGTCGTGTGAGCGGCGCCATGAAGACGCGGTTGGGGCAGACAAGCGAACGAAGCGAGATCGGTTGAAGCAGGTTTGGGTATCGCATCACGAATTCCTTAGGCGAGTCATCTTCGCAGGAATGCGCGTATCCGATGCGTCGCTCGCCAACTCTTCCTATCGCTCATTACACTCTCAATCTCAGCCTCCGAGATTCCACTATGACGAGCCTTCGTTCAACCGTTTCGATGTCACGCACGCCCGCAGCGCTCTGCGCCATGCTTTGTGCAGCAATCGGTATGACAACACTGGTTGGCTGCAACACGGCACCCAAGTATGAAAGCCGCGCATCGTTCGCGCTTGAAGCGAAGGCAGCCGAGAAGTGGTTTGAGCAAAATGTGTCTGGCTTTCGCGAGCAAATCGACAAGAGCGGCGGTTACATCATTTTCCCAGACGCTGGTGAGTGGGGCATCATCTTTGTCGGCGGGAGTTTTGGTCGTGGAGGCGCATACTCCCCATCGGGCGAACAACTTGGTTGGGCTGCCATCAATCGCACGGCGCTTGGCGTGACCGTGGGTGCGCAAGGGCAGAAGATTGCAATGGTTCTTGAAAATGAAGAAGTCATGCGCAAATTCAAAGAGGGAACTTGGTCTGGTGACATTGCAGCCACGGTGGTCGCTGCGCAAGCTGGAACAGCAGCCTCAAAGCAGTTCAAAGATGGCGTGATTGTGTATGTGGGCGATCAGGCTGGACTCATGTTCGGTGTGTCGATTGCGTTATCGCATGTTCGCTACAAGTCGCTCGCGGATCTTGAGTGACTCGCGCCTCGTTCTCGATCATTTGTGAAACCATGCTGATGGAGCCTTCGCTTCGGTGAGCGCTGCCGCTATCTTGCGTCCGCGAGACGCCGTCTCGCGATTCGTTTCTTTGAGGATCTCAGCATGCACGATCACACGCGCCGTGAATTTCTCGCACTTTCTGCAACCGTTGGCGCAGCAAGTCTTGTTGTCCCAAGCGGATTTGGCCTGAACATCGCACTTGCGCAGCAGGCGAAAACAGCCGCCGATGGCGGTGGAGTAGGAAAGGTTGTCCGCATTGGCCTCGTTGGCTGCGGTGGTCGTGGTTCCGGTGCAGCGAATGACTCGCTCACTGCGAATCCGAATGTGAAGATCTTTGCGATGGCCGATGTGGATCTCACGAAAGCGAAGGGCGCGCGGGATGCGCTCAAAGAGGCGCACGGCGATCGGGTTGATGTGCCCGATGAACGAATCTTCGGCGGCCTGGATGGCTATCTGAAGATTTGCGATCTGAAGGATGTCGACCTCGTCCTGCTCGCAACAGCACCGGGCTTCCGACCGATTCATATTGCGGCAGCCGTTGCGGCGGGTAAGCATGTCTTTGCGGAGAAGCCCGTGTGCGTGGATACGGCGGGCTACCAGGTGTGTTGTGCGGCGCACGATCTTGCGAAGAAACAGGGCACAGCCATCGTCACGGGCACGCAGTATCGCCGTCAACCGAGTTTTATCGAAGGAATCAAGCGCATTCGTGAAGGCATGATCGGCGAGGTCGTTGGCATGACGGCGCGATACTGCTCAAACGGCATCTGGTATCGCGAGCGTCAGCCTGGCATGAGCGATATGGAGTACCAGATCTATAACTGGATGCATTTCATTTGGCTGTCGGGCGATCAGATCGCCGAGCAAGCGGTCCACAACATCGACATTGTTCACTGGGTCATGGGTGGGCCGCCGACGCGTTGCTTCGCATCGGGTTCGCGTTGGAATCGTCCGGCTGACAGCGAAATGTGGGATTCGGTTTCGTGCGATTTCGAGTGGGCGAATGGCAAAATCTGTTCGTTCACGGGCCGCCACTGGCCAAACTCCGACAACCAACTCGACAACATCGTGTACGGCTCGCGTGGCGTTGCGTACCTACGAGCATTTGATGCGGGAACGCAAATCTACGACCACGCGGGGAACGAGTTGTTCTCGATCAAGGGCAATCTTGGCGCTGCCTATCGCCAAGAACACAAAGAACTTGTCGAGTCGATCGTCGCGGGCAAACCGATTGTCGAACTTCGTCAAACTGCAGAGAGTTCGATGATGGCTGTGATGGGTCGCGAAGCTGCATACTCGGGTCAGATTGCAACATGGGATTTCATGACGACGAAATCGAAATTGGACCTGATGCCGAAGGTCGTTCAGATTCCAGGCGATGCGCCAGCACCGTTCGTGCGGAAGCCGGGCGAGTATCGTCTGCAGTAAGCGTTCATATCCAATCTTGTATGAACACGGCGCGCGCGGAATCGGCAAGTTCCGCGCGCGTCGCGCTGAGAGATGAATCTCATTGGTGCTTGACTTGTCGCATGCTTATGCCGAGCGGGCGCGCCGCGAACCAACAAGCGCGGCCAACGCGCCAAGCGTCAAGGCACCTGGCGCTGGCAAGTTTGCGGGAACCTTGTCTGACCCGCCGTCTTCGAATCCGCGGAAGCGTGCTTCGAACGCTGGCTCTGCATCGATATCGAAAATGGACTCATCGTTGAGTGAGGCAAGCAGCGTGTCATCGCCGCTCACTGCGAACACAAACGAGCCTTTGTCGTTGACAGCGATGCCGTTGTTCGGCGAGCCGCCGCCAAGCCAATCTCCACCGAGTGCCGCGCCGAAATCGAAGTTTGGATAAGGGCTTGCCGCGACATTGGCAAGACCGACCCATACAGGGCCAGAATCGACCGAAGGCGCTGAGGAAAGTGTGAGCGCGAGGCCGTCGGCAACATTGAATGCAAATCCCGTGAGGAATCCGCCATTGTCCTCTGGTGATGTGTTCGTCAGTGAGAACGCGAGCGTGCCGGTTCCCATGCCGGTGTATGTCCATGTTGCGGTGCCTTCAAATGCTCCAAGTCCTTCGAGACCAGTCAAACTCTGGATCGCGATAGATGCATGTGTGTTGCCGACACAGGCAGCCGTCGCTGCGATTCCCGCTGCTGTGATGATGGATGACAATCGTTGCATGCATCTCTCCTTCTGCACTTCGTGCGAATTCGCAAAGTTCGAACGCACATGCGTTGAGACCTCTGCGATGGAGAGTGACCCTAGATGCGACATCCGTTGATGTCGCGCGCAGTTTGCACGGGGAGCATGCGCGATTCTGCGCTGCAGCCTCGCATCGATGTGGGTGTGTGAAGGAAGTGAGATGTTCGACGCGAGGTATTCGACGCGAGGTATTCGACGAGAGGAAGTTCCACTCAGCCCCAAGCGCCAAGCAAGATCGCGAGATCGCTTGCTGCGACGAAGCCGTCGCCGTCGAGATCAGCTGCGCACTTCGCGCACGAACCCCAAGCACTCAAGAGCAGTGCGAGATCGCTGCCGCCAACGCTCCCATCGCCATCAAGATCAGCTGGGTTTTCTTGCGGCGTAAATTCCAAAGCGAGCGTGCGTGATGTGCCCGCACCGTCGCGTACGCGAATCGCGTGGAGCGCGATGCTTTCAGTCATCGCCGATTTCGAAGTTGCGCGTACCGTGAACACTGCGGTGGTTCCTGCCGTGAGTATGGCACTTTCCACCGGATCAAAGGCGACACCCGAGAAGATCGCGCCAGCAGCGCTGATCGCCACGGGGCGAACCGCGGTCGCATCTGGACCGGCATTCGTCACGGTGAGCGTCGTGGTCAACTCTGTGCCAATTGGCCCAGAAAGTGCTGCGTCGGCAAGTGTCGCTGTGGTGCGCGCGTCGCGGTTCATCGTTGTTCCACTGGGTGCCGACGCAATCCACGAGGCGGTGAACGCATCAGCATCGCGTCGCAAATGCGCATCAAAGAAGTCAACAAGCAACGCGCGTGTCATCGCGAGTTGCTCTGCGCGCGGAAGTGAAATCGAATCGCATCCGAAGAAACTCGAATCGACAAAGCCACAGTGGGATCCGCCCGCGAGCGTCACGAACTGGCGAGGCGCATCGCAGTTGTTGAATTGGTTGATCGTCGTGGTTGGCGCAACAATGGTGTCTGCACTTCCGACAATCGCACGCAGTGGGAATTGCACGGTTGAGGCAGCACTTGCCGAGGATGGATTTGTTTCCGCTGCTGCGAGCGTCGCAACGCAACGGATGCGCGCATCTGCGCCTGCAGCGAGCATCGATGCGCCGCCGCCCATCGAATGGCCAGAAACGCCGAACGCGCCTTCGTTCACCGCGCCGAAGAGAAAACTGCTTGAAGCCGTGTCTTGCTGTTCAAGCCATGTAAGACATTGACGCATGTCGACTGCGTAGTTCGCATGATTCGGAAAGAGTTCGCCACCTGATGTCGTGGCGATGACGATGTAGCCATGGCTTGCCAAATGATCGAGTGTGGAATCGTACAGATCGACCGATGTCAGAAATCCGTGGCCGAAGGTGATCGCGGGTGCAGGCACAGCACTTGGCGCGATTGGCGCGTTCGACGCAGTCGATGTTGCGGGATATCGAAGTTGCGCTGTGAAAGTCGTCCCGTTCGTACGAGTGACGGTCACATTGCGTTGTGAGACAGCAAAGGGACCCGGGAGCGAACTGTCCGCGTGTGCTGTGCGTTGCGATGCAGAACAAATCGCTGCGACGCAGGTGAGCGAGACGAGCGTGTGGTTCATAGCCCATGATCGAGGAGACGGCATGGGTGAAGTATGGCCTGCGGCGCATCAAATGAGAAATGAAAAAGTCGCGTTTCGCCCACATGTACCACGACTTTACTGCGTGTTTTTTGTCGCTTCCGGCAGCCGTCGCGACGCGCACAACTGTTCTACAGCAGCAATGTCTTCTTCGACAATCCGTCGTGGAGTTGCGTGGCCCTCGCTTGCAGAAAGAAGTTGCCGCGCACGCTCTGCGATGGCTTGCGCTTCGTTGCATGCACCGCAGGCAGCGCACGCTCGAGCAAGCGCACTGAAAACAGTGGCTTTCCATCCCCGCGTACTGATGGGACAGGCTGCATCATCGGAGGTAAGCCATGGGGACAGTTCGTCACGCACGCGCGAGCAATCGTGTTGTGCGAGCCGTACCTGTGCAAGTTCAGCATGAGTGATGCAGAGCGCGACTTCTTCGAAGGATGCGCGCGATGCGGCAGGAATCACAGAGAGCGTCGCACGATTGCGCTCGTACAACTCGATGGCAACATCCGAGCGTCCTGCCAAATGCGCAGCCCAAGCCACAGTTCGCTGATAGAACCAATCCTCACGCGGCGCCTCTGGATTGCGAAGAAACGCAACGGCTGCATCGATCAATCGATTGGCGAGATCGCGGTGATTCTTGTAGAGAAGTGTTCGCGTCAGAAGCCCAATATCCTCAAGAACATGCGGCTTGAGCTGTTGAAGGACGAGTTCGCATTGGGCAACGGTCGTTGCAAGCAGCGCACGATCTTCATCGCTCGAACCAAACTGCGCCCGAAGCAGAAGTGCGCGCAGGACAACGCATGAAGCACTTGCGCGGGCGGGATCTGACAGGTTCGCTCTATTGATTCCGCGCATCGCATCACGCAGCGCGCCAGCGTCGAGACTCGGTGCGCTCCAACTGAGTGCGTCAAGTGTTCGCGGATCAGACCAGCCAAGGTTCGCGCTCAGCAACGCAAAACTCTGTGCGACTGTTGCGTCTGGCGCAGCGAGGCCGGAAATGCCGTCTGAACTGTCTTGCTTTTGGCGCGCGTACATCAATGCCCGCGCAAGCGAAGATACTGCTTCAAGTGTTTCCGACGAAGTTGGGCCGTGGATTGTGGTGCGCGCGTCGACTGCGAGTTTGTACTGCGCACACGCAGACTCATGGAGGCCGATGAGTTCGTACATGCGTCCAGCAACCATGCGCATGTCCGGCTCTTCGGTCGGCGAAAAAGTCTTGGAATCAAGTGCGCTGACCAAGGCGTCGGCAGCATCTGAGATCCGCGCATCCTCGCCGCGCGCCGTCACTGTCTCCGACTCAAATGCAATCAACATGCCTGTGATGTAGCGTTGTGCACGCATCGCCTCGAGATATGCGTATCGCGCGCCGATGAGTGATGCGACGGTGACACCGATGGTTCCGACTGAGGCGAGAATGATCGCGGTGGAGAGCACCGGTCGTCGTCGCATAGCGCGCGTTGTTCGCTCGATGAGTCTTGGGCGACGCGCAATCACTGGTTCCTTTGCAAGCCAGCGGCGCATGTCTGCCGCGAACTCCGCGCAACTCTCGTAGCGCTTGTTTGGAAGCCGATCGATCGCTTTCAGGATGATTGCAGCAAGATCTCCGCGCAGCGCGCGCTCTGCGGGCGCAATGCGTACTGGGTCCAGCGGAGGATCAAGCGCAATCGCGCGCATTGCTTGCGCAGGTGTTGTGCCGAGGTTGTAGGGCAGCGAACCTGTGCAGAGTTCATACAGCATCACGCCAAGCGCATAGATGTCTGTCCGCGCGTCAACATCGGAGGCGCTTTCGAATTGCTCGGGACTCATGTATGCGAGCGTGCCAACGATCGCTCCGTCAGGGGTCAGCGAGCCTATGTGGGTTGCGAGCGTTGCTGCGCTTCCTGTCGATGTGGCAACGCCGAAGTCAATGACGCGCGGACGACAATCGCTTCCAACAAGCACATTTCCAGGTTTGAGATCGCGATGAATGATGCCTTTCAGATGCGCATGGTGTACTGCGTCGCATGCGTCTACGATCGCGCTCACCCGAGACTCCATCGGTTGATGGCGGCCCCAAGCACGGATGTCGCGAGCGCCATCGATCAACTCCATGGCGAACCATGGGAGTGCACGCGAGTCCGGTTCGATGACGCCAGCCGCGATGAGTGGCACAATTCCGGGATGTGAGAGGCGTGCCAGTGTGCGCACTTCTTGACGAAAACGTGCAACAGCGCTTGGCGAAGGCAGCGCAAAGTGCAAGACTTTCAGTGCAACGACGCGTCGAGGATACGCCTGCGTTGCTCGATAAACGCTGCCATTGGCGCCACTCGCGATATTCTCCTCAATGCGAAATCCCTCGATGACATCGCCAGCACTGAGTACCGCAGAGACCCCAGGAGCGGTGAACGGTCGCTCAAGAAACGCGCCTGCATCGCGATCCGCGAGAAGCAATTCTTCAAGCCGAGCAGCAAGTGTTGGTCGCTGTGCTTGCACATCGCGGAGATAGCGCTGTTGATCTTCAGGCGACAGCGCGATGGCGTGCGCAAAACACTCGGGTAACTCGTCTGCATAAGGGTCGCGGCCATCACTCATGTTTGCCGCCTCCCTCGCGATCGAGTTTCGACTTGAGCCATGCGCGCGCGAAAGTCCAGTCGCGCTTGACCTGTGCGAGAGAAATGCCGCAGACAGCCGCAATATGTTCGAGTTCGAGTCCAGCAAATGTGCGCAACTCGACAACACGCGACTGGCGCGGAAAGCTCACTGCGAATGCTGTGAGTGCTTCGTCGAGATCGAGCACATCGACACCAGCCTCTGCTGCGATAGCCATCGACTCGTCGAGTGAAAGTTTGGTTGCATGCCCGCCGCGCTTTTCGCGCCCGCGCGCACGCGCATGATCGACCAACACGCGCCGCATGCAAATGGCCGCAACACCAAGAAAGTGCTCGCGGTTGGTCCAAGTCGGTGCGTTGATCTCTGTGTTTGCCGAGCCCTGATGTCCTCGCTGCTGAGAGAGAATCCGAAGCAAGGCCTCGTTCACGAGCGCTGTTGGCTGCAGCGTGTGTCCGTCGGGTTCCTTTGAGAGGTACGCAGCGGCCATCGCCCGCAATTCGTCGTACAGCGCGGCTGCAAGGGCATCGGTGGAACTGGTGCGCGAGGTTTCTCCCACAAGGGAATTTGTACAACGCGCGTGGGTTTCTCGCGAATGTCGGCATCATGAGTCAACGCGCCATGGATTGCACGCACGGCTCAAATGCAAGATTTTCCATAGATTGATGAGCCGTTTCTGTCACTCGCCGCGCGTAGTGGTTGCGGAGGCCCCATGGTGGATGAGATTTCACGAATCAGCACGAGTGAGTTTGAGCGGCACGGAGCGTACGCCGCAACCTCTCAAACTCGGTGATTTTGTGGCCGAAGGTCGCATGACCTTTGAGCAGGATTGAGGAGCGCCGTGTTGAGAGTTGTCGTATTGAAAG
>Ga0172372_10012749_pt1 | contig 10507 bp, 8 predicted proteins | sample LakKiv5m_2_FD_114544 | JGI IMG/M metagenome (GOLD analysis project Ga0172372, IMG submission 114544) | Freshwater microbial communities from Kabuno Bay, South-Kivu, Congo - kab_092012_9.5m | ecosystem: Environmental > Aquatic > Freshwater > Lake | place: Democratic Republic of the Congo... | reverse complement strand
GCTGAACACTCGCCCCCGCAAGTCACTTGGGTTCAAGTGTCCAGCAGAGTTGTTTATGCCAGACGCTTTTGACTTTAAGCAGCATCACGCTGCACTTTTTGCACTTGGAGCTTGAAACCGCCAACTTAATCTTGCCGTCTTGTGGCTTGCGCTTCTCGGAAATATCCAAATCGCACATGATCTTTAAGCGCGTGACCAAAGCATTACGGTATGTTGAGGGCACCTCGATATAGTTCATCAACGTGCCATCCTTGCGCACGCGCACTTGCGTCTTCATCTTGCCCGGGCCTGGCTCAATATGAATATCCGAAGCGCCCATACGATACGAATCTACGATAATTTTGTTCACGAGTTTAACTAACTCGTTGTCTGCTGCGGCACTGACATCATCCTGAGCAAGCGCAACATCTTCTTCATCGCCACCCAAATTCGAGAGCAAATCATCCATGGAAGACTCGTCCATAGAGAATGCGCCAGTTCCCTCACCGCCACCCCCACCGCCATAAAATGCATCCAGAGTCTGGCGAAATTCGCGCTGCGAGCAGACTTTGTAAACCAATCTATGACGAGAAAAGATATTGTTGACGATGCGTGATGCTTGGATACGCTCTGGGTCGGTAGTCAAAATCACTACGCCATCTTGGTTCTCTTCTACCGGCACCCAATGGCTACTCTCGACATACTCACGCTTCAGATTTCGTAACAAATCATTGGGCTTGATACGATCCGCCTTAAATGGCTCGTATTCCACACCGAAGAAGCTAGATAGCGCCTTACCCAAGATCGGTACACCGACTTGAAACTCATCGATCAAGACCTCTTCAACATCAACGCCTTTGCGTCGCGCGGTGCGCGTCGCCAACTCAAACTCAGCATGGGAAAGCACGGCATCACTCATTAAGAAGTCATACTTGGTCTTTGCCACAGTGGTTCTTTGCCGTTGGCGTAAAGCTACCGCCATGCTTTGTGCCAATTCTTGCAGGCCTTCTTCAACTACGGATGAAAAGGGTAGCCCAGCCTTGTTGTTGATTACTTGAATGACGCCAACCAAACTATTGTCTTGCTCCAAAATAGGCACGATGAGCATCTGCTTGGTGCGATAACCGGTGCGCTTATCAACCTCCTGCAAGAAGCGTAAATGACTACTGTGGCTGGCTAACTCTTGCTCGTCATACACATCCTTAATATTTAAGGTTTTTTTATGTACGCCAACATAGCCAGCCACACTCTGTTCGGCGATAGGTAATTTCAGATCTTTGAATGAATTTAAACCGGTTTTCACCTTGGAAATTAATGAAGAACCATCTTCCCCTACGACATAGATAGTCAAGCGATCAGCATTGAACGCCGTGCAAATATCTTTACTCACATCGAGCATAATTTCGTCGATATTGCTCGCCGCATGCACTTTGTTGATTACGTCATTCAGGTTCTTAGTGAACTGAAGTTTGGTACTCGCCCTACCTGCGCTTTCGTCATTGCTCATCGCACATCCCTTGCTAAATAATTACTGTTCCGCTGAAGAAACCGACCAGAGTCCGTTCTCTAATACCTGCACATCATATCCAGACTGCGCCAAGATAAAGGCAGCAGCTGCACTTCGTCTGCCACTTTGGCAGTAAGCAATATATTTTTTCTTCTTATCCAACACGCCTATCGCATTACGAATATCGTTCAATGGCACGCTCACCGCACCGGGCAGCCGGTCATACCGATACTCAGGTGGATGACGCACATCAAGCCACACGGCCCCCGCTGCCACAGCCTGTTGCGCATGCTCATAGTCCACCTTACGCAGCAACGGCTCTTGCAATAAAGCTAAAAAATCCTGCCTACCGAGACGCAATAACACACCATTGGTTTTCATCGTCACCGTTGCGTTGCGTTTGGCATCCGAGATCAGAGCCTCCTCACCGAAGACATCACCCGCCTTCAGGTCTGCGAGTACAATTTCGACACCCCCGATACGACGGCTGACCTGCGCCCTGCCCGTATCGATAAGATAGTAGTAATCGCCGTCATCTCCTTCGCGAAGAATCACATCGTCTTCCCAAACCGCGATGGCTTCAACACGCTGTAGCAACGCACCAATATTGGCTGTCGGCAGATGCGCCAAAGGGCCACTCTTCAAATTTTCCGCGCTGAACATGCTGGACGATAGCAGTCGTTTCTTGCCTTCTTCATCCAACAATGCCCGATCTTCAGTTGGCTCTTGGGCGTGACTGACAAAATCGTGGCTCGAAAACTGATCCCAAGTCACCATACGATCCAGTAAATCATCTTCGATACGAAGCAACTGACTATCCCGCAATGCCATCGCAGAGATGATATTGGGCTGACGTTTTCCTAATGGATGTTTGGCCCATTCCGAATTCGCGCTCACCACGACTCGATTGCCATCTTGATAGGTAAGTTCTATTTCCCCGCGTACCAGATACACCGATTGCCCTACCAAGCTATGCTTAGCAAAGGGGTCTGCACCCTGCACGATATTCTCAGTATGGCAATAGTCCAGCAACTCTCTCAAGCGTGCCGCACTGAAAGCCGATATCGGCTCTAGACTCGCTAACACTCTAATATCAAGCGGGTAGCTCATAGCGCGTAAACTACAGGTCGAATATTTGATTGTTCAATAACATCTTGGGATGCAATCTCTGCTGAGCAGTATCTATCTCACGCATGATTAGCTCGACTTCGCCTGGCTTCAAATGGGTGATGAATATCTCAGCATCACCATGGAATTTGGCCAACTCCTCAATCAATAAGCTGGGGCATAGATGCTTAGATAGCACAGCCAAGTCTTTTTCACTGTTGGAGAAGGCTGTTTCCACAATCATGTATCTTAAGTTACTTACACGGTTGGCGATCTGCCAAAGCGCATCATTCGTCGTGGTATCGCCACTAAATATCAAGCTGGTCTTACCGCTATCGAGATGATAACCAACAGCGGGGACGACATGATTGGCTGGAATCGCCGTGATTTTACGGCCCTGCAAACCAATCTCTTCGCCAACCTTAATTTCTTGATAGCGCATGAATGGTTTTTGCGCGTTAGGTATCTCGCTAAAATCGGGCCATATCTTCCAATTGAAGATATGCTGTTTCAAGGTATCTAGCGTCTCGGTAGAACCATACAACGTGATCGGTTTATCACGCATAAAGCCGACACTATCGACCAACAACGGGATGCAGGCGATATGATCCAAGTGCGAGTGCGTAATGAAGATGTGGTCTATCATGCTGAGCTCGGTAAGGCTCAGTTCATTGATGCCTGTACCTGCATCTATCAGTACATCATTGTCGAGCAAGAATGAAGTGGTGTGCAGATTGCCACCTATCCCCCCACTGCATCCCAATACTCTGAGTTTCATCGTTTAGCAGGCCTCGGTTATTTTGTTTCGAAAACGTACACCCCATCCCAATCAGCGACTGGTGGCATTTTCCGAAAATGAGCGATACGCTGGACGTAAACACGATACAACTCGGTGTGTGGCGACATACGTTGCAGGTTCATCAATTGCAATTCTGCCTGCTCCCAGTTTTGTTTACGGTATAGACGCCGCATTTCATGAAACACTTTCAATTCGTCTAATACATCCTTACCTACCTCGCTAAGCAATCCCAGCGGCTCATAGATAGCGATAGGCTTATCTTTACCTTTTACACGTACATGGTCAAGCTCGCGATAGACAAAATCTGGCACAGCTTCGCGAGTATTTTCTCCCACGATGATGCCGACACCATATTGTTTGGTAATTCCCTCCAAACGCGAAGCAAGATTCACCTCATCTCCCATCACCGTATAGGCGACACGCACCTCCGAGCCCATATTCCCCACACTCACGCGACCAGTATTCACGCCCACACCGATCTTGATAGGTGGCCAACCGCGCTCTGTGAATCTAGCTTGCAGCGAGCTCAATGTAGCTTGCATCTCCAAACCCGCAATAATCGCATTCCGCGCATGTGATGAGTCAGGCAAAGGTGCTCCCCAGAACGCCATGATGCAGTCACCCATATACTTATCTATCGTACCGCGATGCTTATAGACCACACGTGAAAGTGGTGTGAGGAATTCGTTCATCAACAATGACAGCTCTTTGGGATCCAAGCCTTCTGAAATACTCGTAAAGCCGCGCACATCCGAAAATAGCACCGACATCTCACGGCTCTCGCCTTCCATCGAGACACTCTCTGGATGCCGACTCATCTCATCGACCAGCTCACTCGGCACATATTGACCAAATAGATTAGTGATCTGTCGCTTGGTGCGTGACTCTACAAAATAACCATATGACATATTCAGTGCGAACAATAAAGCAATCATTACCAGACTATTAGCGATAGGCATCACTACATCCCCATACTGCCAGATCATCTGACTTAAAGCCTGACTGAGGACGAACATCACGATGGATAAAAGTATGGCGCGCATCGGTGTCAGCAACGGTAGCAGCACACTCAATGTGATGCCCACCACCAACAACCACAACACTTCTGCTCCCAGCATGTATGCGGGCTGCTGCTTGACGTCCTGATCCAACATTCCAGAAATCATATTCGCATGTACCTCTACGCCAGGATAAACCTCTGACACAGGTGTAGAACGCATATCTAATAATCCAGGTGCGGTCGTTCCAACCAAGATGATCTTATCTTTCAACCGTAGCGGGTCCACTCTGTCGTGCAGTACATCTGCGATGGAGATATACGTAAAGCTTCCCTGCTTACCCCGATAGGGAATCAGAGAAGCAACATCCTGATCGACGGGTACGCGCAAGTTGTACTTTTCAGATGACAACTCCAACCATTCCAAACCGGAGTAACCACTGCTTTTTCCTTCTGCATAACCTAGCTTGATCGGCGGCCCATTCAACAATGCCTGTACCATGGCCAAAGATAACGACGGATAGTACGCACCATTACTTTCAACCAACATCGGCACACGCCGCACCACACCATCAGCATCTACCAAGGGATTAAAGTGACCAGCACTGAGTGCCGCACTTTGCAACTCGGGCAGGTTTGCACCGTAACCGTTCCACGAGGTAAATCCTACTAGACTATTTTTGAATGAACCCGGCGGAAACACGGATGAGGGTAACAAACCCGAGGCATTATGATCTTTTTGATTGGTCAGATAGAAGCCCAGTACCACCTTGCGCTGCTTGATTTTCTCAGCAAAAAGCTTGTCGTACTCAAGTTGAGGCGCAATTTGGTTGAGCGCAGTTTGAAAAGCTGCATCAGATTTGAGCTGATTTTCGCCCAGACTACGCAACACCCCCAAACCGGAACTGTTGTCCTTCTCCGCAAACACCACGTCGAAGCCGACCACAGATACGCCATAGCGATCAAACAACTGATCCATCAACAGTGCTAGGCGATCACGACTCCAAGGCCAACGTCCTTCTTCCTTTAGGCTTTTCTCATCTATGTCTAGTATGACGATGCGGTCGTCGTGCTTGTTCGGCAAACTAATGCGCAGCCTATAGTCATAGAGAATGGCGGAAAGTCTGTCTACAAAATGCAAGCGATAGAAGTGAGCCGCATTGCCTACGAACAACAAAACCAGCAGCACGCCCAACGCGATCAAAATTGCATTTTTTTTCAAGCGGATTCCTCAAGACCAAGCGATTGAGACCCTATGCTCAACTGGTGATAGCTATACAAATAGCTGCTCAATTTTTGAAAAAAAACTCCATCTTCACACCCGCCAGCTCGATTAGATCGTGATCTTGCAATGGGTGAGGTTGCTCACTGAGCGGCTGCCCATTCAGCAAAGGGAATGTCGCACCCTCAACATGCGTAATGAAAAATCCATGCGGACGTCTTGCCAGTACAGCAACTTGCAAGCCTGGTTTGCCCAAGGTCGTCAAGTTTTTTACCAACTCCAATTCTTTACCTGCATTTGGCCCTGTCAGTATCTGTACCACCGCGACCTGGGCAGTTGCGACGGGTGCATCCAGCTTATCGGTCTGCTCCAAAGGTGGAGTGGCGGGTTTATTGAGAATGACCTGTGTTTGGGTAAAACCTGTGGCAGGCTCTGCAATCGCTACGGGGGGCGGGGGGGGAATTTTGACCGGGCCGCGCAACACCATGGTCTTCTCAAAATCTGCGGCGCTAGTTTTGCTCACTTGATCATTTACATATCGCAATGAGTGCTTGCCAATTTCGACGAGGTCATTGTTCTGCAAAAAATGTTTCTTGGTGGCAACACCATTGACGATCAGGCCATTAGTACTATCGAGATCTTCTAGGAATGAATCATGCAAAATCGTAATGATCGCGGCATGTTCACCACTAACGGCGAGATTATCTATGACAATATCGTTGCTGGCTTTACGCCCGATTGTCATACGCTCTTTTTGCAAAGCGTATTCTTTGATATTAATCCCATCCATACTCAATATAATCTTTGCAGCCATAGTGATACCTCTTACTCTGTTATTTTCTGAACCAATTTAGCAACTTTACCGGCCAGCTGCGGGGCACCTCAAAATCTGCCAACACTTTTACCAGAATGACCGAGACATTATCACGACCACCATTATCGTTAGCCATCTGTATCAACTGCTGCGCCGCCAAAGGCAGATTCCCCTGCATAGCTTGCAGCACTGCTTCTATATCCATGTCTTCCACCATGTCGTTCAGGCCATCCGAGCACAGCAGGTAAATATCGCCTATTTGCACCGGATAGACATGCACTTCAGGTAAAACATTCTCATCAATCCCAACCGCACGAGTCACCAGATTTTTATTTTTAGAATAGCGCGCATCTTCCCTGCTAATCATGCCGCTATCAATCTGCTCTTGCAGCAAAGAGTGATCTTTAGTCACTGTACTCAGCTTGTCGCCGCGCAACAGATACATGCGCGAATCACCCACATGTCCAACCGCTACGCGATTATCGTAGAACAGGCCAGTGACGATGGTCGTCCCCATACCCGCGTACTGAGGCTGACTTTGGGATGCGTGATAAATGGAAGTATTAGCTTTGCGGATATTGTCACGCAATAACACAACCCCTAACTCCTCGTGACTCTCCGCATCAATATCAGTAGGTGTGCAAGACTGCAATCGATGCGCTATTTCGGTAGCGGTCACCGAAACAGCAATACCGCTTGCCACCTCACCTGCGTTATAACCACCCATGCCATCAGCTAATACTGCCAGACCGTAGGCCGTCTCTACGCCGACACTATCTTCATTATGTGTACGCACCATGCCGGGATGGGTCAGGCTGACTATCTGCAACGCCTCAGCAATCTTCATATTCTATCCTTGTATCCCAGCAGCACAGAGCCGCAAAGCTGCCGCGACTTCAGCACCATCCGCGTAACGATCCTCGATTTTTTTCGCCAACATTTTTTCTATGATTTCCGCCAGACAGTGCGGCAACTCAGGATTGACATTCAGGATGCTCACGGGCGGCTCATTAGCAATGCAATACATCAATTGAGCCATCGAGTCACCTTCGAATGGAAGCTTACCACAAGCTAATTGGTACAGACTCACACCAAGCGAGAACAGATCCGAGCTCCCTTGGATCTTCTTGCCAGCCAATTGCTCCGGCGACATAAAAGATGGAGTACCTAACACCATCCCCGTCTTGGTCTTGCTTGAATCAGTGATCCGCGCGATACCGAAGTCGGTAACCTTAGGGGTATCTGTATCTGGGTCGTACATGATATTGGCTGGCTTGATGTCACGGTGAACCACGTTCTGTTTATGCGCATAATCCAGCGCATCGGCAACCCTAGCAATGATACTGATGACCTTGGGCAAAGGTAATAAATGATCGGGCTTGGTGTAAGACACCAGATCACGACCTTTGAGGAACTCCATGGCGATGTAGGCCAAATCGTGCTCTTCTCCGGCATCATAGATAGAGACAATATTCGGATGATTGAGGCGGCCAGCCGTCTCAGCCTCACGGAAGAAGCGCTCCTTAACCTCAGCCAACTCATCAGCCTCAAATTCTTGGGAAAGTGCCACAGTCTTAATCGCGACTACCCGACCGATTTTAGGATCTTTGCCATAATAGACAACGCCCATTGCGCCTTTGCCTAACTCTTTCTCAATTTCGTACCGTCCCAGCATGGGCTTGGACATACCAGACTTACCCAATACCAAGCTACTTGAATTACCGCGTGTGTTATTTCCGCCCAATATGATGGTCGCAGCCATCTCATGCGCTTGGCTCAAACGCTGCGGCAAATCGCGGAACTTGGGATTAAAGCCGGACATATATTTGAATATCGACTCAGCCTTATTAAACTGACGCTTACGCTCAAAATCCAACCCCAAGTTGTATAGCACTTCCATCAAACTATCGTCGAGCGGGACTTTGCGGAACTTATCGAAAGCCATATCCAGTTGCCCCTGCCCTTGGAAAGCCAAACCCAGCATACGATTACTTTCGGCTGAATCGGCATCAGACTTCTGCTTGCCTTGCTCCGTCAACAAATAACGCTTGGTGGTCAGCAGTAGATGTCCTACCAGCAGCAATGCTGCTGACAACATCAACTGTAACCAGAGCATTTTGCTCATCATCAAAGCAAAATGCGTGACCAGCAGTGCCGTGAATAGCGTGGTGGTCACTAAAGCACCGATGCCGGCACTCAAACGAGGTAATAGCAGAATCAGATACAGCGCAATCAGCAAAAACACCCCCATCTCCGCCAATGAAGCCCAAGCGGGTGTGACAAAATAGTCGCCTTTAAGGATGCTGGACACCGAATGTGCCAAAATCAACACGGGCGACATGGCAGGGGATATCGGAGTAACTTGCATTGTCCCGACACCCGCAGCAGATGCGCCTATGAGTACGATTTTGTCACGATACTTATCCGCAGATATTTTGCCGCTATAAACGTCATAGAAGGAGTCAACAGGAAAGGCAGAGTGCCCATCTTTATCTTTATAAAAAAAACTATGCATCTGCATCGCAGCATCGGTCGCAACCTTATGATTGCCCAAATCTACACTTTCACCCAGATTGACAATGATGTCCTTACTTTCCAAATTCAAGCTCTTGGCCGCCAACATCAAAGACAGCGAGGGATAGTACTGGTCATAATAATTAACCAGCAAAGGTTCGGTACGCACCGCACCATCCACATCAGGAATGCTATTGAGATGTCCGAGCGCCAAAGCCTTGCTGCCTAGTGTTGCTATCGGCACCAATACATTTTTGGCTGGCAGAGCCATCGCAGCAGCGACGTTGGTCATCTGCACATTAGGTAGATTGTTACGCTCTACATAGTCGGGTAGTGCCTGATCCGGTTTACCCTCGGGGATGCCCAATTCAAAGTAGGTGCCGAGCAGTACCGCATTGGCTTTAGCCATACTGTCGCTCAATTTTTGGTCGTTATTAAGGCTGTGTACCGCATCCAACAACAAAGCATTCAATTCAGCAGCCTCTGTCGTCTGCTGTACCGCAGGCTTGGAAATTAAATCGGCAATCTTGTAGATATAAGACAGCCCGGCATCTACCTGAGGCTCAAAAAAGAATACGGTATAACCGATGACCTTCGGATGTCCCGCAGTCAACACATCTACCATTTTGGCATGTATCTCACGCGGCCACGGCCAGCGACCAAGATTGGCGATGCTCTCGTCGTCAATAGCGATTACAGCGATTTTGTCACTCGGTACGCGTGTAGTCTCCCTGACACCCAAGTCATAAGCTTTACGCTCCAGACTCTGCATCAGATCGGTATTGGCTGCGAGCAAGAACACCAGTGACACCAGCGTTCCTACGAACCAATCATGCTTCCAGAACGACCATTTTTTCATCACGCCCCCAGAATTTAAGACTCAGCCGCCTACTTTAAGCGCTTAATGCTAATGTATTTTAGTGCAATTCACCATAAAGCCATTGATTTATTAAAGTTCTCTAGGGATTTTCCTAGCCATAAATTGCGCCAGCAACTATTTGACGACGAGCACTGGACATTCGGCAAGATGCAACACTTTGCTAACAACGGAACCCAGCAACCAAGACTGTAAGCCCGCATCAGCCTGCTTACTCAAGACGATCTGATCCATATTGTGTTCATGCGCATATTGCACAATTGCCTCAGCCGGATTGCCGATACTGATGTGGTATTCATACGCTAGGCCAGCAGCATCCAAAATAGCGCGCACACCCGCCAGCTCGGCCATGCCCTGCTCACGATAATGATCGTTGATCGTTTCCTGACTGATGAACAGCTTTACATTCCCTGCGGCAACTTTCCATTGCACATTCAACAGACATATCTCTACCGGCGTACCTAACCAAGCCGCACTATCCATCACATACCGCACTGCGCGTTGCGCACCTTGTGATCCATCGACCGGCACTAGGAATCTCATTCTGTCTTCCTCCTTTCCTGATGCGCTACTTTTGCATCGATCAAATCTACAACCTGACCTTCCGCAGTACTGCGAGCGGACAACCAGCGTCCCAAAACCAACACCAACAAGGCACTGCACACTGGTACGGCGGTGTGCAGATAATGAT
>Ga0172372_10012747_pt1 | contig 10508 bp, 6 predicted proteins | sample LakKiv5m_2_FD_114544 | JGI IMG/M metagenome (GOLD analysis project Ga0172372, IMG submission 114544) | Freshwater microbial communities from Kabuno Bay, South-Kivu, Congo - kab_092012_9.5m | ecosystem: Environmental > Aquatic > Freshwater > Lake | place: Democratic Republic of the Congo... | reverse complement strand
GTTCGGCAGTGCCGCGAAAACAGACACCGGGCTGAGCAGGAACAAAACGAGCGCGGCGAGACAGCGTGGCATGAGACTGGTTCCGTGATGCAGAGGAATGAGGCACGGTCAGACTGCGGAGTTGTTAGCAATCCGACGCCTGGAATCCCAGCATCCACAATCGAATGACTGCTGACATCCATCACCGAAGAGGGCGACGTGTTGTCCGGCTCATGTCAGGTTGACTGATACGGATCGCAGAACATATCCGGACTCAGAGCCTCGCCCTTCCGGACACGCGCGATGATTTCCTGTATCTCTTCTATATCTCATACGGTCGTGACTGCGTTGTTTGCCCGCAAGCCGAAGGCGTGCGAGTTGCCCGCTTGACGCTTGCGCCTCCGGCTGCGGGTCAAACAATCGAAAGTCTCATTCCTGACCGCGTGAGGTATAAGTCATCCGGACGCGGCGCTGACCGGAGCGCGGGCTGATCGGAGACCGCGATTCTCATCCGAGCTGGCAGATGCGCTGGTCAACAGGTCGGAGATGCAGCGGACGCGGCGGCATCTGCACTTCGGCAGATTCGATGCGGCGATGTGAGGGCGTTGTGGTTTCAAAGGCCCGCAACTCGTCCAGCACGAGCATGGCGCGCAGGACATCGCGGCGGGACAACTCGCCGATCAGCACGCCCTGCTCAATCACGGGAACGCGGTGGTGGCAGCTTTCGCGGAACAGGTCGGCGACATCTTCCAGGAGCATGTCCGGTGTCAGCACCAGCAACCGGCGGCCCATGAATCGTTCGACCGGCTGAGCTGGATCGCTCTGCACCAGCATGGCCTTCAATAGTTCGTAATCGGAAACCGCGCCCAGCAGACGGCCGGTGGAATCGACGACGTACAGCTCGCTGACCGCCAGATCGAGTATCTGCCGGGTGGCTTCCTGAATCGAAGCCCGTTCGTGAATGGCCGGCGGCTGAGACGTCATCAGATCACGCACCGAAACCTGCATGGTGGATTCCCGAACGAGTGCCTTCCGAGAAGTCATCCAGTCACAGTGCCAGGCCGCATTGAATCCGGAACCGGTTGAGCCGCGGCCTCACTGCGACAGGCTCTGGTTCGACCATAGGTTGCGATCCGGCAACCTGAAGCCGGCGGGCAACAGTCTGAAGGGAGTCGCGACGGGAAGTCGTCATACCGTGCGGAGTCTCAGTTCTGTGATGATCGGCAGAGGGACGAGGAATCTGCGAACCGGCTGGCCTGAAACGGTTCTGCGGATTCTGCGATCGACTGGACAGGGCGGCCCGCTGAGCGATTCGCCGAAAGGAATCCCGCGCGGTTCAAACGGAACGACCAGCGGAATATCCTGCGGCCTTTTCAGATCGTCCCGCGGCGAGTCGGCGGAAAAGAACAGAACCGAGTGCTGGCCGGAATCCAGACGGCGGCGCGGAGTTCACGGACCAGCCCGCCTGTGCCGTTCACCCAGGAAAGTCCCGCTATGCAGATTCTTCCAGCCATCGACCTGCGCGGTGGCAAATGCGTCCGGCTTCGACAGGGCGATTACGGACAGGAAACCGTTTTCAGCGACGACCCGGTCGAAATGGCCGTTCGCTGGTCGCAGGATGGGGCTGACTGGCTGCATCTGGTCGATCTGGATGGTGCCCGCGAAGGCCGGCCGGTCAATCACGCCGTCGTGAAGCGAATCGTGCAGGCGACCGACATGCCGTGCGAACTCGGCGGCGGCATTCGCGATGAGGACTCCATCCAGATGATGCTGGATGACATCGGCGTCGGACGGGTCATCATCGGGACGCGCGCGTTGAAAGATCCTGAATGGTTTCGACGCATGGCTGAACAGTTTCCCGGCCGGCTCGTGCTGGGAATTGATGCCCGCGATTCGATGGTCGCGACGGAAGGCTGGCTGGATGTCTCAAAGACTTCGGCGATTGAACTCGCGCGCGGTTATGCGGACCTCGATCTGGCCGCGCTCATTTACACGAACATCGCCAACGACGGCATGATGCAGGGCGTGGATGATTCGACGATCGACGACATGTGCCAGCTGGCCGGGCTGGGCTTTCAGGTCGTGGCTTCAGGCGGTGTGACCACCGCTCGCGATATTGAAAAACTGTGTTCGGCAGCGAAGTCCGCACCGGGGCTGTGCGGAGCGATCATCGGCCGGGCTTTGTACGAAGGGACGCTGACCGTCGCGGAAGCCGTCGCGGCGGCGAAAGCCTCGGAACCTTGAGGTCAATCCGTACGCGGCCACCGCTCGTGTGAGGCACCTCACTGTTCGATCGAAACGGGGCTGGCTACCCTGCCCGCCATTCTGGTGCTCGATTCCCGACGCGGGTGCGGGCGATTTCGTGAGACAGCTAAAGGAGCTGACGAATGAAGAAGTGTGCTGCATGGGCTTTGGGTGCGTTGCTGACCGTGGCCAGCTTCTCGCAGGCCGAAGAAGCGAAGACTGTGAAGTCCGGACTGGAACCGGGCGCGTCTGTGGCGGCCTTCAACGTCCGCGACATCACGGGTCCGTCCAAGGGTGATACCCTCTGCTATCGCTGCCGTTACGGTGCTCGTCCGGTCGTCACGATTTTCGCTCGCGATATCGACGACAATCTGGCCAGCCTGATCAAGCAGGTCGATACGCAGGTGGGTGAGAATTCGGACAAGCAGATGAAGGCCTTCGTGGTTCTGCTGACCGAGAACCCGGACAAGGACGCCGCCAAGCTGGAGAAGCTCGCCAAAGATCAGGGCGTGAAGAACGTCCCGCTGACCGTCTTCGACGGCCAGGCCGGCCCCCCGGAGTACAAGATTGCCAAGGACGCTCACGTCAACGTCATGATGTGGGTCGGCAGCAAGGTGAAGGTCAACGAGGCCTTCGCGAAGGACGGCCTGACCAAGGAGCAGGTCGAAGCGCTGGCGAAGTCCACCGGCAAGATCCTGAACTAACTTCATTCGCGACCGGTCATGGTTCGCAGATGAGTTGAATTGAAAGCCCGTCTCCAGCCGGAGGCGGGCTTTCTCTTTTTTCGTCTTATGGTTTCGAATGAGATTCTTAAGTCGCCAGTCGCCTTCGTTTAACCCGCAGCCGGAGGCGCAGGCGTCGATATCGCCATTCCGATTCCGATCCAAAAACGCCTGCGCCTCCGGCTGCGGGTTAAACAATCAAGCGTCCTGCTCAAGATCGCGCTCACAGGGCGCCGGTCTTCTTTCCGGTCAGTTCCGAATACACGTGTTCGATGTTCTCGACGCGAGTCTTCGCGTCCACTCCGGTCCATTCGCGATAGAAGGGCAGGTCCACTTCCTCCTTGATCTGCTCCAGCGAGCGGCCGTCGTCGATCAGCTTCTGCACGGTCATGCGGAGTTCGACGAAGTATCGCTTCTGCGTATCAATCAGCGTGACGTCGGACATCTCGCCATGACCGGGGCAGACGGTTTTCACGGGCAGACCCCGAAGCTGCGTCAGCACTCCGATCCAGCTTTCCGTGTTGCTGTCGCCGGTGTAGTTGAAGGCCCCGTTCACGCACGCGTCGCCTGTGAAGACGATGCCGTGCTTCGGCAGCCAGGCGAAGGCGTCGCCGGCCGTATGAGCGTGCCCGAAATGCAGCAGCTCAACCCGCTGCGTGCCGTCATCCACGATCAGCTTCTGAGGAAAGTACAGGGCCGGTTTCGAATACTCATACTTGCCGTACTCGTCGGGTTTGTCCTTCTGCGATTTCTCGAAGCCGGCGATGCCTTTGGTGTCGAAGAGCTGCCGGCTGTTCTCGCTGGCGATGGCCGTCGCGCCGATGGCTGTGAAGGCTGGATTTCCGTCGGCATGATCGCCGTGATAATGCGTGTCGAAGACATAGCGGATCGGCTTGTCGGTCGTCTGGCGGATCAGCGGAATCAGCTTTTCGGCCTGGTTGGGAAAGCTGGAATCGACGACCAGTACGAAGTCCTTGAAGACGATCCAGCCCTGATTGCTGCCGATGAACTGCGGCTCGGTTTCGACCTTGCGGAAGAAGACTCCCGGCGCGACTTCCGTGATGACGGTTTCCGTCGGAACAAACCAGCCCAGTGACCAGCCGCTCAACCCGACCAGCAGCACGGCACTCAGCCCCGCGATCAACACCCGGCGACTCTTCATGAATGATCCTTTGCGGCAAAAACCCGCGACCGGAAACTCCCGGCCATAACCGCTGTGAAGAATGACAGTTCGCCCCGCCGAGGCAACACAAGCGGACCACGCGGCCGAACTGGTCCCCTGCGCTGGCAGTTCATATCTCGCGCGGCTTTCAACGAGGTCTTCATGACATCTGATGTCTTTGTTTGACCCGCAGCCGGAGGCGCAGGCGTTTCTGAGTTTGATGGCCGTTGAACGCCTGCGCCTCCGGCTGCGGGTCAAACGATCAAAAGCCTCAGGCATAGCTGCGTCATGTCAATGCGCAGATCAGCAGCGGCCGAGGAACCGGTCGGCGTTCTTGAGGCAGTACCAGCGCAGAGCTGTCAACAGCAGGACCAGAGTCAGCAGGCCGGGCAGCCACTGGAGGGCCAGCGGGTCTTCTTCCAGCAGCAGGAAGCTCAGCGAGGGAAACAGCAGATTGAGCTGCCTGGCCACGTCGTTGCCGGAATTCGCAGCGAAGAAGATCCAGCCGAAGACCAGTCCGACAGAAGTGAGCAGCGACTGAAGTTGTGTCTTCACATGCAGGCTCACGGCGACCGCCAGCCAGGCGGACATCAGCAGGCCGCTCGTCGCACCGAACAGCCAGCCCAGAGCGTTGATCAGCGACTCGGCACTCATGCGGAAGACGTACATCCGTGCGAGAAGAATGGTGGCGAGTGGAATGGTCAGCAGCAGGATCAGCCGGTGCAGACCGTGCATGGCCTGCGACAGGATCGCTCGACTTTCCAGTGGCGTAGTCGCCAGCACCGGCAGCGTTTCGCGTCCGCGCCAGCCGGGGATCATTCCGGAAGCGGAAGCGGTGACGAACAGCAGCGCGACGAGTTCCAGGAACATGACCATACCGCCGGTTCGCGATTCCCAGCGGCCTCCCCACCGCGCATCCGCCAGCAGGGGAAACAGCGCGAAGCAGGCGATGATCTCCATCAGCAGGACGACACGCACCTGATGCGACAGTTTACTGAGCGCCCGGCCGCGCAGGCTCAGCCACGCCACCGGCCGGTCCGTCGGCAGCGTCTGCCGGTCCCTGACCAGTTCGATGCCACCGAAGACTTGATTGGCGTTGTGAAATACCTGGTCCGCCGTGTGGAACGCTTCGCCGACCAGGCCTTTCGACGGCAGTTCGATCCTGTTGATCATGATGTCGGCGGCCATGGACAGAAAGATGACCGTCCCGATCACTGACGCCAGACCGAAGACCGCCACATATCCAACCGCACTTTGAGACTGCGCTCCGGCGAAGAGAACGGCTCCGATCATCTGACCGCAGCAGCATCCCGTGATGAGCAGCAGCAGCGGAAAGGTCAGTAACGTTCCCAGCATGGCTCCGGTTGTGGAGGACGACCGTGCCGACCAGAACATCGAATAAGCGCCGACGATCAGCGCGGTCAGGATCAGGCTGGCGACTTGCAGAAACAGTTGCTGCTCATCGACGCCGCCCAGCGAGTACGCGAAGGCCATCAAGGGAATCGACATCGCAATCAGACTCAGCATGACCAGCATCCGGCTGGCCAGTTTCTGCAGGACAATTTCTGCCGGACTGAGATGTGTGCCGAGCAGAAGCAGCAGCGTGTTGCGTTCCCGTTCGCCGGCGATGGCTCCGGCCGTGATGACCGGCATGACCAGCAGCACTCCTGCATACTGCCAGCCGACAATGGTTTGAAAGATCCGTCCACCCGATCCCAGCACCTGCACTCCGCTGCCCCAGGTTCGCGCGACGCTCAACTGGTCCGAAGCCTGCCACAGCGTGATGCCATACAGTGCCAGCGCGTAAATCACACGAGCGACATAAGTCCGCGGCCGCGCGGACTGCTCATGCAGTTCCCGCAGGAACAGAGGAAACCGGTTTCCGCGCCGGGACTTCTTCACGATGGCTGGTGACCCCTCGTCAAAGACGGTCTGGTGATCCGGGATGTACTGACGAACGCATCGCATGAGCGAAGGAGTTCAGAAAGATCCCGGCGAGCGGGGGGCGTCAGCCCCCTGATACCGAAGTGCGAAAAGCGAAAAGACTGCCCTGAATAATCAGGGGGCTGACGCCCAATGGCACTCACTTTAGTAGCGGAACGGCGCAAGCCGTCCGGTATCTCGCGTGATTCCACGACAATTCCACTCCGCTGGGACCGGGCAGCTTGCGCTGCACCGCTAAAGTGAGTGCCATTGGGCGCCTGCCCCCCGCTCGCCCGCCCTTTCCACCAGCAGGCTCAGCAGGTCGGCCATCTCGGCAATGGTGACTTTCTTTTCGAGGCCTTCGGGCATCAGCGATTTTCCCGAGGAAGCCATTTCTTCGATCGCGCTGCGCAGGACGGTTTCGGTCTGATTCTCCGCCCGGCGGAGCGTGATGCTGGTGGAAGTCTCCGTCGTGATGATGCCGGTCAGACTGCGGCCGTCCTTCAGCAGCAGAATGAATTCCTGGTACTGCGGAGCGACCTCGCGGTTGGGATCGAGCACATGCAGCAGGACTTCCTGTGGCGTGCGGTGCCGGATGGTTTCCAGTCGCGGTCCGGCGTCATGGCCTTCCGCTCCCAGGCGGTGACAGATGCGGCAGTCGCGCTGGTAGATCAATCGGCCGCGCGCGGGATCGCCCGGCTGCTTCAACGCCTGCTGATACTCGACCAGTACGGCCGCTCGCGGACCGGGCTGATCGCTGAGCAGCAGCTTTGCCGCGCGGGCCTTGATGTCCGGATTCGCGTGATTGATGAGCTGCGTGCGGCGGATCGCGGGAAGCTGCGCGGCGGGAATCGTGCCGGCTTCGAGGGCATCCAGCAGCGCGGGCAATCGTTCGACGCGCGACAGCAGCGCTTCGACAACTTCGCTTCGCACGGCCGGACTGAGTCCCCGCCAGGCCTCCAGCAGTCGCTGCGAAACCGCTTCCTGCCGGAAGCCGGACAGCGTGCGCACGGCGGCCAGATGGACATCCAGCGGCGCGGGAGTCGCCAGAGCCGCCCGCAGCGGCGCTTCGGCCTGCGACCAGTCGGCGAACGCGAGCAGCTCCACAGCCTGCCGCCGCGCTTCCGGTTCCGCTTCAGATCGAGCCGCCATCTCCGCCGCCCATTTCAGCCAGGCAGTCACGGCTTCAGAACCGGCTCCGCTGGAATCCAGTTTCTTTCCCGCGCGCTGCAGACCGATGCCCAGTCCCTGCAGGATCGCCGCCTGCGGCGAGGCCTTCTGTCGCGCGGCGTCATCGGCCGCGGGCGGTTGCAGGGACGCGGCCACGCGCGCGACTTCTTCAGGAACCGCTCGCGCGCCGACCAGCATGGCGAGTTCCCGCACGATGAGCTGACTCCGCCGCCCGCGCACGATGTCCTCATCGCGCAGCAGTTCGTCCAGGATGCGAGCGGCTGCGGCCGGCACGGCGCTCAGCACGGCGGTTCGCAGCCACTCATCGTCGCCATCGCGCGCGGCGATGCGCGACAGCGCTGCCAGAGAGACCCGATCGAGCTGTCCTCCCAGCGAGAACGCCACTTGAAATCGCACGGTCACGGCCGGATCGTCCGCGAGCACATGCACTGCGCGGCGCAGAGCTTCCGATTGCGTCAGCCGGGATTCACTGAGCCGCACCGCCTGCTCGCGGACAACGGTGGATGAGTCCCGCAGCACATGCATGAGGTCGGCTTCAGTCAGCGTCTGCAGGCCCTCCAGCGACCAGAGCGCATGCAGCCGTGCAAGCTCCTCAGAGCTGGTCTTCAGCAGTTGCCGCAGCGGCTCAATGGCGGTTCGATCCTGGCGTTCGTAGAGCAGTCGATGCGCGGTCTCGCGCCACCACGAGTTTCTGTTTTCGAGCGTCGCGACGAGTTCGAGCGTTGAGGCCGTTCCCAGCTTCGGCGGTTCTGGAACGGTGAACTGCGGCGGCGCGAGGCGATAGATCCGCCCGCGATCGCGACCGCTTTCCAGATCGAGCCGCGCCTTGATGTCGTCGGGGATCGACCACGGGTGTTCGATGGTCTCGCGGTACATGTCGAGCACGTGCAGTGTGCCGTCAGGGGCATTCACGAAGTTGACCGGTCGGAACCAGTTGTCGGTCGATGTGACGAACTCGACGTTCTCATCCGCCCGCTGCGCGCTGAACGTGACGCCCGAAGGAGTGAGCTTCTGGCGATGGATCAGATTGCCCGCGACTTCACCGAGAAACACCTGCCCGCGAAACCCGGGCGGATACGCCGTGCCGCGATAAACCGTGATACCGCTGACGCTGGTGACATATCCGGCCGCCACGGTTTCGCTGCGGGGCGAATACTTCGTGCGGTCACCGGCCAGTCGCTGCGCGTTGATGACGCGCCACGGTTCCGGCGGGCTGGTGCGATAGACGGGCAGCGTGTCTCCGGCATCGGCCGCATCGTGCAGCGCGGTCCGCACGGGCAGCAGCGGATTCCGCGCGAGATATTCGGACGGCAGCAGGACATGCTGCACCGGGTTGCGGATGTTGCAGATGAAGCGTCGTCCGTGATCGTCGAAGGTGTTACCGAAGCGCGCTCCGCCGGACTGCAGTTCGAGCGCGACGGCGGCGACGCTGTCGGTGACTCCGCGCGGATCGAACCGGAAGTCGTGCCGCGACATCGTCACCGGCTTCACGGAGCTTTGATCACCCGACCGGATCATGCCGCCGTTGCTGCCGCCCGCGCCATACAGGCGATGGTCCAGTCCCCAGCGCAGATTGTTCATGACCGCCTGCACGTTGAACTTGCGGAAGCCGGTCAGCACTTTGAGTCGCACGTCGGCCCGGCCGTCGCCGTCGGTGTCCTTCAAGTACCAGACATCCGGTGTGGCGGTGACGAAGACGCCGCCCTTCCAAAGCGCCAGCCCCGTCGGCCAGGAGAGACCTTCGGCGAAGATCGTGCCGCGATCGAAGATGCCATCGCCGTTGGTGTCCTCCAGCAGGCGGACTCGTCCGAGCGGTTCATCAGTGGTCCGTTCGACGAATGGCTTGTCGGTGGTTTTGTCGGTGTAGGGGTAGTCGCGCATCTCGACGACATACGCCCGGCCGTTCTCGTCGTATTCCATCGCGACGGGATCCGTGACCAGCGGTTCGGCGGCCAGCAGTTCCATCCGGAAACCGTGCTGAGTCTGGAAGGTCCGCAGCGCATCGGCCGGTTCCTTCGCCGGCACGCGCGGCAGAGGCGGCAAGGAGTTCTGTCCCGGCGCGATTCCCGTCATCAGCAGAACGCACAGCCCGAACATCCACCAATTCCTCATGCTGCTGTCTCCCGGAGAGTTGAAGCGTCCGACAGCATACGATTGTGCGGATCGACAGGCGGTTCAACCCGGTCTGGCAACTGCCGGGCTGCGGCGCAGGCGGCTTTGACGGTCCGGCACGGGCTTCTATACTCGCTGTCTTGAAACTGCGGTTGAGTGCGTTCTCGCCACAGGCTGATGGTGTATTTCCGGACCGCTCCGGCGTGTCTGTCTCCGTTCCGGCCGGGATGCCGGCAGGATTCGCTTCATGAGTCAGGATCAGATTGAGTCTCAGCAGCATGTTCCCGGCCGGTTGCCGAACATCGAGTCTGAAGTCTTCCAGCTGTACGGCGCGAAAATTGTCATGGCGGCCGGCGCGATCGCCGTGATCGTGGTGGTGGCCGTGTTGATCTCCGCCGCTGCGCGGAGTGGCGGCGATGAAGCGGGCTGGTCGAGCTTTGCGGCGGCTGGTTCGGCGGAGACGTTTGGCAATGTGACCGTCGATCATCCTGGTTCGACGGTTGCCATCTGGGCGCGTCTGCGGGAAGGCGAGCTGCTGTTGCGCGAGGCGCTGGGGTTGCAGTTCACCGATCGCGCCGCCGCGAAGAATCAGTTGACGAGCGCCGGCAAAGCCTTCGATGAAGTGCTGAAGAACCCGTCCGCACCAGTGGGAGCCATCGAGAAAGCCATGCTGGGACAGGCTCGACTGCTCGAAGCCACCTGCACCGGAGACACAGCGGAACCGATCAAGGCCTGGCAGGCGCTGACGGCCCGCTTCCCGGAATCGCTCTACAAGAGCGAGGCGGATTCGCGGATCGAAGCCCTGAAGAAGCCGGAAACGGCCGCGTTTTACGCCTGGTTCAGCAAGCAGAATCCAAAGATCGACGACCGCACCACTCCGCGCGACGGCCTGCCTCCCGGACACCCGGAGCTGGCTCCAATCACTCTGCCGCCGATTCCCGAAGAGCTGTATCCGTCCGACTGGTCAGACCTGAAGATCAATGAAACGGCCGCGCCGACGGGTGACAAGCCGGCCGAAGAAAAACCGGCTGAGACGAAACCAGCGGATGACCAGCCTGTCAGCGACAAGCCGGCTGCGGAAGAGGCGAAGAAAGAGGACGCTCCCGCCGCTCCTGCCAAAGCTGAAGACAAACCGGCCGACGGCGAAGCCGCTCCGAAAGCAGACGCCGCGAAGT
>Ga0172372_10012745_pt1 | contig 10510 bp, 12 predicted proteins | sample LakKiv5m_2_FD_114544 | JGI IMG/M metagenome (GOLD analysis project Ga0172372, IMG submission 114544) | Freshwater microbial communities from Kabuno Bay, South-Kivu, Congo - kab_092012_9.5m | ecosystem: Environmental > Aquatic > Freshwater > Lake | place: Democratic Republic of the Congo... | reverse complement strand
TCAGTGAGATCTGTCCCATCCACAACGCCGTTGTCATTGATATCCGCCGCCGCACACTGCGCCGATGCGCGCTCGCCGCCACCGAACACGGCGAGCAATACAGCCACAAACAGAACACTGAAGATGGACTGTCGGCGATCGATATGCATTGGGTGGTACCTCTCAGTTTGACACGCGGCCTGCGAACCCGGGAAAAATCCCGTACCCGAAAGTACCCCAGCCACCACCTGCTGCAACTCGGACAGGCACACTTTCCGCACGTAACCGCCGACTGCGCCCAATTCTGCCCCCACGCTTGCCCCCGTCTTCGCCGCCGTGATCCACGGCCCCGATCCCGTCACGGCCTTGAAGTGCAGGTCCCTCGACTGCAGTTCGTGCTTCGCCGCTGCCGCACGCGCCCTGGCGAGCATCTCTCACCAATCCACGCGGCGTCTCTGGCGTCATCGAAGGTTGCGCCTACTTTGTCGTCTAGGCAAAGGCCTCACTCCGACGCCGAGATGTGTGGCGGGCGCACTCCCTCGTGCGTGGTGTCTTTGTTTCATGTCCGTCCCGTTTCCCTTCAGCCCGTTCTGAATCCCTTCGTCCAGGAGTTTCCTCCCATGTCCCTGAAGCTAGCATTCGTTGCCTCGTTGTTCCTCGCCTCGACCACGCACGCCGCCCTTACTGGCTGCGTGGTCACCGCCACCGACTTCAACTCGTCGAACGCCGAGACGGGTGGCTTTTCGACCTTCACGCGATACCAAGTCTTCGCACGCTTCAATGGCCAGTCCGACACGCTGCTCTCGTGCTTCAACTTCTGCGGTGTCGGCTTTCCCTGCGGCAGCGGGACGGGCGACCTCTACGGCGACTTCTGGCACTACGACACCATCAACACCCAGCTCATGCTCCGCAGCGACGGCTCGTGGGCCCCAGCCCTCACTGGAAGCGCCACAAACAACCGCTACAGGGACTCCTACCTCACGATCGGCGGAGTCGCTGTCGCGACCAATTCGACCAACGCGACGGCCGACTGGACGAGCGGCGGCTCTGGTATCCACGCAGGCGACGCCCGCGGATGGAACCGGGCTGACATCGTCGACAACTGTCTTCTCGGCTGGTTCAACTCGAACCCCGCGAACCTACAGGGCCGCGTCGGCGTCGGCGCCAACACGAGCACCGATGTGATGATCGGTCAGTTCATCCTGCTCGCGACCGAAGCTGCGCGCAACTATCGACTCACCTTTGAATACAACGACGGGACGCCCGGCGCGGGCTCCATCTACGCCGAGTGCGAGTTCGAGATCGGGCTCTGCCCGTCGCCCGGCGCGCTCGCGGTGTTCGGTCTCGCGGGCGTCGTGAGCCGCCGGCGGCGCTAAAGCCCCTCGGTGCGACCGCGCGGCAACCACCCGGCGCTCGTCGCTCCGCTCGCGACGGCGAGGGAGAGCCGAGGCTCGACTTAAGCCGTCCCGGGAAACCGACGGACAGCGCGCACATCGAGTCTGTCAACGCGCGGCTGCGCGCGGAGTGCCTGCACGCGCACGTCTTCGAATCGCTCGTGACGCCGAGGAAACCTTGAGTTCGTGGCGGCGCGATCGCAATGCAGCGTGTTGATACAGCGCTCTGGGTACGCTGACCCCGAAGATTGAATCATGGGAATTCGCTGAACTCGGTCAGAGGAATGCAGGCCGTTGATGGCCCGAATTCCTCGCAGCGGGAGTCGCATCAAATCGGGATGAAGATCAGCTTCGCTTCGATGAGACTGTGGCGGGCGTGCCGCTGGGGTGCAGGGTGTCGCTCTCCTGCGCGGCGATCTTACGGAAGAACAACGCTTTCTTGAGCAGGACTTTCGCCCGCTTCGCCCTCGGTTCCGCCCCGGCCGTCCGAACGACGCACCCGCGAAGCGCGGGCGACTTCGGGCAAGAGATACCCGCCGCGCGGATCGTGAGGTCTCTGCGATAGATGAGCAGATCCGCTTGGTCGCGGGGTGAGAGTGTGGTATCAATCATCGGCGCGGTTTCGTCATTGCCGCGCGCGACTGAAGAGAAACCGATCCCGCCTTGACGCGCTCCTTCCCGCGGCCGCCGAAACCAGAGGTACTCCATGCACCCGATCCAAACGTCTGCTAGCGCCGTATCGCTCCGTCCGAACCTTCTCCAGAGAGCCCTCGGCGCCGCAGTGGCGGCGATGGCGCTTGTCTTCGCCTTCGCAGCAGCGCCCCCCGCGCACGCGCAGTCCTGCGGTGGCGACGTCAACAACGATGGCTTCGTGGACGCAACGGACCTCAGCGTGCTGCTGTCGGGGTGGGGCGCCTGTCCCGTGTCCGCGCCGACGATCTCGCAGGTGACACCGAACACGGGTCCGAAGAGCGGTGGAACGGTGATCAGCATCATCGGCACGAATCTGAATCGCGCAACCGGCGTGACCGTCGGAGGTGTCGCCGCAGCGATCCTCGCCGCGCATCCCACGGTCATCGTGGCGACGACGCCCGCCAGCGCCACCGATGGTGCAAAGACGCTCGCCGTGACGACTCCGGGCGGAACGGCCACGGCGGTCAACGCGTTCACGTACGTCTCGGTCGCGACTCCCGCGTGGGCCACGCTGATCGAGGCGGCGCCAGACCCAGCGGTCGTGACGAACGCCGCGCTGCGGACCGCGATCGTCGCGACGGGCTGGGCGTGGCGCGTCCGCGACAACGCCTCGCAGATCGAGATGCTGCTCGTCCCGCCGGGTATGTTCAACATGGGTTGCTCGATGTCGAACGCGTGGGCCTGCAGCCCCGCCGAGAATCCCGTCCACGCGGTGACGCTGACGAACGCGTTCTACATGGGCCGCTACGAGGTGACGCAGGCGCAGTGGGCGGCGAGGATGGGGTCGAACCCGTCATCCTTCCAGAGCGCGAGCGCGCAGGTGCCCGCGGCGCAGGTGCTGAGCCGTCCGGTCGAGACTGTCTCGTGGAACACAGTTCAAGGCTTCCTCTCGTCGACGGGGCTCAGGCTGCCGACCGAGGCCGAGTGGGAGTATGCGTACCGCGCGGGCACGCCGACCGCATTCCACTCGATGCCTGGGTTCCCGAGCGGGACGAATGACGACACGCAGGTCGGGAACATCGCGTGGTGGGGTAGCTGCTGCGGCGGAAACTCCGCGAGTCAGACCCGCCCCGTCGGCGGCAAGGCGGCGAACTCGCTCGGCCTGCACGACATGTCGGGCAATGTGTGGGAGTGGGTGAACGACTGGTACTCGAGCACCTACTACGGGTCGAGCCCATCGACGAACCCGGCGGGGCCTGCGACTGGGACGAACCGCGTGCTGCGCGGCGACAGTTGGAGCGGCAGCACGCTCGGCGCGCGTTCCTCCTACCGCTTCAGCGGCGTGCCCGTCTTCACGGTCAACAACGTCGGGTTTCGTGTCGCGAGGGCCCCATGAGTTTCCTTTCCCCGCTTTCCTCTTTCCTTTCCACTTCCGGTTGACGTCCTCGTCACCGACATCTTCCCAATCCGGGAACCGCCTATGAGCGTCCCAAGGTGCCTCAGCCTCGAGTCCCCAACCCCTCGCAGCACATCGTGTCCTTCCCCGCCGGCGCCGAAGGCGCCGGCGACTCCAGTTCGCTCTCCATCCAACACCCTCGACCTCGCGCAGGTCCTGAGCGACTGGGGCCCGTGTCCGGACTGATCGACCCCGATCCCTGCGTGTTCAATACCTAAGAGAAGGCCCGCCGCACTCCGTGGCGGCCCTTCTCGCGGCTACCCGCAGCTCTTCACCGCCAGAATCAGGAGCTCGAGCGCAGCGATGACCCCGATCGCCGTGCCGCAGCCCTCATTCCTCGGGCGGACGCAGCCGTTGTGTCGCCGGCACATCAGCGCACCCCCGACAGCTCGAGTGCGGTCGACCATGCGCGGCGCTTGAGGTCTGCGCCTTGGCCGAACATGCTCGACGCGAAGCGGCGCTCGTCGCGGTCCCTTCCGACGAAACCTCTCGTGGGCCGTTCCCAGTCGACGTACTGCGACACGGCGTTGGACGCGGCCCACGCCGAATGCTCGATGCCCTTCAGGCGCTGGAGCTCGTGGCCCCAGTTCGCGACGACGCGCTCCCGTGCGGCGCTGAGCTCGGGCTGGCCACTCTCGTCGAGCTGCTTCGACGCGGTGCCGAGCACACGGTCGAGGTAGCCGTCGAACTGCCTGCGGTTGAACATCTTCTCGGCGAGGATGTTCATGTGCGCCTCGAACTTCCGGTGCTGCGTCACCGCGAGGCCGAGCACCTTCTGTGCGTCGATCAGGCGATCGTGGATCCGCTCGGTGTGCTTGACCGCGATCGAGTCCGCGCGTGCCGTCCTGAACGCGAGCGTCGACCCGAACTTCGAGATGGTCACCTACGCGCGGCCGTACCTCGAGCGCCTCGTGCGCAGCCGCTTCACCACCGATGCGCTCAAGGACCGCATGGTCACGAGCCTGCTCACCTACGCGCGCACGATCGAGCGGCTGCCGGGCGACATCGCCGACATCATCACGCGTATCCGCGAGAACCGGATCGGCGTGAACCTCGACCTCGAGGGGATCGACGAGTTCAACGAGAACTTCAATCACGCGAGCACGAACATCGCGTACGCGCTGCTGCTCGCGGCGCTGCTCCTCTCGAGCGCCGTGCTCGTGCACGCGAGCGCGAACGGCACGGACTTCGCGCTGTACGCGCTCGGCACCGTCGGATCGTGCACGAGCTTCATCCTCGCGCTGCTGCTCCTGATCCGCAACTTCCGGATGGATCGGCAGTCGCGGCGCAGGCACCGCGAGCGGCGGATGAAGAAGTAGCGCGGACGCTACCGCTCGTGCACGCGGCCCGGTGCGTGCGCGCATCCCGGCCCGTAGGCCGAGCTCCCGCAGAACTCGCACTTGGCCCCGTCGCCGCTGTGCTCATGCACGGGGTTCGGGCTGTTCATGCAGCCGGGACCGAAGGCGGACGAGTTGCAGGAGCGGCAGCGGGTGGACATGGGGATCTACCTCCGGACCTGCGATCGCGCCTCGGTGAGCGCGGCGTGCGCCTCGACCCAGCCCGGCGCGAGGGCGTTCGCAGCTTCGAGCGCGGTGATCGCTTCGCCAGGCGATCCGAGCGCGAGGAACGCGCGGCCGATCGTGAGATGCACGCGCGGATTCGACATCTTGAGCGCTGCGGATCGCATGCCGAAGTCGAGCGCTTGGTCGGCATCGTCCTGACGCAGTCGGCATTCCGCAAGGAGCCCCAGCGCATCGGCGTGCTCTGGCTCTTCCGCCATCACGGCACGCAGGTCCCGCTCGGCGTCGGCCGCATGGTGGAGGGCGAGGTGACAGCGAGCTCGCAGCATGCGGAGGTCGCTGCCTACGGCACCCTCGACGGCACCCTCGACGGCACCCTCGACGGCGCCGTCGACGGGCGCGAGTTGCGCGAGCGCGCCCGCGGCGTCTCCATCGGCAAGGCTCGCTGCGGCGATCAGGAGCAACGCGGGCGCGCCGAGTGCAGCCACGCCACCCATCGCCGCGAGCTCCGCGCGCACGCCGGCGAAGTCGCGGAGTCCATGCAGGCACTGCGCGCGCAGAAGGCGAACGAGCGCCGAGCCTCGGAACTCAGGCTCGAGCGCGTCGATCACATCGATTGCCTTTCCGAACTCGAGCGCATCGGCGTACGACTGCGCGAGCTGGATGTGGTTGCCAGCGATCGTGTCGCGGCGCGTTTTCGCGGCATCCTCGCCCGGCGCTGCGATGTATCCGAGGGCGATGAGCTGGTCGAGCGCGGCGCTTGCCTCGACCGGATCGATGCGCAGGTCGGACGGGTGCATGCCGCACGCGCCTTCGGTCGACTCCCACGATTCGATGCGCTCCGCGACGGGCACCTCCTCGATCGCCTCGGCGAGGACGCGGCCAGGCATGTCGCGTCCCGCCGGAAGCCCGAGGAGCGCGAGCAGGGTGGGCGCGATGTCGAGGATCGATCCGCCGTGCAGAGGCGCACCCGAGCGGATGCCCGGCCCAGCCGCGGCGAAGATCCCGAACGGCCTGTGCCAGTCGACGGGTCCTGCATGCCCCTCTCGCGGATCGGGCCGGCGATGGTCGTTCCAGTAGCCGTGGTCGCTCACGACCACAACCGCCGTATCTTCGCCGGCGAGGGCGAGCAGCGACTCGAGCATCATGTCGTGGAACCGGTAGATGCCCGTCATGCAGTGCCGGTAGGCCTCGAAGTCCTCGGCCGAGACCTGTTCCATCTTCGGCGGATGGAACTCCATGAACTCGTGTCCGAAGCGGTCGATCCCCTCGTAGTAGACGGCGGTGAAGTCCCAGTCGTCCCGCGCCATGAGATGGGTCGCCATCGCGTGCACTGTCGCGGTTTGCGCGACCATGTGCAGGAGCTTGCCGATGCGCTGTCCGTCCCGCGCCATCAATCGCTCGGCATCCGGAACGAAAGGCAGCACCGCCGATGCGTCGAGCTCGGTTGGATGCACGCGGCACTCCGCGAGCTCCGCGGCGATCGAGGCCGGATGCACCGCGCTCGGCGGCAGCGGCGCGAGCGGATCCTCGTCCTTCCGGAAGTCGATCTGGTTCGACACCATCGCGCCGTGGATCGGCTCGGCTGGGTGCGAGGCGTACCAGCCGATCACATTCGAGCGAAGGCCGCACTGGGTGAGGATGTTCCAGATCGCCTTGCAGCGGCGGCTGGTGCTCGCCGTGGTGCGCACGCCCGAGCCGTCTGGGTCTGGCTCAGTGAATCCGAGCACGCCGTGACCATCGGCGCGCTTGCCGGTCGCGATGGTGTTCCAGAGGATCGGCGAGAGGATCGGCCGGGTCGTCGCGAGGTTTCCCGACGCCCCGCGCGCGAGAAAGCCGGAAAGTGCGGGCATGAGTCCCCCGTCGACGAGCGGCCGGATCAGCTGCCAGTCTGCGGCGTCCCATCCGACGAGGAGGACCCTGCGCGGAAGCCGGGGATGTGCGATGCGGGCCACGGTCATGGGTGGGGCGTATCGGGCAGACGGGCCGCGCGACCTTCAAAAGCGCGCACGCGCGGTCCGAGGTTCACGGATCCCGCGCGTGCGCGAAGCGATAGCGTTGCGTCACGAACAGCCGCTCACGAGCGCTTGCGGCCGCGGAGCAGGCCGAGGCCCGAGGCGCCGACGGCGAGCAGTCCGAGCGCGCCCGGCGCGGGCACGGCGCCGGCCTGGATGCCGCCGCCTGAGTTCTCGTAGGCCCAGTCATGGACGATGAACGAGCCCTCGGAATTGTTCACGCTGACGCGCACCCAGCCGTAGTACAGGTTCGCGCCGCTCGCGAAGGAGAGGCCGAGGTACTTGTTCGAGGCCGTGTTGAACTGGGCGTTCGGGTTCGCACCGCCGTACGCCATCGAGCCGAAGAAGCTCGGGCCGACCGACGCCGAGTTGATCAGGAAGCCCGCGGAGAGCGCCGAGGCGTACGCGAATCCGCCGGCGTTGAACGACACCAGCTTGCCCGGGTAGAAGTTGACGGCCGCGCCCATGTAGTTGCCGCCGCCGAACACATAGTTCTTGAGCAGCACATCGCTGTAGGCGTCGCCGTCGATGTTGAGGTTCAGCGAGTTGAACTGGCTGATGTTCAGGTTCTGCAGGCCGGAGTAGATGACATCGCCGTTGGCGGCGACGGCCGAGGCTGCAGCGGCGCCCGCTGCGAGGGAATACGCAAGACGCATCGAGGAGGAATCGCGGGACATTTTGGGCTCCAAAGGGAGGGAAGCCGGACAGGGAAAGAAGGCAGTCGACCCGACGGACGGCGGGCCTCGCACCTCACTGGGACATCGGAAGTGTGCCTCCGATTTATCTGCGGGCAAGTTCAGGCGTGAAGAAACCCATAAGCAATGTTTCAGCAGTGGCTTGCGGCGCCTCAAGGCGCGCGAAGCGGTCTCGGAGCCCATGATTCGAAATTCATGATTCGAAATTCATGATTCGAAATCCATGATTCGAAATCCATGATTTCAAATCCATGATTCGAAGCCTGCCGCGTTTGTCTGGCTTTAGGCGCGGGGTACATTGAATCGATGCTGCACCCACGCACTCTTGCCACGATCTTCGTCGCGTCGCTCGCGCCTTTCGCCGCATCGAACGGCGCCGCCGCGCAGGCGGTCGTGTTCGATGCCGGCAGCGACAACGGCTTCTTCACGCCGTTCAGCTCTGCCAACGCCGCGACCGTCAAGTACGGCGACGGCGGCTGGATCGGCACCGGGAGCAGCGCGCCGGTCGCGCTCGGGCGCATCACGCTCAACCTCGCGACCTTCAACGCGCAGGCGGACGGTGCGACCGATCTGGTCTTCACCTTCAACGACGGCGATCCGTCGCGACTCGTCTTCGGTTCCGGCGATGTGCTCTACACGACAACGATCACCGGCGTCACGCTGCCCGCGGCGCCGATCGCGGGATCGGCGACCCTCTTCTCGATCGATGTCCCGCTGCCCGCCATCGTGACTCGCGGTGGCTTCAACAACATCGGTTGGTCGGTGAAGTGCCAGAACTTCAGCTTCGCGGGGCAGTTCGGGTTCCAGGTGTCGACCTGCAGCGCCCAGACGGTTGGCTTCTACACCAACAACGCGTCGTTCTTCAACGGCTCTGCCTGGAGCCTGTTCGCGTTCGGCCAAGATCCCTGCACGCAGGTCGCGAACTTCAGCGCGACGGTCTACACGGCGCCCTGCATCGGAGACATCGATCTCAACGGCTTCGTCGAGGCCGCGGATCTCGCGATCCTGCTTGGTTCGTGGGGAGACTCGGGCAAGAGCCAGCCATCCGATCTCAACGGGGACGGCGTCGTCGATGCGGCCGATCTCTCCGCGATGCTCGGGAGCTGGGGCGCCTGCCCGGGCTGAGCAAGCCGTCAGTCGTCGTCTCCGCCGTGCTCGGCATCTTGGCCGAGCGAGAGCACGGTGCCGAGCACCGGAAGGCGCGTCCACTGCGTCGCGCGATCGTAGTTCGACCAGAGCGCGATGGCGAAACCCGCGACGGCCGCGACGAAGGCAAGCGCGACGAGTGGGTGGCTCGAGCGGATCGCGTCGGCCGGATCCGCCGCCTTGCGGCCGGTGATCATGCTCGCGGCGATGAGCTCGCGGTGCGTGACGGTGTGGAGCGCGAGCCCCGCGAGATGCGCTCCGATCGCCGCGAGCATCGCGTAGGCGAGGAACTCGTGCGCCTGCTCGGCGGCGTCGTTGCCGGTCGCGACCGCGAGGCCGGTCGCGGCGAGGGCCGTGAACAGGGCGAACATCGCGAAGATCCCGTGCGCGGCGCCCGGGTTGTGCCCGGCGTGCCGCTCGCCTCTTCCCGAGAGCGCGGCGCGCAGGTATCGCACCACCTCCCGCGGCCCGAAGGCGAACGACGCGAAGCGCGCGTGGCGCGAGCCCACGAAGCCCCACGCAAGCCGGAGGAGGAGCGCGACGCCGACCGCGAGCCCGATCATCGCGTGATGCGGGAAGAGCGCCCCGTCGTCGTCGAGCGCGAGCGCGATGAACGCGGCCGTCGCGATCCCGCCCGCGAACACGAGGTGGAAGATGCGGACCGGAAGATCCCAGATCAGAACGCGGGGCATGAAGCCGATCGTACGGTCGATGAGGCAGGGTGCTACCGGGGCAGACTCCGGGTTCGAGTTTCGTTATCGTGAAGCCGTCCCCATGAAGTGCATGAACTGCGGATCCGATTTCTCGACGCCGTACTGCGGACAGTGCGGGCAGGAGGCGAGCGCCGCGCGGGTCACGCCCGCCGAGCTCAAGCGCGGCTTCCTGCGCGCCGTGAGCCTCGAGCGCGGATGGATTCACACGATGGTCGACCTCACGGTCCGGCCTGGGACCATGGTGCGCAACTACCTCGACGGCAAGCGGGTGGCCTACATCGGTCCGTTCAAGTACGCGCTGACGATGGTCGGGCTGTACATCCTCACCACGGCGGTGATCGGGGTGCCGGTTTCGAGGGATGCGACCGCCGCGGGTGACGCAATCGGGGGACTCAAGAGGGAGTTCGGCAGGTTCATCCAGCGGACGGGCCAGTTCCTGATCGTCAGCCTCTGCCCGATTCGAGCAGGTGTCACCTAACTGTTGTTCCGAAGGCGTGGACTGACCTACTCCGAGCATCTCACGATGATCCTGTTCGTGATCGGTCACTGCGTGATCGCCTACATCCTGTGGGCCGCCGCGAATCGGCTCATTCCCTCGGGCTACGGCTACCTCACCGCCATCGAAATCTCGATCTGTGTTCTCTATCAGGCGTGGGTGCTGCGCGGAGTCTGCGCCGGTTCCAAGTGGTCCGCGCTCGGAGGATCGCTGCTGGCCGAAGCCGCAGCGTGGCTCGGTTCGCTGGCCATCACGATTCCCGCGATACTCGTGTACTGGCTGGTGACGCGGATCCTTGCCGCAGGTTGACCTCCAACGACAACGCCGCAGGCGGTTCTGCTTCGAACTCGACGCGCTCTTTCGAGAGCGGATGATGGAACGCGATGCGATACGCGTGCAAGCAGAGCGGGGGATCGTCGACGGTGAGTGTTTGCGTTTCGCCGACGGCGCCATCGGCGAGATA
>Ga0172372_10012742_pt1 | contig 10511 bp, 5 predicted proteins | sample LakKiv5m_2_FD_114544 | JGI IMG/M metagenome (GOLD analysis project Ga0172372, IMG submission 114544) | Freshwater microbial communities from Kabuno Bay, South-Kivu, Congo - kab_092012_9.5m | ecosystem: Environmental > Aquatic > Freshwater > Lake | place: Democratic Republic of the Congo... | reverse complement strand
CGGCATGACAAACGGCACCGAACCAAGCGGGCGCTTGTCGGGCAGCACGCCGACCACCTCGGGGATCACATCGCCAGCGCGGCGCACGATCACCGTATCGCCCACCCGCACATCCTTGCGCTCGATCTCGCTGGCGTTGTGCAGCGTGGCATTGGTGACGGTGACACCGCCTACAAAGACCGACGCCAGCCGCGCCACCGGGGTGAGATTGCCGGTGCGGCCGACCTGCACCTCGATCGCCTCCAACGTGGTTAGCTCTTCCTGCGGCGGGTACTTGTGCGCTACGGCCCAGCGCGGCTCCCGCGTGACGAACCCCAGTTGCGCCTGCAACGCGAGGCTATCGACCTTGTAGACGACGCCATCGATGTCGAACGGCAGCGCGTCGCGCCGTGCGGCGATGCTGGCGTGGAAGCGGATGAGGTCGTCGACGGTCCCCACGACGCGCTCGTGGCAGACCGGCAGGCCGAGCGCGAGCAGCGCGTCGAGCACGCCGGAGTGGGTGGTCAGGCCGCCGGGGCCGGGTAGCACCGCCCAGCCCTGCGTCTCGCCGAGGCCATAGGCAAAGAACGACAGCGGCCGCTGCGCGGCAATGGCCGGGTCGAGCTGGCGGATGCTGCCCGCGGCGGCGTTGCGCGGGTTCACAAAGGTCTTGTCGCCACGCTGCCGGGCGGCCTCGTTGAGCGCCTCGAAATCGTCGCGGCGCAGGTAGACCTCGCCGCGCACCTCAATCACTGGCGGCGGCGCGTCGGTGGCCAGCCGCAAGGGGATGGCGCGGATGGTGCGCACGTTCTGCGTCACGTCCTCGCCGGTCTCGCCATCGCCACGGGTGGCAGCCCGCACCAGCACGCCGGCCTCGTAACGCAGGTTGATGGCGAGGCCGTCGAACTTGAGCTCGGCGGCGTAAGGGATCGACGGGTCGGATTCGGCAAGGCCCAGCTCGCGGCGGACGCGGGCATCAAAGGCGCGCGCACCCTCGGCAGTCGTATCCGTCTCGGTGCGGATGGAGAGCATCGGCACGGCATGGCGCACCGGCGCAAAGCCCTCGAGCGGGCGGCCAGCCACCCGGCGCGTCGGCGAATCCGGCGTGGCGACCTCGGGGTGCGCGGCCTCAAGCGCCTGCAGCTCGCGGAACAGGCGGTCGTACTCGGCATCGGGGACGGTCGGCGCGTCGAGCACGTAATAAGCGTGGTCGTGCGCGGCGATGTGCGCGCGCAGGGCAGCGGCACGGGTGGTCGGGCTGTCGGGTGTGGCGTGGCCAGATGGCGGCGGCGAGGCGTCGTCGCCGAACAAGTCGCCGGTGTGCGGCGAGCCGCCGCTCACTCGAAGACGCGGCGCGCTAGCGCGGACCCAGGCGCCATCTGCTGCGCCGTGAGGCGATTCTCCAGCGCGGCGATGCGCCCGCTGATGACGCGGATACCGGCATCGGTCAGGTTCTGGCGCTGGTCGTCGACGACGCGGCCACCAATGCCCTGGGCGATCTGGCGGGCGATCTGCATCATCTGCGTGAACACGCGAGCGGGCTTGCGCGTGCGCGGGATGTCGAGCAGAAGCGTGACGCCAGTCATGGCCGCAGTGCGGATGCGTTCGGCAACAAACGGCTCGCCATCGATGTCGGCCAGCGTGACCAAGAGGAAACCCTCGTCGTCTTCGAGCGTGTATTGGCCATTGGCTTGCAGACGGAAGCCAGCTGCCTCGACCAGGGCGCGGATCTTGGTGCCAGGAACCGGCACGTCTGGCGCAACCACGTTGACGCCGATGAGCACATCGGCCTCGGCGCAGAAGGTGTCGAAGCTGGCCGCCACCGCATGCGCTTGCTCAGGATCGGGCGGGTTGCTGCCAGCCGAGACCTGCTCGGCGATGTGGTCCACCCAATCGATGAACCGATCCAGCGACGCGCGCTCCACCAACCCACCACGATCGACCTGCTGCAGGGCGAAGGCGAGTTCCTCGTAGCGCACCGACTGGCGAAGCACCGGCTGCCAGTCTTGCCCGCCCACCGGGCAGCCCAGCACGGTCATGCGGCGGCCGAGTTCGGGGGCGCTGGCAAGCATCTCGGCGAGGTCTTCGGCGACCACGGGCTCCAGCGGCAGCAGCCGGATGAGGTAGTCGACACGGCTGTCGATCTCATTGGGGTCGGGCCGCAGCGCAAGGCCGCTTGGTACCGCTCGCGAGCTGCGCGGGCGCATGGCGGCTGCCGATGCTGTCGCTGCTGCCGATGCCACCGGGGGCGACCCGACGGACGGATCGGTGGGCGACTGGAAGCTTGCGGGCGAACCGAGTGGCGAAGCGGGCAGCGACGCAGACCGCACCTCCGGGCTGGTCCGGGCGTCGGCAAGACTGGCATCTGGCGGGAGATAGGGCTCAGCGCGCCCACCGAGTTCCGTACGCATCGCGAATGGCGCGCCTGGCTCGGCAGCCAGCTCGGTCGAGGCGTTGCCGGCAGCGTTTTCGGGCGGATTCGAGCCTGAGGGCATGATCTGCGGCGCCGCAGGAGCTTCAGCGCCAGCCAATGGCGCAACGCCGACCTGCGGCTCGACGCGCGCTGCAGGCGTGGCAACGGGCGGCGCGGCGTCGAGCGGATCGGGTGCCGAATCGCGACCCCGGCCCGAGTGGGCCGCCACGGCGCGCTCGATCTCGCGGCGACGGCGCATCGATACCCACCAGTTGTAGAGGTAGACGAGCACCACCACGCCAACACCGGCGAGGATCAGGACGGATCGGAATTCGGTCATGTCACCGCAGTCTCGGGAGAGGTCGAGGAATCCCGACCAAGCCGCTGAATTATAGGGGCAACGCACATCTTGGGCTCGGCCGTTTGCGCGACGCGTATCAGGCTGCTGCCAGCCGCACCGCCTCGGCCACGTCCACCGCCACCACCCGCGACACCCCGGGCTCCGACATGGTCACACCGACCAGCTGCGTGGCCATCTCCATGGTGTTTTTGTTGTGCGTGATAAAGATGAACTGCGTCTGCGCCGACATGCGCCGCACCAGTTGGCAAAAGCGCTCGGTGTTGGTGTCGTCGAGCGGCGCATCGACCTCGTCGAGCAGGCAGAACGGCGCCGGATTCAGGCGGAACAGCGCGAACACCAAGGCCAGCGCGGTGAGCGCCTTCTCGCCACCCGAGAGCAACGCCAAGGTGCTGTTGCGCTTGCCCGGCGGGTGTGCGGTGAGGTGCAGGCCAGCATCGAGGATCTCCTCGCCGGTGAGTTCGAGCTTTGCGTCGCCGCCACCAAACATGGCCGGGAACAGCTCAGCGAGTCCTCGATTGACTTCGTCAAACGTGTGCTGCAAACGCTCGCGACTGTCGCGGTCGATGCGGCGGATGGCGTCTTCCAGTGTCTCGATGGCCGCGCGCAGATCGGCCGCTTGCGATTCGAGAAAGCCACGTCGCTCGGCTGCCTCGGCCAGCTCAGCGATAGCAGCAAGGTTCACGTCACCCAGTGCATCGATATCGCGCTGCAGGCGCACGGTGCGGCGGCGCCACGGCTCCTCATCGGTGTCTTCGGGCACCCGCACCTGATCCGGGCGGATGCCCATGGCGGCGAGCTGCTCGAGCTGCTGGTCGCGCTGCTGCATGGCGGCCTCGACGCGCACCCGCAGGGTAGCCAGCTGCTCGCGCAACGGACTCGCCGCGTGCTCGGCAGCCATGCGCTGCTGTTCGCGCTCGCGCAAGCTGACCGCAGTGGCTTCGGCGGCCTCGCGGGCGGCCACCAACGCGGCCTCGGCGGCCTGACGCGCCTGCACCGCGACGGCCAATGCTTGCGGCAGAGTCTGGTCGTCGAGGGCGGCGAGTTCTGCCTGCATGGCCGTGAGTTCGTCGGCGATCTGCTGCGCGCGGCGTGCGTTGGCGGCGAGCGAGTTGCGCAAGTCGGTGCTGCGCGTCTGCAATGTCTGCACACGGTAGCCGGCCTCCTGCGCGGCGCGTTCGGCGGTGCGGCGCGTCTCGCGGGCGACCTGCGCGGCATTGCGGGCGTCGGCATGTGCGGCCTGGCGGTCCTGCCAGAGCGCCTCGAACGCACTGGCCTCGCCGGCCAGGCTCGCCACCTCGGCACGGGCGGCGAGCAGCACATCGGCATCGGCGGCCTGCTCCGCGCGCTGGCGCGCGACGTCGGCGTCGAGCGCGGCACGGCGCGCGGCGCGCTGCGCCTCGACCTCGCGGCGGCGGGCTTCGGCCACCTCGAGCTGCTGCAACTCGCGGCGCGTCTGCTCGATAGGCGACTGCAGCGCGGCCAGGCGCACCTGCTCGTCGCGCTGGCGGGCCTGCAGCGCTTCGAGCTCGGCCTGCAAGGGTGCGCGGGCGTCGGCCAGACGGGTGGCCTCAGCTTGTGCGCTGGCGAGATCGGCCTGCAGCGAGAGTTCACCGCCTTGGAGTTCGCCGCCTTGGAGTTCACGACCTCGGAGGTCGCCACCGTGGCCACCGACCAGCAGACCATGGCGCCAGACCGTCACCCCCTCCGGGCAGACGATGTGTTGGCCGTCGGCGAGATGGGCGCGGGCATCGAGTGCGGCGGCCAGCGAATCCGCGGCAAAGATACCCGTTAGCAAGCTGTGGACGGCGGCGGCGAGCGGCGGGTCGACATGGTCGATGAGGCTGGCGAGCGGGGTGAGGCTGGCCAGAGGGGTGAGGCTCGCGGTGGGAGAGCGCCCCGAGGCGGCCGCGGCAGATGCGGCGGGTGTACTCGACCCGGGAGGTGCCCCTTTTGCAGCGCCAGCCGATAGCGCCGCCGAAGCCGCCTCCACTAGCGCAAACGTCGGCGGCAGATCGCCCTTGCCCGCGCCCGCGAGGGCCTCCAACGAATCCAGCGTATCCACCCGACGCGCCTGCAGGCGGTGCCCAAGTACCGCCTCGAACGCGGCCTCCCAGCCCGCGCGCACACGCAGGCCGTCGACAAGATTGGGCCGCGCGGCGAGCCCCCGCCTCTCGAGCCACGGGCGCAGTGCGGCGCCCTGACGCGCGCGCTGCTGCGCGAGCGTCTCGACCCGCGCCTCGGCGGCGGCGAGATCGCGCGTATGCTGGGTGAGGCGGTCGCGCAGGGCAGCGAGCTCAGGCTCGCGTGCGGCGATGTCGGCTTGCAGGCGGGCGGCCAGCGCAGTCTGCTCGTCGAGCATGGCGCGCAAGCCGGCGATGCGGTCGGCGGCGGTGTCGGCGGCACCTTCCGCGACCAGCCCCCCCTGCCCCGCCAATGCCGCTGCTTCCGCCTCCAGCCGGGCCAGGTTGCGCGCGGCGGCCTGCTGGCGCTGGTCGATGATCCGCACCTCGGATTCCGCGACTTGCACCGCGCTGCGCGCGCTCTGTCTTTCAGCACCGGCATCGTCGAGCGCCTCGCGGGCGGCGGATTCGGCGGATTCGGCGGCCTCGGCGGCCTGCGCGGCGACCTCGGCCTGCTGCTGCGCGCCGCGCGCGGTCTCGGCAGCGGCCTGTGCAGCCGCCAACTCCTGCGCCAGCCCGGTCTGGCTCGCCGCGAGCTGCCGCGCACGCTCGGTCTCCTCCGACTGCCGACGCAACTGCGCCTCTACCCGGCCACCCAGCGCAGCGCGGGTCTGCTGCAAATGGCCGATGTTCTGCTCGATGCGGGTCACTTCGGCGCCAGCGGCGTACATGGCGGCCTGCCGCTCGGCCAACGCATCGCCAGCGGCCACCTGTGCCTGGCGCAGCGTCTCGGCATCGGCCTCGAGCGAGCGCACCTGCGCCATCTGCGCCTCGATGGCGGTCTCGGCACTGGCAATGGCGCCCTCTGCAGCGCGCGCCTGCTCGCTGGCCAGGTAGGCGCGCAGACCAAACAGGGTCGACTGCGTCTCGCGCAACTCGGCGGAGAGGTCACGGTAGCGCTGCGCGGCGGCAGCTTGGGTGGTGAGCCGGCCGATCTGCTCGTCGAGCGTGCGCATCACGTCTTCGACGCGGTCGAGGTTGATGCGGGCATCGCCGAGCCGGCCCTCGGTCTCCTTGCGCCGCTCGCGGTAGCGCGACACACCAGCGGCCTCTTCGAGGAACACGCGCAGCTCCTCGGGGCGTGCCTCGACGATGCGGCTGACCATGCCCTGCTCGATGATGCCGTAGGCGCGCGCGCCCACCCCGGTGCCCAGGAACAAGTCTGCGATGTCGCGGCGGCGCACCGGCAGGTTGTTGATGTAGTAGTTGGAATCGCCACTGCGCTCGTAGACGCGCCGCACCGCGATCTCGGCAAAGGGGGCCCACTGCCCTGGCGCGCGGCCCTCGCGGTTGTCGAACAGCAACTCGACCGATGCGCGCGAGACCGGCTTGCGCCCCGATGATCCGCTAAAGATCACGTCCTGCAGCGATTCACCGCGCAGGCGGCCGGCGGCGGATTCGCCCAGCACCCAGCGCACCGCATCGATGATGTTGGACTTGCCGCAACCGTTGGGCCCGACCACGCCGACCAATTGCCCGGGCAGCGGGATCTGCATCGGGTCCACAAAGCTCTTGAAGCCGGCGAGACGGATCTGGCTCAAGCGCATGCGCGGCGGCGCCTTTGGGCAGCAGCAGGTAAAGATGCGGAACGGGTCTGGCGCATCGGGACGGTGTCGACCGGGTCGGAAGGAGCGGCTCGCCTATAATCGACACGATTCTACTGCCTGCATCGGCCGCTGCCTGCCGTCGCTATCCTTCCTACCTCTCAATATCTGTCATCGGCATTCACCGCCACCGGCCGGCTGATGCGCATACACGGACCATGACCGCCCAACCCTCCCGCACCCTCGAGACCTTCCCCAACCCCAAGCCGGAGCGCGATTTCCATATCCACATGGAGATCCCGGAGTTCACCTGCCTGTGCCCCAAGACCGGGCAGCCGGACTTTGCCCACTTCACGCTGGATTACATCGCCGACCAGCGTTGCGTGGAGCTCAAGAGCCTCAAGCTCTACATGTGGAGCTATCGTGACGAAGGCGCCTTCCACGAGGCGGTGACCAACCGCATCCTCGACGACCTGGTGGCCGCGACCGAGCCGCGCTTCATGCGGCTGACGGCGCGCTGGTACGTGCGCGGTGGCGTGTTCACCAATGTGGTGGCCGAGCACCGCAAGCCGGGCTGGGTGCCACCGGTGCGTGTCGACCTGATGGACTTTGAGCAGCAGTCGAACACCCGGAGCTGAGATTGCACACATGTGCCAGAGCCGTGCCTGTCAAAGCGACATAGACTGTGTCTAACCCTAGTTCCCCGAGGCGGACCTGATGTCGATCCTGGCAGCCGGCCTGTTCAAGGCTTACGACATTCGGGGTGTGGTCGACACCGACCTCACACCAGAGGCAGTGCGGCTGATCGGCCGCGCCATCGGCGCCGAGGCGCGCGCGCGCGGCCAGACCACAGTGGCGATCGGCCGCGATGGGCGGCTCTCCGGACCAGCACTCTCCGCTGCACTGGCCGAGGGGCTGCAATCGGCGGGTATCGACGTCACCGACATCGGCGTCTGCGCCACGCCGATGCTCTATTTCGCGGTGTACCAGCTTGGCCTGGGTGGCGGCGTGATGGTGACCGGCAGCCACAACCCGCCGCAGTACAACGGACTCAAGATGGTGCTGGCCGGCGAGACGCTGGCGGGCGAGGCGATCCAGGGGCTGCGCACGCGCATTGAGACCGGTGATTTTGGCCCGGCACCCGAGACCGCTGGCAGCTACGCCACCGCGGCGATCCGCAGCGCGTACCTCGAGCGCATCACTGGCGACGTCAAACTGGCGCGGCCGCTGCGGATCATGGTCGATTGCGGCAACGGCTCGCCGGGTGCCACCGCGCCGGAGCTGTTCCGCCGCCTGGGCTGCCAGGTCACCGAGCTGTTCTGCGAGGTGGACGGCACCTTCCCTAACCACCACCCGGACCCCTCAGACCCGCACAACCTAGAGGACATGCAGCGCGAACTCGCGCGCGGCAAGGCCGACATCGGGCTGGCGTTTGACGGCGACGGCGACCGGCTGGGGGTGGTCACGCGCAGCGGCAAGATCATTTATCCCGACCGTCAACTGATGCTATTCGCGGCCGATGTGCTGAGCCGCAACCCTGGCTCAGAGATCATATTCGACGTTAAATGTACGCGACATCTGTTTGATTGGATCAACAAACATGGTGGCAAGCCGACGCTTTGGAAGACTGGCCATTCGCTGATCAAAGCCAAAATGCGCGAGACCGGTGCGCTGCTGGCCGGCGAGATGTCGGGCCACATGTTCTTCAAGGAGCGCTGGTACGGCTTTGACGACGGCCTCTACGCCGGCGCGCGGCTGCTCGAGATCCTCGCAAAGGCGGACGACATCGACGCGGTGTTCGATACGCTGCCCGATTCGGTGAACACGCCGGAGATGCAGATCCGCATCGAAGGCCGGGATCACCATGCGCTGATCGCGCAACTGCAGCGCGACGCGAGATTCCCGGCTGCAAGAGAGGTGATCACGCTGGATGGCCTGCGCGTGGAGTACGCCGACGGTTTCGGGCTGGTGCGCGGGTCCAACACCACGCCGGTGCTGGTGCTGCGCTTCGAGGCTGACAACGCCGAGGCGCTGGCACGCATTCAGGGGGAGTTTCGGCAGGTGCTGGCGGTGGTGGGGGTTGAGGCGGGGTTTTAGGCCTCAGTCGTCGTCCCGCCGCGACCCACCATAGGCGAGGTTCTCAAAGCGGGTGTATTCGCCAAGGAAGGCCAGTCGCACGGTACCGATCGGGCCATTGCGCTGCTTGCCGATGATGATCTCGGCCACGCCCTTGTCTTGGCTGTCGGGGTTGTAGACCTCGTCGCGGTAGATGAACAGGATCAAGTCAGCATCCTGCTCGATTGCGCCTGATTCCCTCAGATCCGACATCACCGGCCGCTTGTTCGGCCGCTGCTCCAGGCCCCGGTTGAGCTGCGACAGCGCTATAACCGGAACTTGAAGTTCCTTTGCCAACGCCTTGAGCGAGCGTGATATTTCGGATATCTCGGTGGCGCGGTTCTCGCCCTCGCCCTGCACGCTCATGAGCTGCAGGTAATCGATCACGATCAGCCCCAAGCCGCCCTCGCCGCTGCACTGCCGCGCCAGCCGGCGGGCGCGGGCGCGCAGGTCGTTGGGGGTGAGCGCGCCGGTCTCGTCGATCCACACGCGCGCGCCGTTCATCTTTTCGAGGGCAAGACTCAGCCGGTCCCACTCGTCGTTGCCGAGCTTGCCATTGCGCATGCGGTGCTGGTCGATCTTGCCGACCGAGCCGACCATACGCATCACCAGTTGCGCACCGCCCATTTCCATGGAGAACACCGCCACCGGGCGCTTGAGCTGCAGCGCCACGTGCTCGGCCATGTTGAGCGCCAGGCTGGTCTTGCCCATGCTGGGGCGGCCGGCGACGATGATCAGGTCGCCCGGCTGCAGGCCGGAGGTGCGCTCGTCGAGGTCCCTGAAGCCAGTGGCCACGCCGGTGACATCGTCCTGGTTCTGCCGCTCGTAGAGCTTCTCGATGCGCTCGAGCACGTCGTCGAGCAGCTTCTCGAGCTCGATGAAGCCCTTCTGCCCGCGGCTCTGCATCTCGGCGATGTCGAACACCAGCTTCTCGGCCTCGTCGAGCAACTCGGCAGCGTTGCGCCCGGCCGGGTTGAAGGCGCTGTCGGCGATGCGGCTGGCCACCGATACCAGGCTGCGCATCACCGAGCGCTCGCGCACCAGCGTGGCGTAGGCGCGGATGTTGGTGCTGCCCGGCACGTTGGCAACCAGGCTGGTGAGGTAGGCGCTGCCGCCGGCCTGCTCGATGGCGTTGGCGCGCTGCAGCGATTCCATCACAGTGATGATGTCGGCCGGCTGGTTGGCCTCGACCACCTTGGAGATGTGCGCAAAGATGGCGCGGTGCTCAGCGCGGTAGAAATCGTCGGCCGACACCACATCGGCCACACGCTCCCACGACTCGTTGTCGAGCAGCAGCGCGCCGAGCACCGACTGCTCGGCCTCGAGCGAGTGCGGCGGCACCTTGAGCTGCTGGAGGGGGTCGAGGTCGGCCATAAAGCCGACATGATACCTGCCGGCGCGGGATGCTCAGACGTCGGTCATGGCGGCATGGACGTGGTTGGTGGCCTCGACATACCCGGCCACCGACCCGCAATCAAAGCGCTGGCCCTTAAAGCGATAGGCGATCACGCAGCCGCGGCGCGCCTGCTCGTTCAAGGCATCGGTAAGTTGGATCTCGCCATTGCGCCCCGGTGGGGTGCTCTCGATCAGATCGAAGATGTCTGGGGTGAGGATGTAGCGGCCGATGATGGCCAGCGTGCTGGGCGCCTCGTCGGGTTTGGGCTTTTCCACCATGCGCGTGACACGGATGATGTCGCCACGGATGGCCTCGCCTTCAACAATGCCGTAGCTCCCGGTATCGGCACGCGGCACGTCCTGCACCGCCACGATGGAGCAGCGGAACTGGCGATACAGATCGGCCATCTGCGCCAGCACGCCAGGGCCGTCGGGGTTGAGGCAGAGGTCATCGGCCAGCACCACGCCGAAGGGCACGTCGCCGATGAGCGGGCGGCCGGTGAGGATGGCATGGCCCAGGCCCT
>Ga0172372_10012741_pt1 | contig 10512 bp, 11 predicted proteins | sample LakKiv5m_2_FD_114544 | JGI IMG/M metagenome (GOLD analysis project Ga0172372, IMG submission 114544) | Freshwater microbial communities from Kabuno Bay, South-Kivu, Congo - kab_092012_9.5m | ecosystem: Environmental > Aquatic > Freshwater > Lake | place: Democratic Republic of the Congo... | reverse complement strand
TTCAAAATTTTATTTAATATTGCAAATCATCACTGGTGTGTACCAAATATAATTTATTTTCAATCTTATAAAGAAATAAAATTATTAGTAGATTTTATTTATAATAAAAATAAATTTTTTTTTCTAAAAAACAATCTAAATGATCAAGAGCTCTGTATTAAATACTTTGAAAAGTACAAATCATTACAAATTACAAATTTTCCAATTATTTCAAAAAATGTAAACGTAAAAAATGAATATAAAAAAGATACATTCTTTTATAAAAATTTCAAAGTTTTCAATGGGATATTCGATCCAGCTCCAATAGGTCAATTCTTAAACGGAGTTGATAATAATATTCATGAAATCAAGGGATCATATTTAAACAAAAAATCCATATATAATGTAGAAAAATTAAATATCAAGTTTATTAAAAATAAAAAAATTAAAAAACCTTATATTATTTTAAAAAACAAAAAAAAAATTCCTATATTAAATCTCCATATGCATTCTAAAAATTTAAAAAAATTTATAAGCTATTAAATTTAAATTTTATAATTAATTGATTATATATAAAATATTTATATTTAATTATTTACTGTGTTTGAAAATCTTTTAAATTTACTTTTTTAATTAAATTATTCATCAATTAATAATAGAATTAATATTTTTAAAAATCTTATGAGAAAAATTTAAATGGCCTTTTTCATTAAAATGTAAAAAATCAAAAAAATTATCTTTATTTTTTGAAAGAACTTCATAATTTATAAATATATGTTTATTTTTTTTGGCACATTCTTTAAATATTTTAAAAATTAAATTTTGAGCTAATTTAAAAACTTTCTTGTTTTTCATTTTTTTTAAAAAAAATTCATTTAAATAAAATGGAATTAATATTAGTTTTATTTTATTAGAATTACAAAAAGTTGAGATCAAATTTAAGTTATTTTTCAAAATTATAAAATTATTTTTTTTTATTTTTATTGTAGCCTTATTTATATCAATTTTATCTTCATCAAAATGATATAGATTGATTATACTAAAGTTATTTTTTCTTGTTAAAAATAGAAATAATAACTTAATTGACCAGGGGTAAAAACGAAAAAAAGTGTTATAAAATTTTAAACAACTAAAATTATAGTTTCTAGAATGAGAATAATCATTTTTGAAACCAGCATCCAATATAGGATATAAATCATTTATTCCAGCATAAAAAATTATTACTTTTGGATTTAAATATCTTGCCTTAAATAACAAATGCGATGTTAATTCAATAGATGACCCGCAATTCAAACTTGCATTTATAACCTGATATTTCTTTTTTATAACAAAACTATCTAATCTAGAAGTCCAAAGATCTTTATTTTTTTTTATATATGGAACTGCCTCAGATGTAGAATCACCTAACACTAAGATTTTATTTTTTTTTTTTTTTATATAATTTGCTCTGTAACCTTCATTATTAAATATTTTTTTTTTATGAAATAAATATTCTTCATTATTCCAAAAAAAATTAAAAATATCTATTTTAAATCTAGGGTTCTTAACCAAGAAAATTCTATTTAAGTAATTATATCTATTATTAAAAAAAAGTTTCAATATTGAAAATGATAATAACTCAATTAATATAATTAAAGATAAAGTAAATATCATAACTAGAATTTAAAAAGTCTATAGATTTTTTTTATAAAATTACAAAATAAGTGAAAATACTTACCTTTATATTTTATACAGTCTTTTCTCCATTTATATTGAGAAAAAAATGTATACTTATAATCATCAATTGTAATATTTTTTTTTACAAAGCTTTTTTTCATATCTGAAAAATACTTTTTATGACTTAAAATGCTAGTATTTAGTCCATTTGTTGGCAATTCTATACACCTGCTGCATATAGGCATAACCACAAAACATCCATTTTGTTTTATAAACGTTTCTATTGGTCCATCTATTGCATTATCACTAGAATTAATAAATTTATTATTCCAAAGTTTTTTAATCGTAAAATATCTATTTTTATTAATTGACCAGCCCTTTCCAATTCCGTAAAAAAATTTCGAGTATAAATGTGTTTTTTTTTCATTATAAGGTTCTTTTGAAAATGCATTACATCCAAAGAAGCTGTTATCATTTTTAAATTTTTTTAAAATAAATTCTGAAAAATTGAAATAATCATCTGCTAAAAAAATGTCATCCTCAATAAAATGACATAATTCTGATTTCAAAGTTTCAAAACAATATCTGGATGCTTTAATATAGTTTAACGCAATTTTTTTGAAAGGACTCCAATTTTTAGGGTAATATGTATAAAAAATTTTAATTTTTGATTGATATTTTTTTTTTAATTTTATTTTTGTTCTTGCACTTCCATCTTGATGAATTAATATAACTTTATAATTATTATTTTTATTTAAAAATAAAATTCTATCTAAAATTTTTGTTAATAGATGAATTCTTTTAAAATTAATAATTGCAATTGTTTTATTTTCAATCAATACATTTCCTTTAAAATTTTATTTGCAAAAAAATCAAAAGCCTTTTTTAATTCTATCTCCTGTAGGTCCTCCTTTGATGGACATAAAAATTTAGCATAGCTCTTGTATCTTACTGATTCATTAAAAATATAATTATAAAAAAATTGATTTTGATCTATTTGGCTTTTATCAAAATCTTTTATATTTTTTAAAAATTGATCGTTAAATTTATATATTCCATAAAGACCAGAATACTCTGTATTCCCCATGATAAATGAAGGTTTACCCATTAAATTTGCTTCGAGATTAGCAGAACCAGATACACTAACTACTGCTTCACACTTATTAATTAAATATTTTGAATTAATATGATGATTTATCAATATAACATTATATATTTTATTTATTTTTTTATACCATTTTAAGTTTTCAATTTCATTACTAATTGAAAAATTAGCTGGATGAGTTTTTACAACTAAAAAATAATCTACTGGTAATTTTTTAGCTATTTTTTGAATTAAATATAATTGATCGTACAACTCTGACTGATCATAAACGCCAGTCTCTGGAGTAACATGCAAAGGATAAAAGATAAATTTTTTATTATTAATTATTTTTAATTTTTCTTTATTGTTTTGCAAGCAATATTTTTCAACTCTATAGGCATTAATAGTTTTATTTAACCAATAGAAACAAGAATAAAAAAAAGATTTTGGATAGAAATAGTTCTTGTGATGAGGATTTATCTGAAATTTTTTAAGAGTTAAAATTTCATTTTTAAAAATTGAACAATAAAAAATAATCTGTTTAAAGAAAATTTTTATAAATTTCTTAATTCCTATAATCTTTTTTTTATCTTCAATTATCTCAGCTGACTGAAAAAGAATATTTTTATATTTTTTAAAAAGTTTTTTATTAATATGATTATCTACTTTATTCATAATTTTAGTATTAGTTTGATCAGAAAGGCTTATAAGATGTAGATGATCAAAAATTCTATGATTTATCTTAAAATAATCAATATGATTTTTTATAGCATAGTCTAAGATAATGTTCTTTACGAAATTACTTTCAGTGGGAGCGTAAATATGAGTAAATTTATTATTATCAATTATATAAAAAATTTTATCTAAAATTAACTCAATGAATTTATAATAAACATTTTTTTTTGACGGATGATAAGTAATATCTCTATGTCCATAAATATTATTTAAATTTATATCTTTTAAAAAATTTTGAATAATAAGATTACTGTTTATTCTATTTTCGAAATCTTTAATTTTTTTTAAATTAATATCTTCAAAAAATTTAGTATTATTAAGTTCAACTAATTCATCTCTTAAATCATAAATTCTATCATGTGGAAATTTTTTTTTTAAAATTTTAAAAGCATTTCTATAAATATCATAATTTGTGTAAATATCGGTTATAAAAAAAACAATATTAACTTTATTTTTCAATCTATAGGCTATTTCAATAACATTTGCATAATCTTTTTGATCTATAAGCAGTAAGATAGTTTTATTTTCTAAACTCATTAATTTTCTCTGTAATTTTTAATAAAATTTTTATGACTTTAATTGATAATAACAAATCTTTTTGATTATTTTTTCTTTTAAACTTGATATGATTTAATAAAGAATTCATTGGATTAGTGAATTTATTTTTAACATAAACTCTTTTTTTACTACTTTTTGACGAATATTTTAATTGCTCTTTTGAGTAACCTCGGAACGACAAATTTCCAGAGGATCCTTCAATTTCAATATCTCTTCTACCTTTATTTTGATTATTTGAAAAATAGATTTCACATTTTAATGTTTTTTTAACTAAAATAATTTTTAAATCTTGAATTAAATATTTTTTATTTATTTTTTTTTTGTTAATCTCTCTAAAATAATCAATATTAACATAATCTGGTTTGCCAAATAAAGTCACGTAAGCAGCAATTGGATGTGGTAACCAATCAAAAAAAGGCTCGTAATTTTTTTTTATATTCTTTTGTTTTTTTCCATAGAACATTTTTATTTTTTTAATTCGACCAACAAGTTTTAAATTTTTTTTAAAATTTAAAAAATTTTCATTATATAAGTCAGTGTGATTTACTAAAAATTTTAATTTATTAATTTTTCTTTTTAGTTTTATTAATTTTTGTAATTCTTTTAAATTATTTACAATTGGTTTTTCAACAATAATATTTTTTTTTAAACTAACTAATTTAGAAATATAATGAAAATGAGAATCTGCTGGTGAAGCTATAATGTATGTATAGGTCTCTAAGTTTTTTTTTTTAAAAAAATATTTTTTATTAGTAAAGTTTAATTTTTTTTTTATTTTTTTTTTTTTTTTTCTCAAAATTTTGATAATTTTGAAATCCTTACTTTTTTTTATTATATTAAAATAAATTTTTCCAATTTTTCCAAAACCTATTAATCCTATTTTTATCACTAGATTATTTTTATTTTTGGAAAGGGTATAATAAACTTTCCTCCATACCTTTTATATTTCAAATTTTTTTTAATAATAAAGTCTGAATAATTCCAAGCAAAAATTACTAGGTATTCGGGTTTAATATTATTTATTTTATTTGAGGATATAATTTTTATGCCTACACCCGGAATAAACTTTTCTACTTTAAGATCATTATCTTCTAAGACATATTTAATCAATTTTTCATTAATTCTAAATACATTTAATAAAATTGTAGTTTTTGCAGCAGCTCCATATCCTAAAACAATTTTATTTTTTTTTCTAAGATCTATCAAAATTTTTTTCAGATTCCTTGATAAATTTTTAATTTTTTTTGTAAAATCTTGGTATTTTTTTTTACTAAATAATTTTAATTTTTTTTCATAAGATATTTGTCTTATTATTTTTTGATTTATTGACTTGTTTTTTTCTTTAGTAGCATAAATTCTTAATGAACCTCCTTGAGCGTTTACGATTTCAAAATCATAAATATTTAATTGATGTTTTTTTAAAAAAATATTAAGTGGTTTAAGTGCATGATAATCGATATGCTCATGGTACATTATATCAAAAGTATTATTTTGAACAACGCATCCCCTATACGATACTTCAAACGCAAACATTCCTTTAGGGGATAGTAAGTTTTTAATACCATAAAAAAAATCATTTAAATTATCAACATGGGCACACACATGATTTGCTGTTATTATATTAAATGTTCCAAATTTTTTTTTTAAAAAAATGCTTCTTTTATAACTAAAAAATTCAGAAATTTGATTTATACCTTTTTTTTCGCTTATTTTTTTTAAGTTTTTTGCAGGGTCAATTCCTAATCTAAAAAAAAAATTTTTATTAAAAAAACTCAAAAAAGTACCATCATTTGAAGCTATATCTAAAATTTTTTTTTTAGTACTTTCTTTGGATTTATTAAACTTATTATACTTATTAATAAGCGCTCTACTATACTCTTTAAAATGTATTGAATTTTGTTTTGATGTATTTGTCATATAGAGATAATTACGAAACATTTTTTCTGGTTTTACTGAAATTGATAATTGCAAATGTCCACAATTCTTACACAAATTTAATTTTAAAGGATATTTTTTAACTTTTTTCTTTTTTATTAATAAATTATTAGCTAGAGGAATGTTTTTAAAGTTCATAACTTCAAATAAATTTGAATTGTTGCATAATCTGCATTCTCTTAACTTTCTATAATCAGAGGGCATTTATTTTGAATTTGATATCGCTTTTTTCAATTCTTTATATTTGAGCATATCTAATCTAACTAAATCTTTCTCATAACTTATACTTGTTCTAAGCTTTGGACTAAATGCCATAATGTGAGAATCTTTTACAAAATACGCAAAATGTTCTTGCATTGCTGGAGTGTAAATCAATTCTCCTCTTTTAATCTTTTTTATTTTTAATTTGGTTTTTCTTGAAACATTTTTATAAGCCCATAATATTTCACCTTTAATTACATATATGTAATGAGAGTCTTTTTTATGATAATGATTTGATCTTATAGAACCCTTTTTTGAATAAATTTCAATACATGAAGAAAAATTTCCATTAATAATCTTTTGCAATGTTCCTCTTTTATCTTTTAATTTTTTTTCCATTTTATGTTTTAGTTTAAATTTTACCATTTTATATTTTTAAATAGCTTATAATTATTTTTATACCAATCGATTATATTTGGCAGATCATCTTCTAAAGATGATTTCTGTTTCCATCCAAGTTTTTTAATTTTATTAGAACTTACAGAATATCTTTTATCATTATACGGCCTGTCTTTAACATATTTAATATTTTTATTTTTATTCTTTCCCATCAAATTACAAATTAAATTTGCTATTTGATTATTAGAATAATAATTTCTACTGCCCACATTAAATACACCTGTTTTTACTCGTTTCGATAATATATAAACAGCTTCTGCAAAATCTAGTGCGGAGAGGTAATATCTTTCATTTTTTCCATTTCCATGAATTGGTATTTTTTTTCCTTGCAATAAACTTATTATGCACTTTGGTATTAACTTTTCTGGAAATTGTTTAATTCCATAAATATTATTTGCTCTTACTGTAATAATTTCTTTTTTATATGAATACCTATAACTACTAATAAATATTTCAGCTGCTGCCTTTGAAGCCGAATAGGGATTTGTAGGTTCAATTTTTCGATTTTCACTACAAGATCCTTTTAATATTTCTCCATAGACTTCATCCGAACTTATATGAATAATTTTTTTAACGTTTTGATTTATGCACTCTAATAAAAAAGTATGAGCTCCTACCGTATTAGTGTAAGAAAACACGACTGGAGCATTAAATGAATTATCTACATGACTTTCTGCTGCAACATTAATTGCCAAATCTGAGTTTTTTATAAATTTTCTGTATAATTTAAAATTAAGTATATCCAGCTTGTGAAATTTAACCCTTTCAGATTTCAAAATTTTAGATAAATACTTTAAATTTCCAGCGTAAGTAAGCTTATCAATAATATGAATAGTGGCATCACTATATTTATTAAAAAACTGCTCGCAAATATGGGATCCAATAAAACCCGCTCCTCCAGTTATTATAATTTTTTTCATTAATTCTTTAAAAACATATTTACATTTTTTCTATAAAATTTTAAATTTAGAAAAAAAAATTTAGAAACCTTTTTTCCATCAACTATTATTTGCTTATAATTCTTTATGAGATTATAGATAAGTAAATATTCTTTAATTGTTTTATCTAAATTTAAAAAAATTTTTAAAAACTTAAATTTAGATTTTTTATATTTAAATAAGGAACTAAATCCTATGTGGATGCCTATATATATATCAGGTTTATTTTGTTTTATTATTGACATAAAATTATAATCATTCAATAGATTAAATTCATATCCTTCTATATCTATTTTTAAAAAAAATTTTTGATTAATTGAATTTTTTTTTAAAAGATCTCGCAAAGAGATAATATCAACATTATAATTTTTTTTTTCTGCAAACATTATCTCATTAAAATGATCATTTGGCTCAAATCTCATAGTTTTAGAATCTGTACCTAGCGCACCATGTATTGGAAAAATATTTTTAATACTTGGATTAAGTTTTAGGTTTTCTTTTAAAATTTCAAAAAATTTAATTTCAGGATCTAATGCAATTACTTTTTTAAAAAAAAAACAAGAAAATAAAGAAATACATCCATTTGAACTGCCAATATCTATGAAGTCTTTATCTTTATAATGCTCGCTATTAATATTTTTAAAAAAACTATTTTCCCATTTGTTATTTAAATATTTGATCCAAAATTTATCATTATCATTTATAACTTTAAATTTTATATTATTTTTGTTAATTTCTAAAATATCATCCATTAATTTTATGCTTGAGTTTCCAATTATTATTGCCAGTTAATTTCCATGATTTAATCTCTGCATAAAATCACCGAATGACCCTACGCCAGGAAGAATTATTTTTGATACACCATCAAGATCAAAATAATTTTGACAAACTTTATATCTATTAATATTTTTTAAACTAATTAACCCTTTGATTTTTTTTGATTTATTCTTTATTTCTTTAATGTAAGGGTCGTAAAAATCTACTAGATATTTTTTTTTTAATAACTTTATTTTTACTTCATCTATATCAAACCCTATTACATTAATATTTTTTTTTTTTGTTAAAAGATAAAACGGAAGACCAACATAACCAAGCCCAATAATTGCAACTTTGTAATAATCTTTAGAATATATCATTAAATTCTAATTGAAAAAAAATTTTGATTTTAAAGAAATTTCGTGCCATTTTTTAAAATTCTAAGCAAAGTTCCTTCACCACAAGCAAAGTCACATAAACTTGCATATTTTATATTTTTTCTTTGAATAAAATTTTTTATATTTTCAGCTACATAAGTTAATCTTGCAATTGCAAATGGTAAATTGGAATTATAATCATCTAAATTTTTTGAAGGAAAAATTTTATTACTCCAATAATCTAAAATTTTTTTTTCTGGATATCTAAGTTCAGTTCTTATTACTCTTGTTAAAAAATCTATATAAATTTTACTCTTAGGATATATATATTCTTTTAAAAAGGATAGATTTTTTAGATTTTTTTTTTTCGTTTTGTTATTGTATGTATTAGCTAAAGTAGTAGATGAAATTTTTTTCATAATTTAACTCTTAGTCTCCAATTATTGTTATGAATTTTCCATATTTCATTATTTCTATGTTTATTTACAATTTCCTCAAAATTATATTGATTTAAAGATAAATAATTTAAAATAATTTCTAAATTTCTTATAGGATACTCACCATCATATTTTTTAATTAACTTTAAACCCGTCAATTTACTTATATGACCATTCTGAATAAATCTAGCAACATCTCTTGTACATCTTCCAAATCCAAATTTTATATATTGCATATAATAATATAAATCATCAATTTTATCATCTAGACTATCAAAATTAGTAAATGTACCAACGGTTCTTCCGTGCTCATTTTCTCTAAAATTTGGTAAATTTTTTTTTACATAATTATAATTTTCAAACATGCTCCATTTAAAAAAATAACTAAAATAGTACGCTAAAATTTTATTTTTTTTTAGTATGAAATGATTAGGATATATATATGGCGAAAGATCGGACTTTGAAACTTCTTTACTTTCCCAATTGTCTGGATAGTCCCCAATTTGATGTTCTATAACCTCTTTTACATCTCTTAATTTTTTACTTTTATCGCTTAAAACTAATCCTCCATACTCGCTTTCTCCATGTTCCGCATAAAAAATATACGGAATTTTATAAGCTATTGCTATTTGCACGGGTATAGAATTAATACCTGCGTCCCACGCTACTTTAGGATTCCCTCTTTCAATAAAAAATCTTTTTGACAAAATTCTCGCAACGTTCTGGTTTGGTCTAAAAAAAATACTATCGAAACCTTTTTTTGAAAGCTCCTCTCTATTATGAGTCCCAATCTCATTTATGATTAAAGGAGAAAATGTTACCAGCAAAGGGTTTAACCCGAAATTATATTTAAGTTTATGAGCTATTGAAGAAGAATCCTTACCTCCAGACCAAGGAACGATACAGTCGTACGCCCTTTTGTTTTTTTTAGAATCTTTTTTAATATTTGAAATTATTTTATAAAACTCTTTTTCTCTTTGCTTCCAATTAATTTTTTTTTTTTTTTTAGAGTTTAAACAAGCATTACAAATATTTTGACTATTAAAAACAATCCTAGGTCTAGTATTTGGAGTAAAGCAATTCTTACAAAATTTAACGGACATATATTATTGTCGTATCAGAACTTTATTTTTTTTTAAATATTCTTTTGCTGATTTTAAACTTTCATTTGTAAAATGATATATGTTTTGAGTGCAAGCTGCAGAAATATTAGTCTTTTTAAATAATTGAAGTATGTGACTCCAATTTCCAGCTCCACCTAAAGCTAGGCATGGAATATTTACATTTTTGACTATAAGATTATTTAATTCTAAATCATAACCCAATAAACTTCCATCATTATCAATGCTATTAATTAAAAGTTCTCCACAACCATTTTGGATTGCAATTTTTGCCCA
>Ga0172372_10012740_pt1 | contig 10512 bp, 10 predicted proteins | sample LakKiv5m_2_FD_114544 | JGI IMG/M metagenome (GOLD analysis project Ga0172372, IMG submission 114544) | Freshwater microbial communities from Kabuno Bay, South-Kivu, Congo - kab_092012_9.5m | ecosystem: Environmental > Aquatic > Freshwater > Lake | place: Democratic Republic of the Congo... | reverse complement strand
ACTCTTTCATCCCCCTGCCAGTTGCACGGTTCAATCCTGCTGACAATTTCCCGGCGTGGATGCTTGACTCACTCGCCCCCAGCCTTGCGCGTCCGTTCCTTGAATACACCATGAACGTAGACACGTTTGGTCGTGAGATATACAACAATCGCATGAGCCGATATGGCGATGCTTTTACAGGCGGTCGGCACGTTCCGGAGTTATACAGCCAAGCCGCACGTACGTTGTTTGAAGCGTCCAATGCACAAGTCGATATCTCACCCAACACGATGTACTTCTTTGCCAACAACTACATTGATGGCTTGAGCCGCATCCTGCACAACGGGCATGGTTTGTTTTTTACGGTGTATGGACAAAAAGAGTTTGAACCAAAACGTGATCTTATCTTCATGGATAGTTTTTTTGGTAAAAAATCAAGCGTTGATGCGCGTGAATTTGCCAAGATTGAAAAAAACATCCAAGAGAAAGAGCAAAGACTGCGTACGGTCAAAGACAGACCCGAACTTATGCAGCGGTACTTGGAGTCCAACCCCAACGACCCTGCGCTTGTCTTTATTTACAACAAGTTAAAGAACCAACAGTTGAAGCGTATCCGAGAAGAAATGAACAAGGTCAAGGCTTCTGACTTAACGCCAAAAGAGCGTCAAGAACGACTCCGCGATCTGGAACGACTACGCGATATGACCATGCGTAGCATCATTGATACGTTTGAGCAATACGGGTTAGAACCCTAGCGCACCCGCCACACGCGCACTCCAAGGTGTCCGTCCTTGGACGAGGTAAACGATTTGACCCGTATACCTACTGCCTTGGAGCGCGAGTCTATGATGTAGTGCATCTCTGCCGGTTTGAGCGTTGGCACAAAGAAACTATCGCCAACTTTCATAAACTCAAACGGAAAGAGCCATTCAGGCTCCTTTATCATCGAAGAAATTTTCTGGTAGTTCTGACTTGAACACATAGCACGACACGGCTGACATGTGCGTGCCTTGCTTCCATCCTGTAGTCAAACGTTGCTTCTTCTGATCAATGAGGATGCCTGCTTTCCGCCACTCTTCTTCTGCTGCACGTGCGCTGACTTGCAGTCCCGGTTGTGCCAAAAACTTACGCATCTCATTTTTGGAAACGTAGTGCAGGTTTTTGTCTGCTTCGATACGCCCGACGATAGTGTTGCCGTATGGCTCAGAAATTACCTTGTCCTCATTGAAGATAAGGTAGTTCTTGTGATTGTTATTGAAGAAAAGGCCGAACAATTCCTTATAGTCGGTGTTATTGAGACTGAAGATCGAACGACGAGACTTGTTCATCTCCTCCATAACAACATCAAATATACGTTGTAAATCTAAGTCGATGATATTCGCTGCTACGGCAATCTCCCCACCGGCAAATGAAGTGGCTACCGTATTCTCGTAGAACCTGTAGGCTTCATCGGCTCCGTAACTAACACGGAACTTGTCTGACCAATCGCTGATAACCTCACGCACTCGCGGCAAGCCAAGTTTGTACACAGCACGAATAAAATCTGGCCCCGCATGTCCGTAGTTGTAGTTGAACGGATCGACGATCTTCTTGGAGATAGTCGGGTCTTCGATAAACCATTTAGGCTTTTGCAGTCGGAACTCAATGATACGTGCCATCTCACCGTCTGGACTATTCTTCATCACAGACAACTTGTCGTAGAGCGATTGGTTCGTTGTCATCACGGCAATTAACGACGCAGCAAACTCAATTTCGCGTTCAGCATTCACGCTAGACTGCATACGCAACTTGGCCCGGCCTTGCGAGATGCGGTGAATGAGCCGTGCAAGTAATTCGTTAGGTATGTTCGTCGCCTCATCAAGGCCAAACAACATGTTCTTGAGTGACAAGTAGCGACCAAGCAGAGCGTTGTCAGTCGCGTTGCCTTCGGACAGACTCAAGTAAAACGGGTTACCGAATACACTAACACCTGCGTACATAGAGCCGGTCTTACCCACGCCATACTCCGGTGATAGATACGAAATGGTGCAGCCGGGAGTATTAGTCAGCGCCATGAGCGGTGAGCCAAACCCTGCCAGAAGTCCCATGGCGTGTAGTTCCAAGCCCACGTGATTAAACGCATTGGCAGACTTCTTCCAAATTTCGTAGTCGCCTTCTGGTTTGACAAACTTGGTTACGTTCTTGGAGAGTGGAGAAGTGGCAGCGGGTCGGATATCCCCGTTGATTAGTATCTCCGTCAAGCCAGCAACGAAACCCTCGTTGTTCTCTGTCCAACCCATTTGCTGCCGCATAACTTCAGCCGCTTTCTGTAATTGCATATATTCATCCCATTTGATGATGTATTCGGAAACAAACTTCGCCATGGATAGCATGAAGTTCACACTGTTAGAACTCAATAATTCTTTCATCTTATCGAGCGCGTAGGCGTACTTAACCGGAAAAATAAACTCTTTGAGCGGGTCTTTCGGCATGATGTGCCGCATCAATAGACACTCACCGTCTGTCGGACTGAACATTCGTTTGACCGGGAAAAAATCATGCGATGTGATACGCAGAAGTTCATCCGGTTCTTTCTCACCAGACTCGTTTATCTTTCCTCGTTGAAGGTAGAAGACTCCTCCCTCTCGTCCTCGTACATAGGGTAGGATCGCTGAAGGAAATAGTGGAACTTCTTCGGGATTCTCTTGGCCCCGAACTGCGTCCTCCGGACTAGCCTCTTCAAGCGTTGGAGCCGGTTTGAACTCTCGTCCGAGTTCAAGTGGCCCGTAGATTTTTCCTCTGTGGGGACATCCATCGCAGACTCCGGAGTTTAATTGATTGAACGCTTCGCAACCGTAGGCAGTCGTTGCCTTCATTGTTGACTGGGCTTTTGCTTCAGTCAGTTTGGGATCGTACTCGGGATGCCCTTTGGACATCGTGTGAATGGCATCGTTACCGTCCACGCAGCGCATGGCAACGGACAGTCCTGCTCTCCAGAGAGGTTCAGCCAACGTACTCGCGTTGACCAATACATGTCTTATCTGCTCACAGCCACCATTACTCTGCAAACTTTTGATTGCGATTGTCTTGAATGTGTATTCAAAGTTGTCGTACTTTGCCAGTTTGGCAATGATTTCGGTGTCGCTATCCAGTCCCTTGGCGATGCTAGCCAGTAAGGATTCTGTGGTCTGCTCGACTGGGCCTATGAACTCTTTGAACTTGTCCCACGAATATACATTGATAGTTTCATCTAGAAGACGCGCTTGAGTCCTTTGAATTTTCTTATAGTTTGTGGTATCGGGGCAGCGCATCACCCGCGCCGTATCACCCATGACGGCAGGGTCAATCTTGATGTAGTCAAGGCAGAACTTCTTGAACGCTAACGAGTATTCTTTCCACTCGGCGCTAGGGATGTCTTGATCAAAAATCCAATAGGCATGAACACCACCGCCAGAATCCAACCGAACAGGTGGGGGCAGTTTCGATATCTTGATGAAGTCATCTAGTGCGGCTAGCGCCTCATCCTTGGAAGTGTACTTCTTGCTATCTTCACCAACGTCTAGGTCAATAAACAACGTTCTGCAGAACGAAGCGTTGTCAGACTTGCGACTATAGTTCTGATAGGTGTTGGGGGCGAAGAATACGTTTGATTCGGATTGTTTGAGTTCATCGATGATCTCAAGCATGTCGCCAAGCGTTTCAGCAAACCGGTTAGTGGCCTTGCCATCCTTGATTCCGGTAACACAGTAAACACCCTGCGACGGTAATGCTTTCGCGTAAAATTGTTGTGCCATGACCGTTTCCGCAGACAAAAAAGGCGGGGTCGGCAGTCCCCCGCCAATGCCTTGTCAAAAGTGTTAAATCGTGATGCCTACCATTTCCTCTATGTACCTCTTTGCATCAAACATGGTTGAAGCGGGGAGAACCCCTTTCTGCATATCCTGCTTGACCAAATCCATAAAGACCTCAATCGTTTTCCGTTTGTCTTCGCGCACTCCAGAACCCCTGAACCACTTGTATATGGTCATGCGCGATATCTCCAAGGCTCGGGCTACATAGGCGGCGGGAAGGTTTGCCTCGACGCACAGTCTACCTAGTTGCACCCCAAGCCGAGTCGGGTCTGCACGTTGTAGGTCAAGCAAAAATTCTTCGCTGTACGAACGTGGCACGACAACCTCACTTACTCGTCCATTCCTTGATTACGTCAGACACATCAGCCGCTGGAGCAGCCGTCTGTTTCTTTGTCTCACGCAACTTCGGTTCCTTGACTGGAGCAGCCGGGGCAGCAGCCGCTGCAACCACGGTCTCATCCTGCTGATACACCGTCAACTTGATAGCCGCTTCGGCAGCAGCACTTTTGCTTTGGTTAGTCAGCACATCGAGTTCGCTAGGATTGATACCCGACACAGGCGAGAACAACACGCGAGGCACAGGCGACTTGGTGTCGAACTGCATCTTGGTCACAACGCGACCGGCTGCGATGTTGTGGTTAGCAAGCATCTTCACGTAGTCCCGGAAGGGCCACTTGCCATTCTCTTCCTTGCCGAACACCGACGTAGCGGGGAGAACCAACTGCATAACGTCACCGCTAACATCTCCCGGCAGAACAACTGCCGTACGCCACGACAAGCGGCAAGCCGTGCCGCTACCACCTTGACCCGAACCCTTGACCGACATCGGGCAAGCCTCGCAACGCGCCGCGAGAGGATTCTTCACCTCTGCATCGGGAGTCTCGGAGTTGCTTGACCAACAAACGGGGGCAACCTTCTCGCCTTCGCGGTACGTGCCACTATAGTAAGTACGACTTGGCTTGTGAGACATCTTCACAAAGATGATGTTCATGTGCCGATCTTCGATGGAGCCGACTTCTTTACCGCCAGCCATCTTGCGGAACACACCTCCCTTGATGGAGATACGCTTGTTACCGCCAAGTGACCCACCGGCAATAGCCTTGGTGTCTTCGTCCAACCCGCCGATCACGGCAAGGTCATTCTTCAAACTGGCAATGATGTCTGTACTCATAACTGACTCCTACTAAATTAACTGAATTAACTAACTTTACGAACCGTGATGCCAAACTCGCGCATCACACTCACACCGGGAGGCAACCCATCACCAGTCTGATCAGACAAGTGCTGCTTGAAGTTGCTTTGGTGTATACGGCGCTCAAGAAGTTCCACGGCCTCGTTCTCAAGCACGTATTTTCTGAAGTTGTCCCAATCGTTACAGTAGAACCGCTCATTCAACTTGCGGATCACCGTGCCGTTGGTTGTCTTGATGCTATCAGCATTGATGTCGTTGCACACGGTAAGAAGCGCAACCTCAATCTTTGACAGGTCTTCTTTCAACCGTGCATCGTTTGCTTCGTACTCACGCAGAAGTTTTTCACGTTCGCTACGAACCGCAAGATAGGCATCGACCATCTGCTCTGTATTGACTGACATGTTTATTCCTCTAGTTCCTGTTTGTACAAGTCCACCAATTTTTGATGGCTATCCACTTTGCCTTGCAGCATGTTGTACATCTTTTTCTCGACATCGGAACCTTGAAGATGAACCACCGTCATCTTGTTGGTTTGTCCGACGCGATCAATACGCGCAACACATTGCAAGTACGTCTCGACACTCATCACAGGCGACCAAAAGACCACCGTATCTGCTGCCGTCAACGTGATTCCATGTGACGCTGACTGCGGCTGAATGATTAAAATCTTTGGGTCGTTCTGCTTTTGAAACCTGCCAATGATCGCAGTACGTTCCTTCGGAGACACGGAGCCTTTAATGACTTCAACCGTGTAGTTCTCACCAAGCAGGAACTTCTCCACGACATCGATAGTATGAATGTACGGAACGAATACTACTACTTTGTTATACGTTTCATCAAGCACTTCTTTGAGGGTGTTGAGACGAGGTGAGATGTCAAATTCAACAACTTCACGTGTGTCGGTGTAGACCGCACCGCCCGATATCTGTAATAACTTGTTTAGACTAGCCGCTGCATTAACAGCAGAGATCTGCTCTACGGCTGCTTCAATCAAGAGTTGACGCTTTAAGTCTTTATAGTACCGCTCGACCTGTGTCGTAAGTGGTACATCGCGTGTCTGATATACAACATCTGGCAAGTCCAAGCACTCGCTCTTGGTAAAGCGTATCGCAGGTTGCAACGCCTTGTAGACTTCATCACGCGAATTGAACTTTGGCGTCCACTTGAACCGACTGATTTGTGTCATCACTCGGTCGCGCCACGCAGTACTATACTTCGGAACGCGCCACGGCGAGATTAACTTGGCTAGACCAAACGCATCGACAGGTGACTGAGCCGCTGGTGTACCCGTCATCATCCACAGTCTTGTGTTCGGCGTAACTAGTTTGGCTAACGTGCGCCACCGCCTAGTCTGTGTAGATTTATATGCACTAGCCTCGTCAACAATGATCAAGTCAAAGGCTACTTTCTCTAGCGTATCAAATACTGTATGCACACCGTCAAAGTTGATGACGACGAAATCGTAATCCGAATTAACTACTTTCCTTCGTTTGGACGAATCGCCGTGAGCCACGCCGCATGTCCTGTGCATCGCGGTCTTGAAGATGTCGGCTTGCCACGCCGAATACATGATAGATAGAGGACAAATTACCAAGACTCGTTTGATCTGACCAATGTTCATCAGATAGTCAGCAGCCCATATAGCCGCTGAAGTCTTGCCGGTTCCTGCTTCGTTAAAGCAAAACGCTCGGGGCCGTAGGCTCAAGAAACTTGCCGTAGTCATCTGATGGCTGAACGGGCGATAGATACCGGGCCACTTGTAGTCTCGCGTCATTGGGGATGGCAACTGCATCGGCGTTACAGATGCAGCGTCGGAGTATGTGGCTAGTTTGACCATCTCATCGTAGTCCCAGTAGACCACGATCTCTTTTGTGTACTCGTCTTCGTTGAGTAACTTGCTGCGCTCGACTGTCTCTAATACTTGCTCGGCGGTTTGATTGGGCAACACAACCCTTACCGCTGCATCTTGAATAATCTGCATGTCCGTTTCCTGTTAGTTATCAAAAGCCCCTTACGGGGGCCAGTCGTCTGAATCACCGTCTTGGAAACACTAGGTGCGAGAGACGGCTTCAGATGGCATGGTTACGCGCCATGTCTAATAACGCGAGAGGGAAAAGTGGGGGAACCCTCTTACTCCTACACACTCATGCCTTGTGTGGAATTACTTCATTGCTCCACTAGACTTGCGACGGAACGAACGGTTCTTCGACGGCGACTCTAGCCTAGTACCATCACGGTTGCTACCACCTTTCGATAAGGCTTTCACGTGAGCAATATCTTTACCTTTGCGGCTCACACCTTTCTTGTCGTACGACCGTCGCGCACGTTGCCGCTCCATGCGGTCACCATGTTCGTCACGCTCTACTTGTTGCTTGTATTCTTTCTTGTACGGTCTTGCTTTATTAACGTAAGGCATCATCGTTCTCCATTAAATCTGCATGTTGTTACTGGACACCATTTGCGGCACAGGAAACCGGGGTTCTCGGGCCACATGTTATTGGCGTATGCCATTTGCAAACGGTTTAAGTCTGGTGTAAACGTTTCCCACAATTTGTCTTGGTCTTCTCGTCTATATTCTTCAAACACTAACGTATTGTGGGCTACAAACATTAGGCTAGCCTTGATCTTGTCGAGGTCGGGGAAGTGGGAGTAAGCCATTAACGCCATTAACTTCAACTGATTCGGGTCTGGATTCCTAGCACTACCTGTCTTGTAGTCCACGATGAAGGCATGGTCATTGTCCACGATCATCAAGTCCACGATGCCACGCACCCAATACTCGGGGGCATTAAATGAGCAGGGGCGTTTGTTTTGGTCAAGCGCCATTTGATACTCGGCGTAACGCCGGCCAGCAACTTTCATTAGCGGGTCGACGTACTTCTTGTATTGCTCATAATTTTTTGGCAGTGGGCTGCCGTCTCTTACATAGTCCTCCAAAGCCTTGTGTACGGCAGTTCCATAAGTCATCTGCTCCGACACACGCTTCGTAAAGTTCTGTGCGATCTTGACTTCGTAATACTGCCGGGGGCAGTTGACAAAATCTTTCAACCCGCTGAATGACCATTTAATCATCAAATCTACCTGCCATCGCCTCGTTATAATCAAAGTACTTGTCAAAGCACTCGTCTATATAAACTTCTTCTTGACTGTACCCCTCAATCTTATTGTTGTACGCAAACGCTTTTTGCGGCACTTTGATCTTGCCGTTGTAAAAAGCGTAGCCCTTGTCGGTGGGTCTCCACAGACCGCTATATTTTGCACCACCCTTATTCGGATTCTTGGGGCAACGCTCGACAAGCCCCCACGATGCCAGAACAGGAAGTTGATTACTTCGGATCACAAGTCGTGGAGCCGTGTTCGGTACATCAATCCACGTGTGTCCTGTCGTTATATGCTCTCGACATAGCCAAATCAACGACTGCGCCATCGTTTTGTTGAGGGTACGCGCATACACCATCCCCCACCGATCACAGACAGGGCAGTTGCCGCCGCCATGGTCAATAATGTGTCGCCACTTTTCACGTAGTACACTCAAAGTATCTGAAAACATGTCAGCACTCTCCGTAGGATTGTCCAAACTTGGCCTCGCAAGCCACCGGTAGCCCCGCCGCCCACGATGGGGGCGTAGACATAATAGTAGTAATGTATGCTAATGCGTCGTCCAATTCACTGGTTGGCACAACACAAACCGCAGCGTCATGCACGGTTAGTGCAGGCCGGTATCGCTTCTTTATCTCAAGCATCTGTTCACCCACGATGATTCTCGCCAACGCCTGCACAATGTTCTCAACCATTGCACCGCCCCAGATGCTGACCTTGCCCTTGCGAGATTCGTAGACGAACTGTCGATTTTCCGACGATAGATTGGGGTAACAAATGTGCAAACCATTTGGTAGACGGATGCCCTGAGCGCTAACCCACACACAGTTGTGTTCGCCAAGAGTGTAAGACTCTGACCCCGTAGGCAACGCTGCCAGATGCCCCAGAGCGTTATCGCACTCGCGCCATAGGCTGACGATCTTGTGGTTCAGCGTCCGGTACGTGTTCACAAGATGCTTGCAGTCTTCTTCAAGCACGACCAACTGTTTACCCGCAAAGATTTGTGAAGTCGCTAGCGTATGCCGTAACTTCGCTGCCCCCGTGCCATAGCCAAGTCCCAGAACGCAGGTCTTACCAACGAAACGTTCAATGACATCATCCTTGGTGATCGTTCTCTTGTAGACCTCAGAAGCAAAGATGGAATAGACATCTTTACCATCCCGAAAAAACCCAACAACTTCATCCTGTCCTGCAAGCCACGCGAGTACTCGCGCTTCTATTTGCGATGAGTCGCAGTTGATAACGGTATGACCTTTCGGAGCGACCACCGAATTCTTGAGTGTCTTCTTTTTCTTGTCTCTTGAAGGAAGGTTTTGTAGGTTGACGGAATCCATACCCGACCAACGACCTGTATGAGCGCCGTAATACTTGAGCGGGATAGGTAACCGACCGCGATTCCTAGCACCAATACCGATAAAGCGTTCAATGCGTGACTCCTCTATAGTTGATTTCGTGCCGAGTCGTACGGCACACAGTTGTTGAATGAACGGATTCTCATGTTCCGATAACGCGATAAACCCCTCATCGTTCTTGGCGAGAGCAAAGGTTTCCTTACCTGTCGTAGGGCTGACCTTCTTGGGTGGCTCAACGCCATGCTCTTTCAAGATGGCAGCAAACTGTGGGTTGCTAGCCAACTTCTTACGAACTGATTCCTCATCTTCGCAGTTCAGTTTGCTCATCAGGCCGGACAGCAGAGTTTTCTTTTCGTCTTTTATTTCGTCTAGTCGTTCGACCAACAGAGCGTCGTCAATCTCAAGCACCGGCTCGGTAAACATCCGCAGGGTCATGTCAATCAAGTTCAACTCGGGCGTCGGGAACCCTTCGGCAAGCAGCGCGTTAAACAACTTGAAAGTAAGTTGGGTGTCGTTTATGCAATATCTCGCATAACGATCTAAGTCTTCGCTGCTGAAGTCCGACCTATGTTTGCCAAGGGCATTGCCTACCTCAAGCCCCTTCTCACCTAGTCCATACCTCTTGACGAGTGCAGCCAACGATCCACCCGCATCAACACCATGTATTGCACGTGACATGCAGAGCGTATCAAAGTACATGGCAGGAACGATCCCAAACTGCCACGCGAGTATGGCCCCGTCAAAAAGCGCATTGTGGCAGAGGAGTGCGGATGAACCCCAATCAACTTGGTTGAGCCATGCTTTGACCTCGGCATGAGTACCACTAAACCACTCTGGCTCGCCATCATCTATTTTGATAGCAACACCAATTACTTCAAACAACGGATTACGAATGTATTCTTCAGTCGTAAGTTTCTTCAGACTGTAGTCAGAGTTGTAGTAGGTCTCAAAGTCGAGCGTAACGAAACTCATGGATCAACGCTCCATGTTTCGGTCTGCCGTTGCAGCCGAGGCCATTCAACCACCGTGGTGAAAGACTTGTCGTGTACAAGAATGTGGT
>Ga0172372_10012739_pt1 | contig 10513 bp, 7 predicted proteins | sample LakKiv5m_2_FD_114544 | JGI IMG/M metagenome (GOLD analysis project Ga0172372, IMG submission 114544) | Freshwater microbial communities from Kabuno Bay, South-Kivu, Congo - kab_092012_9.5m | ecosystem: Environmental > Aquatic > Freshwater > Lake | place: Democratic Republic of the Congo... | reverse complement strand
TGAGCTCCATAACTTCCTGCTTCACGTCTAAAGCAAGGTGTATATCCGCAGTTTTTAATGGGAAGTTGATTCTCGTTCAAAATGACATTTCGGTAAATATTGGTAATCGGAACTTCCGCAGTTGGAATCAAATAAAGATCATCTACAGTTGCATGGTACATTTGACCTTCTTTATCTGGAAGTTGCCCTGTTCCATAACCACTATCGGCATTTACCAACAAAGGCGGTTGTATTTCCATGTACCCTGCTTTTCCGGCTTCATTTAGGAAAAACTGAATCAAAGCACGCTGGAAAATAGCGCCTTTCCCTTTGTAAACAGGAAATCCTGCACCAGAGATTTTATTTCCCAATTCAAAATCAATGATATCATATTTAGAAGCCAACTCCCAGTGGGGCAATGCAGAATCTGTCATTACTGCAGCCGTTCCATATAATAAAACTTGCAGATTATCTTCGGCTGATTTGCCTTTAGGAACTGAAATATTTGGAGTATTGGGTAATGCAATGATTTTATCGCTCACCAATTGTTCTAACTGCTCAACTTGGACAGTTAATTCCTTGATTTTTTCCTTTAACTCAGACGATTGGTTTCTGATAACTTCGGCTTCGTCTTTTTTACCCGCCTTCATCAATTCGCCTATTTGACCAGACAATTGGTTGCTTTGAGCCTGAGTTTGTTCCATCTCAGTTCTAGCTTGTCTAGATTTTGCATCTAAATCCAGTATTTCTTGAATTAATGGCGCAGCATCTATACCTCTAATTGATAGTCTTTCAATGATTTCCGTTGAATTTTGGCGAATATTAGAAATGAGTAACATATAATTTTATGCAAAAATCGAATTATTTACGTGCAATTCCCAAACTCTGAGCAAATTCATCTAAAAAATCAAAACAAGCTTGCAACTCATTGGGAACTTTACCTTCCAAAATTGCTTCTCGAATTTCATTTTTGAGGGCACCTATAAATTTGGGTTGATCAATTTGATAACGCTCTAAGATGTGATTACCAGTAACAACAGGTTGCCAATTTCTTAGTTCGTCTTTGGCGTTAACTTCGGCAATCTTCTCTTCTACTTTCAGCAAATCAGAAATATGTCTTTGAACCTTTACTGCATTTTTACTTGTGATATCTGCTCGGCAAAGCTTCATTAGTGATCCAACATCTTCCCCAGCTTCCACTATCAAACGGCGAACGGCACTGTCAGTTACAATTTCTTTGGATAATACGATAGGCCTTAAATGCATGGCTACCAATTTCTCAACAAACTTCATTTTTTCATCCAATGGAAGTCGCATCCTTCTGAAAATCCCCTTCACCATTCGCGAACCTCTATCTTCATGTCCGTGAAAGGTCCAACCAACTTCGGGATCAAATCTTTTGGTGGCAGGTTTGGCAATATCATGTAAAATAGCCGCCCAACGCAACCACAAATCGTCACTTAATTCGCACAATTGATCCAACACTTGTAACGTATGGTAAAAATTATCTTTATGGCTTTTACCTTGGATGGTTTCAATTCCTTTGAGAGCAACGAATTCTGGAAAAAACCGTTTCAATAATCCTGCTTGATCCATCAAATCAAAGGCAACAGAGGGTTTCTTTCCCAGAATCATGGAATTTAACTCGTCGGTAATCCTCTCATGGGAAACTATATCTATCCGTTCCGCATTTCTAACTATTCCTGCCCAGGTTTCTTCTTGAATTTTGAAATTCAACCTCGCTGAAAATCGAATAGCCCTCAACATCCTCAATGGATCATCAGAAAATGTAATATCAGGATCGTTATTCGCTCGAATAATTCCGTCTTGTAGGTCTTGGATTCCATTAAAAGGATCATACAATTCAGAGAAATTTTCAGAGTTTAACGACAAATACATTGAATTGATGGTAAAATCTCTTCTGTTTTGATCGTCAATAAGAGTACCATCTTCCACTAAGGGTTTTCTGGAGTCTAATCTGTAAGATTCTTTTCTTGCTCCAATGACTTCAATAATCCAATCTTGGTATTTGATTTGCGCCGTTCCAAAATTCTTGAAAACTACCAAGGTGCAATCGTGTTCACCTAGTAATTTCTGCAATTCTTCTGCAAATTCAATTCCCGATCCAATAACTACCAAATCTAGATCTTTGGAAGGTTTTTGAAGAAAATAATCTCGCACAAATCCACCCACAACAAATGAATTCAACCCCAATTTATCTGCGGTTGTAGATAGTTTTTTGAATATGGGGTGTTTAAGTGCTTCCAAGATTTGCAAAGATAGGTGTTATATTTGTTGAAATGGCCCGAAAGCGCACCTTAATTCTACTCCAAATTCTATCTTATTTATTTCTGCGGTGGTGGTTCATTCCTATTGAATTTACTGGCGACTCTTATGGTTATGCTTGTGAGGTTTTGAAACACGATTTAGAATCAGGACATCACTTGTTGCACAAGTATGTTTTGAACTTTTTGTTGGAACAATACAACCATCAATATTTTGATGTAGATCATCTTAAACCAACAGAATATAGTCCAATGGTCATATTCATTCGATTCAATCTCATAATCTCAGTCCTAAATTTAATGTTAGTTTGGCTAATTTTGGAACAGCGCAAATGGCGAATGTCTTCAATTGCCTTGGCCCTGTTTTTTTTGTCGGCCACTTTTTCATTCATGAAATACAGTTTCGAAAACGAAACTTACATGCTTCCCATTTTCTTCTCTTTACTTGGAACTTATTTTTATGAACGTAAATGGATCATACCGGCAATTACACTTTTATCTTTAGCTACACTTTTTCATCAAAGCCATATTTTTTGGCTGTTGGCACTATTAATTACTCAAAATTCTAAATGGACTTCGAAATTGATACACTTGTCATTTTCAGCCTTTTTAGTACTTACTGTTTATTATTTTTTCAGTGAATCCTATTCGAAATCTATCAGTAGTTTGATTTTTCAAGATGTAAATGATGGACTTGTTCAGGTTGTTCCAAACATGATTAACCTAAAAATGACCGCTATCAATTTCATTAGAATGTTCTTTCAAATTCATGGTGAAATGTTCATGTTTTGGAAGGTTTTTAGTCCTTTTTTATCTGGCGTTGCCATCATTAGTATTTTATTCACTTTAATTGGATTTGTGTTGTATTTGGGTGCACACAATTTAAATTTTAAAAAATCTGACTGGTCTTTCACTTTTTTAACCGCTTTTATTTTGCATTTTTTGTTCGCAGCTTACAGTGTAGGAAATATTGAATTTATGATCGTTCTCCCATTCTTACTCGTACTTTCACATCAGACCGGTAGAATTATGAATTATTCGTTATTAATTTCTCTTGGGATGTTTTTATGGAACTTCGGACAGTTTGCTTTGCCTCGTACCAGCGTATCACCACACCGATTGCATCAAAAATTGAATTTAATTTCAAGCATTAAGCATAGTTCTTCTGATAGTGTTTTGATCTCGATAGACGATAAAGACTTACACCAAAACTTCTTTGAATATCAAAAACTTACACGAAGAACAAAATTGAATATTCAATGTATTTCGTTAGAAGAATCGAGTCAAAAACCAGCCTTTACCATCATTCACAAACAAAGTAATTTCAGCAGGAAAAATTTCACAAAAAATACATCCCCTCAAAACCTACTAATTCATAATAAAAGAATTTACATAGATAGTTCTCTGATGGGAAATATTACCATAATCACCAATTAAGATGATTTACGTTGGGAACAGGTTCTAGTGTTTGATCAATGACTTGATAAATTGTTCCCCCAAACTTATGGATCAGTCTGTAATCATGTGTTGCCATCAATACCGATGTTCCTTCTTCACAAATTCTTTGCAATAGTATCATAACCTCATCGCTAATTTCGGGATCTAGACTTCCTGTAGGTTCATCGGCCAATACCAACTTGGGCTTATTTAGAAGCGCCCTTGCAATGGCCAAACGCTGTTGTTCACCACCGCTTAATTCGGCAGGGAATTTATAACCTTTATTTTGAAGGCCTACCTTTTCCAAAACTTCATTAGCCCTTGCCATCATTTCCTCTTCTTTTTTCCAACCTGTAGCTTTCAAAACAAACAGGAGGTTATCTATGGCAGACCTATCTGAAAGCAGTTGGAAATCCTGAAAAACTATACCCAATTCTCTTCTCAAATAGGGAATATCTTTTTTCTTTAAACCATTCAGTTGAAAATTAGATACATTTACTTCGCCATCTGTAACTGGAATCTCACCGTATAAGGCCTTTAAAATTGTGGATTTTCCCGAACCGGTTTTCCCAATCAAAAAAACAAACTCACCTGGTGAAATTTGCAGATTTACATTCCTAAGAATGGGTAATTTGCCTTGATAAAAATGCGCATTTTGAATACTGATTGGATACTCCACATTGCGAAATTACAAATTTCGCGTTGCAACGCCTAAACTACAATTGCCAATTTATAGGATCCTTGCCTTTGGAAACTAAAAACTCATTCACTTTTGAGAAATGTCCACAACCACTAAATCCTCTGTAAACACTCAATGGACTTGGATGAGAAGTTGAAAAAATCTGATGTTTTTCAGTATTAATTTCAACGGCTAATTTCTGAGCACTGCTTCCCCAGAGCATAAAAACCAAACCATCAGCGTAAACATTTAGCCATTGAATACATTTTTGGGTAAAGGTTTGCCAACCCATATTCTGATGAGATAAAGGCTTTGATTCTTCTACCGTTAGAATTGAATTCAACAGTAAAACGCCTTGTTTTGCCCAAGCAGATAAGTCTCCGTGATTGGGTAAATTATATTCTCGATCTCGTTGAATTTCTTTAAAGATATTCACGAGCGAAGGAGGCATTTTAATGCCCTTATTTACTGAGAATGCCAAACCATGCGCTTGTCCAAAACCATGATAGGGATCCTGACCCAAAATAACCACTTTTACTTTTCTAAAGTCACATAAGTCAAAGGCCCTAAGAATATCGTCTTGTGGAGGATAAATAACGGCTTTAGTTCTTAAAACATTGATTCTTTCAGACATGATATTCAATCCTTCAATTACACCTTTTTTTTCAAAAAGCTGATACCATTGACTTTCTTGACTCAAGCCCATCAATTTCATAACTATGATAAAAGTTCTTCTAGTTCATCAATGTCTATATTATTGAGAATTGTATCCTCATCAGGTATTATGCTTTCCGCCAATTTGGTTTTTTTCTGTTGCAATGCAAGAATTTTTTCTTCAATCGAATCTTTTGTGATAAACTTATAGCTCATTACTGTTTTGCTTTGCCCCATTCTGTGAGCTCGGTCTTCGGCTTGTTTCATGGTAAATGGATTCCACCATGGATCCGCCAAGAACACATAATCAGCTGCAGTTAAATTCAAACCAGAATTACCCGCTCTCAAACTCAACAAGAAAATCCTGATTTCGTTATTATTTTGAAACAATTCAATTTGGTCTTGACGCTCGTGCTCATCCATTGAGCCGTCTAAATAACAAAATTTAATACCCTGATCTTTTAAGATTTCTGCTATATTTTTGAGATACCCTACAAATTGTGAGAACAACAGAATTTTATGCCCATTTTCAATAGCTCTGACCAACATTCTAACAATTTCGTCGTCTTTTCCAGAGCTTCCTTCGTAATTTGAATCCTTCAATACCGGATTTAAAGCCAACTGTCTTAAATGCATCAATCCGTTGAAAATTTTCAATCTAGATTTACTAATACCAACTTCATTGATGTGAGATAGAATTTCATTTCGGTACTGACTCTTGATTTTCTCATACAAATCATGTTGCTCCTCGCTCATTTCACAGTAATGAATTTTCTCCACCTTAGGCGGAAGATCTTTCATAACTTGACCTTTGGTTCTGCGCAAAACAAATGGATCAATAAACCGCTTTAATTCTTCGGTTTTCTTGGAATTTCCTTCTTTTTCTATGGGTCGTATAAACTGTTTTTCAAAATAAGTATAACTACCCAATAATCCAGGATTCAGGAAGTTCATTTGACTCCAAATATCCAACAGTGTATTTTCTATGGGAGTACCGGTAAGTGCTACTTTATGTCGGGCATGAATCTTTAACAAATTCCTCGCTGTAAGCGAAGAAGGATTTTTAATGGCTTGACTTTCATCGAGAACAATCAATGGATATTCAAATTTCTTCAAGAAATCCAAGTCGTTTCGCATGGTGCCGTAACTCATTACCACCAAATCAACTTCTGTAAATTGAGAAATTAATTTATTTCTGTTCAAACCACTATAGGTTAGAACCTTCAATTCGGGTGCAAATTTTTGAGCCTCATTCTTCCAGTTATACAGTAAAGATTTCGGGCAAACTACAATACTTGGACCGTGCCAGTGAAGTTCTTCATTTGATTGGCCATTGATTAATTCTTGAATTTGTTCATGAGATGGCAAATTTAATTTACCCATCAACTGGAGTTTCTTTTGCTCATCGGTTAAATGTTGAATCAACGCCAAAGTTTGTATGGTTTTTCCCAATCCCATATCATCGGCCAAAAGTGCACCAAGTTTGTTTTCCAATAAAAATCTAAGCCAGTCGTAACCTTCTTTTTGATAGGCTCTCATTTCGGCTTTAAAAGAACTTGGAATGTTATAAACTGGAATTTTCTGATCGGTTATTGCTGCTGCCCAATCTGCTGAAGGCAATTCTTCGTCCAAATATTTTTGAAGATCTTCTAATAAAGAAATGTGAATCTTCTTGATTTTGAACTTATCGTCTTCTTCTACAGAGAAGTTCAAAACTTTCGAAAACTGTGAAAACCATTCATTGGGCAAAACTGCGATACTTCCATCTGGAAGTACGAATTCTTTTTTGTTGTTTAAAATGTGGTTCTTTAATCGGGTAAAAGGAATTTCAAAACTTCCAAATCGAACTATGGCCATTAAATCAAACCAATCCTCTGCTTGAGAAACTTTGATTTTTATGTCAATCTTACCCAAATAATAATTGACCTCTGAAAAATCTTGTTCAATAATGAATCCATTTCTAATCAACTCATCTGAATATTGGTTTACCCATTGAACCATTGAATAATCAGAATCTTGATCAGAATCTATTCCCATTATACTGCCTTTCACAAATGAAAGTCCCAATTCTTCTAGAATACGGATATTGTCTTTTTCAATGGGGTAAGATCTTCTTATTCTGTGGAATGTAAATTTGCCGTTTTTTTCTTCGAGGGATACGTTTACTCTCTTATCTACGTGATAGGGAAATTGCCAATTACCGTACTGGAAATACAGGAATAGATTTTTTACTTTTTCTTGGGATTTATTTAGTCTGAGAACGGGTTTAACAGATAATTGCTCGGTAACAATGTCAAAACTTTTTGCATAAACATCGTGATTTTCTAATAGCGGTAATACGAATTTATTCATGTAAACTGACAATTGACCTTTTGCAATGTGAATGAATCGCTTGTTAAAAAATGGTTTAATTTTAACTCCATCCACCCTTTCGTTGAAAAACAGCAACCGATCTTCGGTGATGATCCATGCAGGCTTTCCTACCAAAAGATGAGCATTGTTTTCGTATATCTTAATTTTTTGGTCTTGATGTTTAAGAGTCACGAAATAATTCATTCCATCATCTTCTTCTCTGAAATGAAACAAAACCGAAGTCGGCTCATTTGCAAATTGGATTCGTTGACCCATAGGTTCACCCAATTTACCCAACCAGTAAAGTGGATAATCTTTGATGATGTGCAACAACTTCAACAGATGAATTTCAATGTATTCTCTTACTAGTTTTGCCAATTCTGGAGTAAAGTGTTTAAGAATAAAGTCGGCCGGCTTCAATTTCTTAGTACCGGTATAGAACTTCTTCATGATTAAATCCATCTCAAACTTTTCAATGAGCTCAACTGCCGCTTTTTGAGCATTATCTAATTGAAAATAATCTGCGTTTTGTATTCTTATGCGTTGAAATGTCAACGATGGATTTCCATTATCTAATAACTGTACCGCATTGGCTTCCACTATGATACCAAAATTTGCATGATTCACAAAAGTGAATACAACTTCAAACTTTTTGGTATTTACAACTTCCATTCCCAAAATAAATCAAATAAACACGCAATTTACCTATAATTTACGGGATAAACACTGACAAAAATCAATTAATTTCGACACCCATGAATGAGATTTCTATAAACGGCTTTACCAAAGAAGAAAAATACCTTTGGCTTCTTAAAAATTGGTCTCATTTTGAAGATGAAAAAGCTCCATGGTTCTCCAATCTTAGCAATGCCGCTGCCTTATTAAATGAACTATTTGATCATTGGTGGACGGGCTTTTACTTGGTTGTTGAAAATCAACTAGTTTTGGGTCCCTTTCAAGGAAATAACGCTTGCACCCGCATAGAATTCGGAAAAGGTGTATGTGGCACATCTTGGAAAGAAAAAACAACACAAGTTGTTCCAAACGTCCATGAATTCCCTGGACATATCGCATGCAGCTCTGCCTCAAACTCAGAAATTGTTGTTCCTGTTTTTAATTCCAACAACGAGGTTTGGGCTGTATTAGATATTGATTCAGTGAACTTTTCTGAATTTTCAGAAGTAGATCAGCATTATTTGGAAAAGTTCTGTGAAATTATTGGTTCACTAGATCCTAAATTTCAAGATTAAATCCATAATTCGTATCTTGCCGAACATGTCAAGCGACAGGCCCAAAAAAAATATCGTACTCCTCATTATTGTTGCCTCACTAGGTTATTTTGTTGATATATACGACTTGATATTGTTCAATATCATTAAAAAAGAGAGTTTAGATTCTTTAAGTATTGATTTTTTAACCAACGAAACGGTTCTATTCAGATGGCAAATGGCAGGAATGCTCGTTGGGGGATTAATTTGGGGAATTTGGGGTGATAAAAAAGGAAGAGTAAGCGTACTTTTTGGAAGTATACTCATTTACAGTATCGCAAATATTGCAAATGCCTTTGTGACTACGCTAGAGGCCTATAAAGCATGGAGATTCATTGCAGGACTTGGATTGGCGGGTGAGTTGGGTGCTGCTATAACATTGGTTGCAGAATTAATGCCCATCAAAAAGCGGGGTGTTGGTACAATGATCATTGTGACTTTTGGAGCATTGGGAGCCGTTGCTGCATTTTTAGTCGCAGACAAAGGAGAAACTATTGGTGATTTTATTACCTCAATCATTGGAAAACCACTTGCAAATTGGCAGGTAGCATACATCGTTGGTGGAGTTTTAGGCTTGGTTTTACTGGCATTAAGGGCTGGCACATTTGAGTCTAGCATGTTTGCCGAAATGAAAGATTCAAACATAAAAAAAGGGAACTTCCTAAGTCTATTCAAGACCAAGGAAAACTTTTTGAAATACTTGGCTTGCATTGTTATTGGTCTACCTGTTTGGTTCGTCGTTGGAATTTTGATCGCACTTGCACATCGTTTTCTTCCTGAAATCACAGGTAATCCAAACATCATGTTAGAGGTTTCAACCAAAGAAATGGTACTTTGGAGTTACGTGGGGCTTTCTTCTGGGGACTTACTCTCAGGCATACTTTCACAGTGGTTTCAAAGTAGAAAAAAGGTTATACTTTTTAATTTGATTTCCATTTTTATTGTAATGACATTGTACTTATACGGCCCTGTAGGTACTGCAAATTACTACAGAGTATTAGCTACTATTTTGGGAATGGCCACTGGGTATTGGGCCCTATTTGTAACCAATGCAAGTGAACAATTTGGAACCAATATCCGAAGCACTGTTTCAGCCACAGTTCCCAATTTTGTTCGCGGTGGTGTTTTAGTTATCACTTGGGGATATGAATTCTTAGAATCTTCTTTAAAGTCAATGTTCAATAATTACACCTTGCATTCTGCATACTTAGTCGGAATAATTTGTTTAATCATTGCAATTTGGGGAACTTTGCGGGTCGAAGAATCCTTTCAAAAGGATCTAGATTATTACGAATCCTAAATCATTGAAAAAGAATCAAAAACTTTCCTTGGCTGAAAAAGTTGTTTTAGCCATTTTGGAAGATCATAAAAAAGGCAGTCTCAACGCCCAACAAGTTTTTTTAAGAATTCCACGCGAAGCCGGACTTAAAAAAGATACCATTTATCATTCACTATTAAGCTTGGTGCAGAAAAGGTTAATAAGACAACCCACCAAAGGGCAATTTCAAAAAGCCCAGAAAAGTCAATCCATTCAAGCAAAGGTCATCAATAATTATGCGGGTGAATTGTTGCTCAAAAACATAGAAACTGATGAAATAATAAGAGTTCCATCCAGTCTCTTGCAGCGATTTCTTCCCGAAGACATCATTGAATTGGAGTTTATCAAACAAGGTAAGAGGTCGGCATTTTCCCCGCCAAAGTTGATTTCTCGAACTCCCCAAAAAATTATTGGCGTTTTAGATATTTACAACGGAAATGCTTTTTTACTTACGGGCAAAAGTGGGTACAAAGACATTAAAATCAACCCTTCCCCAGCAGATAAATTTGATGGTTGCAAAGCTCAAGTAGAGGTTTATGAT
>Ga0172372_10012738_pt1 | contig 10513 bp, 11 predicted proteins | sample LakKiv5m_2_FD_114544 | JGI IMG/M metagenome (GOLD analysis project Ga0172372, IMG submission 114544) | Freshwater microbial communities from Kabuno Bay, South-Kivu, Congo - kab_092012_9.5m | ecosystem: Environmental > Aquatic > Freshwater > Lake | place: Democratic Republic of the Congo... | reverse complement strand
AGGGTTTGAAATTTTAAGAAACGCCGTCTTAGCTGTTTTCCTGCCCATCATCAATGCCTACAAAAACAATCCCAAATTTTTCTCAAATGCAAAAAGTCAATTGCAAGAGTTTGCCATGTCTCAAAGGGCAGATTTGCCCAGCTATCACATCACTTCACGCGCAGGGCTCGATCACGATCCCGTTTACACGATTGAAGTTCACGTGTTGAATCGCGTTTTTACCGCAACTGGCCCCTCCATTAAAATTGCCGAGTTTAGAGCTGCCGAGAGTGCTCTTTTTGAATTATCCCGATAAGATTGTTCAAAAAAGAATAATAAATGGATTCTTTTTTGACGAGCTTAACATCATTTTAACCTCTTAACGCCTTAAATCTGTTGATTTCCATTCTAGGTATTTCTGCCTTTTATCATGATAGTGCTGCGGCATTGATCATTGACGGAAAAATCGTCGCCGCTGCACAAGAAGAGCGTTTCACCCGCATCAAACAAGACGCCTCTTTTCCCATCAATGCCGTTCAGTATTGTCTAAGCGAAGCCAACATCACTATCTCAGATATTTCAGCAGTTGTTTTTTATGAGAAACCCATCATCAAATTTGAACGACTGCTAGAGACCTACTTGGCCTTTGCCCCAAAAGGCTTTAAATCTTTTTTTAAGGCAATGCCACTATGGCTAGGCCAAAAACTATTTCTCCCGCGTGAGATAAAAAAAGCTCTCGGCGAAAACTGCCATGCTCCTATTTTCTTTTCGCAGCATCATCAGTCGCATGCGGCCAGTGCCTTTTATCCCTCGCCCTTCCTTGAAGCTGCCATCATCACATTTGATGGCGTAGGAGAATGGGCAACGACGAGTTGGGGCGTTGGCCGCAATCATCAAGTAGAATTAAAGCACGAGTTGCATTTCCCTCACAGTCTAGGCTTGCTCTACAGCGCCTTCACCTATTACACTGGTTTCAAAGTGAATTCTGGTGAATACAAGGTCATGGGCTTAGCGCCTTACGGCAATCCAACTGCAGCACAAGTTTATGTCGACAAAATATTCAACTCTATAGTAACCTTAAAAGAGGACGGCTCCTTCTGGTTGGACCAGAGTTACTTCAACTATTGTGTGGGACTTACCATGACCAGCCCGAAATTTCACAACTTGTTTGGCGGACCGCCACGAACACCCGAAAGTGATTTAACTCAAAAAGAGATGGATCTCGCTTTGGCCATACAAATCGTCACCGAAACCATCACCATGAAAATCGCCCGCCATGTCCATCGTGAAACGGGTTTGGAAAACTTATGCATTGCCGGCGGCGTTGCGTTGAATTGCGTGAGCAACGGCAAACTCTTACGCGAAGGGCCCTTTAAAAATATTTGGATTCAACCTGCCGCTGGAGATGCCGGTGCTGCACTGGGCTGTGCTTTATTCACTTGGCATCAAGTGTTTGACAAACCACGCTCGACTGAATTTATCGATCATCAACAAGGCTCCTATTTAGGGCCTAAATACTCAAATCACGACATCGAACTTTATTTGAACTCGATCGGAGCAAACTATCAAACTCACTTGAATGAAAAGGAACTATGTGACACCATAGCCTCCTACCTCAAGGCCGGAAAAATCATCGGTCTTGTTCAAGGCCGTATGGAATTTGGCCCGCGTGCCTTGGGTGCGCGAAGCATCATTGGTGATGCTAGCAATTGCGATATGCAAAAAATAATGAATTTACAAATCAAATTTAGAGAGTCTTTTAGACCCTTTGCCCCCTCTTGTTTGGAAGAGAAAGTTTCCGATTACTTTGAACTAGATGCCCCAAGTCCCTACATGCTACTTGTTGCCCCCGTCAAAAAAAGTCGCTGTCTTTCTACTTCTGAAATGCAGCAAAACCTGTTTGGAATCGACAAACTCAATATCATTAGATCCGACATTCCAGCAGTTACTCATGTAGACTATTCCGCCAGAGTTCAAACCGTTCATGCAAAAACAGCACCACGCTTTTACAATATCATTAAAGCTTTTGAATTGCTTTCCGGGAAAGGCCTTGTCGTCAATACTTCATTCAATATCAGAGGAGAGCCCATTGTCTGTTCGCCCATAGATGCCTATCGCTGCTTCATGTACTCAGATATGGATGTATTGGTTCTTGAAAACCTCATTTGCCTCAAGGAACTTCAGCCGCCCCTTGCCGGTGCTGAAGACTACAAATCCAAATTCAAATTAGACTAAGCCCGCTCATGTTCCACTTTATTTTATCACGATGAAACCAGACGATAAAAAAAACTCGGTAGAAGATTTACTCAACACAAAGCAAGTTGGCATCGTGAAGGAATTCTTTGAGTTTCTCACCACGAACAAAGCCTATTGGCTCGCACCCATCTTGATCGTGTTTATTTTGCTAGCCGGTCTCATCATGATCACCTATGCTACAGGCGGTGCCGCAGCTCCTTTCATCTACACCCTGTTTTGAATTTACAACATGCTTAAGATTGATTGGGCTCCAAAGCCTTCCGAATTGAAACGCTTTGGCTTTTGGATGCTATTTTTTTCCATTATTTTTTTTATCCTACTCTATTTACAAAATATCTCATACCTTGCCTTTCCCATTTTGATCATGGGCTCCATAACCGGTCTATTAGCCTTAACTGGCACTAAGGCTGGTCGTCCCTTGTATTGTGTGTGGATGAGTCTTACTTTAGTTTTAGGATACCTTGTTGCGCCTGTCATTTTTTTTCTGCTTTATTATTTAATTTTCACACCGTACGGCTTTTTCCTAAAACTTTGCGGTCGAGATGTTTTGCAACTTAAACCCAAACCTTCCGACAGCTATTGGGTGCCTGCCAAAACACCTCATGATACAAAACGATATTTAAAACAATATTAATAAAATGAAGAAAGTTTTATTTATTTCGATTATTTTTCTATTTTGCTTTTTTCTACTAGAAGGAATGTTGCGTGTGTATCTAATTGCTAGATACGATTCGCCTCTGGTTGTCATGAGAAAATTTGGCTACGACCGCCAGCCGCTTATGGGTTTTGAAGTCATGCCCAATATTTCAAATCAATATTTCCCCAGCATCGACACAAAATTTTCATCCAATTCCAAAGGCCTACGAGGCATTGGCGAGCTGGGCAGAAAAGATCGTGATGAAATAAGAATTGGCATCATGGGAGGATCTTGTGCATTTGGATTTGGCGCCAGTGATGATCATCATACTCTGGCCGGACAGCTTCAAAAGAGATTGCAGGAACTCGCTCCGCAAAAAAAATGGACCGTTATCAATGGCGGAACTCCAGCTTACATCTCCTATCAAGTCTTGGCTAGATTACAATTGCGTTTTATAGAACTGGAACCTGACTATATGATTTTTTACATGGGTTGGAATGATCTATTTTTACAACTTCCACACTTATCTGGAAGAAATAGATTCCTAAAACAAGATAGCGTTTACGAACTGGACTCTTGGCAGTATTTCATCACCATCTTCAATCAAACGAATATGCCCATCTACGGAACAAATCCTTTTGCGATTACTTTTTTCTTAAAGCGCGTTTATCTAAAGTGTTTTCCGGAAAACCTGATTTTTGATCAAATCAGTCAGTCTGGCGTTGCCACAAATGCCACCGATACGAACAACCTTCCGAGCGTCCCGCTTGACTATACCACGTCTCAAGAACAACGCCAAGCCGTTCTCGCCATGCTAAAAGACAACTTGACTTCTATCGCAGGAATCTGTCAGGCGCATAAAATTCAGGCTATATTCTCTAGTCTTATTAGTGATGTGAATTTGTTTGGCAACGACAGAGCTCTTATCAATCAAACCATTCAGGCTGTAGCTCTGGCTCAAAACACTTTGTTTGTCGATAGCGATACCTATGTGAAAGACAAGCAACTTACTGGACTGAATAACAGCACTGACAAGTATCATTTAACCGACAAAGGCAACGAAGTCCTCGCTGATTATTGGGCTGCTCAAATTTTAAAACTAAACTCCGACTAAAACAAAATGACTCCTAGCAAACCATTCAACAAGCCACCAAGATTTAAAGTTTCAGGCTTAAATGGGCTAGCTAGTCACAATTACACTCAGGAACTTCCCATCAAACATGTCCATGCAGAAACCCTGATTCAAAGTCACCAGATTCATTATAAGGCAAGTATGCTTCATGGTGATCTCATGCTAAAAAGTCAACATAAACTGGGGCGGGGTACGGTACATCTATTTGTCGACAAAAGCAACTCTTGCTACTCCTTTTTTAAACCACCAAATGACTTCGAACTTCTTATCGCGGACCTTTGCCAATGGCTGACTCGATTTGGCTGGAACTATGAGCTCCACCTTAGTGAATCTGGAACGATCGCTTGGAATCAAACCATTTGGAATAAATGGTTTCAAAGTTTTTTGCCTAAAAGCGACAGCATTGCCCTAGTCATAAGTGATTTTCACGGCCAAGAACCGCTTGGACCATTTTGGAAACAACTTCAAAGTCTTCCTTCAGCCATGCTATGTTGGCTGCGACATCCCTATCATGTCGAAGGAAACATCGACATCGACGATCCCAATCAGGTCCGCAAAGAATTGCCCGAAAACCATTTCGTTCTTCAAGAACGATGGGTGAAGCGCCAACGACTCATCTGGAAAAAATTGGGTTTGAATGTTGTCGAAATCGATCAAGCTGCACTTGCCCAAGTAGAAACACAACTGACTCGCTTTATCAGCTAATTCACATGATCACAACCCACTCGCAGCTTTCATTGATCATCCTCCTAGTATGAGTCAACTTCCCATCGCTTCAAAGCTAAACCAGACTTTAGAAGAGTACTCTATTGTAGCGATTACTGACGCAAAAGGTATCATCACACATGCAAACGATAACTTTTGTAAAATTTCCAAATACAGTAGAGAAGAACTGCTAGGACAAGATCATCGCATCATCAATTCTCATCATCATCCCAAATCTTTTTTTACTGACATGTGGCAAACCATATCCAAGGGAAATGTATGGTTCGGACAAATAAGAAATAGGGCGAAAGACGGACAGTTTTATTGGGTGGATACGCACATAGTGCCCTTCAAAAATGAACAGGGAAAGATTCTAGAGTATGTTGCAATAAGAGTCGATGTCACCGATAAAAAACTTGCTGAAGAACTCGCCCTCATGCAACAAGAACAGTTGCAGCACGCCGACAAATTGGCCTCCATTGGGACCCTAACCACCGGAGTTGCCCATGAAATCAACAACCCTAATCAGATGATCTTATCCAATGCAGAAACCCTTAGTTTGATTTGTAAAGAGGCGTTTCACCTTTTAGAAGAGCAGTTGGAACACCCCGATTCCATTAAAATTGCCGGCATCCCCTTTCGTGAAGTGATGCAAGAAATTCCAGAAATGCTACACCGCGTCAGGGACGGTTCACTTAGGATCAAAAAAATTGTCGATAATCTGAAAAACTATGCCAGAAAAGAAGACCTCGAAAAAAAGGCTGCCGTCAACATGAATATCGTCGTAAAAAGCGCCTTGGTGTTAGCTGAAGCTTGGATTAAAAAATCCACTCACCATTTCAGCCTTGAATTGCACGAGGACCTGCCCACCTTTATGGGACTCTTTCATCAAATTGAACAAGTCGTCATCAATCTCATCACCAATGCTTGCCAAGCCTTGGATGATCTTCAACAGCCTCTAAGCATTAAAACCCATGTCTCCTCTGATCAGCAGTTCGTGGTTTTGAAAGTTCACGATGGCGGCAAAGGCATTAGCGAAGAGAATCTCAAACACATCCTTGATCCATTTTTTACAACCAGACGCGACAGTGGTGGCACTGGACTTGGACTTTATATTTCACATACCATTATTGAACAACACAAGGGCAAACTCGAATTTGAATCCGTCCTATCCAAAGGAACCACCGCTAGACTATACCTACCTGCTCAAGTAGACTCTTCACTATGAATTTAGAAACACAAAAAAAAACCATTTTACTTGTCGATGACGAACTCGATGTTTTAAAATCAACCAGTCTCGTGTTGCGGACCTCAGGTTTTCAGTCTGTTTTAATCTGTGACGATAGTCGAAAGGTTTCAGATCTCATCAGAGAACATGAAGTCCATGTTGTCGTTTTAGACATCATGATGCCGCACCTCTCTGGAAAGGAGTTGTTGTCTCAACTCACACAAACCCATCCTAGCTTACCTGTGATTATGATGTCCAGTGTCAACGAAATCGAAACCGTTGTCGATTGCATAAAACTCGGCGCTTTTGATTATTTAGACAAACCCGTCGACAGTTTGCGCATCATCACCACACTATCACGCGCGTTAGAGTATCGCAACATATGCGATGAGAATTCCATCTTGAAAGATAGTTTATTCAATCATAACTTAAAAAATCCTGATTACTTCACGACCATCGTTTCTCAAAATCAAACCATGACCTCCATTTTCAAGTACATCGAATCTATTGCCTCGACTTCACGCGCTGTGCTTATCACGGGCGAGACAGGCACCGGCAAAGAACTCGTGGCAAAAGCCTTGCACGACTTAAGTGGCCGCAAGGGCGAGTATGTCACCATCAATGTGGCCGGACTTGACGATAATTTATTTTCCGATGCCTTATTCGGTCACAAAAGAGGCGCTTTCACTGGCGCCGATCAAGCGCGACAAGGCTTCATTGAAAAAGCTCAAGGCGGCACACTCTTTTTAGATGAAATTGGCGACCTGAGCATTCCCTCGCAGGTAAAACTATTGCGATTGCTACAAGAGTCGGAGTACTATCCGCTCGGATCGGATCAGAAAAAAATCAGTGAGGCTCGAATTTTAGTGGCAACCAGTCAAGATATTCGCAACAGCGTGCGTGAAGGATCCTTTAGAAAAGATCTTTATTTCCGTTTACAGGCCCATCAAATTCACTTGCCACCCCTTCGTGAAAGACGTGACGACCTCATTTTGCTCACTCAGCATTTCACGGCTATAGCGGCAAAAGCTCTTAGCAAACCCACGCCCTCTCTTTCAAAATCGTTTCAATCTCAAATTCTAGCGCACTCCTTTCCGGGCAACATTCGCGAACTTGAAGCCTTCATTTTCAATGCTGTGAGTCAACATGAAGAAGGCGAGCTGCAAGCTTCCACACAAGAACTGATCCCTTTATACGATCAGCCCGAAGCACCGTTGCCTGAAAACGCAGCAGCGCTCAGTTCGTCGCATCGCTTGATCATCGAATCACCTTTTCCCACGATCGATGAGGTCGTCAACCAATTGGTTTTGGCCGCACTTGAAAAAAACAACGGCAATCAAACCACCACCGCTCATGAATTGGGCATCACCCGCCAAGGCTTGATGTCGCGCTTAAAACGCTTCCATCTAAAGTAGCGTTTATCATGAATACACCCTTATTCTAAGAAGTCAATTTCATTTCCTGACTGTTACTTTTTTTTACACGAAAGGCACCTTCGACAGTTAAAAGATAACCTTCAGCATTCAGCACAGCTATTGCTTAGGTTCAAACATGGACAAAGCAGCAAGTTTAACTCCTCTGATGGTGATTGATGATACAAATATTATCAAAGGTCATTTAAGTCCTGCTGTTAAGGCGCTCTATCACGTGGTTTACGAAAACGATGGCAAAAAGGCTCTGAGCATGATTGAAAAATTGCATCCACTCATCTATATCATTCAATTGATGCTCAGTCAGATGGATAGTTTGGAAATTTGCAAGCGCATCCGCTCTATGTCTAACCAAACAAAACCATTCATCATTGTTGTTTCAAACACGCCCTACCAGAATTCAATTCAAACTGTCGTGCAGAAACATGGTGCGGACCATATTCTTTTTACACCCCTAGAAGACAAACTTATCGAAGATCTCATTATGAAGCAACATCTACTCTCTACACCTTAATTCTGGAGCTTATCGTGATCACTAAAGTTAAAATGAAATGCATTTCACTCAACACCGAAAGTAATGTGTTGGATAATTTAGATATTATTGAATTCGACCAACATCCCCATCTTCGCAACACCCTATATGAAATTAAAAAAGCGATCGACCTCGCGATGCATGAAGGCGTTCCAACCTTGAGTCTTATTAAATGTCGCGAGATCTTTTTGGAACTCTATGATGAAATAGAGGTTCATTTTCAGGAAGAGGAAAACGTGCTCTTTCCCCTGATTCGAAAAATGGCCACTCATAACATTTGCTCCAGTCGTGATGGCCAAACACTCGAATCGATGGTTCATGTCTTGGAATACGAAAACAATCACAGCGGTGCTGCTTTGGAAAAACTGAAAGATGCTTGCTTACAATACTCTCATTGCCCCAACTCTTTCAAACACTACAATCATCTTATGGAATTGCTGCAAACGTTCGAAAAAGACCTTAAGTCTCATGCTAGCAATGAAACACAATACCTCTACCCAGCCGCCATCCGCAAGGAAAAAATTCTTCGTTTTATTCCTTTTCATCTTCTCAATAACAACGATTAATCCCTAACCCTTGGAGCTCGAATCTCAAGAACGCTCTCTCGCCAAGATCTCTTGCTTCAATCCCACTAAAAACCCTTACCTCATTTTTGGGTTTTTATGGGGCCTCCCGATACCTTATTTTCTAGTCATTGTTCACTTCAATGCAGCTGCACTTGAATTCAGCATGACTAATTTATCAACTATGCTTCAACATAATCCACTTTATATTTTCTTCATCCTTCACCCATTTTTATTCTCGGGTTTGTTTGGAATTTATGGAACTCAAAAACAAACTTCTGATCAACGGATTCAACATTACCTCGAAAACTATAAAAAACTGGCCACGACTGACGCACTCACTAACTTATACACGCGCTCGTTCTTCAAACACATGGCCACTAAAGAACTACAACGCAACGAGAGAGATCGCAACAACTTGTGCCTACTATTTTTTGATATTGATCACTTCAAAGAAGTGAATGACCAACATGGACATGCCGCAGGAGACAAACTTCTCACTGACGTAGCCGTGCTACTCAAGCAACAAACTCGACCCTACGACATTATTGCACGTTGGGGAGGAGAGGAATTTATCGCTTTACTGCCAAATACCTCCAAAGAAGAGGCGTTTTTGTATGCTGAACGATTTAGAAAAACACTCTCAAAAGAAACCTTCTCAGCCTCTTCTATCCATTTTAACATCACTATTTCCTGTGGCATAGCTCAATTCAAATCGAACTATAGTCTAGAGCGACTTATCGATGAAGCAGACCAAGCTCTTTATCTAGCCAAACACAATGGACGCAATTGCACTAAACATTTTTATGAGGTATCGAAAGAAAAAGCTTAAAAAAGATCGAGAAACTAAAATGATCTTACTCAAATGATCCTTATGAAATATTACTAAAATGATATTTATATGAAATAAAATCGAATTATTCCTTGAAATAACTGACATTTTTAATATAATTTAGAGCTTATCAACTTGATAACTCACCCTTCTAAGTCGCCTGACTTCTTTCACCTCCTATTTCAACAGAGCTTTGTATGTGTAAATTTCTCATCGCATTTCTACTTTTTTGCGTCTCCAACTTCGCTTGCTACGCTGAAGATGCAAAATCCGGATTAAACCTTTACCTTTATGAAACAGCTTATGGAGAACAATTAAACTATCAGGCTTACCTACCTGAAATGCTCACGCCAAATTTACCCGTTGTTTTATTTTTACACGGATCTGGGGAAAGGGGAAGTGATAACAAAGTGCAAACCAAACACGTGGTTCCGCAATTGATCCATTACATTAAAACTCATGAACCTTGTATCGTCATTGCTCCACAATGCCCTAGCAAACAACAATGGGTGAATGTTTCATGGAACCTTCAAGAACACCGAATGCCCGAGTTCCCGTCAACTCCAATGAGGCTCTCCCTCGAATTGCTAGATGAAACAGTGTCGAAATATCAGGCCAATGCAAAAAGAATTTACATTGTGGGTTTATCTATGGGTGGTTATGGGACTTGGGACGCCATCCAACGGAAACAGACCTATTTTGCCGCTGCCGTTCCTATTTGTGGTGGTGGAGATGTTGAACAAGGACATAAATTGACTCATTTGCCCATTTGGGCATGGCATGGCGACAAAGACAATGCCGTCCCCGTGTTTCGCTCGCGCAGCATGATTGAAGCGATCAAAAAATCAGGCGGAGCTCCTGTTTATACTGAACTTGAAGGCGTTGGGCACAATGTGTGGACTCCGGCATCAGAACATTCAAAATTATGGGAATGGCTATTTTCACAAACGCTAAACTAAGTAGATAGAACGAATCAACGCGGTGATCCATCATTACCAACATGCACAGCAAAAAACTCTTTTGAATCACCAAATGCTGAGCAACAACTCACCTAACATCTCGTTTTTTGATCACAACTATATCTAAAATTTTCTTGTAAATAGTGTCTGCGGAAAAAGTATTCATTTTTTAGTTTTGGGCTTGGTGAATTACAAATTTTTAAAATCTGGCTGGATCATTTAGCCCAAATTTTTATAAACCTTCAATAAAATGATGTGTT
>Ga0172372_10012736_pt1 | contig 10515 bp, 10 predicted proteins | sample LakKiv5m_2_FD_114544 | JGI IMG/M metagenome (GOLD analysis project Ga0172372, IMG submission 114544) | Freshwater microbial communities from Kabuno Bay, South-Kivu, Congo - kab_092012_9.5m | ecosystem: Environmental > Aquatic > Freshwater > Lake | place: Democratic Republic of the Congo... | reverse complement strand
TGGTTCTATTGTTGTAGTAGTTGTTGTTATTGGTTCTATTGTTGTAGTAGTAGTACTATACTCATAAACAACCGCATTTAAATCACACTCAGGTACAAATACATCACAATTTGGACAATCCCAATCAAACAAATTATATCTGTCTTTGTTTAATTTATAATTGTGTTTGACTTCATCGGCAGTCATCGGTTTAACGTAATAGTTAAATTGTGATATACCCCCATCAAAAGTTCCTGCAAAATATTTTTCTAAAACTATATTTGTATTTAGTCCCGATAAACTTGTCCCACTTAAAACACTATCAGGAAATAACTCCGGGTCTTGTTGATAAACTAATGTGGTGAATGGGTTTTCTGTTGATGTTGTTGTAGTTATTTCATAACTTAATGTCGTAGTTGTGGTAATAACATAATCAATTGGGCAACCTGTGAAAGTAAGATTTTCCCTTAATCCTTGTGTTCCTCCTCCCCAAGATAAGTTAAACGGTACTCCAATTTGTTTTTCTCTTTCAGTATTTAACGCTCTTGGAATAACTTCTTCAAAGTTTTCAAACGTATGAAATCTTCTACCATTTACATAAATTTTCAATCTACCTAAACGATAATCTTTTTCTTGTAACCACTTGTTATTTAATTCAACAACCTCTCTACCATATGGTGTTTCAATTGTTGTTGCAGTATATGTTGTAGTTGTTGATGTATATGTAACAACATTAAAATGTGTAAATGGAGGTTGGATTAATGTGACTGACTCATTATATGTTGACGCAGTTAGTTCAAAATTTGTTATTAAACCTAATCCCCCATACCACCACAAATGACATTCATCCATCGCCCTGTACCTTTCAAAAACAACATCAACTTGAACCCAATGTTCAAATTTAATGTAATCAGTATTTTCACAATAATAATGTATTCCTTTTGGTGTACAATATTCTTGTACTGTACAACCTGATGTATATGTTTTAGCACTGGTGCAATGGTCAATAGTACATTCATCCGTTAATCTTAAAACCCTAACACATATCTTTGGGTTACCTGGGTCACCGCTAAATTTAACTGCAAAATTATTTGAGCAAGAGTCACCACTTGGGTTGAGTTCTGGTGCCGTTATTTGTTCAGAACCACAAGGTGTTGTTTCTGTTGTATAATTATGTGGAGGATAAACTGGCAAACACTTAGACAAAGTGTTTCCACTATTTGAACATCCGCAAGTCAATATACAAGTTGTCTCACCAATACCATCCGAAGAAACTAATGGCTCTGTAACTCTTGTATATGCGGTAAATCCTGATGGTGAACCTGAAGCATAATGATAAAACTTATTTTCAGCTCTAGCCCCCATATAAAAAAATATTCCCGCATTATTTGGATAAACATCATTTAATGTTGTATCTTCTATTGTTGGAAAGTAATCATCCCATATTCTTGGTCTTAATAAAAATTCCGCAGACCATCCGTGATGTGGTCTTTCAGGTAAAACTTCATAGTCATAACCATATAACTTATAAAATCCTTGATAAAATCCTCCATATAATTCGTGATATATTCCAACATCTTTTTGATATGAAACAATAGAATAATTGTCATTTTTTAATATACCTGAAAATCTAATATTTGGTGGTTGTGTATATCCTGTAACTTGAAAGAATTTCATTCTTCTATCAAAATGAAGTCTATCAAATTTTGTAAAATCATTAATGCCTTTTGTAATATATGCGGTTTCACCTGTCATATTTCTAACGAGACCATTATCAATACCTGTTAATCCAATATCACATAGCCCGCTGAAACCCGAAAAACAAGACAAATCTAAATTATCGGGATTGTAGTAATTTGAAGATACAAGTATATTATATGGATTATAATTATCATATTCTAAAACAAATAATTCAGTATTGTCAGGGTTATTTAGGTCAATTTTCACGGGTAAAACATTCCCATCAGTATTTCCGATTATATAAGGTGAAAAAACAACCTCTTCTTTATAGTCCCTTTCATCAGACGCCAAAGACAAATCCATAATATCGGATTTGTTCAACATATACCATTTTGGGAAATTATATTGATTAATATTTTGGTAAGCCATATTTCTTATGATAAATACATTAAAATGAAGTATTTATTGATAAACCATTTATCAAAATGAAATTAAATAAGGAATACTTTCAGTCACCATATTACTTTTTCTTGAAAGAAGATAAAGAGGGTGGAATATTATACTATTCTATGTCCCAAACTATTGTTGAATCAAGAACAAAAAAAGAAAAAATTAAGGTTGATAAGACGGATATGGAGGTGGCAAAAAAAGTTGTTTCCAAAATTATTAAGGACAAATCAATAAAAAATTTATCTCAATTAAAAAAATTATTAAACATAACTATAGGTCAAAAAAGTGAAAAAGAAGATGGTGAAATATCTGAATTAGTGGACGCAACTGGAGCATTTAAATCATCAAGAATGCCACCAATCAATCACACATTGACTCAAACAAGAACTATGGACCAAATAGTTCTTAATAGAATGACAAACAATCCTGTTACAAGAGGTTATAGAAGATATTATGGAGAAAATGTTGAGAGTGATGATGTTATAAATGAAACTGATTTTTCCGACGCTTTTGGATATGAGGAAACAAAAAATATGGATGGTAAAAAAACATTCAACTATTTTGTAGATAAGCTTGAAATGGACCCAATTGAAGCTATTGAAAGGACGAAACAATTTGGTAAAGACCCCACAGGTAAAAAAACAAAAAAAGCACCAAAAAAGATTAGAAAACAAAAAGGATTTATTGACAGAATGACTTTGGCCGAAATGGAAAAAGAAAATGCAATCAAAATGATTGAAGATATGTTAGTCAACAAATCTAATGGTGATAGTGAAATAGTTGAAAAGGGAGACCCAATAAAAAAAATATTGCAGAAGAACATTCAGTCATTAAAAAATATGGCTGAGAAAAATGGGATATCTATTGCAGATTTAATAAAAATGTTTAAAAGTGAATAATACCTTATATGGAAATAAAATATCGTTACCTTTTGATATCGTAAGGGTATTAAAAAGTGCGTATGAAAAACATAAGGGTACTTCTAATAACAACCAAGAAGGACTAACACGAAACAAAAGTTTAATTGATAATAAAAATGCCACTTATCAACAGTTGGGAAGAATAAAGAACTGGTTTGATACATATTCGGGAACAAAAACATCCAAAGAATACGAATTAAACGGTGGCGACAAAATGAAAAAATGGGTAAATGACACTTTGGAAAGAATGCGAAGTGGAGATAAAACAAGCAAAGAATTTAGAAAAGAATATTTACCAGATAAAGAAACGTCTAAGGACTTTAAAACAAATATATCAAATGATAACAGACCTTCGCAATCACATAGTACAGGTTTGGGTAAATATGGTATAGATTTGTCCGAAGACATAAAAAGAATAAACGACATAATATCAAAAATTTAAAGTTATGCCACAACCAATAATTCCTCAAGATTTTTCTCAACCATTAAATGACTTGGGTCAAATCGGAGTTGAGCAAAGAAAACAATTAACAGTTATTAATACGTTAAAAAAAGAAGCTAACGAATATTCTAGCACAAATCCTGACGCTTTGGCTGATGGTGATGAAATGGGAAGAGGTACTGGCGGATTTTTAGATGTGTATAATTTGGCTGCGGGAACATTTACCGATATCAAAGAAAGACAAATTGAAACTGCGGTAAATGAGTTTAAACCAAACAACCCATACACAACCCCAACCCTATAATGAAACTTACATCAACACTTAAAAGTTTAATAACTGAAGCTGCGGCTTTAGACCAAGTTGTTGATGCGGTTAAAAAAAGAAAAAAAATTATTATATATTACGACGGGGATGAACCAGGTGGTAAGGGTTTAAGGGAAATTGAACCTGTTTGTATTGGAAGAACCAAACGAAGAAAAAATTTAGTAGTTAGAGCTTGGGATTCTGAAGGAGCATCACATAGGGGGTTTCTCGGGACAAGACCAATGCCCGGATGGAGATTATTCAGGCTGGATAAGATTTTAACATTTAAAGAAACAGGGGAGAATTTCAATGAACCAAGACCAAATTTTAATTTTAATGGTGACAAAAGTTTAGATGATATTATTATTATTGCTCAATTTGACAATAATCCCGAAGAACAAAATTTAGCATAATATGGCAAAAGATTTAATGGAAAAATTAATGATTTCAAAAGCAATAATGCAGAAATCAGATTCAATAAAAAGAGGTCAGGTAACTGAAAGTTCATACGACGCTCCAAGAACAATTAACGCACCCGAACTACAGTCGTTCCAACCTGTAGCAGGTAATTACAATATACCTCAAGAATTCATACAAGAATCTCAAATAACTAAAGCACCGCAACCTGCAACTCAAGATAGAATTGCAAATTCAAAATTACCTGATGAAATTAAAAGGTTAATGATAGAAAACCCAATAGAACAACCATCGTCAATGTATGGTTCCTCGGTAATTAGTGAGGAGATGGTTGAGAGAGCAACAAAATTAATGGGAACTGAAAGACCAAAACAAGAACAAAGAAGAGTTGTTTCTGAATCATCATCAAATGGGGACTTGAAACAAATGTTAAGAGAGGTTGTTGAAGAAGTTTTAAGAGAAAACGGGATTATTGCCGAATCATCACAAAAAGCAAATGAAAATTTAACTTTTAAAGTTGGTGAACATATTTTTGAAGGTAAAATTACAAAAATCAAAAAAGTTAGAAAACAATAATTTATTTACCTTTTGATAGGACGGGATATTTATCATTATATGGATGATAAAACTCGCAAAAAAATAATTTTAGAATATAAGAAAGGTAAAAGTAGTTTACAAATTTGTAAACTTGTTAACTTGTCAAAACCAACAATATTAAAGGTTTTAAATGATGAAGGAGTTATCAGACAAAGAAATAGATGCGACTCTTTGGACATTAAAAAAGTCGGTAATACGTATGTAACCGAAAGGACGTGTCCTAAATGTAATCTTAAAATCCAAACAAAATCAAAAGATAAAATAATTTGTTGTAGAAACCATTTCAACAAAGTTAATAATTCATCTCTTTGTAAAAAATGTTCGTTATCACTCCAAGTGGGAGAAGGTAATCCTTTTTACGGTAAAAAACACAAAAAATCATCACTTAAAAAAATATCATCCTCAAGGATGGGGAAGACCACAGGTAATAAAAACCCTATGAGTAATCCCAAATGGAAAGAGAAGGCTAGAACTAATTTAATTAATAGTTGGAAAAGTGGGAAATTGGAAGACACTAGAAAAAAAATGTCTGAAGTAATGAAAAACTCATTACGTAATGGGAAAATTAAATCAGTTTGTGTTTCAAAAAAAGAAAAAGACATTGTTAAATTTCTTAGAAAAATTGGATATAAAGTAATTCATTCCTATAGAATTGAAACAAAAATTTGTGACATCTATATTCCATCACTAAACTTAATAATTGAGTATTTTGGTGACTACTGGCACTGTAACCCATCAAAATATGAAAGGGAATACTATCACATTAAAAAGAAAAAATTTGCATGGGAATTATGGGAATACGATAATAAAAAAGTTGAATTTATCAAAAATTTAGGTTATACTTTGGAAGTTGTTTGGGAGAGTGAACTCAAAAATGACAATAAACTAATAGAAAAAATAATTTCTAAATATGACACAAAATTCAATTCAGCCCCCGAACGGTCGCGAAAAGATACAAGTACTAGTACTTCCATCTGACCGCACGGGGGTTGGTTAACAAAAAACAGGTAAATTTAGGTCCGTTGACCCTCACGTAGTTTTACAAAGATTATACCCTGACGATTTTCACGTAGATATTCTTTACGATTTTAACGCTAACGATGTTAATTTTTGGAGAAAATATCAAATAGTACACTTTCATCGCAGTATTGGTCACGATTATGAGCGAGCGGTTGAAATTATTAAAGGTTTAAAAAACTTAGGTATAGTGACAATTATGGATTTGGACGATTATTGGTTACCGACTAAAGAGCACCCAATTCATTCATTAATTGTTCAAAACAAACTTAATGAAAAAATTGTAAACAATCTTAAAGTAGCCGATTACGTAATGACTACTACTGAAATGTTTGCAAATGAGATTCGTAAAATTAATAAAAATGTGGTTGTTGTCCCAAACTCAATTGACCCGAGCGAACCGCAATTTCAATACGAAAAAACTGAAAGTGATTTATTAAGAATTGGATGGTTAGGAGGTTCGTCTCATTTACACGATTTAATGTTACTAGATGGTACATTCAATAAATTACGTTCTGATAGAAATAAATTTCAAACGTATTTAGCAGGATTTGACACAAGAGGTTCAGTAACAGAAATCATTAGAGAAACAGGAGAGCAAAAACAAAGACCAATTAAACCTCACGAAACTGTATGGTATCAGTATGAAAAAATTATGACTGATAACTACTACGGTCTTGACCAAAATTATGTAAATTTCTTAATGAAATTCAAAGAAGAACCATATCCTGATATGGATAAACAACAATATGTTAGAGTTTGGACACGCCCTGTTAACACATACGCCGCAAATTACAAAAAATTTGACGTGTCTTTGGCACCTATTAAAAATCACATATTTAATCGTGTTAAATCACAACTTAAAGTAATTGAGGCAGGTTTTCATAAAAAAGCATTAATTGCGTCAAATATCGGACCTTATACAATTGACTTAAAACATTGTTTGGATAAAGGTAATTTTGTATCGGGAGCAAATGCTTTTTTAGTCGATGAGAATAAAAATCATTCTGATTGGGGAAAATATATTAAGAAATTAATTGATAACCCTAATTTGGTTACTGACTTAGGTGAGTCATTATATGAAACAGTTAAAGACACATACCACATTAATACAACAACAAAATTCAGAAATGAATTTTACAAATCTTTAATAAAATGATAACAACTGCATTAGACCACATATTATTTATTGATATTGAGACCGTTGGAGTTTCAAGTACATACGAACAATTCTGTATTGACTATCCTGAACTTTGTTTTCAATACAAACAATACTATGATTGGTTTCAAAAAAGGTTTGCTGAAGATGCTCATTTGAACTTGGGTGAAATGTTTAATAAACGTTCCGCCCTTGTTCCTGAATTTGCAAAAATAATATGCGTTTCCGTAGCATTCATTGACCCAAAGGGAGAATTAAGAAAACAAACTTTTTTTAATTCAGACGAAAAAGTTCTTCTTAAAGAAGTTAATAGTTTATTAGATAAAGTTAATAAATTGAATTTTATACTTTGTGGACATAACCTAAAGAATTTTGATATACCAATGCTTGCTAAACGTATGATTATAAATGGGATACGTCCATCTTATATGTTACCAACTCACGATACGAAACCTTGGGAAATTAAAGCAATTGACACAAAAGAGTTTTGGCAATATGGTCAATTTGGGGCAATATCCTCTTTGGAATTAATGTGTGTGAGTATGGGTATTCCTTCATCAAAAACTATGGAGGTGACGGGAGATTCTGTTCATAAGTCATACTGGTTTGAAGAAAAATATGACCAAATTAAAGAATATTGTGAAAAAGATGTTGAGTGTTTGGTTGATGTAATAAAGAAAATTAAAAGTTTATAATATGAGTGAAAAACATTACGATTTAAGAGATTACGAAAAATATTTTAATGAGGATTATAAAGTAGATTTTAAAAAGGCTTTGGGTTCTCTTGAGGGACAGATTAAAAATATTCAAGAAAATTTTGATATGTCTAACTACTCACCAAAAAAGTCATTGGAATATAAGGTGTTATCTCCATTAGCATCTACCCCAAAATATAATTATCCGACAGATTCAGGGTTTGATTTATGCGCAACCGAATCAGTATCCATTCCTCCTCTTTCAAGAGCAATGATAGGTACAGGATTGGCCTTTAATTTACCTGATGGTACAGAACTTCAAATTAGGAGTCGTAGTGGGTTGGCCGCAAACTATGGTATTATGGTTTTAAACTCACCAGGTACAATTGATTGTGGATACACAGGGGAAGTTAAAATTGTTTTATTTAATTCGTCTCAAGAGCCGTTTCAGGTTGAACGTGGTATGAAGATAGCTCAAGCAGTTTATGCTCATTGTATGAATGGAAAATGGGTTGAGCTTGAAGAGGTTGACGAGATTATAAAAAAAGACAGAAATGAAAATGGATTTGGAAGTACGGGTCTATGAGAGTGTCGTTAGTCTGCATCGCAAAGAATGAAGACAATTATATTTCTGAATGGGTTAATTATCATAAAAAGTTAGGATTTGATAAGATATTTGTATATGAAAATGATTGGAAATGCTCTATTGATGATGATATTATTGAAAAAATAGAATTTAATGGTAAGCACCAACAAATACAAGCATATAATCATTTTATTCAAAACTATCATAGTTTATACAATTGGGCGGCATTTTTAGACGTTGATGAATTTTTGGTTTTAAAAAAACACAAAAATGTCAAAGAATTTATAAATGAATATAAAGAATATAATGGAATTGGAATTAATTGGGTTCTGTTTGGTGATAATGACCATAGAAAAGTTATTGATGACGAATTTAGCGTAATTAAAAGATTCACCAAAAGGAGCATTAAAGTTAATCCCCATATAAAAACTATTTTAAATTTAAGTTCATTTTGTCAGATGGCTGTCCATTCCCCCTCTAACATGTCAATAGTTGACACGAATAAACGTACTATTTCAGGACCAACAAATTTTGATGGGGACGATAATATTGCTCAAATAAATCATTATTTCTGTAAAACAGAAGATGAGTTTGAAATTAAATCAAAAAGAGGTAGAAATGGATACGGTAATGAAAGAGATATTTCAGATTTTATTGTAAGTAATCTAAATGACACAAATGATTTTAGAGCCTATAAATTTATGTACGTATTAAATAAAAAATAATATATCAGAATATCCTGAAAATTTAAAACATTTAGTTTCAGGTGGATATTTTGAGATGTCTGAACTATACTTTAAAATATTAGAAATATACAAAAATTCAAATGATATCAATAATTTATTCAACACATAAAGACAAATCTTATAATGAAAAATTCAAAGAGCATATTCGTAAGAGTATTGGGATTAAAGAATTTGAAATATTGGAGTATGTTAACCATAATGAATTTTCACTATCTCAGGTGTATAACAGGGGTATTAATGAATCAAAATACAATATAGTAGTTTGTTGTCATAATGATATTAAATTAGAAACTGGATGGGGCAAAAAACTTATTAAAGATTTCACAAAAAACCCAGAATTTGGCATAGTTGGAAAAGCAGGTTCTTGTTATTTCCCGTCATCAGGTGTTTATTGGGAAAAGATGGGTCAAACAATGGTAGGACAAGTTTATCACGAACCAAAAGGACAGAAAAAATGGTTAAACAAATATTCAAATAAATTCCCATTTTTAATTCCCGTAGTCACCATTGATGGTTTGTTCATTTCGTTCAATAAGACCAAAATTAAACATACTTTTGATGAAACCATTGGTAAATTCCATTTTTATGACCATTCATTTTGTCTTCCTAATTATTTGGATGAAGTAAAGATTGGAGTTACGACTTCTTTTGATATTACTCATGAGTCGGTTGGACAACCAAACCAAGAATTTTACGAAAGTAAGGATAAGTTTTTAGAAAAATGGGGAGACAAACTACCTTTAGATTTAAAACCAACATCCGTTCCTTATGAAAAAACCACACCAAAAAAATTAAAAGGTAAGGATAAAGTTGCAGTTATTATACCAACAAAGGGTAATCTACATTTATTATTTGATTGTATTAATTCATTTTATGAACAATGCGACACATCTAATTTCACAATATTTGTTGCAGATACTGGGTCAACCAATGAGGAAAAGAATGAATTGAAGTCATTTTTATCATCAAAAATTAACGTAAAATTAATTGAATACGATTACTATAATTTTGCAAAAATCAACAATGACGTGGTTAAAAATCACGTAACTGATGAATTTAACTATCTATTGTTCTGTAATAATGACATTAAATTATTAAATGATGTTATCTATAAAATGGTTAATGTGTTTAACACTAATCATACCACAGGAACCGTTGGGTCTAGATTGTATTATGGAGATAACACATTACAACACAACGGTGTTGCAATCTATTATAATCCTGAAAACAAAAATATTAGAATTTCACACGAATTTTTAGGTTCTTACTATAGAAGTTCAACAGGTGTTATTGAATCTCTTGGTAATACCGCAGCATTAATGATGACCAAAAAAAACACATTCAATAAAATAATTGGATTTAGCGAAAAATATGAAGATTGTTTTGAGGATGTAGAATATAATATTATGTGTAAATCAATTGGTTTAAAGAATATACTTGATGGGACTTCTGTTGCTTATCATTTAGAATCTCAAACTAGAAATTTAGACAACAAAAAATTGGAAAAACAATCTCGTGATTGG
>Ga0172372_10012735_pt1 | contig 10515 bp, 11 predicted proteins | sample LakKiv5m_2_FD_114544 | JGI IMG/M metagenome (GOLD analysis project Ga0172372, IMG submission 114544) | Freshwater microbial communities from Kabuno Bay, South-Kivu, Congo - kab_092012_9.5m | ecosystem: Environmental > Aquatic > Freshwater > Lake | place: Democratic Republic of the Congo... | reverse complement strand
CTAGATAGTGTCACCCCTAGTAATTTTGGATCTGACCTCCATTTACGCGTGCTCATAACTCCCAATACTTCATTACCAACTTCAACCTTGTCTACAAAATATTGAGCATACTGTTTTTCATAAGTCATATAATTCACATCCGATTGAATTAAGTTTTAGGAATGTCATGTAAATTTTCAAATTGGAACTCTTGCTATAGAGACACTATTTTCATAGTTCACCTGACTATTCAAAATAAATGAACTCATAATCACCTGAATAACCAAAGTGGTTGTAAATCCATATCCATTCATCAACATCCATTAAAGATTCAGCAGTAAGCGCCCAACATTCCAAATTAAACATCTCAAGCTCATTCCTATAACTCTCAACCATGATATAAGACTGTTTGGCTACTCTCTCGATTTCAGATATCGCGATAGCGAGTTCATATATGTGCAAGTTGTGCAAAGTACCTAGGGAAATTACAAGATCAAAATACTTGTTTGGGTAAGGAAAAGGTTCTTGCGCAGAGTGCTGAATAAGATTTGCATTTAAGTTTGGATGAACTTTATCCAACCCATATTGTGATATATCGAATCCATGGATTTCTAAACCAGGTTCTATTAATTGCATTTCATAGAGTAAAAATCCCTTTCCGCAGCCAACATCTAAAACTCTACTACCAGCCTTAAGGCTATATATTTCAATCAATCTGCGGGCGACAGATTCCCATCGCCCTGGTATGTAATGATAGCCACCGTATCCAAATCTGCGTTCTCCATCCCAATACTCCTGCCCATACTTCTTAGCAATTATCATTGCTTGAACTTTAGAGTCATTCATTCGCCCGAGATAATCTCTTTTGGTTGCTTGATGAAGATTAGTGACTAAATTCAATTCTCGCATAGTTGTTACGTAGTATACCAGTTAATTTATTTAACTCTTGACTAGACGTTCTACTGAGTCAGCAATTTTTGTGCCTATTAGCCCAGATATTTCTAGATGCTCTAATTGCGATCCATAGTTATGTGAAAAGAAAGCCGGTAAGGCTAGTTGAAAAACCTCCATGTTAGTTTTACGCAAATTGATTAATTCATGTAGTAATTGAGTAAAAAGACCTCCTCTTGGGACATGCTCTTCAACGCAAAGAATTATAGGTTTGCTGGTAACGCCACTTAAAGTTTTGGACAAGTTTAAGTTGTTGAGATACGGATTGTGAACAACAACGCTTGAAACTCCTTTTTGTCTGAGAATTTCTTGAGCTTGAAGGCAGTGTTGTAACAAAATTCCAGTTGTGAAGACTATTGCGTCAGAATTTATATCTCCGAATATCTTTGGATTAAAATCAAAAAATTGGTAATCGGTTGTTACAATTTCCTCACCCCCTTTTCCAAAGCGGATGTAATATGGAAAAGGATCTTCAATTGACGCTCTCAGTAGCATCTCCATTTCACATGCATCGGCAGGAGCGAAAACCTTCATGTTTGGAACACTTAACATTAGTGAAAAATCTTCAATAGCGGTGTGTGTTGGACCTAAAGGAGCATAAACCATTCCACCCCCACTGGCTAACAATCTAACAGGTAGATTATGTAACCCAATGTCAATACATATTTGCTCATACGCCCGCCTATACAGAAAAGTCGCAATCGTGTTAATATATGGAATGAATCCATTCTTTGCCAATCCAGCGCTAAAGCCAATTATATATTGTTCTGAGATTCCTTCCATAAAAAATTGCTTAGGCAACTCATCCCGCATATTTTGCAAAGTTCCTGTGCCAAGGTCTGACCCAATAAAAAGTACACGAGCATCAAGTTTAGCTAGTTCGTGAACTGTTGAAAGTGCTTTAGATCTCATTGGTTTAATAAGTCAAATCGCAAAGCATTTAACTCATCCTCTGAAATCTTTGCTTTGTGGTGCCAAACATTTGAATTTTCGGCTGATTTTATCCCTTTCCCTTTGACAGTATAAGCAATTACAACGAGAGGGCGATCACCATACCGTGGAGAACTAAGAATCTCTTGAAGTTGGTTGATGTCGTGCCCATTCGCTTCCAATACCTCAAAACCAAAAGCTCGCCATTTTTCATTTATGGGGGCTAAAGTAACCACTGATTCAAGATCACCTGACGCCTGCATGCCGTTATAATCAATGATGATGGTCAAGTTACTCAATCTATGATGTGAGGCATGTAAAGCAGCTTCCCAGACAGAGCCTTCATCCAATTCTCCGTCGCCCAGCAATACAAATGTCCTCCAGTTTTCATTTCTAATTCTTGCCGCCATAGCCATCCCAACCCCCACTGATAGGCCGTGACCTAAAGACCCTGTAGAAAACTCAACTCCAGGTAACGTGATGCTCTCTGGATGCCCGCCAAGACTTGAATTAAATGAACAAAAATCTTTCATATCTTGATTCGAAAAATATCCGTGATCACTCAGCACTGCATATAAACCTAGACAACCGTGACCTTTGCTCAAAATAAAACGATCACGATCTTGAAAAGCTACACATTTTGGATTATGTACTAGTATCGAATCATATAATACTCTTATGATTTCAAGCAGAGATAGTGCTGGCCCTAAATGCCCCCGCTTGCCTCCCTCTAGAGCATCTAAAATAAGCCCTCTAAGTGCAAGTGATCTCGTATCAAGAGCAATTTGATTTGCCAAATTAGTGAAATTCTTCATTTAGAATTTAACTTTATTCATAAATTGACGAAAAGTCAAGTTGAGATTGGGTGAATTTGTAGACATTAAAACCTCAAAAAAATTTAAATATATTTCGCTTAAAGAATTTCTTATTATAAATGAGTTTTTTGTAAGTGCAGAAATTTTATTTTTTTCTTTTGCTAATCTCTCTGCAGTTATTGTAGCCCACTTCAAAGACAATAACAAAAGTGCGGGCTTCAAGTTATTATAATCCCAGGTTGATTCAGATGATATTCGTGAGATGTAATCTTCAACTTCTGCCTTGCTAAAGGTGTTACGTGGATGCAATAAAAAATCGCCAATCATTTTTTCAAAACTATCTCTCCCAAAAAATTCAAAATCAATAAAAAAATAACTATTCTGAGTGAGTAGCATATTATGAATACCGAGATCGGATATACTAAAAGTATGTGTTGTAAAAACAATATTCTGTTTGTATTCTCGCTTAAATTGCTGAATTTTCTCTAAAATCAATTGAATGAGATTTTTTTTCAAGTATGCTGAACTATAAATCTTTAGGCGTTCTAATCTTTCGTAAATTTGGCCAATTATCTGATCCGAAGAAAAAGCAGAATCAATCGCATTTTCAAACGCTTTTCCAGCGTTCTGTAACTGATGCAGATTCAAACACATGGATATTATCTGGTTCATAGTATTTTTATCTGCACATGGAGGTTCACCTTCAATCCATTTATACGCCAGAACACCCAAATCATTCCTCACCTCAAGTAGTTTTGGAATGTTACTAAAACCTTCTTTTTCAAGAAATATTAGAGCTTTTGACTCGCGTACTAGCATTCTCTCAACTCTTTCTGAACTGCCTTTGTATATTTTAAGTGCGGAAAAAGTTTCATTCATAAGTTTAACTTTTAGTACAACACTATTACCTCCATCGATTCTTGCATCTACTTGATCTGGATTCAATCGAAGTCTGTTTAAAATTTCATTTTGGTTCATTTAATAGATGTTCTTTGATGTGCCTAAACGTTGGAGCACAGTTTATCTGGAGGTCTTGTAAATCTTTCTCAAATATAAGAAATTTTTTAGTGCCACAGGGAAACTCGTTTTCTAAAAAAACATCCTTTAAATCATCCACAAAATAGTTTAATGAAAGATCACGTATTCTATTAACTTTTAATTCTCTAGTTGATTCAAAGCATATCTGATGAGGCTCGCGAAAGTAAGTTTTAAAATTTGAGTTTTCAATCCAATTCATTGCCAATCTCCTTAAAGGTTTTTTGCCGCAAAACTCTGGGGTATATAAAGTTTTATGACTTACTATAAATAATTTGTAATTTATTGAGGTTAAAAATTCACAAAAACTAACAGACCCTTCACTTTCCTTGGCAAACTTAAGTCCTTCGGTATATAACCAACCTTGAGCACGTTGCCATAAATACCCTAGAGCATCCAATTCATAAAGGTATTTTTTGAGTTTTCTAATATCTGAGCAATACCCTAACTTCTGTTGTTTGCAGTACTCTACCACTGACGCAGAGTAATCTATTAATGTATTGTCCAAATCGAAGCCAAATCTAACGCCCATTTGTGTTAGGCCAGAGCCAGTTCTTTCATTCTTTTAATATTGTAATAGAGTGCATTTCCAAGAGGGTCTCTAAATTTACCACTTTCCAAAGCTGCTTTTAAATCATAAATCGAATGCTTTACAGTGAACATGGGTTCAAATCCAATGCGGTCACGGATTTTATCGGAATCAACTCTGTACGAGCGAAGGTCATCAGATTTTAGGTGGATTATTTCGACACCATTATCAAAAAGTTGCTTTACTTTTTCTGCAATTTGGTCAAGGCTTAGATTTTCTCCCCCAATATTAAAAATTTCACCAACTACTTTATCTTTATTTCGAATAACCTCTATGTAAGACCTTGCCATGTCCTCAATATGTAAATTTGGGCGAGTTTGTAATCCACCTAATACTGTAATTTTTCCTAAACTGAAGGCGTGGTTTGTAAGTATATTTACAGATAAATCAAACCTTTGTCGGGGCGAAACACCACAAACAGTTGCAGGCCGTAAGACTGTGCTTGCAAAACTTGTGGACTGTTCTTGTAGGACTATGTCTTCGCAAATCATTTTAAATCGTGAGTAATCAGTCAAGGGCTCTAATGTTAAATTTTCTGTAACTTTCTCTTCCTGTTTTATCCCATATACAGATGATGAAGATGCATAAATAAAGTGGTTAACACCTGAGATTTTAGCCACCCTTACCAACGGCAAAAAACTGTCTAAATTAATAGCTTTGCCTAATTTTGGGTCTAAATCAAAACTTGGATCATTTGATATACATGCAAGGTGAATGACTATATTTGAGCCTTGCATAGCTCGTGATACAGCGTTTATATCACGAATGTCTCCTTTGATTAATTCTAGATTTGCCCTATTTTTATATATTGGTAAAAAATTATTTCCATACCAAAACGTATCAAATACTTTTACTTTATAATTTTCCTCAAGTAACTTAGGGATTAAGACTGATCCTACGTAACCAGCACCGCCAAAAACCAAGATCGTATCCCTGAACATGCTACTCCTCACTTTAACATCGATCGGGTTTGCTTCAACAAATCTGAAAAACTGATAGATGATTGGTGTCCTAATTGAGATACCTCGTGTGCAGCGGCCAGACTTGCTAGAAAACCCATCACCTTCAATGGAGTACCTGCTTTAGCCAACACAGAACCCATAATAAATACAGCATCCCCCGCGCCTACTTTATCTACAACCTTTGAACCAAATGCAGGCACTTTTTCATAATTTCCGAAACGATCGAAGGCTATTAATCCGTCTGCGCCAAGAGTTAAAATGGCATACGAAGCTTTTTTTTGCTTCATTATCTGAGGAACTATACTTGTGTATTCCGGTTTTTTGTTCCGCAACTCTAATTGTAATTCTGAACCATTTATTGAAATAAAATCTACTCTAGAATACTTAGAAATTGTATTATACCCTCGATTGCCAGCGTTTGCTTGAGTGTTTACTGCTAAAAATGATGAAGTAGATTCAATTAATCTGATTACAGGTGCTGAAAAATAACCATGACCATAATCTGCTGCGATTACTAAATCGAAATCAGAAACATTTTTTGAAATCGAATCTAAAACTTGATTTTGCACCTGCGGAGGTAAATCTTCGTCTGAAAAATCATAATACTCGAAAACTCTAATGGTTGACCCCGTATCTACATACCGGTGCTTTAAAATAGTTGGTCGATCATTCGCTTGGATAATTTCGCATTGAATTTTTGACTTTAACGAATCAATAAAAAAATTGACGGATGAATCACCCGCTCCTGCAAAGCTTATTAATTTTGTTTTCGCAACCCAGTTTCCACAAGATTCCGCTATTGCAAGTACGCCTCCCTTGTACAGTTTTGTTTCCTGCTGATGAAACGCTAATATTGGATCTTTACTCGATTTCGAGAGTGGCCTACAAAACGTATATTGATCAATTATCAGCTCTCCAAGAATGAGCACTTTAAGATTGGAGACCGCATTTAATAAATTTTTAATATGTTCAAAACTAAATTCAGATTTAAATGAATCAATCCATTGCTTTAATTGGGTGCTATTAGGCGAAAAAAACTTGTTTATCAAATTCGAGCTACTTGCTGTGAATCCAGTAGTAAAATAAATTGTACCGCCTAATTTTTCTACAATCTTTTTTTCTTTATTAATCATACCAGTCAAGTCATTTTGAGAAATTAAATAGTCAGGACCTTTAACATAAAAGTCAGGTTTTACGATGTTTAAATTTTGTTCTGCGGTCATTGAATTACTTATTATCACAAAATCTACAATCTCTAGACTCGCCAGAACTCGCGCTCGAGTGAACTGATCGTAGAGTGGTCTCCCGGGCCCTTTATTAACATACTCATCGGCAGTTACGCTCAAAATTAGAATATCGGCTAATGAGGCTGCCTGCCTTAGATGCTCGTAGTGCCCTGGATGTAGTAAATCAAAAACCCCATGGCAAAGTGCAATAGATTTTTTTTCTTTACGAATACTTTTTACTATTTTATCTATTTCTAAATTACTTTTTAGTTTTGATTCCTCGGTAATCTTTTTATCTTCATGAAAAGATTTCACTTTGATTTTCCTAAATATTGAAACCATGATTTTGTAGCTTTATCAATTTTATTTCTGTCCCATACTGGTGCACCTTCCCAGTCTTTAATATTATTAAGCATTATCTGCACTCCATCGTATAATGAAACCTGCGGTTTCCATTCTAAGAGCTTCGTAATTTTAGTAATGTCTGCATACGTGCAGTCAGGCTCTCCAGGCCTTTTGGGAATATTGATAAAAGATCCTTTCAATAGGTTGACTAATTCATTAACTGAATAGGTTTTTCCTGATCCCACATTGAAAATTTCTCCACTAATTGGTGATTTAGCAGCGGCTAGAAATGCTTGGCAAACATCTGTAACGAAAGTAAAGTCTCGAGTTTGAGAGCCATCTCCAACAACGGTAAAAGGTTGATTCGCTAGCTTCTGTGCCAAAAATACTCCAAAAACTGCTCCGTAGGTGCCGCTGGTTCGAGCTCGGGGGCCATATACGTTAAATAATCTTAGACTCGTGCACGGCAAACCATACACCCTATTCCAATGTATGAAAATTTGTTCTCCCAAATTCTTTGTCAATGCATAGGGATAAACAGGCTCACAGGCTGCATTCTCAGGTGTCGGATAGGTGCTAGGTATACCGTAGCAGGAAGATGAAGCAGCGTAAATAATTTTTTTTACTCGATAGTGTAAAGCGAGTGACGCGATGTTAAAAGATCCTATTACGTTTGTCTCAAAATATTCTTTAGGATTTTCAATTGATGGAACAATATCAGCTAAAGCTGCCAAGTGAAAAACCCAATCTATTCCATGAAAAACTTCATTTAGAGAATTGATATTTGTCACATCCAATTTTCTGAACTCGAAATTGGCAATATTTTTAATACTATGTAGATTAGAAGCTTTCCCTGTAATTAGATTGTCGATAGACACAACATTATGACCTTGTTCTAATAATAATTCACACAGGTGACTTCCAATAAAACCAGCACCTCCAGTAACCAAACAGTTGATGAGCGACTCCTTTGATCATTGAGAAAATGAAGTATAGGTTATGCTTCATGAATGAGTGAAATTTTTCCGCATGATTTAGGTGTGGTACTTTGGGATATAGATGGTACTCTGATTCGAGCCCGCAATAAACAATCAGAATCTACTCACGTCAAATCCATACGAAAATTTGGGATTGAGCCTCGTGACCTAGGCACAAATTTATCAGGGTGTACAGACTATGAAGTGTTAGAAACCCTGATTAAACATTCTCAGTATAATAAGGATTTGATCCTAAGTCAAATCTACAAAGAGTTAGACAAAGAGTCTGGTCGTCCGAAAAAACAAAAATTTTATAAGTTATACCCTGGAGTAAGAAATATTTTGAAAGTAGTTCAAAATCTTGGCTGGAGAAACGGGATTTTAACTGGCAATACTAAAGTAAGGGCTATTCAAAAATTAAATGCTACAAAAATTGTTAATTTGTTTGATACAAAGCTAGTTTTTACCTGTCAGTATGGAGAGTATCGAGAAGATATTGGAATTCGGGCAAAAGACTACCTTGAAAAAAAACAATTCCGCAGAGTAGTTTACGTTGGTGATACCCCTAGAGACATTTTGGTGGCTAAAAAAAGCAATTTTTTTATTGTTTCAGTGTGCTCTGGTAATTTTACTGAAAGCACACTTAAAAAATTTTGTCCCGATTTAATAATAAGAAATTTAAAGTTAGAGCAATCAAATTTTACAGCATTTTTAAAAAATAAAACCAATTAAAGGCTCGATCGTTCTATCTATTTTTATTTGTCTTTAAGATGGAGCTTATGTAATGACAAATTACCAAGTGAGAATCCTCGGCCACTCCATAATCTCCCATGTTAGTAGGAACATGTAGATGGTAGTCAGATATAGATTTAGCCGTTCCACCGTCAAAAGCTGTAAACGCTACAGAAGTTATACCTCCTAACTTAGCATATTCTATTGCCTTAATTATGTTTATGGAATTTCCAGATGCCGAAATAGATATCAATAAATCCCCATTTTTTGATAAATTCAAAAGTTGTCTAGAAAAGATTTCTTGATAAGAATAATCGTTACTAATTGCGGTAATCAAACTAAGGTTGTCACATAAACTTATTGCTTTTATCAATTTACCATTTATGCTCGAACATCTACTCAAATCTGTAGCGAAGTGACTTGCTGTAGAAGCACTTCCACCATTTCCAACTAACCAAATAGTTCCGCAGTTGCCTGCAGTATCTGAAATTAGATTGACAATAGTTTGCATTCCTCTACTATCAATCAATGATAATGCTTTCTTCAAATCATTTGAATATTCGGTAAAAGTTCTCTTAGTCACAAACAATCCTATCGTTCAAGAATAAATTAAGAAGTTTAATTTCTCTATTGGTAGGTAGAATACATCAAAAATTTTCACTAAGCAATAATCAAAATTTATTGAAGACAACAAATTCAAATTAATTAACATAAAGATAGATTCTCCATTCAGGCTTCTTATTCAGAAACATTATTTTGTCAAAAAAGGCATAAATGTTATCTAAATGATAAACGCCCTCTGAGAAAAATATGATTTTCGGAAGTGGGCCCTGTCGGGATCGAACCGACGACCCACGGATTAAAAGTCCGTTGCTCTACCGACTGAGCTAAAGGCCCCGAAAAATCAATCAACTAAAGAGTCATATTCTAATGCAAAGAATGTATTTCAATTACTTCCTGCTGCCTTATAAAGACGATCTCGAATCCCTACTGCCAAACCATCTCCTTCGGGTAATATAACAACGATTCTTTTGAGTCCTTTTTGGTCTCCAGATCTAAGTGCCTCATATAGTTCGCGCGCATATTGTTCAATGTTTGTCGGTGAAGCTAATCTTATTGCACCAATTGGCGTAGCAACGGTTTCCATCGCGATCAGCCCGTCACCCGAAGCGGCTAATACATTCAATAACACTTTTGCACGGGGTGAATAATGTGAATCCAATAAACCTGATACTCTTGTCTTAATTCCATCGTGACTAAAATTTAATTTCAATCTAGTAATTTTCTCGATCATCTCTACAGTGACTGCACCGGGTCGAAGAATTTGTGGAGCAGATTTAGAACAGTCGATAATGGTCGACTCGATTCCAACCTGAGATTGACCCCCATCGATAATCAAATCTTTTCGCCCAAGGTTTTTTTTTAGTTCTTCCCTCACAGCTGCTGAAGTAGTAGGTGAAACTGCCCCAAATCTATTTGCACTTGGAGCGGCAACTCCGAGCCCGCCAATTTCATAAAATTGTGCTAATAATGCCAGTGCTATAGGATGCTTTGGAATTCTAATACCTATGCTATTCTGACCGCCTGTAATAAAATCTTTTGCTAGGGCACTTCTTTTCAATATCAATGTCATAGCCCCTGGCCAGAATTCATTAGCAAGCTTTAATGCATACTCAGGCATATCGACTACCCATTTATCCAATAAATTTAGGGATGAAATATGCACTATCAAGGGGTGATTGATTGGCCTGCCTTTAACAAAGTAAATACGGCTAATGGCTTTTTCATTACTTGCATCAGCGCCTAACCCATAAACAGTCTCGGTTGGAAATACAACAAGGCGGCCATCCTTTAATGCCTTCGCAGCCCTCATGATTTCAGCTTGGATTAAGTCACTCAAAATATTCACGGGAATATCATCCCATTCAGCCAGTTTTGATCTGTCCTACTTGACCGATACCCTTACGTCTTTAG
>Ga0172372_10012734_pt1 | contig 10516 bp, 8 predicted proteins | sample LakKiv5m_2_FD_114544 | JGI IMG/M metagenome (GOLD analysis project Ga0172372, IMG submission 114544) | Freshwater microbial communities from Kabuno Bay, South-Kivu, Congo - kab_092012_9.5m | ecosystem: Environmental > Aquatic > Freshwater > Lake | place: Democratic Republic of the Congo... | reverse complement strand
GTGGGTGAAACGCATGTTCGTGCATCGCATCGGATTTCGTCGTACTCGTACTCAGCGGAGCGGTACTCAGTGCAACGGCACTCGTACTCGATGGCTGTTTGAACCGCTGCGATGACGATGGTTATCGAAGCGGTTCGAGCTAATTTGCAAACTAATTGGCTGAATCACCATACTAGACCGCTTCGAGTACGAGTACGAGTACCATTTCATTGAGTACGAGTTCGATAAAAACCAGTTGCATACACTTGTAGCCACAATAATTCCTGAAGAGGCTACAAATGCATCTTGCTTTATTTGCTTCGGTATATTCTGGAGGCTTTGAGTAACGCGCTAAAAGCCGAACGGGCCTCTTGAAGGGAGATCTTCGATTGCCCTAGACGTCGCTCGCGATAGACGATGGGAACCTCGATGACTTTGGCTCCATACTTGATCAAGTAGGCAAGGATTTCTTCCAGGAATCCGTATCCTGATTCTTTCAGATTGCTCAGTCCAATCTGCTTTAGCAATTCGACTCGGTAGAGCCTGTAAGCACTGCTACAATCTCGAATGGACCAGCCTACCATCGAGCGTGCAAGCTGATTTGCCAGCCGGCTTACCGCGATCCTTCTCCAAGAGCACCCTTCGAGCCCTCCGCCAGAAACATACCTTGAACCTATCACTAGGTCGTATTGATCTTGTTTCGATAGCAACTGTGGGATCACCGCCGGATCATGACTAAGGTCTCCATCGAGGTTGATGAGCCAACAGTAGCCTTGATCGATGGCAAACTGCATGCCTGTAGAGATGGCGGTTCCTAGACCGAGTTTTCCGGATCTTTCGATAAGGTGGATCGTTGGATCGGACTGCATTTGTTCACGTACCCAGTCGGCGGTTCGGTCCGGGGAATGATCGTCGACGACGAGAATATCCAGCTTGGGGCAAACCTCCCGGATTGCATGGAAAAGCGTCGGGAGGTTTTCCCTTTCGTTATACGTGCAGACGAGGATTAGGCAGGAGTTGGCCGTCGGTTGGGTCATTCTTCTGAGTTATCATCAGCGTCATCGGCCAAGTCGTTTTCATGGTCCGTTGGCTCGGAGGCTTCCGAGTTTTGAGGAGCTGGCGGGGCTTTTGATGCTTGCTCCCGAGCTTCGGCTTCAACCCTTGCCGCTTCGGCTTCGATGTCTGCTGCTGGGACTCGAACGATGGCAGCGAGGGTATCGCTCTCATCGAGGCTCATGATCCGAACACCTTGGGTGTTGCGACCTATGACGCTGATATCGCTGGCGGCGATCCGTTGGATTTTGCCTCGGGATGTCATCATAATCAGTTCGTCGTTGTCGTAGACAGCGACGGTACCGACGACAGGACCGTTGCGCTTGCTGGTCTTGATATCGATGATCCCTTTGCCGCCGCGTCGTTGGGTGCGGTATTTGGCTGATGAGGCGCTGTCTTCAGCGACCGCCTCGTCGCTTGGTTCGTCGATTGCGGGTGACTCGGCGACTGTTGAGTCGATCGAATCATCATCGATGGCAGCGTCGTCTTCGCGTATCACGAGTTCATCGCCTGGTCCAAAGCTGGTCCGTTTTCCATAGCCATTTAGGCAAACTGTCAACAGAGTCGCGGTCGGATCGGCGACAACCATTCCGACCACTTCGTCCCCTTTTTTCAGCGAGATGCCTTTGACTCCAGAGGTGTTTCTACCCATGGACCTGGCATTGTTTTCGCTGAACCGGATCGCCATTCCGCCTGCGGTCGAAAGGACGATTTGGTCTTTGGGTTTGGTGATGACGACATCGACAAGCTCATCGTCTTCGCGCAGTTTGATGGCGATGATGCCACCTTTCTTTGGGCGGCTGTAGGCTTCCAAAGGTGTTTTCTTGACGATCCCTTTTTTGGTGGCCATCATCAGGAAGTGGCCCGGAAGGTTGAAGTCGCGGACCGGTACGCAGTCGCGGATCTTTTCATCGGGGGTTAGATTCAGTAGATTCACAATCGCGCGACCTTTGCTTTCGCGACTCATCTGTGGTATCTCCCAAACTTTTTGCCAGTAGACTTTTCCTTGGTTGGTAAAGAACAGCAAATAAGCATGGGTGCTTGCAACGAACAAATGTTCGACGGGGTCTTCTTCTTCGGCTTTCAGACCGGTGATCCCTTTGCCACCTCGTTTTTGGGATTTGTACACGGAGGCTGGCAGGCGTTTGATGTACCCTTGGTGGGAGATCGTAACGACCATGGATTCCTCGGTGATAAGGTCTTCCATGTTGTAGTTGCCGAGCTCCTCATCGGAGATCTCAGTGACCCGATCGTTGCCGTACTTGCGGGCGATTTCGACGAGGTCTTCTCGGATCAGGGCGTAGATCTTCGCAGGGCTGGCGAGGATCTCTCGATAGCCTTCGATTTCTTCGAGAATTGCCGAGTGTTCTTGTCCGAGTTTTTCTTGTTCCAAGCCGGCCAATTGGCCGAGAGTCATCCGGAGGATAGAGTCGGTTTGGACGCTGGTGAGCTTGTAGTTATCGGCCACACCGCGTTCGAGTTGGAAGTCGGCATAACCGCGTTCTCCGAGGGCACGTTGCATCATCGATGCTGGGCATTCGACGCCCATGAGTTTTTCCTTGGCCTCTGCTTGCGTTCGACTCGATCGGATGATCGCGATGATGTGGTCGATATCGGCAAGTGCCAGCAGGAGGCCTTCGATGACGTGTTTTCGTTTTCTGGCGGCACCTAGCAGGTGTTGGGTGCGTCGTCGTATGACGGTCACTCGATGGCGAATGAACTCTTGGAGCATTTCCTTGATGTTCAGTTCGCGCGGTTTGCCATCGACAAGCGCCAGCAGGATGATCGAGAAGGACTCTTGGAGGGGCGAGAACTGGTAGAGTTGGTTCAGGACGACATTAGGATCGGCGTTCTGTTTGATCTCGATAACCAGGCGGACTGGTTCTTTTAGATCGCTTTCGTCTCGGATCCCCGAGATGCCTTTGATCTTTTCGCTTCGGACTAGATCTGCGATTCGTTCGACGACGCGATCCCGGGCTTGTTGGAAGGGGATATCGCGAACGATCAGTTTGGATTTGCGTCCTTCTTCGACAACATCGACGTGCCCGCGCACCACGATTGTCGAGCGGCCGGTCATGTAGGCTTGGCGGATGTTGTAGCGTCCGCAGATGATGCCGCCGGTCGGGAAATCAGGGCCTGGAACAATGTCGCACAATTCGGCAACGGAGACTTCCGGATCGTCGATGACTTTGACTAAAGCGTTGCAGATTTCACGCAGGTTGTGCGGCGGGATGCTTGTGGCCATCCCGACGGCGATGCCTTGAGCACCGTTGACCAGAAGGTTTGGGAAACGCGATGGCAGTACGACCGGTTCGGTGCGTCGATCGTCGTAGGTTGGGATGAAATCCACGGTGTCGAGTTTGAGATCCTCGAGCATCATCGCAGCGGGCCCGGCAAGACGAGCTTCCGTGTACCGCATGGCCGCTGCAGGCAACCCGGCGATGGAGCCAAAGTTTCCTTGTTTGTCGATAAGCACATGCCGCATGTTCCATTCTTGGGCCATGCGAACCAGCGTTGGATAGATGATGGCTTCGCCGTGCGGGTGGTAGTTTCCGGAGGTATCCCCGGCGATCTTGGCACACTTGACCCTCGCTGCACCGGGGGTCAAATTCAAGTCGTTCATGGCGACCAAGATGCGTCGCTGGGAGGGTTTGAGCCCATCGCGAACGTCTGGCAGTGCGCGGCTGACGATAACGCTCATCGCATACGTCAGATAACTCTCCCGCAGTTCGTCTTCGATGGGTTCTTCGATCATCCTTTCGCCACCGCCACCGGCATCGCCGGAGGTCGGTAAACTCGAAGGGTCATTCGGGTCAAAATCATCGGGTGGGACGTTCGACACGGATCTGTTCGTTTCTGCTCAAATAAGGCTCGATAAGACCGATCGGCAAAGGATGCTTGGGCGTGCCGATCCAAAAGGAAAAGTATAGCGTTTTCCAGCGAAACTACAATCGTACCAGGGGCCTTGCCCAGCCCAAAAAGGACCATGAAAAAGGCAAGTAAAAGGGCTTTTCCTGGGCATCTTGCCCTCAATCAACCATTGCCTGAAGGAACACCCCTTGGCATCGAGCTTCTGACCCAGAAAACCGACGCGGAAAAAAGGTTCCGCGTTAGAACAATTCCTCGAGCTCTTTGTGGGAGAATGCGTGCAACCAAGCGGCTTCGTCGTGGACTTGGTCGGTTTTCCCGAGCGCTTCGCATACGCGCAGTCGGTGGAGCCTGAGGGTCGCTTGCATGTCGAGCAGTTCTGGGAGTCTTCGAGAAAGCTCCGGGAACTCATCAAGCAGCGCGTCGACTCCCCATCCTTTGGGTTTCTCCGATGCCTTCTCGCCAGCTTGGCTCTGCAACTCGTTGATTTTCGCCAAACACATCGCGAGGCTGCTTTGAGAGGACCATGCTTGGGTAAGCATCGCCAGGGATTTGTCCATGGCTTCTAGTGCCTCCGGATCGCGTCCCATGCGATGGAGGATCCAGCCTTTGGTGTCCAAGAAAGACTCGTTCTGGTCGGATTTCAAAGCCGTATCGACTTCCAGGAGGGCTTGGTCCAGTTCGCTGCCGGCCAGGGCTCTCATGTAAGCGATTTGGTTGTTCTGCGTGGGGCTTCGCTTGTCAATGACTGGGAGGTTCTCGCTGAGAATTCTGACAGCTTCGTCAAACTGCTTGCGATTGGAAAAAAGCGAAGAAATCACAAAGGCGACTTCTGCGCGGGTACCGGGGTCTTCGATTTGACGAATCCGCTTCTCCCACAGGCTGGTCATGAAACTCGAGGATCTCTCGGAGCTATTGCTGGCTTGAATGCGCTCAAGTTGTTTCCAGAAGTTTCTATCGGTGGCCAAATCCTCGGATTTTCCATAGGCCGTTTCCAGAAGCCTCTGGGCCTCTTCCACGTTCCCTTGATCGAATTCATTGGCCGCTTGGGCAAGCATCCATCGCGCGGTCGTTGCCGGTCCAAAATAGTCTGCGATCACTGGAGCGACAGGCAGACTGATGGTTGCCAAAATGATGAGTTTGTTGGTCCAGGAACCTGAGGTCATCGACGGTTTCTCGGGGTTAAGGTTGGAATTAGTCGTAGTCTGCCATGAGGGGTCGTCAGCTTGGAAGTCTCTGGTAGGATTTCAGGGATTCGATAGAAATGCAACCATCCCGATGATTATCCTCGCTCGAGTGCGGTTAGGGAAGTGCGATTGGGAAAGAGCATGGGTTATCCCGCCACTAAGTAACTTCCACTCAAGCTTCAAAGAACGATCCGAAGTATGAAAATTGACTTGAAGAAAAGCCACGCAGCATTCGAGCGAGCCAAGCGTTTGATTCCAGGTGGGGTAAATTCCCCGGCTCGGGCCTTTGGAGCCGTCGGTGGTCATCCGTTGTTTATCGATCGAGCTCAAGGTGCTTATCTTTACGATTTGGACGGCAACAAGCTGATCGATTACATCGGTTCTTGGGGGCCGATGATTCTCGGACACGCTCATCCTCAGGTGATCGAAGCGATTGTGCAAGCTGCCCAGAAAGGGACTTCTTACGGTGCTCCCACGGAGAACGAGTCGCGGATCGCCGAAATGATCCTCGGGGCTTACCCAAGCATGCAGCGAGTCCGACTGGTAAGTTCTGGGACCGAGGCGACCATGAGCGCCATTCGAGTCGCCAGAGGTTTCACCAAACGCAATCGCGTGATCAAGTTTTCGGGTTGCTACCATGGCCACGTCGACTCATTGCTGGTTTCTGCCGGTTCCGCCGCAGCAACCTTGGGGGTACCGGACTCCCCAGGTGTAACCCCCGGTACTTCGCAAGACACGATCGTTCTGCACTACAACGACTGCCGATTGCTTCAGAATACTCTAGAACAATTGGGATCCCAGATCGCTGCGGTGATCCTTGAACCTATCGTCGGAAACATGGGTACGGTAGTTCCCTCGAAAGAATTCTTAACCTCCCTTCGAGAGCTTACCAAACTCCATGGGGTTGTTTTGATCTTTGATGAAGTAATGACCGGATTTCGAGTGGCCTACGGCGGAGCACAACAACTCTTTGGCATCGAACCAGATATGACAACCTTAGGCAAGATCGTCGGAGGAGGGCTTCCACTGGCAGCTTACGGTGGCCGCTTGGAAATCATGGATCATGTGATGCCAGCAGGAAAAGTCTATCAAGCTGGGACGTTATCAGGGAATCCTCTGGCGACTGCTGCTGGTGCCAAGACGCTTGAAATCCTAAGAGACAATCCACCTTATGAGTACCTTGAGTCTCTGGGCAAGCGACTTGGCGATGGCTTGCTGGCTGCCGCCACACGCAACGGACTTGCCGCTCAAATGCAACGTGTCGGCAGCATGATGACCCTGTTTTTCAATCCCGATCCAGTGGTCGATTGGCCAAGTGCAGACCGGTCAGACCGCAAGCTTTTTGCCAAGTACTTTTGGGGGCTCATCGAGCGCGGGGTGTACATGCCTTGCAGCCAATTCGAGGCGTTGTTCTTTTCCCGAACGCATACGGTCGAAGATATCGATCGGAGCATCGAAGCTGCAGGCGAAGTGTTCAGGGAACTTGCTAATCAAAAAGATGAGGGGGCAAAAAGATGAGTGGGCAAAAAGATGAGGGGGCAAAAAGATGGAGCGGCAAAAAGAAAGTGCCCGTGAAAGGCCCCCGCACAAGAGTATGACGCTTATGGCTGCTACACTTAAGTCCTGACCAGATTCACGCTTCCCCCTCGCGAGAGCCCTTGACGGGCACGGCTCGATCTCTGGGAGAGTATAGATCGCTTTGCGTAGGCGGAAAGGCCAAAAGCACTTACAAAGGCCAGGATTTCGGCAGTCGGATGTTTACGGAGAGGATTTGACGTTTCTAAGCTGTTTTAGAAAAGTCTCCATGTCGGGGGTTCGCATCTCTGGATTCGGGTGCATGGCTGCCATAATGGTATTGGCGAGGACTTTATCGATATCTGGGCGGTGCTCTGTGATGTCATGCGGGGGGGCCGTATCGTGTTGAAGAGCGGCCCTTCCGGTGGTGTCTGCGATTTGCCAAGGCAGATCGAAAGCGATTAGGTGGTAGCAGGTCACGGCAAATGAAAAAATATCGACTCGTTTGTCCGTGGACCTTCTGCGGACGATTTCTGGGGACATGTACAAAGGTGTCCCGGTTCGGTTTCCTGGAGCCATGAATGCTCGGGTGGCCGGCAACGTCAATCCAAAGTCGATCAGCTTGACCTTGGACATGTCTTTGAGCACGATGTAATTGCGGGGGCAAATGTCGCGGTGGATGAATTCTTTGCGATGCAAATAAGCGAGTGCTTCGGCCATCTGAGTGATCAGATCGAGTCTTTTACCCGCGAGTAGATCTTCTTTTTTCTCGGCGATCAGTTGGTGCAATCCGGGGCCATCGATGTACTCCATGACGATGAACTGCTGGCCGCGATTGGAGGTTCCGTATTCGTGTGTTTCGACAATGTTGGAGTGATTCAGTTGGATTGCGATCTCGCCCTCGCTGGGCTTGTTGAGACCTTTGAAACGGCTTTCAAAGAATTGGACTTTGTCGGAGTCGCAGAGTTTTACCCCGACGACGCGATTGTCGTGGTGCCGATCTTTGGCGACGAAAAAGTTGCTCATCGTCCCGGAAATGGCGGACCTGAGTCTTTCGAAACGAGCTTCGATGTCGACCGACTTACTGGCTTTGCTTGATTTTTCCTTGGCCGCAGGCTTGCTGGTCCCCGGTGGTTTGTCTTTTCCACCGCCAGCGTTTTTTTTGAAAAGGCTATCAAAAATACCCATCGGTTTTATGTTGGCTTTAGCGGGCTGGTGTCGGATCGGTTCAATGGTCTATTATACCACAGGACCTATAAGCCATGAGCCCTTTGAGTGGACTTTAGGCATGTCCGGCTCGTTTCTCGCAAAGGAAATTTCCATTGGAACCGACCACGAAATCCCATTTGCTGACCCATCGTATTCGGCTGCGTTCTCAAAGAAGCCATGGGGCAACTACCGGTCCGGTGGCATTGGAGGTTTCCGAGGTGCGAAAGTCGTACGCTGGGCATGAGGCACTGCGCGGGGTCAGTTTCGCGGTTCGGGCTGGAGAGCGTCTGGCGTTGCTTGGCCCCAACGGTGCCGGAAAAACGACTTTAATTCGGTGCATCAGCGGGCGAGTGGAAGTTACGTCGGGCGAAGTTCGACTCTTCGGAAAACGACTTGGTCAACCTGATTCAACGGCTCATCTTGGGGTGGTGCCTCAGGATTTGGCCATCTACCCTGATCTGTCTGCCAAGGAAAACCTCGAGTGTTTCGCGAGGTTGCATGGTTTGAGAGGTCGCAAGCTTCACGAACGGGTCGATTGGGCTTTGCACTGGATCGGTCTTGAGGATCGAGCCAGCGACATGACCGCCAAATTTTCGGGAGGTATGAAACGACGTGTGAACATTGCCTGCGGCGTCATGCACTCCCCGGGTCTGCTGCTGCTTGACGAGCCTACTGTCGGCGTGGATCCTCAAAGTCGCCAGCGGATTTTCGATATGCTTGATGAGCTTAATCGCGTCGGCACAACGATCCTGCTTACGACCCACCATCTGGACGAAGCTCAGCAGCGCAGCGATCGGATTGTGATCATTGACCATGGTCAAGTCATCGCCAACGGAACCATCGATGAGCTCTTGGAGCAAACCGTGGGCAAGCAGAAACGGGTGACTTTGGAAGTCGAGGGCCCCGTGGATGATCTCCCAGAGGGGCTTGAGCTTAATCCAGCCACAGGCCGAATTCTTGGAGCCTGCGAGAACCTTGCCGATGAGCTTCCAGGATGGATGGAGAGTTTTTCAAAGTCGGGGGCAAGGATCAAGAATCTGGAGCTTCAGACCCCCGATCTTCATCATGTCTTCCTGCATCTGACAGGTCGAGAACTGCGCGAATAGCTCATCGCCTGCGCCGCAGCTTACCATTGCCCTTGGATGAACTTAGGCATCAATTCCCAGCCGTTTGGAATTTGCAGTCCGCTTTCAGAAGCGGCGACTTCGTCGTAGCTTGAGGATCGATCCACAGGGATCCCCTTTCCAGCGATGGTAAAGGGTACCCAGCCGTGCGAATGTTTTTTGGTGCTTACAGGCGTTGGGTGGTCGGGAGTGATGAGGATTCGGTAGTCGCCAAGACTGTGAAGCGCTTCGTAAATCGGACCGACGATTTCTCGATCGATGGCTTCGAGAGCTTTGACTTTCTCCTCCACGCGACCTTCATGGCTCGCTTCGTCGGGAGCTTCGATGTGCACGCACACCAAATCATGTGTTTTGAGAGCTTCGATGGCCGTGCGGCCTTTGGATGCATAGTTGGTATCCAGATAACCAGTAGCACCGGGAGCTTCGATTCGATTCCAGCCAACAAGTGCAGCGAGCCCTCGAAGCAGATCCACTGCGGTGATCATGGCCCCTTGGATGCCAAACCGATGATGGAAGTTCTGAAGTTTAGGGGTCTTGCCTAACCCCCAGAGCCAAAGGTGAGTGATGGGTTGGCGGCCTTGTTGAACTCTCGCTTGGTTGACCGGGTGTTGGCTGAGGACTTCGGCGCTGGTTTGCATCCACTCGCACAGCAGGTCGCAACCGGGCCCCCGCGGGAAGTCGTCCAGAACCGATCCATCGGTCAAATCGTGGGGGGCACTGGTACGGGTCTCCGAAGAAAAAGGAGATTTTTGACCCGCTGCTCCTCGGTAGATCAAGAGATTGCGGTAGCTGACCCCGGGGGTGAATTCCAGTTTTGGATTGGCACTTGCCGATTGAACACTTTCGAGCACTTGCCGGGCTTCTGCGTTGCTGGCGTGGTCGGCAGTAAAGTCGACCATGATCTGATCCAGGATGGTCACTGTGTTGCAGCGGATAGCCCAATCGTCGGGCCCAAGCACGATCCCTTGTGCGGCGGCTTCGATCGGTGCGCGACCGGTAAAAAATTGGTTCGGGTCATAGCCGAAAAGGGTCATATTGGCCACTTCGCTGCCGGCGGGCAAGTGAAGCGGAACATGGTCGGATTGTCCGACCAGACCCGCTTGAGCGATGGCATCCATAAACGGGGTGCGTGCGGCTTGTAAAGGCGTTTTTCCTCCGAGGGAATCGACCGGATAATCGGCACAACCGTCGGGAATGATGATCACGTATTTCATTGCTAGCGAGATTCGAGCCAGATTTTAGAGACAACCCAAAGCATGTAACCGGTCCAGGCGACTAGCAGCAACGAAGCAAGCAGAAATCGTTTATCCATCCTGACTTCCGATCCGTTCAAAGCGGGGCTTGAAGGCTTCTTCGAAGTCGTATTGATCATCAAAATCTTGACGCCGATCGGATTTGCTTTTCCTCATTTCGCGGATACGAATCAAGTTGTACACGATCTCACCGAAGTCGCCAGTGGTGTGTATTCCCCAGCTATTGAGCACGGTTTTTGCCAGCGCCCCGTACTGGTCGATGGCATACTCGCGAATGGCTTGGCAGAGTTGCTGGCCCGTCAGATGACGGTCGGATTTTCCTTCGTCG
>Ga0172372_10012732_pt1 | contig 10516 bp, 17 predicted proteins | sample LakKiv5m_2_FD_114544 | JGI IMG/M metagenome (GOLD analysis project Ga0172372, IMG submission 114544) | Freshwater microbial communities from Kabuno Bay, South-Kivu, Congo - kab_092012_9.5m | ecosystem: Environmental > Aquatic > Freshwater > Lake | place: Democratic Republic of the Congo... | reverse complement strand
TGGAAATAAGAAGACCATAAAAATTGTTCAATTGAACATCGACAGAGAACACACAAAGAAGAAGATTGGACATTCCCTTGCGGTGGCAGCATACAAGCATCTCCATAAAACGGGACATACGATTCACAGCGGCAGTGAACAAAGCGTGGGTGGTGCATCGGTCTGGCGTGAGTTGATGAATGATCCATCGACCAAGAAGTATGTCAGTGCAGTCCACCAACCCTACGATGGGCGGAAAAGAGATCTTGGTCAGGCAAGCAAGTTACACACAGGCGACATATGGACATCTGGCAGCGGTGAAGCAAGAACGGCTGGTAGTAGGAAGGGGATAAGGATGCACAAGTATGCAAGCCCACAATCCGAAAGAGCACAAGATGTTCAGTTGGTGCTTAAGGGGAAAAAGAAATGAAAGCACTCATTGCAGCATTGTTCATTGCAGCATCTGCAAGCGCGGAGACATTGATGTTTCCCGTGCAGGATCTATTGTTTGAAGTTCCAAACTTCACAAATGCACCAGACTTTTCATTGAATGAGGCATTGAATGGAAACTTCTCTCCACAGAATCCGACGAAGATGGACAGGAAGGCACGAAAAGAACTTGAGAAGAAACTCATAGATCTCATGTGGGAGTTTTATCCCGATGCTGAGTCTATCAAGATACGGAACGGAACCTTGTTCGTGAGGATGCCATGAAGTCATACAAGCAATTCATCGTAGAAGAATCATCTAAAATAAAGATAGGAGATGCGGTTCCTGTAGGATCATTTGCGGAATTAAATAAATTGGCGATTGAGGCTAGCAAGAAACACAAGGATTCTTATATCCTAGCATATGTTGATTTTAGTCGTGCCACCATATTTGCAGCGAAACGATTGCCTACTAATGCCTATGCTTCTGATGATTGGAAATTTGGATATTGGAGAAATGGCAAGCATTTTAATTGGAGTGATGCCAGAAAAAGAGCCACTCAAAGAGCCATAGACAAACTATCAGGAACACAGTGAAGTCATTTCTAAACTACATCACAGAACGAATTGGCGAAGCAAACGAAGATAAATTTTTCGCCTATGAAAAAGGCTGGTTCAATCCTACCCTTTCATCATATATTCCTGTGAGTGGACCAGGCACTCGCTATCACATTACAGTGCTTGTAAAGAACCTTGCGAAGTTTGGAATCACAAAGGCAAAGATGAACAGTCTTATTAAAGCCGAGACTGGTTTCAAGGAAAAGGATGATATAGACAAGTATTACAAGGCTCTTGAAAATGGGTTTACCGATGTCTTTTACCCTGCTGAAAGATTGGCAAATGACAAGGGCTGGATTCGTATTGTAATTTCAAATACCACAGAATTCACTCAAAAGAAAACCAAAGTCTATCTTTCATCAAGTTCAATACCTTATCTGAAGAGAGCCGCTGCCGATCTGCTGCCCTATTGGGATAAAAATGTTCATTCAATTGGTATTGATATTGAACCAACTGATGACGGCAAGCAGGATCGCGGTTATATAAACCTTGATACTCTGCGCGAAGTCGAGCGTTGGGTTAAACGCTAAAATAAAATATCGTCCGTGGGCTTGCATTGGCTATAGGCTTATGCTATACTATTCCCATGAGCAGTAAAACTACAGACAAACCACGCGATGGTTCGCGTGAAATTTCAGACAAGGTTCCTGTGAAGCAAGGAGCAGACTAATGAAGATTCAGACCTCTCGCTACGGACAGACTCGCACCGTTACCAACAACGGTCACGGCGTGTTCACGATTGAGGGCGAGGCTCGTTACACTCGCGCTGGCATGAGCGAGGACAACACGCAGATCGGCTACTTTGATCCTGAAGGTGGACCGTTTATCTCTGTTGGTTCTGACTACGGTTTTGGTGTCATCAACGAGATTCGCATTGAACCAAGCGGCAAGAAGGATCATTTCAAGATTCGTGTGGAGGTGGTGTGATGCACAAGCAAACGGTTGTTCGGTCATGCAAACCTGGCTCATCAGGTGTGGTCAGGGAAGTCTATAGTGATCCTGTAGAGACTCTTAGCAGGGTTGCCCATGAGATCGAAGAAAATATTGCAGAAACGGCAGATGCTCGTCTAGCCGATTATGAAAAGCAAAAGGCATCTCTGAAAAATTCTCAGATTCAGGTGATAGAGGTTTACCATGTCATTTGTGGAAATCCTGGTATGGGAATAATGCAAACCACATCGGTGATCAGCGATGGTGATTCGCTGCGTCATACTGTTGATGCCTTGCTAAAGGAGACTGAGGATCAATGTTCTCCTAATTTCGGCGGCATGGTCTACATTCGCAAGGCTTGGATGCACAAGGTCGCTACATAAAATTGATATCGTTGATCTTTGCAAACTACTCAACTGCACGGGGGTGCGAATCCCCCCGACTCCATTCGCTGACGGCGTGATATGAACACGCGGTCTTGACAAGAGATGCGCTTGCGTAAAACGGTTTACTTTAATCGACCGACAAAGCAAGAATAGAAGGTGAAAATCCTTCTCAGCACTAAACACGGGGTCGAACAGAATCGACAGGGGGGCGTGAGCAACAGGGAGATATCCGAGAGGTAGTCAACAACCCTCGTTAAATGCCAAAGTTGGCAACTATAAACGCCGCACCAATGCGGATGGCTGCTTAAAGCAGTGGGGACTGGTCATCCCGCGACTGAATTGACCCCCACTAGTAATAGTGGGTTTTTTGTTTTTATATACATAAACTTGTATTGTTGCTTTCATATGCCTTATGTTTGAGAATTTAAAATAGAGGAATTTGAATGCAGAATCAAGATCATTTAAATGCGGTAGAATCTTTTTTGCTTAGATACGGAATCGACATTGGATTTCTCGTATCAGGATTCTTCGGGGCTTTGCTGCTAGTTTCAAAAAATTCAGCGCAAAAACTAAGCACAACCATAGCATCAATACTAGCAGGAACAGCCTGTGCAAACTACCTTACACCTGTTGTAATGAGTATTTTGCCTGAATCTGTGCGTAACGGCGGTAAATACGCCGTTGCTTTTGTAATGGGTTTTATGGGTCTTAAAGGTCTTGAATTGATTATTGAAAAATACATGGCAAAGCATGAGGCTACTCTTGCTGCAAAGGGTGCTGCCGCAAAAAAAACAAAGTCTAGAGCCAAAAAGCCAAAGGTTCAGTGATGGAAACTGCTAAATTAGTCACAAACTTTTCAAGTAATATTGTTCTGTTTATCGCATTCACCGCATTCATAATATTTGTATTTGGTAGAACAGATTCAAAGATATACCGCTTACCTTGGTATAAAGTCATAGCCTTGCGTATAGGTCTTGCTTTTGTTACCTGTGCATCGCTGCTCAATGCTCTCACCCTAAGCAATCCTGAGTGGACCGAGGTTCTTTTGAATCTTGGTCTTGCAATCCTTATGACATGGGCTGCTGTGTTTCACTACTTTGAATTTGTAATTCCTCATAGAAATCAAAAGACCGAACAAATCACAGAACTAAAGATTTCACATGCAGTTGTAAAGAAGGCTTCTAGAAAGCCTAGAAAAACAGCCCTAAATAAGAAGTAAGAAATACTTCAGGGGTAATACATGTCAAACAGCATTGGTATCAGAGCAGCAAGAGAAACCTTTAAGAATAACTTTTGGGTTGCCTATCAATTTGATAGCGAGGGATTTGATCTAGGGGCGAGTAATCCCGACAGCGCACCAAATCAAAGAACTAATGGTTGGTTGCGAGATTCAAACTCTTCTTGGCGTAAGTTTGTGAATGGTGATCCTGATTTATTCTATAATACAGATTGGTCTTTGAAGCGTTGGTATCAATGGGGACAAAGAAATTTTCATCTTCATTTACCGTTCGGAAAACCAGTTCTTCAGGTAGCCGTGGGTGGATCAACTGCTATTCTTACCCATCCTGAACACCTTGCATATCAACCAGATGCATTTGTGTGTGCGCGTGATGGATTTAGTGATGTTTATGGAGACAGACTATATTTCAACACACAAGCACCTCACCTTGTCAACGATTTCGAACAGGTTTGGAAGGCACTTATATCTGGCGAACAAGGTGAACTGTCAGATCAACATTGGTATGAGATTACACAGTGGTTCAATCCAAATGATCCGATTAAAGTAATTGCTTATAATGGATCTTTTTTTGACGCAATGTTTTATCGTTGGTCGAATCTTTTCAATGCGGATTATAGTTCTGCATTACAGCGTCTGAAAGATTCGGTTCAGCCTTTCATAAATTGTGGAATGCGTATTTCTTTTGATGCATTAACAATAAGTCCAGGACCGATACCTGGTAAATTTACAGCATTTAGTAAACTATCAAAAAAAGCACAAGAGGGTTGGTGGGAGTTTTATACCTGGCTTGAGGGTCAGATAGGACCACAAAAAATCTATATGGAAGCCCATCCAATGAGAAGAGTGGTATTGGATGATAAAGGAAATCCAACATTACAAAAAGATTCAAATCCTTATGTTGGCAGAGGAATTGGTGTTATGTGTGAAGATGAATCTTCATACTTGAATGGTGAGAACGATGCTTCCAGAGATTTTCATCTAAACTCTGAACTTGGAAGAGTTCATTATCTACGAGCAATTGGCTGGATTAACCTACATGGTGATTCAGCACCAAAAACACAAAGAAATAATACAGCATTGGCTTTTGCTCGTTATTCGATGCTTGATCAATATGCAACAACTATGACCACGGCTAGAACCACCTTTAATCCTAATGATATCAACGAAAGAAGAATAATCTTTAGGATTCAAAATGCGTATGGTCAGGGAGTGATTCATGAAATTGCGGCAATTGGACTTACACAGCGTTTTTATCAAGAACAAGATCAAAATTCTATAAGTGATATAACTAGATTTGGTTTCCTAATTGATAATTTCCGGCTTCAAAGGTTTGCACCTTCACAAATACCAACAGGGCAAACCCAATTTATAGACAGATTTCCAACTAGCGAACAATTTATCCAGTATTTGGCTGTATATCAACCACCTGTATTGAGTAATGGCGGAAATATCACAACTCCACCACCTGTTACCGCTACAAGTGAAGCGTAGATTTAAATAAATAGTCAGAATAGGAGACAAAATGGATAATATCAACGAAGGCTCTCGCGGAGCCGCAAGACTTGCAAGACTACAAGCCGCTGCCAAAAAGGCAAATTACAAGGGCGATGCAGCAAAGGAAAGAAAAATTTCTTCTACCGCTGCAATGGCTGGTGGCAAGACTGCGGTTCAGACCCGTATGGCTATCCGTGGGGGAGCAGATCTGAAGACTGCCAAGGCTACCACATCAAAGTCTGGTCAAAAGAAAGCCTATGACAAGCGCAGCGCAGCAATTGCAAACTTTGCTGCCCGTGGCGTGGCTCGTAAGGCTCTTGCACAGGGTATGAAGAAGATCAAGCCAAAGCGTCCTGCTATGGCTGAAGCCTATGACAATATTGCGAATGTCATTGCTGAAGGAGTAAAGCGCAAGCACCGTCTCCTACGAGCAAAGATGTCGGCAAAGAACTATAATGATCCTGAAAAGCGCAAGAGTCTTGAAACATCTTACGATTCAGAATTGGGTCGCCGCGTTGCTCGTAAACTTCGCAAGGGTGGCGCACCAAAGCGCACAGTTGTAAAGTTCTTCAACAAGGATGGAACAACTCCTGCTGCGGATAAGGCAATCAAGAAATTCAATAGCCGCGAGATGGATACTGTTAGAAGCCTTCGCGCCCGTGGTGTAAAGCCACAGTATGATCATGTAGAGCATGATGGTGATGCTATCACCGAAGGTTATTCGCAAGTTGATAAGATGATGCCTTCTGCTTACCAACATGCAGTAAAGACATATGTTAAAGTCAAACCACCAACGCCTCCTCGTAATCCACATTTGGAACCAATAAAAAGGATCACGGATAAAATAGGAACTAAGCGACCAAATATGGTTAAAAATTCTACTGTTGGAAAGCCAACAGACAAATCCTATTCAATTGAAGAAGGTAGCATCAGCGCACAGAAGGTGGCTCGTCGTTTGCGTTCAAACGTGCGTATGGGCGATATTGTTGACAGAATGTCAAAGTTGACAAAGAAGAGAATTGTCAGAGCGGGTGGCGCAGAAGATCTAAAGGTTCGTTCAAAGAACCCACAGGCAAATGTTCGTTCGCTAAACGCACTTCACCAATTCCATGATACTGCAAGAGCGAGAAGAAATAGAGTTGAGGAAGCCTATCACTTAAAGCGTCAGCGCGTTATCACTAAGGCTATCAAGAACTCAGGAAAAGCACTAGATCCAAAGAAGGCAGATTTCTTAGCGAGATCGAATGTGAAGAAGTTTTCACGCGATGAAAAACTTACTGGAGTTAAGGGAGATAATCGTGGTAGTGCCAAACTTGCGAATGCTGCTCTCAATGTAAGAACTGTTAAGAGAAATAAGGCATTGCTAGGCAAGGGTCTAGGCTTGGATGGAAAGCCCATGAGAGAGTCTGTTCAGTTGGACGAGGCTGGTTACAAGAAGTTGATGCGTATGAAGGCTGCTGCCTACAAGGCTGGTATGCAAGCCCGTGGAGATTCAGGACCAGGAGCAGCAACAAAGAAGTATGCTAAACTCATGCGCCGTGCTGCTGATCAGGAAACTCGTCAGGATGCAAAGATGGCACTTCGTGGTCAAGCCTCACAGAAGGCAGTTGAACGCGGTGGCAGCATCATCGGTAAGCGTGGCGTTCCTACTGAACGAGGAATGAAACTTGCAGACCAACGCAGTCGCGCAATCAAGAGATTCAAGTCTGCTGGTTCTGTTTCACGATACATGCAGACTGGTAGTTTTGACGGAAAGATGGACAAAGAAGGCGTTGCACAAAAGCGTCAGCGTCAACAGGCACAGGCTAAGTTTAATAAGCAAGCCAGAACTGGCGACTTAGGACAGAACAACCAAGAGGCTCTGAGGGCAAGATCGAACTTTCAGAAGAGATACGGTAGACTAAAGGGTAAGTGAAAAAGGAGAATAAATTATGGCAAAGAACGGTGGAAAAGGTCGAGGTATTGGAAAGAAAACAATGCGACAAAAGAAATATGATTGTTTTCTGAAATATACAAATCGCAAGAGAAACATAGAACAAAAAGGATAAAAGACAGGGCGGAAATTTCCGCCCTGTTTTCTTTCGAGAATACTTGAATCTCTTGTTTCTCAACCTATAATATTTCACATGGAGGTCACTATGGAACAGCCCGACTACAAGGCAAAGTATCACGAATTGGTAAAGAATTTTTTTCCTCTACTAGTGGTTGCTAATGCAGCAAAGAGTTATCTTGAGAAGCCTGATGTAACAGGATTTGAAACTCTACGCTCAACCATTGAAGCCGCAAATCAAGCGGGAATTTTCGATGGTCCATCCCCAAAGGGTCAATTGGAGATTTGGAATGCCAGCAACAATCCATGATTCATATGCTGATTACGATGATGATGAACATATCATCAGAGAACACACACCAGTCGTGAAATCAAAGCCTGATCCTGTTGTTGAACGCGAATTCATCGAAGTGAATTCTCTATTGGAAAATCTTGACAATCTTCATAGAGAAGTTCGCAAGCAGCGAGATGAAACAGAGCGTCTGCGTCGAGAGATTAGCGATCTTCAGGATAAGATTAATTCGCTTCGTTGACTTGACAAGGTTCTCCGTAGATGCTATCATGTGGTCATGCCAATCAGACGCATCGGTTACGCTTGTCAAAACCTAAGCATCTCAGAAGGACTGAAGAAGTCTGAACGAGTCATGTGCGACCGCACGGTTCGCATGGATGGTTTCAGTCTTAGTCGTGCGGGTGAACTCGCTCTGAAGAATTGCAATGATCTCAAGCGTATCATGGAATGGAATGCAAAGCACGGTGTGACGATGTTTCGCATCACATCGTGTCTTTTTCCATTCATGGATCACCCAACTCTTGGCTACAAGGTTGGTGATCTCTATGAGTCAGCAGAAATCCTCAAGATTCTTCGGGAAACAGGCGAGTTTGCAAAAGCAAATGGAATTAGATTGTCGTGCCATCCAGGTCCATTCACAACTCTTGCATCTCCTAATGAAGAGAATGTGAATAAGACTCTGCTTGGTCTAGAGATGCATGACAACATTGGCAACATGCTTGGTCTTGGTGAAGAGTTTGTAATCAACATTCATGTTGGTGGCTCCTATGATTCAAAGATCAAGACTGCTGCTCGTTTTGTTCACAATTTTCAGCGACTAAATCCAATGCTGAAGAAGCGCATCACTCTTGAGAATGATGACAAGGGCAGCGGTTGGTCTATCACAGAACTAAGTCGCCTAATTTCACAAAAGACAGGCACAAAGTTGGTGCTTGATGTTCATCACCACCGTTTTCGTTCTGATGAGTCTCTGCCTGAAGCAGCAAAGATTGCATTTGAAACTTGGCAAGGATTTGTAGATCCGCCAAAGATTCACTATTCTGAAAGTGCTGAAGGCAAGATGCCAACTGCACATTCAGATTATGTAACAGGTCCAATTCCAAACATGAACACCAATGTGGTGTATGATGTAATGCTTGAGGTAAAGGCAAAAGATAAGGCTTATCTCAAGGTCCGTGAAACTCTTTGCGAAGGAGAAATCAATGGATAATTTTGAAGATGTCTCTGATTCTGACCGATATGACATTGGTGGTGATGAGTTTGTGGACAGCATCACAGGAATTGACACATGGACCATGACTGATCTAAAGGAAAAGTCAATTCATGACCATCTTTCAAAGGATGCACAGGAGATTGCACACCGTCTAGGCTCAACCATTGACGCGACAACTGCGGGAGATTGGTTTGTAGAATCTGACGATGTGGAATCCTATTCAATCAAGGATTTCAAGACAGGTGAAGTTATTGCATCTGGATTTAAAAATTTCTACGATGCTTGGCTGCTTGTCTACACCCGTGAGCGTGGAAAGATCCTGACGAGTGCCATGTTGGGTTCGGAACGGTGATACATAGTAATAGCCGAAAGGAGTCTCATGGCTACTGAATCGGGAAATTACATTTCAGTATGTTATCTTGGCGAAGGTGACTACGGCTTGGTCATGATCAATGGCGTAGATCTACAGTCGAGTAACTATCAGATTCTATATCGTGGAAAGACTGCTTCTGAGATGTTAAAGTTGGCAATGACAACTTTTGATAGTGACTATACTATCTACATACCAGAAACCTTAAATTTAATTCTTGACCTTGAGGCAAGAGATCTACTACAGTCTCTCTTTAACGAACTATCTGATGTCATGTCCAAAGCAAAACCTCAAGAGCGAAAGCCATCGGGGCTTGGAAAAGCCAAAAAGAAGTCATTTGGAAATGGCAATGATACGCCGACTCCGCAAGGAGAAGAAGGACCAACAGGCTAATTTAGGAGAATTGAAATGTATAGAATGTTCATCGACTTCCCAATCTCAATCAACGAAGAAGAATCCGTCTTGGTTGCAAAGCAGTTTCTCCAAATTATGGAGCAAAATTCTAACTTTTTTGCACGGCACGGAATTATGAAGATTGGCTATCGTCTAGGCCACGACGAAGATCGTCAAAAGTCAAATTACCTTGACAAGAATTTCAACGGACATGTGAGTTCTCGCAAGTTGGCTCTTGACATCCCAACAAATACTGCTACACTATAAGAGTAACGCGCCCAGGGCGGACAGATTCGCAGACTCGCTTATAACGAGTTCAAGCAGGGGCAGCACCTGATGGGCGTATTGAAGTGAGGAAATAAAAAATGCTATATGAACTTGACCCGCGTTACTTTGGATGCTACAATACACCACCAAGATTCAGACGATACATCCCAACATTTAAACGCCCCCGTCGTCTAGCGGCTAGGATCGGAGATTTTCACTCTCCTGACAGGGGTTCGATTCCCCTCGGGGGTATTGGGCGAAAGTGTTCGCCAAAAGGTAATCGTAAACTTGTCACCTTGAAGAACAAGTTTGATCGTAAGTATTTCGTAATAAGGAGTAATTGGAACATGACGCATTGGAATCGTAATACTGTGTTTACTACTGTCGCAGCCCTTTCGGCATTCGGTTTCGCTTGGTTCTCATTTGTCTCGCCTGAGACTGTGAATGCTGCGGTGAAGTCGAACTACTGCCTCATCGCCTTCTTCGCGTCACTTGCGGCGTATTACTATACGCAACTGAAGAATCATGAGACTGATGATCGCATTTCAAATGTTTACACTCAGATGGATCGCAACTTCGAAGAACTCAATCGTCGGATTGATGGCGAGGCTGATAGCCTTCACAACAAGGTTGATCATCTTACTGAGAAGTGCAATTCGACCTGTGACCGCAAGGGTCGCTAACTTCAGGTTTCTGCCCACCAAAAGTGGCAGATGGGGTCTGACCTCCTAGAGTCAGCAGAGGGTGAGCGCATTCTGCACATAACGCTCAGACGCGAATGTAACTCAGCGGCAGAGTCTCGGTTTTCCAAACCGATGGTCGAGGGTTCGAATCCCTTCGTTCGCTTTTTGGACAG
>Ga0172372_10012731_pt1 | contig 10516 bp, 5 predicted proteins | sample LakKiv5m_2_FD_114544 | JGI IMG/M metagenome (GOLD analysis project Ga0172372, IMG submission 114544) | Freshwater microbial communities from Kabuno Bay, South-Kivu, Congo - kab_092012_9.5m | ecosystem: Environmental > Aquatic > Freshwater > Lake | place: Democratic Republic of the Congo... | reverse complement strand
TGCAGCATTGTAGTTGCAGGCCGTGGCGTCCTGGCAACCGACCACTTCGAACGGATCGCATACGCCGTCGCCATCGCCATCGGCGAGGCAGTTGCCGGCGCAGTCGTAGCCTTCGGCCGCGTAGGTGCAAGAACCCGCGTCGGTTGCAGCAGCGTTGTAGTTGCAAGCGGTTGCGTCTTGGCAACCAACCACTTCGAACGGATCGCATATGCCGTCGCCGTCGCCGTCGGCGAGGCAGTTGCCGTTGCAGTCGTAACCGTTGGACGCGTAGGTGCATGAACCCGCGTCGGTCGCGAGGGCGTCGAAGTTGCAAGCGGTAGCGTCCTGACAGCCGACCACTTCGAACGGATCGCAAACCCCGTCGCCATCGCCGTCGGCGAGGCAGTTGCCGGCGCAGTCGTAGCCCGCGACGGGGTAGGTGCAGGTGCCATTTTCGACGGTTGCCGTGAAGTCATAATTGCACGCCATGGCGTCCATACAACCCGGAACATCCGGAGTCGCGGGCATCACAATGGGGAACACAGCCCGGAACTCCTGGGCTTGGGAAGCGTTGCGGAAAACTTGGACATAGATTTGGCCTGAAAGCGCACCAGCCGTGGTGATTTGACCCAAAATGACTTCCAAGTCGTTGCCGGCAAACGCAGGGTTACTTTCGTTGTAGGCGCCTGGGAAGAGGTTGAAAACGCCGAATCCCACCGGGTCGTTGACCAGCACGTTGGAACCTGCGTTGAAAGCCGTGAAGGGGTTGATCAGGCCCACAGCCGTGCTGAGGGTGTAGCCCGGTGTTTCCTGGGTGGCACCGATGGTCAGCCAGCTGTCGTAAGCGAGCGCGGGCACGAAACCGAAGAATGCGGGGTTGATGGTCGTGGCCAAATTCGCTCCCAAGGGGTGGTTGAACCAGCCTGGCGAAGTGGATGAGTTGAGAATGAATGGGTTGTTCACGTCCCCTCCGATGGTCGAGACGAAATCCTGGGGCTGGAGGAGGTGCAGGACGAGTTGGTAGGTGGTTTGGCCTGCCAAATTGCTGGTTCCTACCATTCCCGTGTGTGTGACCATGGGAACGACTTCCAGCCAGTATCCGGCTGGGGGTGGATCGGCGTTTGTGATGACTTCGACGTCGTTGTTGTCAAAGAGATCGCACACGCCGTCACCATCGGCATCCGCGAGGCAGTTGCCATCGCAGTCGTAGCCGGCGGCGGCGTAGGTGCAGTCGCCAGCGTCGGTAGCCGTTGCATCGTAGTTGCAGGCTGTGGCGTCCTGACAACCGACCACTTCGAACGGATCGCAAACCCCGTCCCCATCGCCGTCGGTGAGGCAGTTGCCGGCGCAGTCGTAGCCGGGATCGGAGAAGACACAAGTGTTGTTCAGGGCAATGGTCGCGGTAGGATCATAGTTGCAAGCAACTGGAAGGGTACAACCGGCACACGATTCGAAGTCGCAGCTTCCGTCATTTTCATTTGCGGTCGGGTCGAAGTTGCAGGCTGTAGCGAACACACAACCGGGATAGATGCAAGCACCATTGTCTTGTGTGGCTGAGGCATCGTAGTTGAAGGCTTCAGGATCTGTGCAACCAAAGCATGAAGCATATTCGCAGCTTCCATCATTGGTGTTGGCTTCGGGATTGAAGTTACAAGCATCAGGTAGCGTGCATCCCGGAACCAGGCAGCTGATGTACTCACAGGAGCCATCGTTGAGCAAGGCCGCGGGATCAAAATTGCATGCTGTGGGATCGTTGCATCCCAAGCCCAAACAGGAAATAAAATCACACGGTCCTTGGTCAGTCGCCAGCGGGTCAAAGTTGCAAGCAAAGGGATGCGTACACCCCAACACTTCGAACGGATCGCAAACCCCGTCGCCATCGCCGTCGGCGAGGCAGTTGCCGGCGCAGTCGTAGCCGGCGGCGGCAAAACTGCAGGAACCATCGTCCTCGGTGGCCGCAGCATCAAAGTTGCAGGCCAAAGCATCCGTGCAGCCTTCGGTAATCCAAGGGTTTTCGGTGAGGATGGGGAAGACAGCGCGCACCTCATTTGCTTGGGAGGCCTCCTGGAACAACTGGACATAGATTTGGCCAGAAAGCGTTCCTGAAGTGGTGATCTGACCGATCAACACCCGCAGGTCATCCCCTGCAAAGGCCGGGTTGCTGGCGACGTAGTTTCCCGGGAACAATGCGAAGATGGCGAACCCCACGGGGTCGTTTACCAGCACGTTGTTGCCCGCGTTGAATGCCGTAAATGGGTTGACGGTTCCTTGGACCACGTTGAGCGAAAAACCGGGCGTTTCCTGTGCCACTCCGATGGTGAGCCAGCTGTCGTAGTTGAGCTCAGGGACGAAGGCGATGAAGGCAGGGTTGAGTGCGCTGGCCAAATTGACCCCAAGGGGGTGGTTGAACCAAGCAGGCGTACTTGTTGAGTTGAGAATCAAAGGGTTGCCTGCATCCCCGGCGATGGAGGAGAGGAAGTCGGTGGCGTGGACGGTGTGTAGGTAGAGGCGGTAGGTGGTTTGGCCTGCCAAATTGGTCCCTCCAATGGTGCCTGTGTGCGTGACAATGGGCTGTGCCTCCAGCCAGTATCCTTCAGGTGCGGGCCCCACGTTGGCGATGACCGTAGGCATCTGCGCCGCAGCGAAAAAGAAGGAACAACAGGCAAGCAATACGGAGAGGAGCGCTTCACGCATGGCACAAGAGGGTATGTTAGGAGTATCAAGCCGACATCTGTCCTTTGCCCCCAAGCCCCAGGCGTGGGTAGTTCCCGGTGGATGCGCACGTTTGCGATCCTGACATTGCTGGGCAAAGAAAAGACCATGCAATATCGCCAGAAAAATCGAAATAAACAACCCAATGGCCGTTTATTTTCGACGAAATAGAGTTATTTGCCGACCTGATTTAAATCAGCCGGCGGAGACAATGTTGATGATGCGTCCGGGCACCACGATGACCTTCTGGATGGCAGACGTTCCGAGTTGTTGTTGGGTTCGCGCATCGGCCAGAACCTCCTCTTTCACAGACTCAGGGGAAAGGTCGGAGGCTGCAGTGAATTTGAACCGGACCTTGCCGTTGAAGGAAACGGGGTAGTCGAAGGTGTCGGCCACCAACCAGCGTTCCTCCCAAGCAGGCCAAGGTGCATCCAAGGCCCATTCCGCTCCACCCGCAGTTTCCCAGAGAACCTGGGCCAAATGGGGCGCACACGGGGCCAACACCAAAGCCAAGGGCTGCAGGATGTTTCGGGAAGTGGTCTTTTGTTCGGTCAGCTCGTTGACTCCGATCATCAGGGCGCTGATGACGGTGTTGAAGGCATGCCGGTCCAAATCGTCGGTCACCTTGCGGATGGTCTTGTGCAGGGATTTCCACTGTGCATCGGTCGGGAGGTCGTCGCTGGGTGCGGTGTACAACCGGGTGAACTTGCGCAGGAAGTTGTGGACGCCGCTGATGCCTTGGGTGTCCCAGGGTTTGTGCTGGGTCAGGGGTCCCAGGAACATCTCGTAGCAACGCAGGGTGTCTGCGCCGTAACGATCGACCAGTTCGTCTGGGGTTTGGACATTGAACTTCGACTTTGACATCTTCTCGACCTCAAATCCGCAGCGGTATTGACCGGATTCGTTGCAAACGAAGGTCGCATCGGCGAATTCAGGACGCCACGCCCGGAAGGCGTCCACATCGAGGATGTCGTTGTGAACCAAGGAGATGTCCACGTGCAGCTGTTGCACAGGTTGCGCTTTGCGGCGTTCGTAGGTCACGAAGGTCTGGGTGCCAGGGATGCGGTACACGAAGCTGGACCGTCCCAAGATCATGCCCTGGTTGATCATCTCGCGGACGGGTTCGGGGAATCCAATCCAACCGCGGTCGAACAGAAACTGGGTCCAGAACCGGGCGTACAGCAGGTGGCCCGTGGTATGTTCTGCTCCGCCGATGTACAAGTCCACAGGGCCCCAGTAGTCCGATCGGCTCCGGTCGCAGAAGGCGTGCTGGTTGTGCGGATCCATGTAGCGAAGGAAGTACCAGCTCGAGCCCGCCCATCCCGGCATGGTGTTGCATTCCATCCGCTCGCCCCGGAAGACGTTCCAGTCCTCTGCTCGGGCCCGGGCCAGGGGTGGCTCGCCATCGGCTGTGGGCAGGTAGGCGTCCACGGGAGGCAGGGTAACCTGCACATCCGAGATCACCCGTGGACGGCCGTTTTCGTAACAAATGGGGAAGGGTTCCCCCCAGTAACGCTGTCGGCTGAAGACCGCGTCCCGGAGCCGAAACTGCACCCGCCGCTCGCCCGCTCCAGTGGATTCCAGCAGGTCCAGGGCCTTGGGAATGGCTTCGTGGGCGGTGAGGCCGTCCAACGGTCCCGATGCGGTGAGAACGGCGTCGTGGTCCGTGCAGGCAGCGTCCGGGTCGGCTCCGACGAAGATGGCCGGGATGGGCAGCCCCATCGCCGTGGCAAACCGATGGTCCCGTTCGTCTCCAGCCGGCACTCCCATGATGGCTCCCGTTCCATAGCCGGCCAGCACATAGTCCGCAATCCAAATAGGCACCCGCGCGCCGGTCAGGGGGTGCAGAACGAATCCCCCGGTGGGCACGCCCGTCATCTCTCGGTCCCCTTGGCGCTCCCGTTCCGAGCGCGCTGCCGTCCGCTCGCGGTAGGCCCGAACCGAATCCGCCTCCGACCCCGCCGTCAAGACGTCGACCAGCGGATGCTCCGGGGCCAGCACCAGAAAGGAGACCCCGTACAGCGTGTCCGGACGCGTGGTAAACACCTCGACCGCATCGACGTCGTTGCCGGCTCCGGCGCCTGCTTCGAGCGCAAACCGAACCACCGCCCCTTCCGACCGACCGATCCAGTTCCGCTGCGCCTCCTTCACGCTGTCTGTCCACGCTAGGTCCTCCAGTCCGCGCAGCAGGCGATCCGCATACGCCGAGATGCGCATGATCCACTGCCGCATTCGCTTGCGTTCCACCGGATGCCCGCCCCGCTCGGACAGACCATCCTTCACCTCATCGTTGGCGAGCACCGTGCCGAGCGCCGGGCACCAATTGACCTCACTGTCTGCCAGGTAGGCCAAACGAAATGCCATCAGCACATCCTCCCGCAAATCCTCCGGCATCGAAATCCAGTCGGTCGCAGTGAAATCGCCTCCCCAATCGGCCCCGAAAAATCCGTGCCCCAGTTCCTTCCACCACCCCTCGGTGCAGGCCGCCTCGACGCCGAAGTTGCCGTTTTCCTCAAACGCCGCCACCAGCTCCGAGATGGGCCGGGCCCGGTCTGCGGCCCGGTCGTACCAGGCGTCGAAGAGTTGCGCAAAAATCCACTGCGTCCACCGGTAATACCCGGGGTCGCTCGTCCGAACCTCCCGGCTCCAGTCAAAACTGAAGCCCAGTTTCTCCAACTGATCTCGGTACCGAGCGATGTTCGCCTCGGTCGTGATGGCGGGGTGTTGCCCGGTTTGGATGGCGTACTGTTCTGCCGGCAACCCGAAGCTGTCGTAGCCCATTGGGTGCAACACATTGAACCCCCGCTGGCGTTTGTACCGGGCGAAGATGTCGCTGGCGATGTACCCCAGCGGATGGCCCACATGCAACCCGGCGCCCGAGGGGTACGGAAACATGTCCAACACATAGTACTTCGGTCGGGAAGGGTCCTCGGTCACCTGGTAGACACCGGCGGCCTTCCATCGGGCCTGGACCGTGGCCTCGATTTGTCGAAAGTCGTATTCCATCGGAAAGGGAGAGCCGACCAACGCCGGCAGTTGGCCAAAGGTAGCGATGAAAGCCGAGGCCCCTCGTGCCGTACCTTCCCCCCGGCAAACGACCGTCCACGATGTACCTCGCACAGACGCCCCCTCTGGTGAAAGCGGTGGCCAGTCACTTGACGTGGAGCGGCCCACGTGAGTTGGCGGGTCAGCCAGCCGTGTACCTCACCTTCGATGACGGCCCGCACCCCACCATCACCCCGGCGGTGCTCGATTTGCTCGCTGCCCACGGGGCAGTGGCCACCTTCTTTTGCGTCGGCGCGAACATCCGCCGCTTCCCAGCGACCTACGACGCCACCCGGGCGGCGGGCCATGGCATCGGGAACCACACCCAGGACCATGTGTCGGGCTGGGTCACCGCTGACCGTGCGTATTACCGGAATTATTTGGCCTGCCAACAGCTCACAAAGACCAGGCTGTTCCGGCCGCCCTACGGCCGCATCACCCGGACCCAGGCCCAGTGCCTGCGCCGGCATACACAGATCATCATGTGGGACGTGTTGAGCGCAGATTTCGACGTCGCCCGGACCCCGGAAGCCTGCCTGGACATCCTGCGGACCCACACGCGCCCCGGCTCCATCGTGGTGTTCCACGATTCCGAAAAGGCGGCCCCCCGCATGCTGCCTGCGCTGGAGCATTACCTCAGCTGGCTCGACACCCGGGGTTACCGGACCGGCTTGCTCTGAAGCCGGGTTACTCTGCGGCCTTCCGCAGGAGCTTCAGCTTGTCGACAATCTCCTGCATCTCCCGCTTGTCCAACCGGATGGACTTTTCGTACTGTTCGCGGATGGCCTCTGCGCCCTTGCCCGTGAACCGCTCGATGTTCTCCTCCGTCATGGTGATGCGCTGCTTGATGCGATCGAGCTTTTCGCGCAACAACGTCTGTTCCCGCCGGAGCTGGTTGGAATCGCCGTCGGCGAGGTGGTCCACACGTTGGCGGTAGGACTCCATGGTCCGCTCCGAACGCTGGGCGCTCAGGGCGTTGTACTTCTCGTCCATGGCCTTGCGGAATCGGGCCATGAGGTCATCCAGGTTCTTGCGGGGGACATGGCCTACACTGTTCCAGCGGGTGCTGAACTGTTTCAGGATTTCCAGGTCCTCCTTCCGGTCGCCGGTGAGGGTATATTGCTCAATGTCATGCAACAAGGCCTCTTTTTCGGCCAAATTCGCCCGCTCAGTCTCCTCGCGGTCCGCAAATTGGGCTTTCTTCGTCTTGAAGAAGGCATCCTGTGCCTTGCGGAACCGCCGCCACAACCGCTGTTCTTCCGCAGCAGGGGTGGGGCCGGCCTCCTTCCATTTTTTTTGCAGCTCCACCATGGCATCGGTGGTTTGGCGCCAGTCGGTGCTGGTGGCCAAGGACTCTGCTTCCGCGATGAGGGCCTCCTTGGCGGCTTTGTTCGCGCTGCCTTGCGCCTTCACTTGGTCGTAGAAGAGCTGCTTGCGCTTGAAGAAAACATCGGCGAGCTCGCGGAAATTCGCCCACAGGGCTTCGTTCTGTTCCTTGCCGGCAAAGCCCAGCCCCTTCCATTCGTTCTGGAGGGCCAGCATGTTTTGGGTGGCTGCTTGCCAAGCTTCGTGGTTCGCCTCAACCTCCTCCGCTACCAGGGCACGCAGGCGCTCGATGAGGGCTTGTTTGGCCTCCGCATGCACCTTAAAGGTCTCGCGGATGGCGTCGTAATGGGCCTTGACCTCTTCAAAGACGGGCCGCACCAGTCCGAAGAAGGTATCCGACAATTCTTTGTATGTCTCGCGGGGCGAAGGTCCGATGTCCATCCAACGCTTCTGCAGACTGCGCGCGAGTTTTTCCCGCTCGAGGATGTCCTCGGTCTGTGGGAGCACCTTCGCTTCCTCCAGCAGGGCTTCTTTCTGCTTGAGGTTGATGCGCAAGTCGTTGTCCTTGAGCTCCTTGTAGATCTTGATGTTGTAGAAGAAGTCGTCCCGCAACCGGTAGTACTGGTCGTGAACTTCTTTGTGCCGGTCGCCCGGAACCTCGCCGACTTGATCCCACTGTTCCCGGACCTCATTGAAGACCGCGAAAGCGGCGCCGATGTTCTCCTCCTCCTGGATGGTCTTCCGCAACCGGTCCAACATGCCCAGTTTCTTCTCCAGGTTTTCGCGCTGGATGTCGGCGATGTTCTGCCTCCAAGCGCGTTCCCGCTCTTTGAAAGCCTGGAAGCAAGCGTCGAAGGGCTCTTCCTCCGGTGACGGGACGTACTCGAAAGGAACGCTCTGATCGGGATGGGCCTCCGCCCATGCTTCGCGTTGCTTCCGAATTTCATCGCGGGTCAAAGCGCGGAAATCCTCGATGGCACTGCGGACATCCGTGCGGATGGCCTCCAAATCCTCCTGCTGGAGGAGGGTCTGGATACGGTTCAAAATCTCAGCCCTCATGGGGGGTGTGTGTTGGAACGTGACGATTGAAAGAAGGAGCGCAAATATCGACGTTTGGCCTGTATGGGCGCATTTTAGAGGCCAAATTCCCTTTCCATGGAAAAGAAACCGGGCTCCCAAGAGCTGGAGGGTGCGCGTCGATGGTGTGCATTGCAGGAGCGCTCTACGCAAGACTTGGAAACAAGGTTGCAAAAGCGGGGGGTGGCGTTGCCGGAACGAAGGCACATTGTGGCGGTGTTGGTGGAGGAGGGATACCTGGACCGGTCCCGTTTTGCGGAATCGTATGCTCGGGCGCACCTGGTGCAAAAGGGCTGGGGTCCGGAGAAGATTGGGGCAGCGCTGCGGGCGAAGGGTTACGGTTCGGAGGAAGTCCGGGCGCACTGCGCGAGCATCCCACCTGAAACCTGGGACGGGGTGCTGGAGCGCCTCGTGGCGCGCCGCAGCTGGCACGATGAAGCCGACCGGAGCCGCAACATCCGGTGGCTGCTTCAACGGGGATTCCGATGGGATGATGTGGCGCGTCACCTGCCGCCTCCGGGGGATACGGAGGGTTGAGGGGGCATTCCCTACCTTTGCACGCCCATGATCACCATTGACCAAATCCAGTCCCTCCGCCAGCGTGTCAAGGACCTGAAAGGGTACCTGAATGTCGATGCAAAACGCATGGAAATCGCGGAGGAAGAGAAGCAGACCCAGGATCCAGATTTCTGGAACCACCCCAAGGAGGCAGAGGCGGTCATGCGGAAGCTGCGGGGCCTGAAAGGCTGGGTGGAGAGCTACGCGGCCTGCGACGGCGCGGTAGAGGACGCGCAGGTGATGTTTGAATTCACGAAGGCGGGAGAGGCTTCTGAGCAAGATGCTGTGGAGGCGTTCCGGGCTGCGGAGAAGGCGGTTGAAGAGCTGGAATTCAAGAACATGCTCAGTGCTGAGGAGGACAACCTGAACGCCATCATGCAGATCACCTCGGGTGCCGGGGGGACAGAGAGCTGCGACTGGGCACTGATGCTCATGCGGATGTACCGCATGTACGGAGACAAGGCTGGCTTCAAAGTGCGGGAACTGGATTTGCAGGAAGGGGACGTTGCGGGCATCAAGCAGGTCACCTTGGAATTCGAGGGCCCCTTTGCCTTCGGGATGCTCAAGGGGGAAAATGGGGTGCATCGTTTGGTGCGGATCAGTCCCTTCGACAGCCAGGCCCGGCGCCACACCTCCTTCGTTTCAGTGTATGTCTATCCGTTGGTGGATGATTCCATCGAAATCGAAATCAATCCCTCTGACATCACGTGGGACACCTTCCGTTCGGGCGGCGCTGGTGGGCAGAACGTAAACAAGGTAGAGACCGGGGTCCGCTTGCGCCACGCACCGACGGGCATCGTCATCGACAACACGGAGACACGCTCTCAGCTCCAGAACAAGGAGAAAGCGATGCAGTTGCTCCGCTCTCAATTGTACGAGATGGAGTTGGCAAAAAGAAACGAAGCCCGCGCAGAGATCGAGGCCGGCAAGAAAAAAATCGAGTGGGGCTCCCAGATTCGGTCGTACGTGATGCAGCCGTACAAAATGGTCAAAGACGTGCGCACCGGACATGAGACCTCCAACGTGGACGCGGTCATGGACGGAGAGATCGAGGGGTTCCTGAAGGCCTTCCTGATGCAGGCCGGTGCAGGTACAGCGAAACAAGACATTTAAAAATCCCTCAGGATGAGCGCATTTCGCGTAGAAAAAGACACCATCGGCGAGGTCCAAGTGCCGGCCGATGTGTACTGGGGTGCCCAAACGGAGCGCTCCCGAAACAACTTTCGAATCGGGCCCTCTGGTTCCATGCCGGTGGAAATCATCCGCGCTTTTGCCCACCTGAAGAAATCAGCGGCTCAGGCGAATGCGGATCTGGGTGCCTTGGATGCCGAGAAACGGGACGCCATCGTGGCGGTTTGCGAGGAGATTCTGGCCGGCGAATGGATGGACCAGTTTCCGTTGGTCATTTGGCAAACGGGTTCTGGCACCCAATCCAACATGAACGTCAACGAGGTCATCTCCAACCGGGCGCATGTTCGGGCCGGTGGGACCCTGGGGGTGGGCAAGTCGCCGGTGCATCCCAACGACGATGTCAACTGCTCGCAGTCTTCAAACGACACCTTCCCAACGGCCATGCACATCGCGGCCTATACGGCCATCGTGGAGGTCACCATTCCGGGGGTGGAGCGCTTGCGGGATGCCTTGAAGGCCAAATCCGAAGCCCACATGGACGTGGTGAAAATCGGTCGCACCCACCTCATGGATGCCACCCCGCTGACGTTGGGGCAGGAACTCGGGGGGTATGTGGCGCAATTGGACTATGGCCTGAAGGCCCTCCGGAATTCCTTGGCCCACCTCTCCGAACTGGCCTTGGGCGGGA
>Ga0172372_10012727_pt1 | contig 10517 bp, 4 predicted proteins | sample LakKiv5m_2_FD_114544 | JGI IMG/M metagenome (GOLD analysis project Ga0172372, IMG submission 114544) | Freshwater microbial communities from Kabuno Bay, South-Kivu, Congo - kab_092012_9.5m | ecosystem: Environmental > Aquatic > Freshwater > Lake | place: Democratic Republic of the Congo... | reverse complement strand
GATCGACAGAAGTGTTGTTCTGCGAATTGCAGAGAAAAATAAAGTTCCAAGAGATCTGCAACTTGACCTACTTGCATTTGAGTGCATCGCTCGGGCAGCTTCCGGCTACGTAAGTGAGGATTTTTATGCAAACGAAATCAGAAGAATTCGCACATTCCTAGGACAGCTTGCAGAAGAAGGATCTGACGAAATCGAGCAGATCACTGTATTCATGAGGGGCCAACTTCAAAACGTATCACTCGATCATGGCGTAATTCAGGTAGGGGGGTAACAATGGCTGCGGTATCGGCTCCAGAAATAACAAAAACTCTTTTTGGTGGTGTTTTTGATGCTGATGGTTCGGGCCACTATCCCGGACTTGAGTTATTGAATCTTGTTGTTTGCTGTACTGAAGGAACGCTCCCGCCAGATAAAGACATTCATGTTCTGCGTGCAGCACACGACTTTGGCAGACAACTTATAACTGAACAACTTGTCACAAGCAGAAAGGAATCAGTTCTTCTGGATGAGCATACTGCAATAGTCGTTGCACATCTATTAAGGTGCCTGGAACTTGAAGTCCCTAATGTAGTTAAAGCCAAGGGTTGGGAGAGAACGCATTTTTTTCCATATACGCGCTCTCTAGTTCATTGGGATGCACGAAAGGGGCGCCAAGCGGGCAAAGAGGTGCAACTTGAGCGCAGGTATTTACGTGGCGCAGGTGCATACGCTTTTTCTGTCTTAAGGCATGACACCAACACTGCCCGTTTAGCAAACAATCGTGCCGGATTTGAGGCTTTGTATTCAAAGGGTAAAAACTCTCCCTTAGAACTCTTGGCTGCAACACTACGTAGCAAAGGTACCGTTGATCCTGAAGATAGGCCCTCCCATGACACCATTGAAAGCCTGTCCGTACTTAAACATGACAAATGGGAAGATTTGTTTCGCGATGGGATCGAAAACATACTTAGTCATCAGAACCTGCCAACTGTCCAGCGCGTAAGAGCCGTGATGAATTGGACGTCGATATGGCTAACGTTGCTGAAAGCTGATAGAGCACTGTCAATTAAGGACCAGTCACAACTAGCAGTTGTAGTTGACTGCGCCGGCACACATCCACAGCTCCGTCGAGCTGCTCAGCGATGTTTTAAAAGTCTTTCGACTGCTATAGAACAAGTATCACGGCAGGAAGGGTTTCGCCGAGGATCTCTGAGTGCGCAACAAATTAATAAAATTCGGGGCTTTTTTGGAAACACTGCTGCTGCTGGGGGGCTGCTCAATGCATGGAAGGGAAGGCGAAACTTCACTCTTCGCCTTCCTGCTCTTGAGGCACTCGTCATGGCGGCAGTCCCAGCTGGTGAAGAATTGGAATTCGAGAGATTTATCAGCAGCTGGCTTTACGAAAAATGCAACATCGTAGCCGGGCGAGAGGCAGCGTCTTTGGCGGGAATGTTGGCAGCGTTTGACGGAACAATCTTTGAAGAAAACGAACGTCGCCTGGCCGAGCAAATGAATTCTGCAGGTATGCTTACGATCTTTTCTGATGCCACGCGCATGGTGTCTGCCGGAGGACGGCTTTAATGTCTAAAACGATTGCTAAAGTCTCAGCAAAAATTGCGGCATTAGCCTTGAGCAAAGATAAAAGTGCAAAGCATCAGTGTTTCCGTATAAAAAATCTGGAGAAACATGAAATAGTCCAATTTATCGAAGGATGGGGGCCAGTTTCTAAATCGAAGGGACTTGAAAAAGTACGCGTCTTAGTTAGCAACAGTATTGATGGGGGCATCCCCCCACAATACGTAGCCGCTGTAGAGAACACCATTACCTTCTACCGTAATAATAATCCGGATGGGTTGATCTACCTGGAGAGCAGCGTACAAAGTGATGAGCAAGGATTACAGAACATATTCAGCCTTCGAGATAGCAACTTCCTTGACAAGAGCTTTGACGAATATTCGGACACACATTCGGGCGTCCCGGGGATGCTCGTTGATGCAGCGTGGAGCGAGGTTGATCCGGTCAGTGCCACACCGATTCTTCTTTTATCCAGTTTAGTAACTGTCATTAGACTGATTCATCCGGATATAGAACCCATACCAATTAGGAGATGCGTGGCTTTTTTCGAGTTGGCATGCAATCTTTGGTTTCACCACCCAAGGCATATTGATGAGGCTGAAGCAAACAGGATCATCGGAAGAGCACTCACAGCTTTGGAGCTGTTTCCAGACGAAGAATGGAATGACGGAGAATCCGAATCACGTGTTCGTCGACGTTTGGAGATGAACTCCAGACATGCCGATTTGTTGGACGGAACCGTTGAGCTGACTGGCGAGGAAGTAGCTGAGAGAGCGAACGAAGTCCGCTTCAAAAATGCAGACGGTAGCGCCATGACTACCGACGACTCGAACAAATGGAAGGACTTATGTTCAAAATACGGACTAACTCCCACGGACGATTTGCGTGGGAAAATCCCGTATAACATTTTCAGTCAGCTCTTTGTTAGAGATACAACTGGATTGCGTCTAGGAGATCGCATACGGGCAGAAATTGATTCAAATGCACCCGGACGAATACCTGAGTTCGATGCTTTGGACGTGGTAAGCGGACTCAATTCAAGAAATAGTCTTGAAGCTAATCGTCTGATTGATGCCCCAGCACCCATCGGGCTATCGCCTCTAACTGATTTGTTGACTAACGCCACCAGGAAATCGTTAGAAAAAATCTCTACCCCAGCACGAAGGATTTTTTTCAATCCAGCAATTGAAATAGTCCGATTAGTTCAGCGGACAAAGGTGGACGCCCTCCTCGAAAAGGTTGCTTCTATTGAAATTTCTATCAATGAGCCTGGTCTTATTGGATCTCCAGCGCACGGTCTTTTTTGTTTTCTATTTTCCGAAACGTTGCAAACAATCGCGTCAGAACTTGAAGGCGTTCTTGGATCAATCCAGCTGATCTTGTCTGGGGAATTGATTGAACACCTCGAGGTTCCTGAATTGTTTGCAGATCGTGATGATTCCGACGACGATTTGGATGAATTCGACTGGAAACCTCTGCCGCTGAAGTTCACCCTATTCAACGAACAGAAAAAGAAAATTGCTGTTTTCGAGCAAATGGAGTGGCTACCTGATAACGTCGAAAAGTTTGCTCTGTTCTGGTTTCTTGCCGCTGCTGGTGACTCTACAGTATTCGATTCCCTGGGTACTCTCTTTGTCAATCCTCCAGCGGATGGGGAAGACTGGATGAAGCCTCTTGTCTTCAGAGAATCCAGTCTTCAGACCCTTCATATGGATTCAACACAATCATTTGACACCACTTCCTCACTGCTGACTAGACTAATTCAACTCAGAAAAGATTTGCGTAATTCGTTTGTCTCGAAAGGACTTGAACTTGATACCTTGAATTCATTTCTGGATAGTTGGCAAACTCTGCTTCGGAACGTTCGTGAGCAACACGTTCCTGATGGTGTAAGAAGCGATGATTTTTCTGCTTTCCTCGCGACAGACCTTCTTTCGATTTCGGGATCAGAACGGCGCTTAATGATGCCATTTCACCCAATACGGCTAAGGTGGATTTCTTGCTACCTTGAACAAACAATCAAACTTGCTCAACAGTTCCTATCTGGAGAGGCAGGATTTGCAGACGGTGATGGTGACTACTATCTCGATTGGTTCGAAAACCTGTCTCCTCGTGAGTTTCCTCCAATAGCGGTGGGCGGAGAAGGCGTCCTGCTCTATTCCAGGTCGGAAGCTGGTTGGTGGGAAGATTTTTCACCACTAAGTACCGATACAGCTGATGTATCTTTTGATTCAGATTCGATTACCGCTATATCAAATAGAATAATCAGCTACTTGGACGCACATCCATATAAACGGGATGGATTGTCTTTGCTACTGGTTCTGCCTAGCACCGATCAGATGCCAGCCGAAATTCTTAGAAGGGTTGTCAATAAAACAACTAAGTCACTCCGTATCTCTTTATACATTGCAGCACCAAAGATTCGATGGGAGTCAATTTCAAGAGCTGTTGAGTCATTCTCGAGTTCTCTTGAGTCTGGACCTCGCTTTCGGATCTTCCCTGACCATGATCTAGCGTTCATCGATTACAAGACAGGAGATTCGCTTGATCACCTGCTCGAAAAACTCCAACTTGACATCGCCATCGTTACCCACGTCCTGCAGGAGCAAATAGCAAGTCAGCAAATTACCGAAGCCCCAATTGAGCGGGCGGGTGTTTTCCAGCCACTGCGTCACCGATCACTAAGACTTGAATCCGGCAGTGGAGGTTCGATCTCGTTGGTAATGCTGCCAAAGTATCCCGATCCGATGCTTGAGTCTTGGAGCACTATCACTGTAAGAGCAAACAGATCCAAACCTGTCGCGCCTGGTCAACCAGAGAACACAGACCTAGTTGAACTTCGCATTAATTTTCAAGACTCAGCAAAACTGTTCAAGGCTCTACATGACCACTGCCATTGGGTGATTACTCTTGAGCGACATATCTCTCGCGAGCAAATCGAATCAAAAGAAGCGGGGTCTCCAGATGTGTTGAGCATCGAAGAGGGGATTGGCGCAAACAAACAAAACACTCTGGTAGTTTCTTCACGCTCAGGCCGAGACCTCATTCACGCTCGCTTAGTTAGAAAACTTAACAGGCTGATACCTAATCTGCAATTGACAGCAGCAGATCCGTTTTTGATTCCAAAACTGGCAAACAGCATCTATGAGTCAACAAGACGCCTGGCTCCAAAGTTGGCATTGCAGGCTTTGGGTGTTTCCAGAGCTACTGAAGAAATTGTTGGGCTGACAATTGCTCGAAATCTTGCTAACGAGTATTTTCCAACAATACTGACTAATGGCTTGTCTGCTTGGGTAAGTCTTGATGAGCACACAGACTGGTTCGGGGGAACTCAAAAAATTCGCGCCGATATGTGCCGAATAACCCTGGAACCGGTAAAGAACGGGTTGATCAACGTTGATGTTATGGTCATAGAGGGAAAGCTTCGGCAACTCTACGATTCACATGGTGAATATCAAGTACGTCGAACATGCGAATTCTTCAAAAATATTCTACGCTCCGACGCAGAGTCTGAATTTCCAAATGTTGATGCGGATATGTGGAAGGAACAGGTTGCCGCTGCGATAGAGGCTCTACCAGCAGAAGCGGTTGAATTTTTTCAAACAGATAACACACAAAGCCAACATGAATTGATGCATCTGCTGCTCTCTGATTTTCGTTCTGGCAGAGTCACACTCCGAAAAGTGGAAGGAGTATATTCAGTGTGCCTCTGGGATTCAGACAGTCATGCACTTGAGCGGATCGTCGATGGCGAAGTTACAATTTTGAAATCGTCACGTACTCAGCTGATTCGGATCCTAAGTCCTTTCAGTGATTTATCTATTGGTTTTGATGTGGTTTCGTCAGAACCCATTTCAGATGAATCAGCAGTAAATATGAGCGAATCTCCTCACATCACAGTTTCATTATCTAATGCTTCACCTGATGAAATTCGAACATCACCAAATTTGCAGAAGCGAGTTGATTCGTCAATCATTTCATCATCAGATCGACAAACCATTGAATCAGCTTCTCAATCTACTACTGACATAGAGCCTCGTCAGCTTGAGCTGAAAAATAACTCGAGAGGTATATCCACGCAGGAACTGCGCAGGATTTATGAAAATATCCTTGGATGCTTTGCTGATCACAATGTCTCAGTTTTTGCAGCAAATGACGATGATCAACCTTTCATCGAAGGACCTGCTTCAGTTTTATTCAAAGTAATACCCGGCTCTGGCGTAGATCCGCGAAAACTCGGCGAAAAATCAGCAGTCCTGAAGTTGTTTTTGAGGCTCGAACAAGACCAGAACATTATTTTCAACATTGATCGAGGGTTCGTAACTATTGATGTACCTAAACGAAATGATCAACGTTATTTTGTTGACGCCGTTGATACATGGAAAAGATGGACAAAACCTCAGAATGCACTTGCCGTGCCTATCGGGGAGGATCGATTGGGAGACTTAGTAACTCTAAATTTCTCATCTTCAAACAGCCCTCACTTGCTCGTAGCCGGAACGACTGGTAGCGGCAAGTCTGAAGCCTTGAATACGATCCTCTTTGGACTAACTCAACACTACACACCCTCAGAACTTCAGCTCATACTTGTTGACCCTAAAGGAACAGAACTCACTCCTTTTGAGAATTCAGCTTTTTTGCGAGGTCCAATTGGTTGGGATGATCAAGACGCCATCGATTTGTTGAAAGAAGCTGTTGATGAGATGCACAGGCGCTACCTACTTTTCCGTCAACGAGGGAAAAGAAGCCTTGTTGAATATAACGCCGAAGTTGACAGTTCCGAGAAATTACCATGGTGGTTAGTCGTATTGGATGAATATGCCGATCTGACTCACGATCCTCAATCAAAAAAGGACATTGAGGTCGAACTCAAACGTCTCGCTCAGAAGGCACGTGCCGCAGGTATCCACATAATCATTGCAACTCAAAAACCGAGCGCTGAAGTTATCAGCACCAATCTCAGAAGCAATTTACCCTCGCAACTCGCTCTGCGGGTCAAAAGCGCGACCGAAAGTCGAGTCGTAATTGATGAGGCTGGTGCAGAGAATCTAAACGGAAAGGGCGATGCACTACTCAAAGCTGAAGGGCGAATCACACGGGTTCAGTGTTCTCGGGTTGGTGCAAATGCTGCCTCGAGAGCCCTTACCGATCCTATCTCATAAATATACCGAACTTCACATTCTTTCGACATTCAGACACTGATCGCCAGCAGGCACCTCGACGACACAGAGTCACCGACCCTACGGACCTTCTCTATAAATAGCATTCGATGTGGGGTTCACCGAAACCTTTGGCTATAAGGGCAGCGAAAAAGAAACAGCAGGTATCGAACTTGAACATTAACTGGTACTACGCACCATTGCCTCGATATGCTCAGAAAGTCGCCGCAGTTGAACGCCTGAGATAACGGAAATGCGTGCCTGCCTCGCTCTCTCCATGTTCGCTTTGGAAGCAGACAACTTACCTCGGTAATCCACAATCAGTCCTCTTGTTCGAAGACCGCCCAACTTTAGGAGCGACTCCATCTTGTAAATGACTTCCGTTGCCTTTTCGTCACCGCTCACACCGTTTCCTCCTAAATTAGCAGACTTGCATTCAATCAAAAAGAGCGTGTTCCTGTGCAGAAAAGCGACGTCGATTTCATTCCTGGTACCTGACACTGCATTTACAACTTCAACGTTCATCGCAACGTCCGAGAACTTTAGTTTTGGCTCTAAATTTCGAAGCGTTTGGTAAACATGAAGTTCCAGCCATCCACCATTCACGAAGGCTCTGGCTGGTTCATTTGGGAAGCTCAGACCCCCTTTTTCGATACGTAACTGACCAGCATCCTCCAACAGATTGAGTAAGGCCTTCAACGACTCATTGCTGGTCAAATCTTTGTCGAGAGCGACTTCAAGATTTGGAGCGCTTACTGCTCGTCTAGCGAGAGCATTAATCAACCCAAGAGCATGTCCATTTGATACGGAGTGATCGATAAGCCTCGCGCATACATCTCTCTGGACCGCTTTCACTTGGGGTAGCGCTGAAAGATCCACCTGTAAGCCATGGGCTCGCAACAGTTCTCCCACCTTAAGATTGGCGACCAAGGGCTCGCTTCGACCTCTTTCGCCTAAGGCGATCACTTCGTCCGTTGCAACATTTACATAGAAAGCTGCTTTACCTGCCTGTGTAAAGACGTCTTGAGCCGCAACTGCCATGATTTTGGTGCCACCAGTTACATTGAGGGCAATGTTGCATCCACCCTCCATCGACAGGAAATCACAAAACTGGGTCCATAGCGCTGTGTAGTCATAAGCGTCTTCCAATCCCAGGATTTCTATTTTCAGCCCCGGACAATTACGAAGTAGCACTGACGCGAGTGCCTTCGAGGCGCCTTGCATTTCCGGCGTTGTTCCAAGAATTACCCGTTGTGGCCGCCAGTTGACATCGAGAACCGGCAGCAAATTCGGTGTCGCTTGTGCAGACACCAAACAAAGTTGCGAGTGGTATGGCCTGCTCATGGGACTTCTCCCTGTGTCACTTCCAGACATCCGTCCAGAACGAGATGTTCCGCTTCGGCCAACAGTTTCTCTCGAAGTTTGGCAGGTGCAAAGCTCTTATTGAATGACTCACGGATTAACGCTAACGCCGTCCACTTTGAAATCCCACCCTCTGTCATTCTTGACGCAACAACAAACTCGTCAGCAAGTGTTGTGCGTGAAATGCCGGGATTATCGGTACAAACTACTACCGAAAGCCCGGCTGAGAGAAATGATGCAAGCGGATAGTGATTAAATTTTTTGGATTCTGGCCACTCTGGATCTGCAAAACCAACAACTTCCCGGTTAGAAGTGGGGCAAAGCTCAATACAAGTACCTCGGTCCCTGAATCGATCACGAAGCCTTTCGTTTTCTAGAATCGATAACCCATGTCCAATCCGGTCTGCATGAAGGTGGTAGGCAGCGTCCCAAATGCTTTCAACTGGTTCTCCTTCGCCAGCATGGATGGTCACCTTCAAACAAGCCTTAAAAGCTGGTATGAAATGCGGTGCTAACAATTCCGGGAAATTGGTTCCCTCATCGCCCGCAAGATCAAGGCCAAACACGAAATCACCCAAAAGCTCCTGCGCATTAACTGCCTGTTTGATTACATCAGGCATCACAGAAGGCTGTCGTCGGTCAAGGATCCACACAAAACCAATAGACGGCCCATTGAGACTCCATGCGCCCGCTTTTTTTAAGGCATCACGGAACTCCCTCAGGAAACCTGTTGGGTCTTCAGGCCTATATTTATGAGGGCTGCCCCGCAACTCAAGATAAGTAAGTCCTTCCGCCTTTGCTTGATTTACAAGTGCGAACGCGTAAGTTTCAAGCGAGGCAGGGTTGGTCAATACGGCAGAGCCTGTCAATTCGCCGGGACGCTCATAGGCGGGGAATCCATGTGGGCTTGAGCGTAATGCGAGTCTCGGCTCCCTGCCGAAGAGATTCGTTTCAAGCTGGTCATCGTCTGCATGAACCAGGATCGCTGCTGCTCTTTCAGAGCGATTGGGACCTGCAAGAAGATTTGGCCAACCCCAGCACCATTTAGATGACTCGTTCAGGAGTTGCTTCACTGCAGCCAATGCATTCGACCTTGCGGGCTCATTCATTGCATCCCAGATCGCTTGACCTACAACTCGCTGATCAACCAGGTCTAAACATCCGCCAATGTGGCGATGCAAGTCAGCCTTCGGCAGTAAGCGAAGCCACTCTAGAGAGCCTGGGTCAACCGTACTACTGCGTAAAGCCTGGATCTGAGCTGGAGGCATTCGTAGCAGGGACGTCCAATTACCCAAATGGGATTGCTCACTGAGGGTCGCCGCGAAATTACCAAGTAACCTCGAACCAATCGTGCGCCGACGGTCTAGTTCATTAAAAAGCAACGCTTCTCCCTGTTCGGGGGCCCAGACGAGATCGTATTCTGCAATTGGAAGAAAGAAACGCCCTCCGGTAACCTTTTGTCCATCTATCTCAACATCAAGAAGATCGCTCCTTGAGCCGCGACCAACAACGAGTGGTTGCACCGCGCTGGCAAGCTCAGAACTCAGAGGTGTGGCAAAGATTGAAGGCGTTGCGCCTAAGGAGATCTCCGGCGGGAGAACGGAAGGTCCCACGACATGCATCCAGGCCGAGGCCCCGAACACCTCCCCGGCAGACTGAAGATCTGCACTCATCGTCTTGCGCCCGCCAGCAAGTGACAAAAGCAGTTGGCCCGATTTACCTACGCACTCTGATGCCTTCAGGACAAGGCGAAAAATTAACTCCCTGAGACGCTCACATTCGCGCTGACTGTCAATTTCATTGGTGTCTTTTGCATGCCAGAACCGAACGTTGACTTGCTTATCTAGCAGTCGGGCCCAAGTCTTTATTGCATCCTTAGACTTTGCTGCGCTGTCACCGTTCGTTGTACAGATCCAAATCTCATCTGGCTCCCTTATCCCATATCTTTCACGCAGCGCGTCCATCTCTGAACGTTTCGGGTGATTGCAGAACAGATCCAGCTTTCCTGGAGCAACGAAGCCATAGACCTCTGGCACGACAGTCCAGGATACTCCGAGGGTACAAAGCAAAATATTCATCTCACGGGAACTTTACTTCAAAGTTCAGACACAAACACTGCCTAATACCTCATTCAAAACTTTGTGTCGAACGCTGAGTCTTAATCCCTTCAATCCAGGGATTACATCAGAACGATGTAGTGGATGCGCTGCTACGGCAGGGAGTTGTCTCAATCCCTTCAATATCAGGGATTACATCAGACGTATCAACAGGCAAAGATCAACAGCAACCTTGAGTCTCAATCCCTTCAATATCAGGGATAGAAGTGGCTCGGAGAATTTGAACAGGTTGGATAAGTGTAATACTGGGTTTTTTGCCGAGGCGTGAGAGGCCTTGGCTGGAGATACCCATGAGTAAATCGTCAGGGCGTCGTACACGCCGAGT
>Ga0172372_10012726_pt1 | contig 10517 bp, 13 predicted proteins | sample LakKiv5m_2_FD_114544 | JGI IMG/M metagenome (GOLD analysis project Ga0172372, IMG submission 114544) | Freshwater microbial communities from Kabuno Bay, South-Kivu, Congo - kab_092012_9.5m | ecosystem: Environmental > Aquatic > Freshwater > Lake | place: Democratic Republic of the Congo... | reverse complement strand
TTCCTGCCTGACCAACTGGGCGGCGGGGGTCACCGACCGTCCGCTATCGCACGACGAAGTGATGGAGACCGGCCGGACGGCGGCCGCCGCGTTGAGCCGTCTGTTGGAGGCGGCGCTGCGTCGCGGTTGGGAACGGTAGCGGTCTCCGGTCCCCGTATCCTGCTTCCCCCTGCGGCGGAGGGTCTGGTAGTGTCGTCGATCCTCATGGCTGACGTCGCCGAAGAACTGGAGATCAACGATGTCGATCTCGTGGCCCGGACCCAGGACGGCGATCCGCGTGCTTTCGACGACCTGGTGCGCAAATACAGCCCGCGCCTCTACGGTTTGGTCTACAACATGACGTCCAACCACGAGGACACCAACGACTTGCTGCAGGACATTTTCGCCAAGGCCTACCGGTCGATCCGCGGGTTCAAGGGCAAATCGAGCTTCTACACCTGGCTGCACACGATCGCCACCAACATGACGATCAATTTCCTGAAAAAGCGGTCCCGGACCTACAAGATGAGCTTGGACGACGTGGACAACGGCATCCATAACGACCCCGAGTTCCTCGAATTGACCTCCAGCCCCGACGCAAGACGAGAGGTCAATCTCAAGGAACTGCAGGTAAGATTGAACGAGGCCATGATGAAGCTGTCGAACGAACACAGAGCCGTGGTCACTATGTTCGATATCCAAGGTATGCCGCATGCCGAAATCGGGAAAATTCTGGGGATTTCCGAGGGCACGGTGCGTTCCCGCCTCTTTTACGCCCACCGCCAACTGCAGAATCACCTGCAGGAGTTTCTGGTTCCTTAGCCTATGAATAGCGACGTCCACAAATTGCTGCGCCTCAAGCGCTACGAGCACCCCACGCCGGATTACTTCGAGCGTTTCCTCGACGAATTCCATGACCGCCAGCGCTCCGAGTTGCTGCGCCAGCCGGCGTGGAAACTCGCTTGGGAAAGGCTCGTCGACGCCCTTCCCGAGTTCCGCGTCCCGCGCCTGGCCTACGCTGCGGTCGGCGCCGCCGCGGTGGTGCTCTCCGCCGTCATTCTTGTCGGCCAGCAGGACGAAGGTCTGCCGGGCACGGCCTTGGCGCTCAACGATCCGCGTCCGATGGTCAATGTCCTCCCGCCCGGTCGCGGCGATGTTCGCCTGCCGGTGTCCTCGCGGTCCGAGTTCCCGCCGCACTATGTTCTCGAGGCCCGGCCGGTGAGCTATGAGTCGCCTTACAGTTTTTAGTCTTTGCGCCGCGCTGGCTGGCGCGGTGCAGGTGAGTCCCGCCGGAGCCGATCCGGCGGGACCGCCGCAGTCCCCCGTTCTGGACGGCGATGCGATGGGTGAAGCCATCGAAGCGACCGTGGCCAAGGTGTTCAACGGGAGTTCCAACGCCGTGGTCCGCGTCGAATCCGGCGACGAACTGGGCAAAGTGGCCGGCACCGGATTCTTTATCGATACCGAAGGCCATCTCTACACGCTGGCCTCGGTGGTCGGGGACGGATTGAGCATCTCCGTCACCCGCGGCGGACGGTCGATGCCCGCCCGCCTCCTGGCCAAGGATCCGCGCAGCGGCATCGCCCTGCTCAAGGTCGATGAAGCCGGCGGGCCCACGCCCTTCCTGACCAAGGGTGATTGCCGTGCGCTCAAGGCGGCCTCGCCGCTGGTGGTCGTCGGCTTCCCCTTCGACCACGAGGTCACGCCGAGTTTCGGCGTCGTCGGCGGTTTCGACCGCCAGTCGAAAGGCCGGTTTTTCACCACCACGCACATCCGCGCGAACATCCCCGTGCAGCGCGGCCAGGCGGGCAGTCCCGCGCTCAACCTCGACGGCGAGGTCGTCGGCGTGCTGGTCAGCGGTTTCGAGGAGGGGGCAGGTTGTTATGTGCTCCCCATCCGCGCCCCCGAGAAAGTGCGCGCCGATCACGCGCGTTTCGGCGAAGTCCGCCACGGCTGGGCCGGCGTGACGGTGCAGGAAATTCCCGAACCGGTGCAGGGCTCGCGCATGGCCATCGACATGGTAGACCCCTCGGGCCCGGCCGCCGCGCAGTTCCGTCCGGGCGATGTCATATTGCAGGTCGGCGACATCACCGTGCGCGAACCCGAGGACGCTCTCGATGCCTCCTTTTTCCTGACTGCCGGCGACGCCGTGGAAGTGAAAGTGGCGCGCGGCGGGGAAGTGCTCGCGCTGCCTTTCGTCGCGGGCGAACACCCGGCCGGCCGCAAGCCCAACTTCCAGACTCTCGGACCCGGCAGCCTCGCGCCGTAGGCGCCGGGCGCGTCCCACTACTCCCCGCTGAACACGCCCATGCGGCGGAATTTCTCGTAGCGGGCGGCGAGCAATTTGGCGGTCGGTTCCTTGGCCAGCGCGTCGAGGTTCAGCACGAGGGATTTTTTCAGCAAGCCGGCCGCGGCCGCCGCGTCGTGGTGCGCGCCGCCCTGCGGTTCGGGCACGATGCCGTCGACCAGACCGAGTTCCTGGAGATCGTGCGCGGTGAGTTTGAGCGCCTCGGCCGCCTCGGGGGCGTGACTGCGGTGTTTCCACAGGATGGCCGCGCAGCCTTCCGGGCTGATGACCGAGTAGTAGGCGTTTTCCATGATGAGCACGCGGTCGGCCACGCCGATGCCGAGCGCCCCGCCGGATCCGCCCTCGCCGATGATGACGGCGACCACGGGGGTCTCGAGGAGCATCATTTCGCGCAGGTTGACCGCGATGGATTCCGCGATGTGGCGTTCCTCGGCGCCGATACCGGGAAAGGCCCCCGGGGTGTCGATGAGGGCGACGACGGGCAGGCCGAATTTTTCCGCCAGCCGCATGACGCGCAGCGCCTTGCGGTAGCCCTCGGGGTGCGCGCTGCCGAAGTTGCGCATGATGTTTTCCTTCGTGTCGCGGCCTTTCTGGTTCGTCACCACCGCGACCGGGCGTCCGCCGATCTTGGCCAGACCGCAGGGCATGGAAGCGTCGTCGCCAAAAAGCCGGTCGCCGTGCAACTCGGTGAAGTCCTCGAAACACAGCCCGAGGTAATCGAGGGCGAACGGGCGCGCGGTGTGGCGCGCGATCTGCACGCGCTGCCAGGCGGTCAGGTTCTCGTAGATCTCTTTTTTCAGCGCGCCGATTTTTTTCTCGATCTTGCCGACCTCGGAATCGACGCCGAGGTCGGTCCCGTTCGCCTTTTCGCGCAACCGCTCGAGCTGGTCTTCCAGTTCGGCGATGGGGCGTTCGAAATCCAGCGGTTGGACTTTCATGGCCGGGCATTTTGGCCGGACCGCGGCCTTCTGGGCAGCACAAAAAACGGTTCCGCGGGTCTCACAGGAAGCCGCGCTTCTTCCACTCCCCCACATTCTCCCCCGCCGAACGCCGGGCGGTGTCGAAGGCCAGCTTGAGCAGGGAGACTTCCCAGGCGTCGTCCACGCTCTCGATGACGGCGCGCCGCGTGTCGCCCGAGTCCCGGGCGTGGCGCACGGCCTCGGCGACGATGCCGTCGAGCCGGCCGCTGACGACCTCTTCGCGCAGGTTGCTTTTGGTGAATTGGAACCCGTAGCGCAGGAACTTGAGGCTGTCGCCGTGCTCCTCGAGCCAGTCGGCGAATTCGCGCGCCCGGTCCCCGAAGCCGTCGAGGATGATCTTCGCGTAGTGTTCGGGGGTGACGAGGCGCGGGCGTTCCGCCTGCAGGGTGCCGCGGCGCAGGCGCACGCGGTTGACTTCGTCCATCAGCTCGCTGACCAGCGTGAAGTCGAAAACCGTCGAGCCGAACGTCTCGATGAGCCCCGAGGGCTCGAGATGCGTGCGCGTGTTTTCCAGCGCGTAGTGGAAACTGTCGCGGTCCATGGCGAGGGGAAAACGATAAGCGGGCGCCCGCCGGATGCAAGAGGCGGGTCAGGTTGGCGTTGGACGCCGGGCGGGGCCGCGCTACATTCGGCGTCCATGCCCGCGGCCGCCGCACCCCAGCGCGTCAACCTCCGCACCCCGGAGGTCATGGAGGAGGTGCAGGCGGCGGTCGAAGCGCATTACCATAGCCCGATGGTGGAGCGTCTCAAGGCCTCGGGCGGACGGGCGACCTTCGGCGACGTGACCGTGCGTTTGGCCAAGCAGTTCGGCTTCTGCTACGGCGTCGAGCGGGCCATCGATCTGGCCTATGCCGCGCGCAAGGTTTTCGCCGACCGCAACCTTTTCCTCGTCGGCGAGATCATCCACAACCCGGACGTCAACGCGCAGCTGGCGGCCATGGGCATCCGCACGCTGACCGGTCCGTGCAAAATGACCGACATCGACCGTCTTTCGCCCGGCGACGTGGTCATCATCCCGGCCTTCGGCGCGGAAGTCGCCGTGCAGGAGCGCATCAAAGCGCGCGGTTGCCAGATCGTCGACACGACCTGCGGCGACGTGATGAGCGTGTGGAAACGTGTCCGGCAATACGCCGACGACGGGGTGACCTCGGTGATCCACGGCAAAGCCGGCCACGAGGAAACGCGGGCCACGAGTTCCCGCGCGCGCGCGGCCGGCGGCGGACGCGGGCATTTCGTGGTGGTCTACGACCTGGCCGAGGCCGACTTGGTGTGCGATTACATCCGCGGCCGCGGCGACCGCGCGGCGTTCCTCGAAAAATTCCGCCACGCCGTTTCGCCGGACTTCGACCCGGACCGCCACCTCGGCAAGGTCGGCGTGGCCAACCAGACCACGATGCTGCGTTCGGAGACCGAGGAAGTGCAGCGCCGCCTCCGCGAGGCGGTGGTCGCGCGCGACGGATCGGACGGGAATTTCCGCGTCTTCGACACCATCTGCGGGGCCACGCAGGAGCGGCAGGACGCCCTCATGGAGATGCTCGCCCACCCGCCCGACCTGATTCTCGTGGTCGGCGGATACAACAGCTCGAACACCGCGCACCTCGCCGACATGGGCAGGGAAAAGGTGCCGACCTACTTCATCCTCAACGCCTCGTGCCTCGAATCGTCCACCCGCATCCGGCATTTCGACACGCACCGGCAAGTCGAGATCGAGGACCGGGACTGGCTGCCGTCCGGTCCGGTGACCGTCGGCATCACCGCCGGAGCGTCGTGTCCGGGCAACCTGATCGAAGACGTGCTGCGCCGCCTGATGGAGTTGCGCGGGATCAGGCTCGACGAAGCGGGTCTGCCGGCAAGTTGAACCGGCGCCCGGCGGCTCCTCAAGGGAGGGTGCGCCGCAGGATCTCGATCGGCGCGCCCCGCAGGGAAGTCCGCTCGAGCAGGTCAAAGCCGTGTTGCCGGAAAAGGGCGCCGGCCGATTCCGTGAAGACGTGAAGTTCGCTTTGCGCGGCGGCCGTGGCCTGGCGGATGGCCGCGTCGATCAGGCGGTGCGCGTGTCCCCGGCCGCGGAAGTCCGGCATGACATAAAGACTGGCCAGCCACGGGTCGAGATCCCGGCGCCCCTCGCAATCCCCGTGAACCAGACTGACGGAGCCGGCCACCTGTCCGCTGTCGTGCAGAACCAAGGTGGCGGGCATGGAGCCATCGGTCTTGTGCGCCCGGAACTCGGCCCGTGCTTTCGGGCCGTTCCAATCATCGTAAAGGTGTCCCCACTCCGCGGCGTGCCGGACGGCCAGATCCGCGGCCAGCGGGCCGGCGCCGTCGAGCAGCGTGAACGCGAGATCACGCATCGCGGGGAATGGTTGTCACGAGAACCGCGCAACGGTCGGCCGCGGGGGAGACGGCCGGTCCGCCCGAGGCGGGCAGCAGGAAAAAGTCGCCCGGCGCGAAATGATGCCCCCCGCAGGACGCCCGGCCGTCCACCACGGTGACGAGCGCGAAGTCGCCGGCCGTCCCGAGGACTTCCGGCCCGCCGAGGATTTTCCGCTCCACGCGGAAGTGGTCGCATGCGGCAACCACCCCGGATTCGACGTGCGCGAGAGGCGGCGAGAAGTCCGCGAAGTCGGTCGAAAGCATCGACTCCCCGATGTGCAGATCCCGCGGCCGGCCGTCCAACCCGACCCGGTTCCAGTCGAAGACGCGGTAGGTCGTGTCGCTGTTCTGCTGGATCTCGACGATCAGGTTGCCTTCGCCGATGGCGTGGAGGCGTCCGCTCGGGATGAAAATGCTGTCGCCCGTGCGCGTGGGCAGCACGTGGAGGCATTCCTCGACTTCGCCGGCGGCCAGCCGGTCCGCGAAGTCCGCGCGCGTGACGCCGTTCTTGAGGCCCGCGTAGATCCGGCTGTCCGGGTCGCAGGCGAGGAAATACCAAACCTCCGTCTTGGGCTCCCCGCCGAGTTGCGGCGCGACCGCGGCGGAAGGATGGACCTGCACGGAAAGCCGGTCGCGCGCGTCGAGCAGTTTGCAGAGCAACGGGAAGCGCGGCCCGGCCTGCGCATGACGGGGCCCGAAGATCTCCGCGCGGTGTTCCGTCCACAATTCATGCAGCGTCTTGCCGGCCAGCGGGCCGTCGGCCACCACGCTCTGGGCTTCCTCGCGATCGACAACCTCCCACGCCTCGCCGATCGGTTGCGTGCCAGGCAGCGCGCGCCCCAAGCGCGCAGAGAACTCGCGTCCGCCCCAGACGCGTTCCATGTAAAGCGGGACAAAAGTGATCGGGTTCATCGCTGTGCAGTGTAGATCGACACGATGCCCGCGGCGAGAGGCCGGGCGCGGGCGTCGCGCAAGTTATTTTGTTGAATCAGTTCACACATGGCCGGACCCGAGGGAAATGCCTCGATGGACTCGCCGAGGTATTCGTAACCGGCACGATTCCCGGTGATCAGGCCGGCGACAAGCGGCAGCACCCGGTGGAGGTAGAACCGGTAAATCGCCGAGATGGGCGGGCGCGGCATGGAAAAGTCGAGCACGAGCAAGCGCCCTCCGGTCCGCAACACGCGCGCCATCTCGCGCAGTGCACCCGGCCATGACTCCATGTTGCGGAGTCCGAAAGCCACGGTGACCACGTCGAATGAGGCGTCCGCGAACGGCAAACGCGTGCCGTCGGCCACGACGAGCGGACTGAGTCCTTTGCGCGCCGCGACCTGCAGCATCGGCAGGCAGAAGTCCGCTCCAATGATCCGCGAATCCGGCATGGACTTTTGCATGGCCAGCGCGAGATCGCCGCTGCCGGTCGCAAGGTCGAGAACGCTCTTTGGTTGCCACGCCTTGACCATCCGCACGGCGCGAGCGCGCCAGAGGAAGTCGAGCCCGCCGGACAGCAAATGGTTGGCGAGGTCGTAGCGCGCGGCGATGGCACCGAAAATGCCGCGGACCTTGGCGGGGTTTTGCATCGGGTGAATGCTCACGAGAGGACTCGAACCTCCACGGGTCACCCCATGCGCTTCTGAGACGCACGCGTCTGCCAGTTCCGCCACGTGAGCAGCAGGAACGGATAAACTGCACCGCCGCCGCCCCGGTGTCCACCGGGAAAACACCCGGACGGGACAACTTGGGTTGCGCGGCTTTCCCCTTTGCCTTTAGCTACCGTCATCGCCCTGCAACATTACATCAACGCCGCCCAGGGTTACCTCGAACTGGGCATGACCGACGAGGCGCTCGCCGAGCTGGAGCGGGTCCCGGAGGAGGACCGCGCGCACGAGGATGTCGCGCAACTGCGGGTCTACGTCCTCATGCGCGCCCGCCGCTGGCCGGAAGCCCTCGCGGCCTGCGAAGCGCTGCGGGCCGAACGTCCCGACCTCAGCTTGGGCTACATCCACGGCGCCTTCTGCCTCCATGAACTCGGCCGCACCGCGGAAGCGATGGCGCTCCTGCAGGAAGGCCCGGCCTCGTTGCTGCGTGAACCGGTTTATTTCTACAACCTGGGCTGTTACCACGCGGTGCTCGGCCATCCGGAGGAGGCGCAGAACTTTCTCCAGATGAGTTTCAACATGGACGAGAAATTCCGCGAGATCGCCCGCTACGATCCCGACTTGGAAGACGTCATCGGCAAGCTGGCATGATCCGCGTCGGCGCAGCCGCCCTGACGCGCGTGCGTGCGGCGTTCGAGGACAATTTCGCGCGCGGCGGGGAGATCGGGGCCGAGGTTTGCGTTTGGCAGGACGGACGCGAGGTGCTGCGTTTCGGCGGCGGTTGGCGCGACGCGGCCGGGACGCAGCCGTGGACCGCGGACACGCTTGTCTTCTGCTGGTCGGCGACCAAAGGTCCGGCCGTGGCGTGCGCGCTGCATGCCTTGCAGGAAGCGGGCGTCAGTCTGGACACGCCCGTCGCGGCGGTTTGGCCGGAGTTCGGTGCGGCGGGGAAGGAGAACATCACGTTGTCCGGGTTGCTCGCGCACCGCGCGGGTCTCGCCGCGCTCGAGCCGACGGGCCTCGATCTTTTCGACCTGCCGGGCGTGGCGGCCGCACTGGCCGCGCAGGCCCCGCAGTGGGAACCGGGCACGGCGCACGGCTACGCGCCGCGGACCTTCGGCTATCTGCTCGACGCGCTCGTGCGCCGCACCGCGGGAAGTCCGCTTGGCGAATACTGGCGGAAAGTTTTCGGCGATCCGCTGGCCCTGGCGTTCTGGATCGGGCTGCCGCCGGAACTCGACGGCCATGTGGCGCGCATGCACGCGGCGCGCGCCGGGGATCGGCGGGATCCGGGACCTTTCGAAAAAGCCCTCGCCGATCTCGGCACGCTGACCGCGCGCTCCTTCGCGCAACCGTCCGGTCTGGCGGGCGCCGCGGCCACCAACCGCCCGGAAGTCTGGCGCGCGTCCCTCCCGTCCTTCGGCGGCATCGGCAACGCGCGGTCGCTGGCCCGGTTCTACGAACGGCTGGCCGCGGGGGAATTTTTCCGCGGACCGTGGCGCGAAGCCCTGACGCACCGCGGCAGCAACGGGCCGGATCTCGTGCTGCAACACCCGACGGCTTTTTCCGCCGGCTTCATGATGGATCCGCTCGACGCCGCCGGCGCGAAACTGCGCTCCACCCTCGGGACATCGGTCCGCGCCTTCGGCCACCCCGGCGCCGGCGGCAGCCTCGCCTTCGCCGACCCGGAAAACCGGATCGGTTTCGCCTACGTGATGAACCGCATGGAAAACGGCGTCTTGCGCGAAACACGCCCGGCGCGTTTGGTGCGTGCGCTCTACGACCTGCCATGATCGCCAGGACCGAAAGTTTCGAAGTCTGCACGCGCGGGCGCGGCAGTTACGAGATCACGGACCAAGTCGCGCGCCTGGTGGAAACCTCCGGACTCACCGAGGGGACGGTCACGGTCTTTGTCCGTCATACCAGCGCCAGTCTGGTCATTTTCGAAAACGCCGATCCATCCGCCCGCGCGGACCTGCACGCGTTCCTCGACCGTCTCGCACCCGACGGCGAGGCGTGGCACGTGCACACCTTGGAGGGGCCCGACGACACGGCCAGCCACCTGCGCATGAGCGTGACGCGCACCGGCGAAACCATTCCCGTCAGCGCCGGCCGCATGGCGCTGGGAACCTGGCAGGGTATTTTCCTCCTCGAACACCGCCATGCGCCGCACCGGCGGGAAATCGTCGTGTCGGTCCTGGGGGTCGGCGCGGGCCAGCGCCGCTCGGCCGGGGCCCCGGACCGACGCGATCATTGACCTCGCCGCGCGGGTTCTGGGATGCTCGGGGCTTATGAGCAAAGGAATTCTCGAAGGAAAAACAGGGGTGGTTTTCGGCGTGGCCAACAAACGCAGCATCGCGTGGGCCATTGCCAAGGCGTGGAAGGAGGCGGGCGCGAACCTCATCTTCAATTACCAGGGCGAGCGGGTGAAAGAGAATGTCGAGGAATTGGTCGCGGAGTTCGGCGCGGATGTGCCGGTTTATCCCTGCGATGTCTCGAAGGACGAGGAGATCAAGGCGTTTTTCGACAAGGTCAAGGGCCGCACCAGCAAACTCGACCTGCTCCTGCACTCGGTGGCCTTCGCGCCGAAGGAGGCGCTGGAGGGGGACTTTGTTTCGACTTCGCGTTCGGCCTTTTCGACGGCTTTGGATATCAGTGCCTACTCGCTGGTCGCGCTCTCGCGTGCGGCGGTGCCGATGATGACCGACGGCGGCAGCATCGTGGCCATGAGCTACCTGGGCAGCGTCAAAGTCGTGCCGCATTACAATGTGATGGGCGTGGCCAAGGCGGCGCTTGAATCTTCGACGCGCTACCTCGCCTATGACTTGGGAGCGAAAAAAATCCGCGTGAATTGCATCAGCGCGGGGCCTGTGCAGACCCTGGCCGCCCGCGGTATCGCCGGCTTTTCCTCCATGATGAAAGTCTACGAGGAGCACGCGCCGCTCAAACGCAGTTGCGAGACGTCCGAACTCGGGGCGACCGGTGTCTTTCTCGCCAGCGATGGCGCGGCATCCATCACCGGGCAGGTGCTCTACGTGGACGGCGGCTACGAGATCATGGGGATGTAAGCAGGAGGCCATGCAGCCGGAGGCAAAAAGTAGAAGCGGCGTCCCCGCCGCTTATCGTGGATGGTCAAGCGGCGGGGACGCCGCTTCTACTTTACGGAGATGTTGGTTGGCTGGATCGGTCGCGTCCTTGCTTGGCGTTGCCCTCTGATTATGGACGCGCGGATCATCGACGAATTGCGCAAGGTCGCCGGGATCGACGGCGTGCGCACCGACG
>Ga0172372_10012723_pt1 | contig 10519 bp, 12 predicted proteins | sample LakKiv5m_2_FD_114544 | JGI IMG/M metagenome (GOLD analysis project Ga0172372, IMG submission 114544) | Freshwater microbial communities from Kabuno Bay, South-Kivu, Congo - kab_092012_9.5m | ecosystem: Environmental > Aquatic > Freshwater > Lake | place: Democratic Republic of the Congo... | reverse complement strand
GTCTGTGCCAGTCATGCTGGACTTACTGTCGGCGAAGATGGTGCTAGTCACCAGATCATCGAAGATCTAGCTATTATGCGTGTCATACCTGAGATGGTGGTGATAGTACCTGCTGATGCTGTTGAGACTGATCAAGTTATTCGTGCTATCGCTGCTGACCCGAGACCTACTTATGTGCGCCTGGGCAGATCTAAAGTACCAGTGACTTTTGATGCTAATTATAAATTTGAGATTGGCAAAGCGAATATTATTCGCAGTGGTACTGATATCACTCTTGTTGCCTGCGGCGTTATGGTTAGTACCGCTCTTAAGGCAGCTGAAGAATTAGCTGCTGCTGGCGTTAGTGCTGAAGTGATTAACTCAGCCTCGATTAAACCTTTTGACGCTGAGACTATCGCTAAATCTGCCGCCAAAACCAAAAGGATAATATCTATCGAGGAGCATAATATACTTGGCGGACTAGGTGATCTGGTCGCAAGTGCTCTTGCTGAGCGTTCTCTAGCCGTGCGCTTCGCCAAAATGGGCGTAGCAGATAAATTCGGTCAATCCGGCAAAGCTGAGGAGCTGCTTGAGCATTATGGACTTGGAGTTAGTCATATAGTTGCTAAGGCCTTGTCATTGCGAGCGTAGCGAAGCAATCCCCGTATCTTGCGCAACGCAGGGGGATCGCCACGCCCACTTCGTGGGCTCGCGATGACAGGTTTATATCATTGCAAGGAGCGTAGCGACGAAGTGACGCGAAGCGTCATCCTGAGCGTAGCGAAGGACCCCCATGCTGCCACGGTCGTTATACAGTAAACTAATATTGTGGCCGACGTCCTTGTCAAAGTAGCTTTTTGTTTTAGCATGCTAACGCTAACCGCGTTTGTGCAAGTACCAGTTATGGGTTACGACTACCCGCTGCTCTTCATCACTTGCTTCTTGCTCACTCAAATCTTCCGCCGCAATTACGCACTTATCGCAGTAATGATCTATCTTGTCGTCGGTCTTAGCGGGCTGCCGGTCTTCACTTATGGTGGTGGTTTTGCGTACGCTCACTTGCCTAGTTTTGGTTATCTACTAAGCCTAATTCCACTAGCGCTACTGGGCTTCTTCTGGAAACATATACCCCTCTCGATGTTCGGATTTCGCTATATTAAAAACTTCTCTATAGCTGCGGTGCCGGTAGCTCATGTTTTTGGTTTTATGTCCTTGCTTATTAGCGGCAAACTTAGCTTCGATAATTTTATGGGACTCAGCTTCTATCCTCTACTCTATGACATGGTTTTAGCTTGCCTAGTGGTCATGCTGCTGCCAGAGAGTGAGAGCTATGAATACTAAGCTACAATATAAACCATGCACAAACTCCAACTCTTCAAAATCGTCGACCAAGTCCAAACCCCACGCTACGAAAGCGCTGGCGCTGCTGGTTTTGATATTCGCGCATATTTTTGGAATCAAGACGAGTGGGGAGCTGGTTCATTAAGTGATAGTTTTAGTTTCACGCTTAAAGCTGGCGAGCGCGCTAAGATCCCTACTGGTCTTAAGATGGTTATAGCTCCGGGTTACGAGCTGCAAGTGCGTCCCAGATCTGGACTGGCTTTCAAGAACGGTATCTCACTAACTAATACACCGGGCACCATCGATAGTGACTATCGCGGCGAACTGCAGATACTCATCATCAATCACGGCTCTGAAGATTTCACTATTCGCAACGGCGACCGTATCGCTCAGGGCGTACTTGCACCAGTTATTCAAGCAGATTTCGAACTTATCACTGAGATGCCTGCTGAAGCAGAGAGCCTGAGAGGCGCTGCTGGATTTGGTTCTACTGGGGTGAAGTAATATCTACAATAATCATTCTTGATTAGTGGCGCTTCAAAGCTGCACTCTAGGCTTGAAGCGCAATATCGTGACGTCAGTCACGATATTGCTACCCCTTTCGTTTTAAGCGTAACCATGCCAATATCCTCAGCATGGTCGTAATCAAAGAAGTTAGCGAACGTTTTAAGATGGAGTTATACCGCAATACTGGCTATGCTCTCTGTTCACCCATGTGCTTTATGATCGCAAATGCCGTTATGAGCGGAAAATTAGAGCTACTCTATCATATAGGAATCGTCTTCGCGCTGGGACTTTTTGGCTTTGGATTCATATTAATACTACATGCAATGACAATTGCAATGGGTCTTGATGTGATACTATCAAAATATGCAGGAATTCATAGATAAACCAATATTGGCTGCCACAATAGTTATCGGCATCATTCTATGCTTTGCTGGTCCTATATATGCATTCAGTTTGGAACCGAAAGATATGGTACGTATGTTTATTTGGGGTAAAAGAAGAGAATGGCTGCTTAAGCATTTAGAGAATCAAGCTTAGCTTTAAGCACTGATGTCTCTTGCATACCGATCATCTGATCTACTGGCTTACCGCCCTTAAAGAAAATCATATTAGGGATACTATTGATGCGAAACTTCACCGCTGACTCAGGATTATCATCAGTATTGAGCTTAAGAATTTTGACTTTACCAGCGTATTCTTGAGATAACTGGTCTAGAACTGGAGCTAGTGCTCTACAAGGACCGCACCACGGTGCCCAAAAATCTACCAAAACCGGGATATTAGATTGCAGAACCTCTGCCTCGAATGTTGAATCTGTTACTTCTTGTGCCATAACGCTTATTCTAGCAAAAATACTATCAGCATGGGGGTTGATTTCAAGATAAGGGGAGAGTTATTATTAAGCACTATGCCAAACGCTACATGCTGACCTTCCAGCATCAGGCGCCAATCACTTAGCAACAGTGATAGAAGCTATCAAACAATTTGTTCAAGAACAAGGTGCTGCACTATCAGAGAATTTCAAAATTTTTATATCTTCAGGTATCGGACACTATGCACCTCAAATTACTAACAAAGGCAATCTTATTGCTGTAGATGCTGAACAACTAAAAAAACTGGAGACTATTCCAGCTGAAAATTTGGTGCCATATAATGCAGGTGAAGCAGCATCAAATGGTATCGGCTATCTAGATGCTCTTGCCGCAACCTCCAGAGAAGACTTGCAAACCATACTTCAAAAAGCTTTTGGTTCTGTTTTCAGATCACAAACAGCCTAAACAAACACATCAATAAGCAAACCCTGCAACTCACCAAGTGATTGGGCTAACTCTAGTCCGTTTTTCTCGTCACTCAGCACCTTATCAGCAAGAGCATCGAGCTTATCATCGATAACATCTATCTTCTGGAATAATCCATCACGCTTATTAGCTGAGTAAGCTGAGTCGCGCAGATCATTCATCAGATCGCGCACCTGACCAATATAATCTTTGACCATATCTGGCATCGGATGTTTCTCGAGGTAAGCGCCCATGCGTCTAATATCAGTCGCGCGCTGTTCTAGCTGCTCGAAGCTGGGCTTCACCTCACTAGGTTTGCGGATATTGAGTTTGAATTGCTCGAAGAAATTCAGCTTCGGTTCTTCAAGATTAATCTTAGTAGCAGCAGCCTTAACTGCCGGCTGGCCGTCATCAGTGCTAGCAGTCTGCTGGCTAGCAGCCAAAAGTGCAGTCACAGCATTAGAATTGTTAACCGGAGCAAGAGCCATAGAGTACCTAGAAATATCTTGCCCCCTGAGCTAAGGCTCAGGACTAGACTTATTACCTAGAGACTAAGTCACTCTCTCTAAGGGTTATTACCATATTATAATGTATATACAGACCTAGATCCTCACAATCCCCTAATAATCCGCCCCAAAAGCCTATGCTAGAATCATCCACTGCAAAATAAGAGGTCAAGACATGGCATTAACTATTGAAATCGAGGCTAGAGACAATTCAACTAAACCCGGAGCGCTAAGACGCGAAGGTATGATACCGGCTACTATTTATGGGCCGAATTTCAAAAGCCGCAATGTTAAGCTCAATGCCCGCGCTTTTCGCCGTGTGCCAGCTAAAGAATATACTCACATCCTTAAACTAGAAGAAGCTGGTGCTGAGGCTGTAGATGCACTGATCAAAAACGTACAGAAGAACTACCTCAATGGTGAAGTACAAAACATAGAATTCTATAGAATAGACAAAACCCGCAAGCTAAACACTCATATGGTATTTGAATTCGTAGGCTCCTCTGAAGCAGTGCGTAATGGTGCTGATCTAGTCGTGGCGCACAAAGAAGCACATATCAGATGTCTTCCTTCGCAAATCCCTGATTCTATCCAGATTGACATTACTGCTCTTAAAACAGAAGCTGATCACATTACTTTTGCCGATCTTAAACTTGCTGATGGCATAGAAATCCTTGATCCAGAAACTGAGATCATCTGTAAAGCTGAGACTCGTAAGATCGACCACGAGCTTGTGCTTGCTGCTGAAGCTGCCAAGGCTGCTGAAGCCGCTGAAGCTGCGAAAGCTGCTGATGCCGCTGCCGAAGCTGCAAAAGCTGCTGAAGCTAAAGCTGCTGATAAGAAGTAAACTATTAGTTAGTGCCAAACAAATCGCCAGCGCAAGAATTGGACTTATTCCAGTCTCTTTTTGCAGGTCTAAACCCCGAGCAGCAGTTAGCTGTCACTAGTACTGAAGGACCAGTGCTAGTAATCGCTGGACCCGGCACTGGCAAAACTCAGATATTGGCGATGCGCATCGCTAATATTTTGCAGAGCGCAGATCTGCAGATGAATCCTTCTAATATTCTTTGCATGACTTTTACCGAGAGCGGTGTGACTGCTATGCGCGAAAGACTACTGAATATAATCGGCACTGCTGCTTACCAAGTGCGGGTACATACTTTCCACTCTTTCTGTAACGAAGTAATACAAGCGCACCCTGAGGTTTTTATGAGCCGCTCGGCACTCTCTGATATAGAGAAGGTAGAGCTTTTCAATCAGCTAATAGATGAGCTAGATGCTAGCAGTCCGCTAAAACCTTTTGGTGATCCTTATACTTATCGCCGCGACATCATGAGTCTAGTGCGCGAGATGAAACAAGAATACATTAGCGTAAATGATTTACTTGAAGCCAGCTCAGAGCTTGATGTGTTTATTAATGAAGCCGCCACTGTACTTGAAAATTTTACTAATATAGATTTGCGCCGCAAACCTAAGCCTGAACTTAGCGAGATGGAAAAGCCACTCGAAGAGCTTGCCTCTCTCTGCGCCAGACTAGGTGAGAGCGGTAGGATCTACTACCAGCATATCTACGGTATCTATGCCCGCGCCGAAAAAATCATAGAACTGAGGGACGAGGTCAAGGATTTCGCTGAAGGCGCGCGCAAAAATAGTCCAAGACTCAAGGATTTAGCTCACATTTATCAGCGCTACGGCGAAGAGCTAGCTAGCCGCAAGCTCTATGACTACGAAGACATGATCTTAAGGGTGATTGCTGAGTTTAGCTCGCGCCCTGACTTGCTCGCCGAGTATCAAGAACAGTTCCAATATATTCTGGTTGATGAATATCAAGATACTAACGGCGCACAGAACCAAATCATCAAACTGCTAGCTTCACACTATCAAGAAAACCCAAATCTTTTCGTTGTAGGTGATGATGATCAATCTATCTATAGGTTTCAAGGGGCATCTGTTGAAAATATTTTTGATTTTAAGTCCCGCTATAAGGCTGCTCTAACGGAGATAGTTCTTAAGAATAATTACCGCAGCCAGCAAGGCATACTCGACTCGGCACTATCAACTATACGCAACAATACTAATCGCCTAGCAGAGGATAAAGTATTAATCAGCCAGAGCGGGCGCGAGGCTAGTCCAGTCATAGTCTCAGCTTATGGCAGTATCTACGAGGAAGCTTACGCCATCGCTAAACAAATTCAAGAGCTAATTAGCTCCGGCGTAGATCCTAGTGAAATAGCGGTGCTCTACAGAGAACACAGACACTCAGAAACCATCGCCACGGCATTATATAAATCTGGCGTGCCTTGTTTAATCAAGGGACAAGAAAACGTATTAGAGAATTTAGAAATATTGCAGTTAGTGGATCTCTTCAAAGTCATAGCTAGACCTAAAGATTCCAACTTAGTGTTTAGGCTACTGAATTATAATTTCCTGCGCGAAGGCGAGCTACTAAGCGGCGTTAGCCAGCATGATGTCTTTAAGGTGGTAGCTGATTTTCGTAAACAAAAGCGCGAAGAAAGTTTTATAGAATACCTAGCTAACGAAGATAAGTTCAAAGCCTTTGCTAATGCCATTCTTCATGCTGGATACAGTGCTGAAAATCTAAGCTTCGAGCTTTTCTTCGAGAAAGTTATTAGGGATTTTAATTACCTGGCGCATACCCTGACTAGCACTAATCGTATTGAGCGCATTAATAGTCTTAGCGCTCTCTTTACTGAAATCAAAAAACTAGAACAAAACGGCTCACCGCTAAGAGCCAGCAAGCTGCGTCACCTGCGCGATAAAGACACCGGAGCACGTTTTGACCTCGAGGATTTTATTTACTACGTCGATACGGCGATTGAGAATAGCGTCAAACTAGAATCCAAACCTGTCACCAGTACTAAAGGCGCAGTGCAGCTAATGAGCGCCCACGGCTCCAAGGGACTAGAGTTCGATCATGTTTTCATTTATAGCTGCATAGATAAATCTTGGGGCAATAAAACCGAGCGCTCAAAAATCAAGCTACCACTAGCTCTCACTCTGCGCTCAAGCGCTGGCAGAATGCGCGAAGATGCTAACGAAGATGAACGCAGGTTATTCTATGTAGCTATCACTAGAGCGCGCGAAGCTGCGCATATTAGCTATCACCTCAAAAACACTAGCGCCCGCGAAATAAGCCCTTCGATGTTTATTGGCGAATTAAATAATATAGAGCGCGCAAACACTGAAAAGCTCTCGGAGCTTGAGCTTGAGATGCTAGCAGCTCAGTTTAATCACATGGATAATACGGATAATATATTATCCTTGGAGCATGATTTTATAGCTCAGCTACTTAGCGGCTACAAGCTATCTGTCACTCACCTGAATAATTATTTGAGATGTCCTAGATTATTCTTCTACCAGAATTTACTGCGCGTACCTGCTGCCAAAACTAAGCACGCTTGCTTCGGCAGTGCAGTGCATAATGCGCTCTTCGACCTAGGCACTCGCATCCGCAGCGGTGATAGCAGCGCTAATGATTTGGAGTTTCTCCTCGCACGCTTCGAGCAGCGACTACTAGAAGAAAACATGAGCAGTCAAGATTATAATGACAGTCTTGCTTTCGGCAAAGATACTCTGACTAAATATTTCAGCAAATATAAGGATAAATTCTACGATAAGAACATAGAGCTACTACTTGAATATAACTTCGGGCACAAGGGTTTAAGCTATGAAGGCATAGAGCTAGAAGGTAAGCTCGATAAAATCGAAATCGACGCTGAGGGCAAAGCCATAGTGGTGGATTATAAAACCGGTAATCCTAGTAGTAAATCAAAATCCTTAAAGCCAGGCGGTGATTATCATAGACAAATAGTTTTCTATAAGCTGCTTGTAGATCTAGCTAGGGCAAGCGGACTGTTCAAAGCTGAAATGCTCTGCGGTGAGATAGATTTCGTGCAGACTGATGCCGATGATAAATTCCATAAACACAGTATCCATGTCAGCGATAATGATCTAAAAGAACTTAAACAAACTATAGTCGAAGTAGTAGGGCAGATTAAAGCACAAAACTTCGATAAAACTACAGATCGCAAAGAATGTGAGTATTGTGATTTTAATGCTGTGTGTTGGCGTTAATTAGGTAGAAGCTTCGTTGAGACTACGCCTTTCACCCTCAACTCTAAACCATTTTCAGATAAAGTATTCAACGAAAACGGTATTAAAACTTTGACGGGCTTATTAATTCTTGTAAGCAAATAATCTTGAAACTGATTTTCCAAATCTATCAAGCAATCAAAACCCACAGTATAAGAACTAGAAGAAACCTGTGTTACAAGAGCATCACTCCCGACTGGCATAGCAAGAGATAACCGCAGCTTTTTATTAGTTGCTTTATTGATTACTGCATAAGGTTCCAACTGACTACCCTTACGATAAGCACTAAAACGCAATTCCTTAGCCGCCGCAATATCTATCTGAGTATCAGATGTCAATGTCGCTAATATTGATTGAGCTGGAAACACGCCAGTATCCTCACCCTGAAAAGTATCAAGCTCTATTTCATCAGCTTCCACTATTATAGGTTTAAAATTCAATTTATCTTCTTCTGTACTACTAATAGAACTGTCTCGAATTCCCAACTCATCCATAAAGAAATTAACATACAGCGCGAACTTAAGAATTCTAGGATAGTCTAGGATAACCTCATCAGACACAAAAGTGACCTTCAAAAAATCGTCATCAGTAGTTTTAAGATTTTTGAATTCCAAGTGAAAACTCATCAACTGTTCAAAATATTCATCATCATCCAAGTCCTGACCAGGAAGTATATAGGTTATCAACAGATTATCATTAAAAATTTCTTCCAATTCGGATTCGGTAATAGCATTGATTTTCTGCTTATGATCCACTTTATAGAGTAAAGCGAGTCGTATTCTGCGCGACTGATGAGTTATGGTTCTATCATTATCTAATAAATCAGTAGCAATAATCTGAAAAGGTCTTAAATCATCTTTGGCATCATTAATAATATCTTCGACAATATCATCTATAAAATACTTAGGTCCACCATTAGCAGCAAAAACTGTACTTGCCGACAGCAACATAATAAAGATAGAAGCCAATATATACTTATGTTTCATTAATAATACCGAAATCCCTACGAATAGCTTTTATAAGATGACTACTTAAGCCTAACTTCAAGACATTACCGTTTGATTCATTTTCAATTGATAAATTAAGTTTTTCAACCCTTGCAAAACACTCTGGCGAGAACCTAAATTCTGTTAGGTATAACTTATTGGTAAACCTCTCATAGTGATCATCAGAGAAGAAATACTGTTGAGCCAACGGGACCAATAGCTTATGATCCGTTGACAAAGGTATGCAAACTTCATCATTATGTTTTGTTATTAGCTTAGCTCTAGCAGCATCTTTTGAAACTTTATATCCGCCTATTTTACCAGGCAAACCTAAAGTTGCCATACCAATACCCAATGTTGCAACAGTAAATGCACCTGCAGTAGTGTATCCTAAAAATCTTCCGGCTTTAGCTATATTCTTAGTCTGAGGTTGTGGCACTAGCCAAACTGTAACTTCTGGTTTTGTATAATCCCAAAAATCAATTTCAGAAAGATCTTCCTTGCTAACATCAAACTCTTCATCATCAAACTTTTTAGATTTAGAATAGATTGAATCTTCTTTGTTTTTTACCGCCATCCTATAACCAGCACTAGGCGTTAAAACAACAACTTTAAAATACTCAGTCGATATTCTATAAGTATCAAGTGACGGCAACTGCTTTCTATTTAATAAAGACTCTTGTAGTGAACTATACTCTTTAAGCGCAGAGACAGGCCATAAACTGCATAAAAGCAAAATAACTAAAAAACTACGTAAAGTCTTATTCATGAGTTTAAGCTATTCTAGCAGAACATTACGAAATAATTAAGCGTCTTATCTAAAAACTAAGCGGCGTAGAGCATTGGCTCAAGCACCGCCCACGACTTAAAGTCATATTCTAATTGGTGACTAAGATGCTTTCGCAAAAGATTCAGCGCACCCTCAGCATCTAGCTCAGGGCTTAGTTGCTGGCTCTCATCAGCCGGCTCTATGCTTGTATCCCAGAGCGCAAAATCAGAATTAGCCTCAAGCAAACTAAGCATCTTGAAAGCACCAGCGCTCATACGGCAAATATGGTTCTGGTAAGGACTATGTTCTATATACTGCTGGTAGGCTCTGGCACTAGTCACTGATCCGCTCTCAAAATCAAAATAGTTTGGCAACTCATTCTCTCGGCGCTCACGCTGACTAAGCGAGCAAGTATGCAAGTCTGGTCTATAACCAAGATAGTCAATAATAGACCAAAGAAAACTAATACTCATCAAAAGCAAATACTGACTAGGTTTGCACCTAGATTTAACTTGATTATCAATCGCTTTAAGATGCAAGTAAACTATCTCAAATGGCTGCTTATAACTGTCATTCAAGACCGCAATATGATCAAGCACTTCAAGCATAAAATAACCAAGACTCATAGCATCATAATCTGTTCTCAGTGCACGAAAATCTTCAATAAGTTTGGCTTGCAAAAGGGTATCAAGTTCTTTACCTTTAGCAAGCTGCAAATCACAGTAATTAAAAACTTGAGTTTTGGCTGCGTAGCCGCTACTGGCTTTAGCCGCGCTTTTAGCTACAGCCCTAACCGGGCCATGCTCAGGACTATATAGATGCAATATCCTATCTGCTTCGCCAAGCTTGTAAGTCTTAAGTACTAATGCTGTGCTGGAGTATTGCAAGCTAATTCCATTATAGTCATATCAACAGCAGCTAAAATTGTCGGTATATAAACCGACAATTTGGGCATATTTACCGGTCTATAAACCGACTTTCAGCCTCGCGCCATGATAATAATGCGCCAATATCTGCTTATAGTCAGAACCCGCTTCAGCC
>Ga0172372_10012720_pt1 | contig 10521 bp, 7 predicted proteins | sample LakKiv5m_2_FD_114544 | JGI IMG/M metagenome (GOLD analysis project Ga0172372, IMG submission 114544) | Freshwater microbial communities from Kabuno Bay, South-Kivu, Congo - kab_092012_9.5m | ecosystem: Environmental > Aquatic > Freshwater > Lake | place: Democratic Republic of the Congo... | reverse complement strand
GAGCGCCATCACGGCGCGCGTGAGCCCGCAGCCCGGGCACGGGACGCCCGTCGTCACGCGCAGCGGACACGTCACGAAGCCCATCCACAGCGCCGCTGCGAGCATCAGGAGCGGCATCGTCACGAGCCCGAGTCGGCGCAGCTTGGCGACGATCGGCGCAGCGGTCGCGTCGCCCTCGGCAGCAGAGACGCGGCGCGGCTCCCCCGCACTCGACGTCGTGGACGCGGACGGAACGACAACGCCCGGGTCGTGCGTGTCGGCACGAGACCCGGGCGTCGAAGGCGTCATGGGCCGGAGCCTACGACGCACACTGGACGAGGTCGATCAGAAGGACGCCGGCGCTCCGCCGCCATTCTCCCAGACCTTGTTCAGCTCCTCCTGCAGCACCTTGTAGCCGAAGCCACAGAGCACGAGGTTGAAGATGAGCGCGGTCACGCCCTTGTCCGACGCACCCGGCACGCCGGCGCGCTGCTGCGCCTCGAAGATGAGCTTGCCGTACTTGATCGGCAGGTAGTACGCGTACGGGAAGCACACGAACGTGATGACGATGTCCATCACGGGGTTGAGGTCTTCCTTGCCGAGGTACGCCTTCAGCTCGTTGCCGACCGTGTAGATCCAGTACCAGCCGAAGAGGCCGCACGTCACGAGCGTGAGCAGCCAGACCGTGATCGGATTGCGAACTTCACCCTTCATCGCGTTTCTCCTTGTGAATCACCGTTTGAAACCAGCGTCCCGAGTGGCCCGCGCAACGCTCCCCCGAGAGGAGCGCGCCGTCGTGGAACCCCCCACTCCAGCCCGTGCCCGCAACGCCTACCGCGCGACGTCTTGGAGAGTCCCGCGATGACACCACCGATGGTCGATGCCCGGCTTGGACATGCACGCCCAGTCCGGAGCGGGGCGAGGATAGCGGCGCATTTTTCGGCGTGTCAACGCAGAACGCGCAATTTCACCGCAGCGCCGTTGATCGTGCGCGGGAAACACCCACAAGATGGCGGCGATGCCACGACCCGCGACGCGCACCGCCGATCCCCACGAACACCTCGGGAGGCTCGCTCGACCCTTCTGGACCGCACGGCGACTGTTGCTGTTGAGCCTCGCGCTCTGTTCTCCCGGATGCGGTGACGACGACACCGCGCCGCCGGACGCGGGGGCCGCCGACGCAGCGATCGACGCCGGGAGCGCACCCGCATGCATCGTCGACCCGTCCACCTTCCCACCGCCGCCCGCGGGACGCTGCTCCGTGACGGTGAACGACGGCGCGACGCAGACGGCCGGTGACGACGGCGCAGGCGGCGTGATCACGCCCGGCGGTCGACGCGTGACGCGCGTCGGCGACACGGTGCTCACGCCGGGCTTCCCGATGCGCGTCGTGCACGTGCCGGGGACGCGCTTTGCCATCGTCACGGATGGTGGGATCCGCGACGAACATCTCAGCGTCGTCGACCTCGACGCGCGCACCGTCGTCGACGAGGAAGAGTTCTCGTACCGCGCGCGCGAGGCCGTGTTCCTCGGGCTCGCGGTGTCTCCGGATGGTCGGCGCGTGTGGGCCTCGGGCGGCGGCTCGAACCGCGTGCGCGCCTACGACTTCGACACCGAGACGGGCGCGCTCACCGCAGCCGTCGCGCGCGACATCGTGCCCGCGACCGACGTCGACGCGGGCTACGTCTCCGGCCTCGCGCTCCTCGCCGACGGCACGCTCGCGGTGAACCTGATGCTCGGCGACGCGACCGTCTTCTACGACACCGAGACGCGCACGGAGCTGCGGCGCACGACCTTCGAGAACGGCGCGTTCCCCTACGATGCGGTCGCGAGCGTGGACGGCGCGACGGTGTTCGTGTCGCTCTGGGGCACGTCGAGCGTCGTCCCGATCGACGTCGCGAGCGGTACTGCGGGCGCGCCGATCGCGGTCGGCAAGAACGCGCAGGGCCTCTCGCTCTCGGCGGACGGCGCGCGCCTCGCGGTCGCGAGCTCCGATGGCGACAGCGTCGCGGTGATCGACGTCGCCTCGCGCCTCGTCGTCACCACGCTCGCCGTGAGCGGCGCGGACGCACCGCGCGGCGCGTCTCCCGCAGCCGTGGATTTCGCAGCGGACGGCACGCTCTACGTCGTCTCGGCGGGCGACAACGCCATCGACGTCTACGCGCCCGCGACGGGCGGCTACACGCGCGCCGGGCGCATCCCGACGATGTGGTACCCGACCGATGTGCTCGCGCTCGATGACGGGCGCGTCGTCTTCACGAACGGCAAGCACGTCGGCACCGGCCCGAACGAGACGCCGGGCACGACGGACATCCTCGATCTGCTCGAGGGCAGCGTCTCGATCGTTCCCACCGCGGAGCTCACGTCCGCGCAGCTCGTCGCCTGGGACGCGGAGGTCGACGCGAACAACACGCGTCCCGCGGGCTTCCAAGAGGTCACGTGCCCCGCGGGCGCGCCGTACGACCTCCCGATCCCGCAGCCGGGCGCGGGGCCCTCGACGCAGATCGAGCACGTGATCCTCGTCGTCCGCGAGAACAAGACCTTCGACGCGTACTTCGGCGACATGCCCGGCGTGAACGGCGAGCCGTCGCTCACGATCCTGCCCGCCGCGCAGATGGAGGACGTGCTGCCGAACACGCGCGCGCTCGCGCGCACCTTCGCGCACGCGGACAACTACTATTCGGGCGCGGAGCAGTCGATTCAGGGCCACGTCTGGACGACGCTCGGGCGCACCACCGACTTCGTCGAGCGCACCTGGCTGACGACCTGGGGACGCGGCTTCTGGTCGCCGCCGCCGCAGCTCATCATCTCGCCCATCGCGTATCCGGAAGAGGGCTCGATCTTCGACTGGGCCGAGCGCAACTCCGTCAGTGCCCGCAATTACGGCGAGATCGTCGGCGCGCGCGCGAACCCCGTCACGCCGGGCTACCCCGGGCTCGTCTACAACGACAACGTGCTCGACCGCACGAAGGCGGCGTATCTCGAGCGCCAGTGGAACGCCTGCAACCTGCGCAGCTTCACGTACGTCGTGCTGCCGAACGATCACACGAAGGGCGGCGAGCCGGGCGCGCCGACGCCGCGCGCGATGATCGCCGACAACGACGAGGCGGTCGGCATGCTGGCCGACGCGCTCAGCCACACGAGTTTCTGGCCGCGCTCGCTTCTCATCTTCATCCAGGACGATCCGCAGGACGGCGGCGATCACGTCGACAACCACCGCGCGCCTGCGTTGTTCGTCTCCCCGTGGGTGCGGCGCGGACACGTCTCGAGCGTCCACTTCAACGAGTCGAGCATCCACCGCACGATCCAGCTGATCTTCGGCGTCGAAGAGCCGCTCAACGCGTATTGGGAGAACGCCGCGCCGCTCTACGACCTCTTCACCGCGACGCCGGATTTCACGCCGTACACGCGCATCCCGCGCCGCATCCCCGAGGAGATCAACCCCGCGCGCGGGCTCTCCGCCGAGATCGCGCGGCAGTGGGATTTCTCCCGCGTCGACGAGCAGCCGGGCCTCTCGCGCTGGCTGTGGGAGCATTTCCACCCAGGCGAGCGCGCGCCGTGGCGTGAGGCGCTCCCGGGCGTCGACACGGACGGCGACGACGACTGATCCGCACGCTCGTCGTCTCGCGCGCGCGTCGTCTCGCGCGACATAGCAACGCGCCGTGAACACGCACGCACGGCGCACGCCGCGATAGGCTCGCGCGCATGGCGAGCCCCGAAGCGCTGGTCGAGGAAACGAGCCGCGCAAAGCCCGGCTCGCGGATGCCGGGCCTCTACGTGCAGGTGCTCGTCGGCATCGCCTTCGGTGCGCTGCTCGGCTGGGCGCGACCCGCGTGGGCCGTAGAACTGAAGCCCCTCGGCGACGTCTTCGTGCGGCTCATCAAGATGCTCATCGCGCCGATCGTGTTCACGACGGTCGTCGCGGGCATCGCAGGGATGGGCAGCCTGAAGAAGGTGGGGCGCGTCGGCGGCAAGGCGCTCCTCTATTTCGAGGTGATGACGACGGTGGCGCTCGTCCTCGGGCTCTGCGTCGTGAACCTCGTGAAGCCGGGCGCGGGGTTGCACGCGCGCCTCGAAGGTCTCGACACGAGCGCGCTCGACGCGACGCTCTCGGCGCCGCGCCCGCGGGGCTTCGTCGCCCATCTGCTGCACCTCGTGCCGGAGAGTTTTCTCGGCGCGTTCGTCGAGGGCGATGTGCTTCAAGTACTCGTGCTCGCCGTGCTCACGGGGGCGGCGCTCGCGGGGCTCGGTGCACGCGCGGCGCCGCTGCGGACGCTGCTCGAGCAGACCGCGGGGCTCTTCTTCGCGGTCATCGGCGTCGTGATGCGGCTCGCGCCGCTCGGCGCGTTCGGCGCGATGGCGTTCACGATCGGGAAGTTCGGCGTCGGCACGCTCGGCAACCTCGCGTGGCTGCTCGGCTCCTTCTACGCGACCGCGCTGCTCTTCGTGGTCGTCGTGCTCGGGCTCGTCGTGCGCGGGCTCGGGCTCTCGCTCTTCGCGCTGCTCCGCTATCTGCGCGCGGAGCTCGTCATCGTGCTCGCCACCTCGTCGTCGGAGTCCGCGCTGCCTCGGCCGCTGGCCCGGCTCGAGCACCTCGGCTGCGCGCCCGAGGTCGTGCGACTGGTCGTGCCGACGGGCTACTCCTTCAACCTCGACGGCACCTGCATCTACCTCACGATGGCGGCGGTGTTCGTCGCGCAGGCGCTCGACGTGAACCTCACGCTCGGCGACGAGCTCGCGCTGCTCGCCGTGCTGCTGCTCACCTCGAAGGGCGCCGCCGGCGTCACGGGCAGCGGCTTCGTCACGCTCGCCGCGACGCTCGCCTCGACGGGCACCGTGCCCGTCGCGGGCCTCACGCTGCTCCTCGGCATCGACCGCTTCATGTCCGAGGCGCGCGCGCTCACGAACCTCGTCGGCAACGCCGTCGCGACGCTCGTCGTCGCGCGCTGGGAGGGCGCGCTCGACCTCGCCCGCGCGAAGTCCGTACTCGCGGGCGGCGAGCCCGCACCGCTGCCCGACGGCGACACCTGACCCCCTCTCAGGCGATGGTGTCGATTTCCCACTCGCGCATGCCGTCGCGGCCTTGCAGCTCGATGGCGTCACCGACGCGCAGACCGACGAGCGCACGACCGACGGGCGACGCGGGCGTGACGACGGTGACCGACACCCCCTCGACGTCGAGCGTCTCGCCGCCGCCCTGGACCGCGACGAAGACGACGCGCGGCACGCCATCGACGCGCACCCGCACGAGCGCCCCCGGCGCGATGGCGTCGTCGGGGCCGAACGCCGCGAGCGGCATCGCCACGAAGCGCTGGAGCTGCTCGGCGAGGTCCTCGACCCGCATCGCCTGACCCCGCGCGAGGTAGCTCTGCTCGGTCGCGCGCATGTCCTTGTCTCCCTCCGCGCGGTTCTCCTCGTGGACGGCCCCCTCCCGCGTGGACTCGGCAGCGCGCACCATCGTCGCGAGCGCGCGCTCGAGCGCAGCGATCAGCCGAGCGCGAACGACGGCCTTGTCGGGGAGGGATGCGGGGGGCTTTCGCGGCAAGGGTTTCCTCGGGTTCGACGCTTGAACTTCACGGGAAGCGTGCGAGAGAGCGCCGTGAATTCAGCGACCGACTTCCGCGCGCTCGGGCTTCAGCCGACCATCCTCGCAGCGATCGACACCGCGGGCTACACGCAGCCGACGCCCATCCAGTGCGCCGCGATCCCGCCGGTGCTCGCGGGGCGCGACCTGCTCGGCTGCGCGCAGACGGGCACGGGCAAGACGGCCGCCTTCGCGCTGCCGATGCTGCAGCGGCTCGACGCCACCTCAGGCGACGACCCGAAGCTGCGCGCGCTCGTGCTGACGCCCACGCGCGAGCTCGCGACGCAGATCGGCGACAGCTTCGCGGCGTACGGCAAGGGCCTCGACCTCTGGCACACCGTCATCTTCGGTGGTGTCGGCGCGAACCCGCAGATCGAGGAGCTGCGCCGCGGCGTCGACATCCTCGTCGCGACGCCCGGTCGCCTGCTCGACCTCATGTCGCAGGGCAAGTGTCGCCTCACCGACATCGAGATCTTCGTGCTCGATGAGGCGGATCGCATGCTCGACATGGGCTTCCTCCCGGATGTGCGGCGCGTGATCAAGGCGCTGCCGCCCGTGCGCCAGACGCTGCTCTTCTCGGCGACGATGCCGCCCGACATCCGCGACCTCGCGAACGGACTGCTCCGCGATCCCGTGAGCGTCGCGGTGACACCCGTGTCCTCGACGGCGGAGCGCATCGCGCAGCAGATGTTCTTCGTCGACAAGAAGGACAAGCCGCGCCTGCTCGTCGAGCTCCTCAAGGACAAGGACATCCGGCACACGCTCGTCTTCACGCGCACGAAGCACGGCGCAAACAAGCTCGTCCAGCAGCTCGAGAAGGCCGGGCACCGCGCCGCCGCCATCCACGGCAACAAGTCGCAGGGCGCCCGCGAGCGCGCGCTCGGCGGCTTCAAGCGCGGCGAGCTGCGGCTGCTCGTCGCGACGGACATCGCGGCGCGCGGCATCGACGTCGACGGGATCTCGCACGTCATCAACTACGACCTGCCGAACGTGCCGGAGACGTACGTGCACCGCATCGGCCGCACGGCGCGCGCCGGCGCCTCCGGCATCGCGCTCTCCTTCTGCGACGATGAAGAGCGCGAGTACCTCATCGACATCGAGCGCGTGATCGGCCAGCACGTGCCGCGCGCGGAGTCCCACCCCTTCCCGCCGACGCAGCCCCCTCCCCCAGCCACGGACCTCTCCCCGCGCGGCCGCGGCGCCCCGCGCCCCGCAAGCGCCCAGCCCCGCCGAGACGATCGCGGTGAGCCCCGCGAGTTCCGCGGTGGCGGCGGTGGCGGCGGTGGCGGAGGGCGACGCGACGGCGGACGACGGGGCCGCGGCGGTGGCGGTGGCGGCGGCGGCGGACCGCGCGGCGGGGGCAGTCACGGCGGTGGCGGTGGTGGTCGTGGCGGCGGCGGCGGACCTCGCGGCGGTCAGGCCGGCGGCGGCGGTGGTGGCGGCGGCGGAGGCCGCGGCGGTGGCGGCGGACACGGCGGTGGCGGTGGCGGAGGCCGCGGCGGTGGCGGCGGGCACGGCGGTGGCGGTGGTGGACCACGCAGCGGCGGCGGTGGAGGCGGCGGACCTCGCGGCGGTCAGGCCGGCGGCGGCTCGCACGGTGGCGGCCCATCCGGCGGCAGCGGCCCCTCACACCGCTGAAATCCCTTTCAATTCGGGCACTTACGACCCGCAGGCCGCGAGGAATCCGGCGACGCCCGGGTCGTTCGCCTCGAGCCCGGCCCCATCGAGCACCGTGTCGGCGAGCGCGGCGTAGCGCGCATCCCGCAGCCGCAGCAGCTCGGCGAAGCGCGCAGGCAGCGAAGCCGCCGGCGCCGCCGCGTCGTCGGCCGTGAACGCGCCGCTCCACACGACGGGCTTCGGATCGGTGCGGTAACGCTCGAGCATCGCCTCGCGCCAGCGCTCGGGCGTGCGCAGATAGACGACGCGGCACGTCTCGCGGATCGCGGCGAGCAGCGGCGGCGAGAGGTAGATGACGCTCCCCGTCGTGTCGAGCACCTGCGGCCCTGCGCCCGCGCGCACGGCCTCGAGCGCTGCGCGCGTGACGTCCTCCTCGAGCGCGAGATAGCGCGCCTCGCGCGCCGCGTAGCCGTCGCTCCACGGCATGCCCATCCACACGCCGAGCGCGTTCACCGGGGACTCTCCCGAGGCGACGGGGACGATCGTCGAGAGGCGCGCGGCGATGTCGCCGTCGCAGTCGTGGCGCGTGCAGCCCGCCTCGCGCACGAGGCGCTCCGACCAATGGCTCTTGCCGATCCCCGACATCCCCACGAGACAGAGCGCGCGCATCGGGCGCGTGTGTAATGCGAAGCGCGCGCGGTGACCAGAGGCGCTCTCAGGGGGTCGGCGCGACCGGCGCAGCCGACGCATCACCGCGCAGCGCACGCAGCGCGACGGGCTGCGCGGGGCGACGACCATCCTTGCGGCGCACGAGCCGCTGCGCGCCGTAGATCCCGCGGTGCCCGGTGAGCAGCCACGCGACGACACACACGAGCGCGGCGTGCGGGAGCACCGACGCACCGAGCAGCTCGACGGCCATGATCGTGAGCGCGAGCGGCGCGTTCGCTGCGGCCCCGAAGGCCGCGGCCATGCCCACCCCGGCGCCGAGCGCGAGCGGCAGATCGAGCCCGCGCGCGAGGACGTTGCCGAGCGCCGCGCCGACGAAGAAGAGCGGCGTCACCTCGCCGCCGACGAAGCCCGCCGAGAGCGTGAGCGCCGTGAGCACGAGCTTCAGCGCGAACGTCTCGGCCGGGAGCTGCGCGTCCGTGAACGCCCGCACGATCGTCGGCACACCGAGGCCGAGCGCGTCGTCGGCGTCGAACGAGCCCCAGAGCACGACGACCGCCACGCCGCCCGCGAGCATCCGCAGCGGCAGCCTCGCGACGCGCGCGAACGCCTTCGTCTTCAACGCGTGGCCGAGCTCGACGAAGACGACGACCGCGAGCGCGATCGCCGCCGCGAAGAGCAACCAGCGCCCCGCGAGCGACACGTCGAGCCTGACGGTTGCGACCGCGGGGAACGCCGTGTGCGCAACGCCGAGCGCGCGCGTGACCGCATCACCGACGAACGCCGCGACGAGCGCAGGCGCGAGCACCCCGAGCTCGTAGCGACCGATCGCACCGACCTCGATCGCGAAGACGGCGCCCGCGAGCGGCGTGCCGAACACCGCGCCGAAGCCGCCGCCGATCCCCGCCGCGAGGAGCGCATGGCGCAGCGCGGGCCCGGCCCGCAGGCGCGTCGCGAGCGTGTCGGCGAGGCTCGCGCCCATTTGCACCGCGGTGCCCTCCCGCCCCGCGCTGCCACCGAAGAGGTGCGTGAGCAGCGTGCCCCCGAGCACGAGCGGCGCCATGCGCGCGGGGATGGGCGCACCCCCATCATGTAAGGTATCGAGCACGAGGTCGGTGCCGCCGCGCGCGCGCCCGCCGTAGCGCTCGAGGAAGGCGCCCATCGCGAGCCCCGCGACGGGCAGCGCGTAGACGAGCCACTCCGTGCGCAGCCGCAGCGACGTCACGGCCTCGAGCGCTACGAGGAACACGGCAGCGGAGAGCCCGCAGAGAACGCCCACCGGCACCGCGAGGAGCATCGCGCGCGCGTGCGCCGCCAGGCGCGCCGCCAGACGAGGCTCCACGGCAGAGGTCATCGCAAATTCATATACCGAAGCCTCAGCCCGGCCTCAACAGAGCACGTAGCTGTCGAAGCAGTCGAAATAGTACTCACCCGGGCAAGCGCTGGAGCACCCGGAGTCGCATCGAATGGGAGCATCGCAGGAGCCGTACTGCTGTGGCGACGTCGACCAGACGTTGCCGTTGCAGTACTGCCGGATGAAGTAGTTGCCCGGGCCGCAGCCGTTGTCGCACGAGCCCGCAGCCACGTCCTGGCTGGTGCCATCCGTGCACTCCGAGGCGCGCACCGCGTTCAGCGTGTAGGCACCGCCGCCGCACGCCGCGATCGTCGAAGCGGCGCGGACGCGCACGTAGAGCGTCGAGTTCCAGGGCGCGTCGGTGGTGCGGTAGCTCGGAGGCGACACGCCGTAGTTCGACTGGTCGTCGCGCTGCGAGTAGCCGGTGACGCCCGTGTTGCTGCCGGAGCCGCACCACACGCCGCTGCCACCGCAATCCGAGTAGATGTCCATGACGGCGTTGCCGCTCAGCGTGAGCGACACGGCGCCGGGTCCGGGGCGCGACGCCGGGAACTGCACGGTGATCCAGTCCTCGGTGTTGGAGCCGCAGCCGGACGGGAACAGTTGACCCGAGAAGCCCGCGCTCCCGCCGACGAACAGCGTACCGAGGTCGCCGCCGCCGCACGAGCTCGAGGCCGTCGCGTCGTTGCCGCACTCGCAGCCGTTCGACGCCGTGCCGTCGACGTTGCAATAGGACGCCGCGCACGACCCGATCGTGCACCCGACGCTGCTGCCATCACACTCGTAGGTCGAGACGTTGGCGAGCGCGCTGCACGCGCTGATGGGTGAGCCGCCGGCGATGACGCGCGCGTCGCTCGGGCAGCCCGCGCCGGAGCCCGAGCAGTTCTCCGCCGGATCGCAGGGGCCCGCAGAGACGCGGCACGTGAGGCCCGAGCCCGCGAAGACATCCCCCGGGCAAGCGGGGCCCGAGCCCGTGCACGACTCGGACACATCGCAGACGCCCGCCGCGTTGCGACACACGGTGCCCGCCGCGACGAAGCCGTCCGCCGGGCAGGTGTTCGACGAGCCGTTGCACGACTCGCCGACGTCGCAGGTCCCGACCCCCGGCCGACACGGCGTGCCCCCCACGGCGACGACGTCCGACGGACACGCCGCCGCGCCGCCCGTGCACGCCTCCGCAACGTCGCAGCCGCCCGCGACGGCCGCGCGGCACTGCGTGCCCGCCGACACGAAGCCATCCGAGGGGCACGCGTCGGACGCGCCGTCGCACGCCTCGGCCACGTCGCACACGCCGTTCGACGCGCGACACTGCGTCCCCGCG
>Ga0172372_10012719_pt1 | contig 10522 bp, 10 predicted proteins | sample LakKiv5m_2_FD_114544 | JGI IMG/M metagenome (GOLD analysis project Ga0172372, IMG submission 114544) | Freshwater microbial communities from Kabuno Bay, South-Kivu, Congo - kab_092012_9.5m | ecosystem: Environmental > Aquatic > Freshwater > Lake | place: Democratic Republic of the Congo... | reverse complement strand
CACCACCGACAGGCCACCGATCAGGCCAAGTTTCTTGACCAGCTCGGGCACTTCATCGCTCTTCCAGCGTGCATAGATCCCAATCACCATGAAGGCCATCACCGGCAGCATGATCGGGGCAAAAACGCTGTTGAAATAGGGTGGGCCAACCGAGAGTTTTCCCAGGTTGAGCGCGTCAATTACCAGGGGGTAGATGGTGCCCAACAACACAGCCGCAGCTGCGGTGGTCAGCAGCACGTTGTTGACCAGCAAAAGGGTTTCACGCGAGACCAGCGCAAACGATCCCACCGAGCGCACCTTGCCGGCGCGTGCAGCAAACAGCATGAGCGAGCTGCCCACCACCACCGCCAAAAACAGCAGAATGAAAATACCGCGCTTGGGGTCGGACGCAAAGGCGTGTACTGAGGTCAGCACGCCCGAGCGCACCAGAAAGGTTCCCAGCAGGCTCAGTGAAAAACAGATCAGCGACAGCATGATGGTCCAGCTCTTGAACAGGCCGCGTTTTTCGGTTACGGCCAGTGAGTGGATCAAGGCGGTGCCGACCAGCCAGGGCAGGAAGGAAGCGTTTTCCACCGGGTCCCAGAACCACCAGCCGCCCCAGCCCAGTTCGTAATACGCCCACCACGAGCCCATCGCAATGCCGATGGTCAGGCAGATCCAAGCTGCTGTGGCCCAGGGGCGTGTCCAGCGCGCCCAGGTGGCGTCCAGCCGACCGTTAAGCAAAGCAGCAATCGAGAATGCAAACGGCACCGACATGCCGACATAGCCCATGTACAGCATGGGCGGGTGAAACACCAGGCCGGGGTCTTGCAGCAGGGGGTTCAGGTCGCGCCCGTCCGGCGGAATCTCCACCAGCCGGTTGAACGGGTTGGAGGTGATCAGCATAAACAGCAGAAAGCCGACCGCGATCAGCGCCATCACGCCCAGCACGCGCGACACCATCACGTCGGGCAGTTGGCGCGAAAACAGTGAAATGCCCATCATCCAGGTGCACAGCATCACCAGCCACAACAGCAGTGAGCCTTCGTGGCCGCCCCAGACGGCGGCGATGCGGTAAATGTCGGGCAATTTGCTGTTGGAGTTTTGCGCCACGTACTGCACCGAAAAATCATTGGTATAGAACGCGTAGGTGAGGCACAAAAATGAAAACCCCGCCAGCATCCACAGTGCTTGCGCACCCGGGCGCGCCAGCGCCATCCAGTCGGCGCGGCCTTGCTGGCCACCGGCTAAGCTGAGCACACCCATGGTGAGCGCCACCAGCATCGCCAGGATCAGAGAAAAATGACCAATTTCAGGAATCATGGGAGCCTCTTATTTGAGAGATTTGGCCGCTTTTTCGAGCGCAGCCTGATCCATGGCGTGTTGTGCTTCAGGGGGCATGTAGTTTTCGTCGTGCTTGGCCAGCACTTCGGAGGCGGTGAATTGGCCGGCGTCATTGAGCTTGCCTTGCGCCACCACGCCTTTGCCCTCGCGGAACAGATCGGGCAGGATGCCGGTGTATGCCACCGGCACTTCCTTGGCGGTATCGGTAACGATGAACGATACCGTCAGGTTGTCGCGTTTGACAGAACCCGTCTTGACCATGCCGCCGACGCGGAAAGCACGGTTTTTGGGTGCTTCACCGGCTGACACCTGGGTCGGTGTGAAAAAGAACACCAAACTGCTGTTGAAGGCGTTCAGGACAAAGTAGGCGGCGACACCGACAGCGGCGACACCGCCGACGATGATGGCGGCACGTTTATGGCGAGGTTTCATTTTTCAGGACTCCGTTGAGTCGGCATTCGACCCGAGTTCGTTGGAAAGGTTTCGTAAAACGGCGCTGCGTTGCGCGTGCACCTGCCAGATTTCGAACACCGCCACCAGTGCGGTGCAGCCAAAACTGCCCCAGACATACAGGGCGTAGCCGCCCATGTCCAGAAATTCGGACACACTATTCCACTGCATATTCGGCCCTCACGGTGTTTTTGACCCAATCGGTATGGCGTTCACGCTCCAGGATGATGCTGCGCACACGCAGCAGGATGATGGCGATGGCGTACATCCAGAACGCCACCACCATGATCAGCATACCGGTCAGCATGGTGCTGGCCATGGAGCTGCCTTTCATGGACACCGAGGCCCCTTGGTGCAGTGTGTTCCACCATTTGACAGAAAAGTAAATGATCGGCACGTTCACCGCCCCCACCAGCGCCAGCACGGCACCGGCCTTGTCGGCACGGCGCGGGTCATCGATCGATGCCTGCAGCGCCATGAATCCGAGGTACAGAAAAAGCAAAATCAATTCAGAAGTCAGGCGTGCGTCCCAAACCCACCAGGCACCCCACATCGGTTTACCCCACAAGGCACCCGTCACCAGCGACAAAAAGGCAAACAGCGCTCCAGTAGGTGCCAGTGCTGTGGCCATCATGCCCGACAGCCGGGTATTGAACGCCAGCCCAAAACCGGCCCAACCGGCCATCACCAAATAGATGAACATGGACAATTGCGAGGCCGGCACATGGACAAAAATGATGCGGTAGCCTTGGCCTTGCTGCGCATCGACGGGGGCGACAAAAAACGAGATGTACAGCCCGATCACCGTCAAGAGAGTTGCCAGCGCGGCAAACCACGGCCACATCTTGCCGGCCAGAAAGTAAAAGTTTTGCGGTGCCGCAAACTTGAACCAGTGAATATCGGTTGATTTCATTCGACGGAAATCCTCAAAGCGGCCGATGTGGCCATTGGCGAAAAAAACAGTGACAGCACCAGCAAAGCCGCCAACAGCGACAAGTGTCCGCCGATGCCCAGCCCCGCAGCGTCGGCCTCAACGGCCCCCGCGCCAAAGATAAGCACCGGAATGTAAAGCGGCAAGATCAATAAAGAAAGCAAAACCCCTGCACCGCGTACGCCCAAGGTCAGCGCAGCGCCAATGCTGCCAATCAGGCTCAGCGTGGGCGTGCCCAGCAGCAGCGTCAACACCAGCAAGCCCAGCGCACGCGCGTCCAGCCCGAACTGCAAGCCGAGCACCGGCGCAATCAGCACCAGTGGCAGGCCCGAAATCAGAAAATGCGCTAACGCTTTGGACAGCACCAGCAGCCCCAGCGGGGTCGAAGACAAAATCATTTGTTCCAGCGAGCCGTCGGCGTAATCGGTGGCAAACATGCGCTGCAACGACAACATCGCCGCCAGCAGCGCGCTGACCCACAAAATGCCCGGTGCCATGCGCAGCAACAAATGGGTTTCAGCGCCCACACCCAGCGGAAACAGGCTGGTCACCACCATAAAAAACATCAGCGGTGTCAGCACCTCGCCTTTTTGGCGCATGGCCAGCGCTACCTCACGGCGCAGCACGGCCAGCATGACCTGCGGCAGGGCCAGGGTTTGCATCGATCGGCTCATGCGGCTTTGAGCTCCAACATCCGGGCCGGGATGTCGCCCACCGGCACACGCTGATGGCTGGTGACCAGCGCCAGCCCGTTGTGCTGCAGATGCTCGGCAATCAGGTCGGCGAGCATCTTGACGCCGCCTTCGTCCATGGCCACGTAGGGCTCGTCCAGCACCCACAGGCGCGCCGGGCTCAGCGACAAGCGCGACAGCGCCACGCGGCGTTTCTGGCCCTGCGACAGGTGGCGTACCAGCTGGCTGGCGCGCCCGTGCAGGCCAAAGCGGCCAATGACGTCGCGGATGCGGCGCTCGGTGATCGAGCGCCCGGCCAGCGCGGTGGTGAAGGTGAGGTTTTCTGCCACCGTCATCGACTCTTGCAGCCCATTGAGGTGGCCCAGGTAACTCAGATCCTGGTGATAGGCGTCGGCCTGTTTATGAATGGATTGGCCGTTCCACAAGATGTCACCGGCACCGATCGAGGCCAGACCGCATACCATGCGCAACAGGCTGGTTTTGCCCACACCGTTGACGCCGGTGAGGTACATCCATTGCCCGGATGACAAGGTGTAATCGACGTTGCGGAAAAGCTCACGCCCGCCCTTGGAGCAACCAAGTTTGTCAAACGTGAGGGTGGAAGGAGCTTTCAAAATAGTCCGAGTGGAGGTCCAACGAGCGGCGAATTTTAGGGTCAACCCTAGGTTTGTGCGCAGCGCGCGTCGTTTGTTGCTTGATTTACATCAAACGATGCGCGGACATCTGCTGTCGCCTTGCCTGATCATGCCAAGGGTTTGGTGAGCACCACTTTTTGGTAAAGCCCGCCAAAGCAGGTCTCTTTCTGCATGCGCGCCTGCTGGTAGCCCGCAGGTATCCAGTCGGCGATCTGTCCGTTCCAGAGGTCCATGGCAAAAGGTTCCAGCGTGGTCAGAATTGGCACCATGATGTAACGGAACGGGTTGATGCTGACCGGGCGGTGGTAGTCAACAAACACGACTTTGCCACCTGGCTTGGTCACGCGCAGTGCCTCGGCCACCGTTTTGCGGCGCACGTCTTCAGGCATCTCGTGCAGCAAAAAGAACACCAGCGTGGCGTCGTGGCTGGCGTCGTCAAAGTGCATGCGTGAGGCGTCTTGCTGCGAGATCGTGACCTTGCGCTTGTCGCTGAGCTTGGCGTGCATGTTCTTGATTTGTACCGGCGCCACGTCGATGATGTCCAGGTGGCCCTGCGGGCCCAGCCGCTCGACCAGTTTTTCAGAGAAATTGCCATACACGCAAGCGACCTGCAGCAGACGGCCATTGAGGGCATCGCTCAGCTCGTCGAGTGCCAAGTCGCGCAGGCGCGCAAAATTGCCCCACAAAATCAGATTCACCAGCCACTGGCGCTCAAACACCCGCACCGCATTGGGGTGGGTGTAGGCCCACCAGTAGGTCTGTTCCAGATACTCTGGAACGACAACCGGCGGCTGGCTGAAAGAAGTGCTGGTGGCTACGGCGGCCTGGGCCTGGATGATTGCCCTGTTTTCAAACGTCATGGTCTGGTTCCGGATGACTATTTGAGCAAACCTTCGGCGCGCAGGGCTTCTTGAACCGCCGGGCGGGCCGCCACACGCGTCATGAAGGCGCTCAGGTTGGTCAGGTCAGAGATGTCGATGCCGACGTACTTGCCCCAACCTGCCACGACAAACAGATAGGCGTCGGCCACGGTAAAGGTGTCGCCCATCAGGTAATTTTTGCCGGCCAGTTCGCCGTCCACCCATGTCAGACGCCCCACCAAGCGGGTTTTGGCCATGGTTTTGGCCTCGTCGGGCATGCCTGGTGTGAACAGGGGAGAAAAGCCCTTGTGCAACTCGGTGCCGATGGTGTTGAGCCATTCTTGTAACTTGTAACGCTCCCAGGTGCCGTTGGGTGGTGCCAGTTTTTTGTCGGGCACCAGGTCAGCCAGGTACTGCACGATGGCCGGACCTTCGTGCAGGGTACGGCCGTCGTCGAGCGCCAAAAACGGTACATAGCCCAGCGGGTTGATGGTGTAGTAATCGGTGCCGTCGGCGAGCTTGTGTGTTTTGGTGGGCGCGGCGATCGCCTCGAACGCCAGACCGGCTTCTTTCAGAACGATGTGCGGCGACAACGAACAGGCACCGGGGGAGTAATACAGTTTCATGTGATTTCCTGAATTTAAACAAGGGGTTGGAGTCTGAAAAAGTTTTCAGCGATCATGCTAACTCACCAAGCGCTTTCTTGCTGGCCAAAGGGTGTCTGCATGGCCGCTCCGATGGCCCAAAAGCCAACGTCAAAAGTGCCATCAGCCCTTTTATCAAGAGGGGAAGTTACTCTATTAAATGTAGCAAATGAAGGTAAGCTCGGGAAAACACGCAGAAGCCGTCGCCAACGCGACTGCGTCGTCCCGGTTCACCGTTTGAGCACCCGCTCGACCGGGTTGTGCCGCAGCCGGAAGGCATCTGGCATGCCCGAACCCAGGAGTGGGCGCAGATAGAGCCGGAAGGCGTCGGTCACGTCGGTGCCATTGGCTGCAATGAATTCGTCTTCCATCACGCGCGTCTTGCCCGCCACTTCTTCCAACGGCAGCAACTCATAATCGACCGAATAAAACCCGGTGCGCTTGATCGCCACCGAACCGTCGCGGGTGCCCCACATGGCAAACTGCACCGCCTTTTCACCCACCTCGCGCGCTTCGCGCTGGTCCACGTCAGACACGCAGCCGATAAAGCTGCGTTGCAGGTAACCAAAGGTGTCGCCGCGCACGCGCTTGATTTTCAACTTGGACTTGATCTCTTCACACAACAGGTCGGCCAGCGCGCCGTTGCCTGAGAGCTGCACATTGCCGTGGGCGTCGTGCTCCACTTCTTTGGCCAGCAGCGCGGCAATGGGTGTGCCGCGCGCGTCGTGAATGCCTTCAGACACAGCGACCACGCAACGACCGTGGCGCTCGTACATGGTTTTGACGTTGCTTAAAAACTGCGTCAGGTCAAAGGTGCGTTCGGGCAGGTAGATCAGGTGCGGGCCGTCGTCCGGAAACTTCTTGCCCAGCGCGGATGCGGCGGTCAGAAAGCCGGCGTGGCGGCCCATCACCACGCCCACATAGACGCCAGGCAGCGCGGCGTTGTCCAGGTTGGCACCGGCAAAGGCTTGCGCCACAAAGCGCGCCGCAGAAGGAAAACCTGGCGTATGGTCGTTGCCAACCAAATCGTTGTCGATGGTTTTGGGGATATGCACGCAGCGCAGCGCGTAATTGGCGTTGCGCGCCTCCTGGCTGACGATGCGCACCGTGTCTGATGAGTCATTGCCGCCAATGTAAAAAAAATGGCCGATCTGGTGCGCTCGCAGCACCTTGAAAATTTCACGGCAGTAGGCCTCGTCTGGCTTGTCGCGGGTTGAACCAAGCGCACTGGATGGCGTGTTGGCGACGTGCTCCAGGTTGTGGCTGGTTTCTTGCGTCAGATCGACAAAATCTTCATCCACAATGCCGCGCACGCCATGGTGCGCGCCGTAAATATGACCAATCTGGCCAAAGCGGCGCGCCTCCAGAGCCACGCCGACGAGCGATTGGTTGATGACGGCGGTAGGGCCGCCGCCTTGGGCGACAAGAATTTTTCCGGATGCCATGATGAGATCGTGGGTTGGGTTGCAGAGGGCTGAATTGTGCCTCTGATGTTGGGCCGATTTTGGTTTGCAGGAGGCGTGGGGCTAGGAGACCGGCGCTGGGTTGAACCCGCAGCACGCGCAGGGCATCCGACTCCGCGGATGTCCCCCGGTCTGGCGCGTGGCGCCAGACCTCCTCCTTTATTCCGCTGCGTCAGATGCCCTACGCGTGCCGCTGGACGTCGCTTGAGCACAAAGTTCCTGGCCCTCAATCATGCTGGATTTGGATGCGGTCGATAAAATCGCCGCACTTGCGCTACTGCTTGGATAGCACTCATTGGCCTTTTCTCATGCTTTACCCACAACATTTCGACGTGATCGTTATTGGCGGCGGCCATGCCGGGTGCGAGGCTGCGCTGGCGGCTGCGCGCATGGGCTGCGCCACGCTGCTGCTCACGCACAACATCGAGACGCTGGGGCAGATGAGTTGCAACCCCAGCATTGGCGGCATTGGCAAGGGCCATCTGGTCAAAGAGGTGGACGCGCTGGGGGGTGCCATGGCTGCGGCGACGGATGAGGGCGGCATTCAGTTCCGCATTCTCAACAGCAGCAAAGGCCCGGCGGTGCGTGCCACGCGGGCGCAGGCCGATCGCATTTTGTACAAGGCCGCCATCCGAAAGCGTCTGGAAAACCAGCCCAACCTGTGGCTGTTTCAGCAGGCGGTGGACGATTTGATGGTGGAAGGTGACAGGGTGGTGGGCGCCGTGACGCAAGTGGGCATCCGCTTTCGCGCCCACACGGTGGTGCTGACCGCCGGGACGTTTCTGGACGGCAAGATTCATGTGGGCTTGAACCACTACGCGGCCGGCCGTGCTGGCGACCCACCTGCGGTGTCCTTAAGTGCGCGGCTGAAGGAGCTCAAGCTGCCGCAGGGGCGTCTCAAGACCGGTACGCCACCGCGCATCGACGGGCGCAGCATTGATTTTTCAAAGTGCGCCGAGCAACCGGGTGACGGCATGCTGCTGTTGGGCGCGCCGGTGGGTGCACCTTGCAATGCTGACGTGCCGGTGTTCAGTTTTCTGGGGCGCGCGGGCGCGCATCCGCACCAGATGCCGTGCTGGGTGACGCACACCAACGAGCGCACCCACGAGGTCATCCGCAGCGGCTTTGACCGCAGCCCCATGTTCACCGGCAAGATCGAAGGCGTGGGGCCGCGCTATTGCCCGAGCGTGGAAGACAAGATCAACCGTTTTGCCGACAAGAGCAGCCACCAGATTTTTCTGGAGCCCGAAGGGCTGACCACCCACGAGTACTACCCCAACGGCATCAGCACCAGTTTGCCATTTGACATTCAGTATGCGCTGGTGCGGACCATGCCTGGGCTGGAAAACGCGCACATTCTGCGACCTGGCTACGCCATCGAATACGACTACTTTGACCCGACGGCGTTGAAGTCGTCGTTTGAAACCAAGGCGATTGGCGGGCTGTTTTTTGCTGGCCAGATCAACGGCACCACGGGCTATGAAGAGGCGGCGGCGCAGGGTTTGTTTGCCGGCATCAATGCGGCGCTGCAGGTGCGCGCCATGGGCGGCGGCAACGTAGCCACAAGTGTGGCGGGCGGCGCCAGTTTTGTCGGCGAGCGTTGGGTGCCCGCGCGCGACCAGGCTTACCTGGGCGTGCTGGTGGACGACCTGATTACGCAAGGCGTGAGCGAGCCGTACCGCATGTTCACCAGCCGCGCCGAGTTCCGCCTGCAACTGCGCGAGGACAACGCCGACATGCGTTTGACCGAGGTGGGTCGGCAATTGGGTCTGGTGGACAACGTGCGCTGGGAAGTGTTCAACCGCAAGCGCGACGCTGTTTCACGTGAAACCGAGCGTCTGCGCAGCATCTGGGTCAACCCCAAGAATTTGCCGTCCGAAGAGTCCGAGCGAGTGTTGGGTAAGGCCATTGACCACGAATACAACCTGGCCGAATTGTTACGCCGCCCCGGCGTGAGCTACGCCGCGCTGATGTCGCTGGACGGCGGCAAATACGCCAACGAGGACTATGTTTCACGTGAAACAGGTTTGGGCCAGGACGCTGCGGCAGTGATTGAGCAGGTGGAAATTGCCGCCAAATATTCCGGCTACATCGACCGCCAGAAAGACGACGTGCAGCGCGCCGCGCATTGTGAACATCTGAAGTTGCCGCAAGACCTGGACTACATGCAGGTCAGTGCGCTGAGCATTGAAGCGCGGCAAAAGCTCAACCGGCACCGCCCCGAAACACTGGGGCAGGCGTCGCGCATTTCGGGCATCACACCCGCAGCCATTTCCTTGCTGACGATCCATCTGAAGAAAACCCGGTTCAAGGGCTTCGAGCGTCAGCAGGGCGGTACGGATGCGGCCGACGGCGACGACGCAGCGGTGGCGGCGTGAATCAGAGGGCCGCACTGGAACCGCGCCTGCGCCAGGGGCTGGCCGGGCTTGGTTTGACGATCCGTGATGACCAGGTGAGCCAGTTGCTGGCTTATTTGGCATTGATTGGCAAGTGGAACAAGGTCTATAACCTGACCGCGTTGCGTGATCCGGCAGGCATGCTCACGCACCACCTGTTGGACAGTTTGGCGGTGATTGAACCGCTGCGGCGTCAACTGGGGGAAGCGGCAACCCGGTCGCCAGCGTCTGGTTCGTATCGACTCCTGGATGTGGGTAGCGGCGCCGGGCTGCCGGGGGTGGTGATTGCCATCGTTTGCCCGGACATCGTGGTGCATTGTGTTGACACCGTGGCCAAGAAAGCGGCTTTTATCCAGCAGGTAGCGTTGGTGCTGAAGTTGCCCAATTTGCGCGGACGCCACGCCCGGGTGGAGAGCCTGACTGACACCTACGACGTGATCAGTTCGCGTGCCTTTGCGTCGTTGGCAGACTTTGTGAATTGGTCGGCTCAAGCCTTGGCGCCCGGCGGTGTCTGGATGGCGATGAAGGGAAAAGACCCGACCGATGAAGTCAGCGCCTTGCCCGCCAGCGTGCAGGTGTTACACGTGGAACCATTGGTTGTACCGGGGTTGGATGCGCAGCGCTGTATTGTGTGGATGCGTTTTTTGACATGACCTTGTCATGTCTCGGTGGTCTGCGAGCAGAAGTTGCGCGGATTCGTTCACTGGGATAGCTGAGGAGCTGCTTCAGCGCAACCCGCGTGCTGGTCGACTTGGGCGTGGCCTCCTCATGCTGGAGTACCAGAAATCGTCGGCCCCGCCCAAGCCACCCAACACGCTGGCAGTGTCTTGAACCGAGATTGTCCATTGGGCTCGCCTGCGGCGCTGCTTGGGCGTCAGCGGCGCATTTGCGGTCAGTTCGCCCCCTCTTTGTCGCCTGTAGCTACGGCTACAGGCTTCGCAGTCGAGGCCAAACTGCCTCGCAACTGCACTCGCTGCCATCCCAAGCCCCAATGAACAATCTCGGATAATTGGACTGCGTCAAAGAATTGATCATTCTTGATATTTGCCTCACGCCCATGTTGTCAAGCTGCTGTAAAAATCCAGAATGCCTGCCCGCATTCCTTGACTGCTCCAATGCGCGATTCAT
>Ga0172372_10012718_pt1 | contig 10522 bp, 6 predicted proteins | sample LakKiv5m_2_FD_114544 | JGI IMG/M metagenome (GOLD analysis project Ga0172372, IMG submission 114544) | Freshwater microbial communities from Kabuno Bay, South-Kivu, Congo - kab_092012_9.5m | ecosystem: Environmental > Aquatic > Freshwater > Lake | place: Democratic Republic of the Congo... | reverse complement strand
GCAGCTTTTCTTGCCGCCAATCCCCACCACCAGCACCGCCATGGACCGTTCCGCCAGCGCCCGGCGTTTCCTGGAGCTGTTGCTGCCCGCCTGGCAGCTGCTATTGCAACGCTGGGCCCTGGACGGTGCAATCAGCCGGGCGGCCAGCGAGGCCCTGGGGCTGAATGGCGAGCCGCTGCTGGCTGAGTTACCGAACCCCAGGGCTGGGGCGACCGGGATTCGTGGGCTTCCCGCCTGTTCGCCCACGGCACCTGCAGGGCAGCAAAGAAGCGCAGCAGGCGGCAACGGCTGCGCATTGGGATGCGCATTGGGATTGCAGCCATGACAACTCCAGCCCAATTCCAACAACCCCCTGAGCTCAAGCCCGTCGACGTGCGCTACGAGCACACCCGGGGCCTGCCCGCCCTGCTGGAGCAGCTGGATCTGTCGGTGCTGCTCTCCACCTACCAGGCTGGACGGGTGGTGAGCGTGGGCAGCCACCGCGGCGAGCTGCGGCTGGGATTCTCCCGCTTTGACCAGGCCATGGGCCTGACCCGCACCGCCAGCGGCATCGCCGTGGGCACGCGGGATGCGATCTGGAGTCTGCCGGCCAACCGGGAGATCGCGGCCCACATCAGGCCCGAAGGCGAGCACGACATCGCCTTCCTGGCCAGGAGCTGCCACCACAGCGGCCCACTGATGGGCCACGACCTGGCCTGGGGCAACGGCCGCCTCTGGCTGGTGAATACCCTGTTCAACGGGCTGGTGACGATCGAGGGCCACTGGAGCTTCGTGCCCCAGTGGCAGCCGCCGTTCATCAGCGGCTGGGCGGCCGGCGATCGCTGCCACCTCAACGGCCTGGCGCTGGCGGAAGACGGCAGCGCTCCGGCGTACGTGACGGCCCTGGGCGAGACGGACACGGAGAACGGCTGGCGGGAGCACAAGGCCACAGGCGGCTGCCTGATCCATGTACCGAGCGGCGAAGTAGTCCTGCGGGGGCTGTCGATGCCCCATTCCCCCAGGCTGTACCAGGGCCAGCTCTACCTGCTCGATTCCGGCCATGGCGCCCTGCTGCGCATCGATCCCCTCTCCGGCCAGCGCAGCACGGTGGCCAGCCTGCTGGGCTTTACCCGGGGCTTGGATTGTTTCGCAGGCTACGCCTTTGTAGGGCTCTCCCAGATCCGCGAGACGGCCGTCTTTGGAGGGCTTGCCATCGGAGAGCGACAGCAGGAGCTGAAGTGTGGATTAGCCGCCGTGAACGTGAGCAGCGGCACTGTGGACAACCTACTCTGGTTTGATTCCGGCATCGAAGAGGTGTTCGCGGTAACTGTGTTGCCCGGTTGGCGTAACCCGGCCCTGATTGGCCCCGATACCGCCACCGATGCCCGCCAGACCGTGTGGCTGGTGCCGCCAATCTCGAGCTAATTCCAACGCCACTGTTCCGTTTCTCTGCGTCGAACCATGTCCTTTTCTCTGGGTCAACCCAACACCACCCCACGCCTCGTTGCTGATATCCGCCCGGGTGCCTTCGGCTCCTTTCTCCGTTACCTCACCGCAGTTGGTGACACCCTGTTCTTCTCCGCAATTGACGGCCGTACCAATTACGAGCTCTGGAAATCAGACGGCACCGCTGTCGGCACCGTCCCCGTTGCTGACATCCTCCCGGGTGGCGCCTTCTCCAATCCCAGCTACCTCACCGCAGTTGGTGACACCCTGTTCTTCTCCGCAGACGACGGCAGGAGCGGTCGCGAGCTCTGGAAATCAGACGGCACCGCTGCCGGCACCGTCCTCGTTGCTGACATCCTCCCGGGTGCCTCCAACTCCTCTCCCCGCTTCCTCACCGCAGTTGGTGACACCCTGTTCTTCTCCGCATATGACGAAAGCAGCGGTTACGAGCTCTGGAAATCAGACGGCACCGCTGCCGGCACCGTCCGCGTTGCAGACATCCGTCCGGGTAGCTCCAGGTCCTATCCCCGCAACCTCACCGCAGTTGGTGACACCCTGTTCTTCTCCGCAAATGACGGCAGCAGCGGTTTCGAGCTCTGGAAATCAGACGGCACCGCTGCCGGCACCGTCCTCGTTGCTGACATCCTCGCGGGTGGCACCGGCTCCTATCCCCTCTCCCTCACCGCAGTTGGTGACACCCTGTTCTTCGCCGCAAATGCCGTCGGCGGCGGCGGCGGTTACGAGCTCTGGAAATCAGACGGCACCGCTACCGGCACCGTCCTCGTTGCTGACATGAACGCGAATGCCATCAGCATCACTCGCGCCCCCCTCACCGCAGTTGGTGACACCCTGTTCTTCTCCTCATACGTCGGCAGCCGCGGTTACGAGCTCTGGAAATCAGACGGCACCGCTGCCGGCACCGTTCTCGTTGCTGACATCGGCCCGGGTCCCTACCTCTCCGAACCCCGCAACCTCACCGCAGTTGGTAACACCCTGTTCTTCTCCGCAGACGACGGCAGCAGCGGTCGCGAGCTCTGGAAATCAGACGGCACCGCTGCCGGCACCGTCCTCGTTGCTGACATCTTCCCGGGTCCCTACACCTCCTATCCCAGCCACCTCACCGCAGTTGGTGACACCCTGTTCTTCTCCGCAGACGACGGCAGGAGCGGGGGCGAGCTCTGGGCGTTGGATATTGAGCCACCATCATTCACTTCGGGCTCAACTGCAAGTCCTGTTTATCCCGGCATCGAAGCCGGCAGGGTGATCTATACGGCAAAAGTCAGCAGTGGATCTAAAGCGACTTACAGTTTCAGTGAAGATCCAGCTGACGATCATGGATTTTTTAGCATCAATCCTGATTCAGGTGAGATTGCCATCAAGAAACCTCCTGTTGATCCCCAAAAGGCGTCATATCAGATGACTGTGGTGGCAACAAACAGCACAGGCTCGGTCAAACAAAAAATCGCCACCCGGCCCGCTCCCCACCCTTGGATTATTGAAGCATTTACTAAAGAATTTGAGAATGTTTCACTTGATCCTATTCTTTTTGAAACGAACGGCTCTATTCGCATTGGTCGCCGCGATGGTTTCTATCCGCTGATCAATGTTTTTGATACCAAAAAGACCACGATGGACGCGGCCTCTCTTCAGATGGAGCGCGGAACAGTCTATTCAGCCATTGGCGGTGTCAGCCAAAGCCTTTTTACAGCTGATATATCTCTACCTTATGTGGATAACCGTGCTGTGTTGGCCAATGTAGTGAAGGGAGATTTCCGCATTGCGGGCCAAGAAGTTGAATTCAAAAGCATGACGTTGCTCACGGACAAGCTTGCTTTTGATGTTCGCTGGAAGATGCCCGATGCATTAAGCGGGCTGATAGTGGATACGAGTGAATCGCATAGTCAAGCCCTGCAGATTAGCGAAGATCGGGTACAGCCACTTGCTAATTTCAAGATTACTCGCACCGATGTTAAGGGTTTCCGCTTCCTCAATCTAGTTAATGTCAACGCCTCTGATATGTCGTTTGAATTTCGCGCAGCCGAGAATGCCATCCGTTTTCAGGGTCTACTATCCCTCACGAATTCACAGTTAACGAGAGACTCCAAGTTTAGGAGCATCGTATTCAATTTAACCGGTCCCAATTATGCCCAACTGAACAGTGACTCTGATATTGTCATCGTTGGCAAGCTACGCATAGACGCGGAGATACCACTTGGCAAGGGCTTCTCGATTTCAGATGTTGAGCTATCAATTGATCGCGTTAACAGCAAGATATCTGGGACTGGTGTGCTCAATACGCCCTGGGGAATGAAGTTTGGTCAAGGCAAAGGAATCAAGCCGACGATCGGGTTTATTATCAACCCATCATTTCAACTGGATCAGGTTGAACTCGATATTCTGGCGATTAATCGGCCAATTCAGGCCATGCCCTATATCTTCTTTAATAGTATTGGGATTGGCATCGACAATATTGCACCTTCCAACTCTCGAGATAGCGTTGCTAAGATACGAGGCGCGCTGACACTCGGACCTGAAATTAATAGCACGACTCTTGCTAAAGCTCAGCTAGAAGCTATTGCCAGCAAGTCACAGATTGAGGGTATTTATACCATCGACTACCTTAGTACAGTCTGGGAGTATCGAGAGTATGGAAAGACGCTAGCCCTTTACAACGGCCCTATGATACGCGGAGTCTTGCAAGGTACTCTCGACTGGAGCAAAGAGACCCTATCAGGAAAAAAACAAATTAATATCTGGGATGGCCTGATTGTGGATACGATTGACTTTTCCGCTAATTCCAGGTTCGACTTTGCATTCGGTCGCGCACAAGAGAGAACGATGCCAAGCTTCCTGCCAGTCTGGGGAGGGAAGAAGCTTGCTGGAGGTCAATATGCCGTCAATTTCAGCAATGATAACAACCTGGCAAATGATTATATTGCATTCTGGGGCAACCTTCTTGTTGTTTTGCCAGTTCTCGGTTACACAAGTCTTACGCTCGGGATGCGAATTGGTTTTGATGGTAAGATTTCTCGAATTGGAGCAGGAAATATTCCAAGCAAACTGGTGGCCGCGCCTCCAGCACAATCACCTTCTGTTCGATCATTGGCACTGTCTTCGTTAGTTGATGATCCAGCGCCTATTAATAAGGCTAGTTTTCAGATCGCTGCTAGCGAACCTTTCGTTCTTTTCACGGCAATGTGGGAAAATGCGGTCGATAATGTTAAGCTGCGGCTTGTCAAGCCTGATAATTCCCTGATAGAAGAACAAGACTTTGCACAGTATAAGATCACGTATCTTACTGAGCTTAGTAGTGTTACCGTGAAAACAGTTGCTGTTTCTTCGCCTGATGCCGGCTTGTGGACCCTTGAACTGGTTGCCCCGGCTGATCTTGGTGTCATGAACTTTGAGGCAACTGGGCAGGTGGTTTCACCATCGTTCTCGTTCACCGGCGATCCGGTCTATACCGATGGGAAGATCACTTTCACTTACACTTGTAGCGGCTTAACTGGCGGCGCCAATATTTCAGTTTTCTACGCCACGCAGCCTGGCATGCGGACTGGCCTCCTTGCTGGCTCATTCAGTATCAGCAATGAGGGAACAGGATCTTTTCAATGGAATCCAGAGAAGGTGCCGCCTGGCTCTTATTACCTCTATGCTGCCATCGATGATGGCAAGGGGCCGATTATATATAGTGATCTTGCGACTCCGATCAATGCCGGTAAAGACACTGATCTTGCATTGAGCATCAGGCTCAACGGATCCAAGTCTAATGGGAATCAGGTGACCACCTTTGATCTTAACGTTGACAATCTAACGCCCAATGATGCCAGCGACTTTTCTTTGATTTTGTACTTGCGTGATGATGTGGTTCTTGGCGAGACTATGTCTGGATGGGTGCCGACGAAGGCCGGCGAGTCTGAATATAGGTTTTCGGTGGGTTCGATTGCTGCTGGCAAGAGTGCGCAGTACAGCTTAAGCTTGGGCTCAATTTCGGCAGACTCTTCAGAAGTAAAGTTATTTGGTGACGTTGCCATTCTGACCTCATTCTATGATTCAAATCTTGATAACAACCGCGCTATTCTCGACCTAAACAGCGCCAATGACTTTCAGGCCACCTTCTCGATCAGCGGCACCCCTGCCATCGGTAACACCCTTTTGGCCGCCAACAGCTCCCCGGATCCCGATGGCAACGGCCCCTTCTCCTACCGCTGGCAATCCTCCACAGATGGTACTACCTGGAGCCCTGTCGGAACCAACAGCCCCAGCTACCTGGTGGCCGCTGCCGATCAGGGCAAGCAACTCCGCCTGGTGGTGTCTTACACCGATGGCCAGGGTTTCTCAGAAGCGGTCACCACTCCTGCTGGTTCCGTTCCTCTGGTGAATGACGGCGCTGCTTCCTTCTCCATCTCCGGCACGCCAGTCGTTGGCAACACCCTCACCGCCACCACCAGCTCACCAGATCCCGACGGCAATGGGGCTTTCACCTACAGCTGGCAAGCCTCCACCAATGGCACTACCTGGAGCCCTGTCGGAACCAACAGCCCCAGCTATCTGGTGGCTTCCGCCGATCAGGGCAAACAGCTCCGCCTAGTGGTGTCCTACACCGATGGCCAGGGGTTTCCGGAAGCGGTCACCGGTACGATCGGTGATAATGGTCTGCCACCAACGCTGCTGCAGCTGCAGCTGGGCGAGCAGGCCAATGCCGATTCGCCGTTGATGCTGCGGTTTTCGGAGCCGGTGCGGGCGGGCACGGGTCGCCTTCTGATTCGCGCCAGCGACGGCAGTGTGGTGCGCTCGCTCGACCCACAGACGGCCGTGATCAGCGGCAGCGAGGTTCGCTTTGCCCTGGAGCCAGCGCTGCCAGCAGGTCGCAGCTTCCGGCTCAGCAGCGAAGGGCAACCGTTTGTTGATCTTCCGGGTAATGCCTGGGTGGGTCTGAATGCCGGCTCCATCTATGGCTTCACCACCGCCGCCCAGCGCCAGCAGGATGCAGACGGCAGCATCCGCCTGGAATCGGAGCTGGGCAACCTGCGGCTCAAGGATGATCAGGGGCAGCCGCTGGTATTCAGCGGTGATTTCCTGCGCCGCAGCCTGGCCCTGGTAACGCCGCAGACCCCCTGGACCGACGCGGCGCGGCAGTTGCTGGATCGTTATCGCTTCTATAGCAACGATTCCTCCAGCACCGCCGTCAGCACCGACAACGCCGCCTTCCTTGATTTCAGCGTCAGGGCCAGCTCGCTGCAGGCGGTGACGGTGGAGATTGATCTCGCCAGCGAGGTCAGGGCCACTGCCTATGTGAAGATCAACCCCAATACCGGCGAGGCGTTTGATTTCACCTATGAACCGGCCACAGGTCTCGGTGCTGAACTGCTTGATCGCAACAGCAACGGCCTGGTGGATCGGCTGCGCATTCACCTGCGCGATGGCGCCAGGGGTGATCTGGATGGGGTGGTGAATGGCGAGATCCGTGATCCGGGCGCCCTGGCAGAGGCGCCGCGCACGCCGGTGTACCGCTTCTATAAGAACGGCATTCACTTCTACACCAACAACGTGGCCGAGCGGGATTCGGTGATCACCAATTCCTATGCCAGTGGCGTCAACTATGCCACCCTCAGCCCCAACCCGGCCAGTTGGGATCCGATCACCGGTGGCTGGGGTTATCGGTTTGAAGGTGTTGCCTACCAGTCCCTCGATACCCAGGGCACGGCCTTGTATCGTTTCTATAGCCCCAGCAAATCTTATCATTTCATGACCACCAGTGCCGCCGAGGCGCAGACGGTGATCCAGAACAGTGTGGGCGGCGCCTACAACCTCAACGATGCCGCTGGCAAGCCACTGCTGACCAACGGCTGGGGCTATCAATACGAAGGAACCTCCTACCGCGTATCTACAATCTCTCAGCTCGGCATGAACAATCCCGTCTATCGCTTCTACAACGTGACCAAGGGGGTTCATTTCTACAGCTCTGATCTTGCCGAGGTGAAAACCGTGATCAGCAATAGCGTCGGTCCCCAGTACGCCAACGATCTCTCCGCCGCCCTGGCGCGTCCGGCGCTGCTGCCCAACGGCTGGCAGTACCAGTTCGAGGGCGTGGGCTGGTACGTGTAGGCCACCTTCACACCCCAGCCCGGGAGCCGGCCCTGCGCAGCGGCGCTGCCGTTTGCGTCAGCCGCTGAGTCCACACGCTGCGCCGCCACGGCTACCGCACCACCCCGCGCTGATCTGCAGCCCGCCCAGCCCCTCTGGGGTCGCCGCCGCCGGCGGCGGGTCGATCAGCCCGCTGCGGTGATCAGCGCACAGCCGCCGCAGCTGCTGCTTGGCCTCATCGCGCTCAGCGGCAACAGCCGCCACCTTCTGGGCTGAGGCCTCCCCCATCAGCACCGGGATCTGAGCCAGGGCGGCAACAGCAGACAGCTGCCTCTGCCCCATGGGCCTGACCCCCTCCGACTCGCCCGATCGCTGGCGGGCTGCGGATCTGGAAGCGATTCGTATCGCCCTCTCGATTCCGGCCCAGATCGCCGCGATCGGTGCCATCGATGCCGCCATGGCACGCCTCGAGCAGTTCTATCCCGATGCGCTGCCCACCGCCCGCAGGCTGCTGGCTGCCATCGCCGCCATCGACAGCGAGCTGGCCGGGCTGCGCCCTGAGCAGCTGCGGGCGCCGATCGAGATCCGCCGCAAGGCGGTGGCGGCCGATGCCCTGCCCGCCGACGGCAGCCTGCCAGTAAAGAAGGCGGATGTGATCGAGTACGACACCGAGCTCCTCTGGGAGGAGATCACCAGCCGCTATGGCGAGGGCCTGTCGATCGAGCAGGCGTTGCGTCGCCAGCGGGGCAGTCATGTCCAGGCGCTGCTGCTGCTGCTGCCCGTGCTGGCGATCTGGAGCCGCGATCCGCAGCTCCATGGCTGGGCTGGTGCATTCATCACGACATTGGAGCGGGGCTGAACCGTGAGCAGCACCCCAGGCACCCCAGGGTCGGGGGCGTTGGCCCCCTCGGCGCTGCAGCCCTATGCCAATGCCCGCATCCTGCTGTTCTCCAATGCGATCGCCGGTGTGCTCGATTCGGAGCACACAGGGCGGTTCCTGTTCGAGGCATGGCTCAGGCGCCTGCGGCGGATCTCCAGCAGGGAGGGTGCTCCAGGGCTCGACAGCGGCGACTTCAGCTACGAGGGCTACCTCACCCGCGGCGCCGTGCTGCCGCTGCTGCCATCCCAGCCCTGGGACTGGTTAGCGGCCGACGTGGCCTGGAGCACCAGCGGCATCCGGCCGGTCTCTGCCACCACCCCTGCCCTGCTCACCCCCTGTTTCGGGGCGGTCTGGCTGGGACCGCTCACGGAGCTGCGCACGCCCGGCCGGTTGCCGACCCCCAGCCGCGGGCAGCTGGCGGCCTTCTCGGTGACTGAATTCGGTGGCCTCTACGGCGCCGGTGGCATCGGCTCCTTGACCCAGCCGCTGCTTGGCGAACGGATCCAGGCGGCGCTCAAGCCCAACCGGGTGGCGGTGGTGGGCACCGGCGACAGCCTCAACGTGCTGGCCGAGCGCCACGGCACCAGCGTGCCCACCCTGCAGAGCCTCAACCCCACCATCACCATCCGCCCCTCAGAGCCGCTGCCGCCGGGGAATTGGCTGTTCCTGCCCAGGCGCCGCGCCACCACCAACACCGCCACTACCACCAACACTATCCCCGCCATCAGCATCACCAGCCAACCGGCTGGCCTCTACACACCCGAAACCCTGGCCACCTACCTGGGGGTGTCGCTCTCCACCATCTACAGCTGGAACTCCAGCGGCTACGGCCCGCCCTTCGTGAAGCTGGGGAATCTCGTGCGCTACATAGGTGAGGATGTGCAGCGGTGGCTGGCCAAGCAGCTGGAGCTCTCGCGGGGGTGAGGCCTACAGCGACTGGTGGCAGCGGCTGAGCCTGGCCATCGAACTACAGCCAATGGAGTGGGTAGGGCATCGCCCCTGGAATCCAGCGGCTGAATCCCCAGGCCAGCAGGACCAGCAGCACTGATCCGGTGAGCACCGGGAACAGAAGAAAGGGCCAGGTCACCCCTAGAAAGACCGTCAGAAAGGCCATGCCACCAGCGGGTGGATGGAGGCATCGCAGTTGCTGGCCCAGCAAAATTGTCAGCCCTACGGCCAGTGCCAACACCAGAGGGCCCTGACCAAAGAGAGAGACCAGAGCCACACCCAGGAAACCACCCAGTGTGTTGCCCACCACGACATTGCGGGGCTGCGCCAGTGGACTGCGTGGATAGCCAAAGAGCAGAACAGAAGAGGCGCCAAGTGGAGCCACGATCAACACATAGCCACTCCACGCTGAGAGCAGAGCGAGTAATCCCACAGCCATCAGACCGCCAAGGGAGGTGACTCCGATCTGGGAGAGCCGAAAGCGCGGCTGCACTCTGCGCCCACGACGCCGTTCGCGCCGCTGCAGCACAGTGGCCCGCCTCAGCAGCCTGCCGATGGATGCCATCATCTCACTTGACTGAGCCAACGCAGTCTGGGGAGGGCAAACGGCAGGTGTGGCAACAGAAGGTGAGCACAGCCCGGATGGGGTGCTCATCCACGACAGCCGCGATGGGTCATGGCCACTGCTATTGCTTCCTCCACCTCCAGCACTGCCGCCGCCAGCGGCCAGGGTGCTGACGACAACTACGCCGCCAACGGCCAGAGCACCGACAGCGGTGCCGATGGTCAGGGCACTGCCGACACCACGGCGGGTGATCTCCCGGCCCCGGCACCTGCTGCAGCTGCTGAGCCTGGTGGCGATGACCACCGCAGCTCCGACCCCCTGCGGGCCGAGCGGCGTAAGAGCAACCAGCTTGAAAAAGAGATCCGCACCCTGCGCCAGCAGCTGAACCGCTTCTCGGAGATCAACCCCGAGGAGTACGCCCGTCTGCAGGAGGCCGAACGCCAGAAGCAGATCCTCGAGCAGCAGATGCAGCTGCGCGAACGCCAGATGGAGGAGGCCTCCGCCCAGAAGGTGGCCGCCGTCGCCGCCGAGCGCGATGAGGCCAAGCAGCAGATCCTGCAGTTGCGCAAGGACCGCCTGCTGGAGCGGGCCTTCTCCCAGGCCGAGGGCCGCACCGG
>Ga0172372_10012716_pt1 | contig 10522 bp, 10 predicted proteins | sample LakKiv5m_2_FD_114544 | JGI IMG/M metagenome (GOLD analysis project Ga0172372, IMG submission 114544) | Freshwater microbial communities from Kabuno Bay, South-Kivu, Congo - kab_092012_9.5m | ecosystem: Environmental > Aquatic > Freshwater > Lake | place: Democratic Republic of the Congo... | reverse complement strand
GCTTTGTTGTTTTTCTCAATAGTATGTAAGGCGGTGTCTATGACCAGTGCGATGTCGGATTGTTTCGCTTTTTTGATGATGAAACTCCATCTGCTATACTCTTCTAAGAAGAATACATTGTCCTTGTTGTAGAACTCAGGCTTTTCGGTGTATTTCTCCTTTCCTTCTGCAATGAGCTTGCTACGCTGTTCTTCAAATTTATCGCTCGCAAACTTTAAGAATATCAAACTCAATACTACGTGCTTGTACTCTGCCGGTTCTACACTGCCACGCAGCTTATTCGCTGCATCCCACAACGTAACTTCTATTGCTTTCTCCTTAACTTCTTTCTTCGTTTTCGCCATTTTATAACTGTTTGGGCAAAGATAAATTTTAGTCTTCTTTTGGATTGGAGAAAGTTATATTCTGTAACTAACAAAGTAACCTAGTAGGTAACCAAGCTAGTAACGAAGTGCTGACAGATTTGCCCATTGAATTTCATGTAAAACCACTCAAATAAAATGAACTCAAATAAATCAACAATACATAAAACTATATTCAACAACCAATTGACCCGAATTTACATAATTCAGGGAAATAGAATGAATTTGTGGATAAGTTACTTCTTAGGCCACAAAATCCAGGCGGGACCGATGAGGAGGAATTGGAGGTCTTTGAGGAAAGAGGGCTTCTTGCCTTCTAAATGATGCCCGTAAAATTGACCAATCCACGCAAGTACAAAAACCGCTGCATCCACACTATACAACGGGATGAACACGTGATGCTCGAGGTAATAATTTCCCCAAATACATGCACCACTATGCAAGGCCATCACCACCATTAACCCCCAACTTAAACGGGCGTAATAAACCATGACCAAGAATAAAATGGGATAAACCAATCGGATTTCCATTCCTTTCCAACTACCTAATTCAACACTGTATAATAATCCGACTATTGAAAAATAAATCGATGGGACACAGATGTAGTGAATCAATTTGTTCACTTTGTGCTGATGACTTTCAGCGTATTCGGTGAGGAGGGATTGGAGGGACATGTTGGAGAGGGTGGGATTGGGTGGGAGAGGGTGGGATTGGGTTGGAGAGGGTGGGATTGGGTTGGAGAGGGGGGATTGGGTTAAAGGTACACGAAATATTAATCAAGCACAAGTTGAAGTCTGCCTCCTAGTCCTGTGTGAATGATCTTCATGAGTGTGGACAATCGAATATCACTGGCGTTATTCTCTATTCGAGAGATGTATGATTTGTTTGTGCCGCATTTCATCGCTAATTCTTCTTGCGTCAATCCACGAAGTTCGCGGGCTTCTTCAATGACCACTCCGATTAAAAATGTCTCAAAATCTCGCTGCCACACTTCACGTTTTTTGCTTCCTCTCTTGCCATACTTCACATTTAACAATTGCTCGAAATTAGAGACGTTCATTTTTTTCTTTGTCGACATATCACTGTAGATTTTGACAAAGTTAACTAATTAGACAACACGAAAAGTCAAATTGATTCGAGGTGACAATACTTTTTTCTGCGCGGGAAGACTGTGATGCCAGTGATGCTGCATGCTGCCAGCCATGAGTAAGAGCGAGCCCGATTCTAAAACGATTCTGTGCTTTTCACCCGTTCGTTTGTGGCGTATATCGAAGTTGCGTGCAGCGACAACGATGTACCAAATGCCGTTTTCCAAACACCACCACTTCCTCTCGTTGCCATGAAATTCGCTGCTGCAGGATTTCCAAATACATTTCTGATTCTTCCTTGGAAAGAAAATCTGGATGGTAATACAACTCTCCGTCCGTTATGGCGATTTTATGTTCACGAATCATGAGGGGAAATTACTTCTTCTAACCTATGCGAGAGGGTTGTCGGGCAAATAAAATCAATGGCTTGTAATCACCAAGATCTGCTTTCTTCAGCGATTGAATATAATCCGCTCGCTCGCCGCCCCAACTGAATACAGGACGTTTAAACACTTGGCTAATTATCACATCAGCGAATGCAAATTCAATACAAACCGCTCGGAAAGAATATTCTCCAACTTGAACGTTCTACTCAGAGTCCATTGGACTGCTGATTGAATATTTAACTGCTCAAATTCATCCAACTCACCTCGTGTTGTTACACTTGCTAGTAGCAACCCCTCCTTCTCTTCCTCGGACAATGGTGTTTGTCCCAGTCCATATTCTAAATTTAATCCCATAACATTTTAGGCATATCCTTTTTCAATTCTTTGGACATTTCGGAAATAGCCTGACGAATACGACGCTCACTGTTTGACTGATCCTCTAATCGCATGGAGTTGGAAGTTCGAAGAACAATTTCCGTAGCAAGAGCTTTTGCTCTTCGTTCAATTAATTCATCAAGACTGCCATCCTTGGGGATAAATCCATACACCAATTGCATATCCATGGCATCACCTATTTCCTTCAGAGATTTAATGGTTATGCCACCATCTGACTCTCTTCTTTCCATATCTAAAACAGCTTGCTTCGTTACAGCAAGTCGATTCGCTAATTGCTGCAGTGACATTCCCAAAGTCGTTCGGATTGCCTTCACCCACCCTTTATCAGGCATTGAATGAACACTCAACTTACCAAAAACCCTGATTTTATTGTCCATTTGCTGTATTGCTAATTTTCTATTTTTCATAGCAGTAAAGTTTTAACTTTACAAATATACTAAAAATGTAAAGTATTAACTTGACTAAAATAAAGTCGATGTATCTAATAAGCAAAGATTAAGAAAGACTCTGAGAATGTCTTATGTGCAGTTTATTCAGGGTTTTACTGCAACACCGTTAAAAAAACGGTTCACACACTTCTTTGAGCTTGCCCAATTTGGGTTTGGGGGGAATGAGGTAACAGATGCTCAATTCTAATCCGCCTTTGCCGGTTGAGGCTTGTCGTAATTTCGAGGTGTTCAAATCATAACTTAGTCCGACACGCCAGTTGTCGTATTCACTGCCGATTTCAAACCAAGCCGCATCGCGCGTTCTGCGAAACACTCCGGCAAATACATTGCGCGTCTGCCATACTTCAGAAGGCAGCCGATAATAACATCTTCCGCCAAATACCCACTCATGCATCTTGCCTTGCACTTGGATTAACGATACCGCTTGGACTTCATACGTATCGTTTAATCGCCTGCGCGCACCCAGTGTAATGGCCTGACGAAGGTCTAAGACCACATTAGCGTCGTTCTTGAAACTCTGTTTGGGACGTGTTAAATTACCCAAGGCATAACCCGCATTCCAACGGATGTCGTTCCATATACCTTGAGCATAAATGCCCGTTGTTGCCGTCAAGTATGTTCGTGCTGTTAAGGTATAACTTTCGTTGTTTGGTAAGGCCGGATCATAGACGAGTCCGTTCCATTGATTGTCGTAATACAAGGCGTTCGGATCAAACCCACGTGAGGTTAATCCCAATCCCCCACCCCAACGCAATTGAAAGGTATCGCTGCGTTCCTTCAATACATACGACGCTGCACTTTGAACGGCTGTTGTCTTGTAGCGTGAATCCCCTGCGACGTCATTGCCGACCACCAATCCAAACGACCAAGGCTTGGCCACTAAGTGATTCACTTCAGCACTGAGTGCGAAAGTTTGATACGGAATGGTGACACTGCGCCATTGTGTACGTTGATTCGCATAAAACCGAGCTTCACCGTTGAAGGCACCGGTCTGCGCGACGTTCATGACGACAGGAGCTTGATCAAATTGACTGAAATGAACATCCTGACTTCTTCCTTTTAACGAAAAAAGCAGAAATGCAATTCCATATAATATGATCGTTACTCTCATTTATATAATACCGTTTGAAGAAAGAGTAAGAGAGCTAGAAACAGAATGAATGTTCTTCATTCTCATTCCCAATCTACTATTCATTCTCATTCTCATTCTCATTCTAGAACAGTGATATTCCCTTCATCAAAAAACTCATCTCCGCCTTCACACACCGCACGGATGTAATACACAAACACTGCTGGATCTACTTTTTTTCCTTTGTAAAACCCATTCCATCCGTCAGACAGACTGTGCGTTTCAAAGACTTTCTCTCCCCAACGATCGTAGAGATAGAAATCTAATTCGACAATATTATTTCCTCTGACATATAGCCATTCGTTTTTGTTATCGAAGTTTGGTGTGAAGGCGTTCGGAACAAAAATGCTGGGCATCCCACAGATAAAATCTGTCACTCGCACCCACACACTATCCGACACCACACAATCGCCTTCGCTGACTTGCACGGTGTACCAAGTATCTACAACAGGTGTGGCAACCGGATTCTGAATTTGCGAATTCGTTAGGCTTTCTGGATGATTCCATGTGTAAGAAAATCCAGTAGGCAATACATTCAGTTGTGAGCTTCCACCAGTGACAATAAACCCTGGATAAGCTGTAGCGTTGACGACTAAGGGATTCAAGGCACTCACCGAAATCTGGACGGTGTCTTGCGCATAGCATCCGAAGGGAGTAAGAGCAGACACAGATACCAGTGTGGTGTTCAATGCTTGGACATGCACGCCCGACGTTCCTTGTCCGTCCAATATCGCCGCGGTGGATGTCCACTGATAAGTAAAACTTGGATTTGGATTTAAGACATTGAGGAAAAGTGTATCGCCGTAACACGCTATGAAATCGCCTTGAATGGTGGCTTGATCTTCAACCAAATTCACCGTTACACTTTCTTCAACCGTGCAGCCGTTCAAACTGAGTTGCGCGTAATAGGTTTGCGGACCCACCACATTCACATCGATGCTATAATCGGTGGCGCCACTGTTTAAGACCGTAGAAAAATCGGATTGGTCTGACCAAATCAAACTGGCTCCAACAGGATTAACAACCGCTGAAAGACTGACTACATCAGGCGTACAGAGGACGGTGTCATTTGAAACAGTTAAACTTAATTGCGGGACATTCACTGTTTGAGTGAGCGTGTCGGTGCACACGTTGTGGTGAATCAGCAATTGAAACGTTGCGGTTGCATTGCCTGTAAAAACAGGTGTGGGTGAAGTGAGGTCACTTAAGTTTCCGTTGTTCGGAGTCCAGGAATAAGTGGCATTCGGATCGGAAGAAATTTGTCCGATGGAAATGGGAACACCCGGACAAGTATTCACATCGGTTAAGTCTTCTACCATGGGTGTAATGACTTGAATGGTTCGTGTAATGCTGTCTATGGCATTGCAGGTAGCAGGGTTACTTGCAATTAAAGTAACGGTAAATGTCCCACCAACGGGAAACGAATGAAACACGGTGTTCCCTGTTTGAACCGAGTTATCATCGCTGAAATGCCATTCCACATTGGTGGCTAAGGTGGAAGTGCTTGTAAGCTGAATACCGCTCTGCGCGCACAATACAGGAGGCGCATAAAAATCGGCTACTGTTAACGGCAATTCAAAATCATATTTAAACACGCCGTTGTTGCATGAATTATTATTGATGGCGGAAACGGCGTTGGCCGGAAAAATCGGGAAGTCACTATTCCCTCCACAACCGGCACACACACTTTGATAAATGATTCCCTTTCTATCAAAACGCGAGGTTCCTCCGTCCACGTGTTCGGCGCTTACATTACCTCCGAAAAACGAAGAGTAAGTTACCGCACTGGCATCGGCTTCCAATACCAATAAATAAAAATCACTTCCATCGGTGGTAGTTTGAAACGCGCCAGCGGTAGTGGTCATGCCAATGGTATAGTCGGCTTGATTGGTGGAATACTGATTCACCGCACCGCCCCATCCGCTGAGGTAAATTTTTCCGCAGACATCTACTAAAAATGCTGCGGGCGAAAGATTGGGTTTACCCACGCCACTACCGAAGATGGCACTCCATACTATGCTAGAAAGCAGCGGATCGAACTTGGTAACCAACATGCCTGAGTTGGGCTGAGAGAAGGCCGCGTTGATGATAAAACTATTCGCTGCATCGCGCGTTTGTCCGTAAACAAATACATTGTCGTCCGAATCGGTTTCAATGAAATACAATTGGTCATATGCAGAACTTCCCAAGAACGTTCCTGCTAAAATCTGACTTCCATTAGCAGCTAATTTCATAATCCATCCGTCCGAACTTCCTCCCGCATTGAAGTTCTGATACGGTGTTCCTACCAAACTGAGTGTGGTACTTTGTGTTCCACCACACACATAAATATTGTGTGAGGAATCGAATGCTAAACTGAATCCGCTGTCGTCGTCGGTTCCTCCCAAATACGTCGAAAACAACATGCCCGATAAATCGGCAGGCATCTTAAACACGCACGCTTCTTGTAAGCCGTTTGATGAAGGCTGTGTTGCATTCACCGTTGGAAAATCTACACTGAAGGTGCTACTGGCTATTAATACATTTCCATTATCATCTAAATCAATTTCACCGCGAAATTCATCGGCATAATTGAACTTCAATCCCACAGCGGTATTCACACCGTCGTTATCGCTTCCCCCTACATAAGTGGATGACAACAGTTGATCGCCATTCACAGATAATCTCGAAACGACCATGTCTGAGCCGTTCACATAATACGTCCCAACACCGAAGGGTGCAAAGGCGGTTCCGCCGTTGAAGCTGTTATCAAAGGCATTGGCTGTAACTGCAAAATTGGTTGAACTGGTGGTACCCAAGACATAGAGTTCGTCGTTGCTATTGCAGATGATACTGTGCGGCAGATCGTCATTGATTCCTCCTAAAAAGGTACTCCATTGCATGAAGGTGCCGGAGGCATCGTATTTCGAAAGTGCCATGTCGGTTCCTGCCAAATTTCCTTGTCCGTCTCCTCCACCCCACGTGGTTTGATAAGCGCCCAATGTAGTCGGATAACCTTGGCCGAAAGCTGAACTACCGCTGATTAAATTACCTTGACTGTCGTAGGTGGCGGTGTATCCGAAATTATCATCGAAGCTTCCGCTGTACGAAGAGAAAATTAATTCTGGATCTATGATAAGCGTGTAGCGTTTGTCGTATTTACCTACAGCGAAACCAATGCCCCTTTCGTCTTGAATAAATTCGCAGGCAACAGGAACTTTATGAGGAGGATTATTTCCAGCGGCTTCGCCCTCTTGAGGAATGAGTAGGTATGCGATGGGACGTTGTTCTACCACTTCACCCAATGCGGTTTGAAGAATTAGTCGTCCGTTTTCAATCTTAACATCGTCACCGCCTTCGTATTTCCAACGAATGAGATTCGGGTTAGCATGTGCTGCTACGAGCCAATCGTACTTCATGAAGTAATCGTTCTGATGTACATGTAAATCCACACCCGGATACAATTGCATATAAGTAAATCCCTTCACGCTGCGACAGTCCGATGCCCAATGCGAAGCATCGTTTCCTAAGAAATAATTGTATTTGGTTTTTAGTATTTGGTCTATACGGATTTTCGCCTTCTGACTTCCAACGAAAACTTGTTGCACCACGTGTCCGCGAATCACCTGCTCATGCGCCTCACCGCGATGCGCTTTTTTGATTTCACTTAAATCAATAAAATGATGGGTAATGCGGTTGTCTTCAAAAAAGACTTTTCCTGTTTCGGTTGACGCTGAGAAGCGCACAGGAGTGGGCCACTGACCTTTGTTTTCAATGAATGCAATGTTCTGACTAAAAGCTAAAAGGCTGATAGCGCAGGACAACAGGAGTGTAAGGAGGCGACGCACCTTACGAATTTAAGAAAAAGAAGGAAGATTAAGAACCTAATTGCGCACGAAGCACAAACATTTCGGCCAAGGTATAAGCGGCTTCCACCCCTTTGTTACCCAATTTGCCGCCACTGCGGTCGAGGCTTTGTTGTTTGTTATCGTCGGTTAGCACACCGAAAATACACGGCTTTTGTGTTTCCAGTGCGGCCTGCTGAATGCCTTGGGCGGTGGCCATGGATACAAATTCAAAATGCGGAGTTTCGCCACGAATGATAGAACCCAAGCAAATCACTCCGTGGATATGCGCCAAGCCAGCAGCCCATTTGGCGCCTAAAGCCAATTCGAAACTACCAGGGACATAATGCTTATGAATATGACTGGGTGTAAAACCCAAACGGAGCAAAGTTTCCTCTGCTCCGTTGTAAAGATTTTCTGTAATATCGTCGTTCCAACGCGAAACCAAAATAACAACTTGCTTAGCTGCTACTTGGGGAATGTCTAAAACGCGTTCAGCGGAAAGATTGGTCGTTGCCATTAACCTTGCGCTTTCAACATATTCAAAAGCTTCTCAGCTTCAGCGTATGATGCAGAACGTTTGTTCGCGCCTTCTAATGATTTCGCTAAAACTTCTTTCGCTTTCTCTTTGTTGCCTTGCTCCATGTAAACACGAGCCGCTTTCAAAGAATATTCACCCACTAAATAATCGCGGGTTGAGTTTGAACGAGAAAGGTTGATTGCTTTTTCAAATGACTTTGCAGCTTCATCGAAATTACCCATTTCAACATAGATATCACCCATGTTACCTACGGTGTAAACCGATACGGCTTGGTCATCAACGCTTACTTCTTGGAAGTGAGCCAATGCATTTCCCCAATCTTTTTTGTCGCGGTAAATAACACCCGCGCAGAAATGAGAAAGTTCTGCCGCTTCTGTACCAGGGTACTGAGCAATTACTTGTTCGAAGCCCAAGAAATCACCTTGGCCGTTTAACGCCCATTCGGTGCTATCTACTAAGAACCAGTTGTACGCATGCCAGAACGCATTGTGAGCTTCTTCTTCTTTTGGACGCTTGTATCCGTAATCATATGCGAAATAACCACCAACGCCAACTACCAATACCAAACCGATAATCATTAAGGGCTTGCGGTAAGCATCGAAAAAACGCTCAGTGGTTGATCCACCTTTGCGCTTGGTTACTACTTCGTGTTCTACTTCGTCGTGAGTATGCTGAGTCATAATTGAAAATTAGAGGTGCGAAGATAAGGAAAATTGAGAAAAAGACCGACGGTTCATAAAAAGTCCCGAAATAAGCTGCTCGACCTTGTAACTTTGTAACCTTCCAGTCATGAGCTCGACATCCATTACTTTGCAGCATTTACAGGTGTTCCACTACAAGAACTACCCCTCGACCGAACTCGATTTCAGTCGGAAAGTAAATTGCTTTTTAGGTAAAAATGGAAGCGGAAAGACCAATTTGCTCGATGCCATCTATTCCCTAAGCTTTTGCCGCTCGTTTCTTTCAAGTATCGACGCCCACAGTATTAAACAGGGCGAAGGCGAAGCCGCAGTGCATGGCGATTATCAGATTCACGACGAAGAGGTGCGAATTTCTTACCAATTGTACACCGACAAGAAAAAGGCGGTGCTAAAAAATGGAAAGTCTTACGACCGCCTTTCGGAACACATCGGCTATATTCCGTTGGTGCTGGTGACCCCAAATGACATTGACCTCATTCGTGAAAGCAGCGATGTGCGTCGTCGTTGGCTCGACCAAACGCTTTCGCAAAGTTCGCCAGACTACCTCACTCATTTGGTGAAATACAAGCATATTCTTGACCAGCGCAACGCGCTATTGAAGAACAACCGTTATTCCCTTTCCGATTTAAAATCGTTTTTGGAAATGTACGACGAACAGTTGGCCGAACATGGAACGCAAATCTTCCATCACCGTCAGCAATTTTTCGAAGCGTTTATTCCTGTTTTTGAAAACATCTATGTTCGTCTTTCCGGTAACGATGAACAACCCAAATTAACCTACGAAACCGAAGTCGATGCTTCGAATTTCTTATCGCTTTTGAAGAAGAGTTTAGAAAACGACCTTCACGCCGAGCGCACCACCAAAGGGATTCACAAAGACGATTTAGATTTTGAGTTGCAAGGTATCTCGTTGAAAAAGTTTGCTTCACAAGGGCAACAGAAGACCTTTTTGTTGGCTTTAAAATTGGCGCAATTCGAATACACACGAACATGCACGCAAAAGACTCCGATTTTATTGCTAGACGATCTTGCAGAAAAATTAGACCTCGACCGCTTGCGCTCGTTGCTCATTTGGTTGAAGGAAGAAACGCAAGCGCAATTGTTTTTAAGCGACACCGATTTAGAACGTATTCCTAATTTGCTTCGCGAAATCCGTTTCGAATTTCGTGCGTTCGAAGTCGCCTCGGCCCACATACATCACCTCACCAATCAAACCGCATGAGCTCGAAAAATGAATTTTCATTGAAAGAAGCCATTGACGAATGGATTAAACGTTCGCCCATGCGCAAACAATTGCAAGAGGCGCAAGTCATTGAAGCATACAAAAAAGCGGTGGGAGAAATTTTATTTAAGAAGACCAAAGAGATCAGTTGTCGCGACGGAAAACTGTATTTGAAATTCGACTCCGCTCCCCTGCGCGCCGAATTGTTTTCATCTCGTCAAGATCTGCTATCCCAAATCAACGGGCAATTCGCTCAGCCTGCGGTATTGGAAATTATTTTCCGTTAATTCGGTATATACACAAACTTACGAATCACCACTTCGTGGTTTAGGCCATTGTTAGGGCCTTGTTGTTGGTAGGGCAAGGTCCAAAAATTCATGCGCGCATGCGTGGTATTTCCCGGTGCCGGAATAACAATGGGAAG
>Ga0172372_10012715_pt1 | contig 10523 bp, 7 predicted proteins | sample LakKiv5m_2_FD_114544 | JGI IMG/M metagenome (GOLD analysis project Ga0172372, IMG submission 114544) | Freshwater microbial communities from Kabuno Bay, South-Kivu, Congo - kab_092012_9.5m | ecosystem: Environmental > Aquatic > Freshwater > Lake | place: Democratic Republic of the Congo... | reverse complement strand
CTCTTGCCGCCGATGCGGTTCATGGCGATGGCCAGCACCTCATGGGCCTCCCGCGACAGGGCCCCGAGGCTCATGCCACCGGTGCAGAAGCGGCTGCAGATGCTCTCCACACTCTCCACCTGATCCAGGGGCAGGGGCGTGGCGGCGGGTTTGAGCTCCAGCAGGTCGCGCAGGGCCGTGACCGGCCGATGTTCCAGGAGGGTTTTGTAGGTGGAGAAGTGGTCATAGCCCGGGCCCGCCTCCACGGCGGCATGCAGGGCCTTGGCCATCTCCGGGCTGTTGAGGTGGTACTCGCCACCGGTGCGGTATTGCACGAAGCCCATGAATTCGAGCTTGCTGCGATTGAGCTCCGGATAGGCCTTGGTGTGGAAGCTGAGGGTTTCGCTGGCCAGCTCCCGCAGGCTCAGGCCCGCCACCCGACTGGTGGTGCCCTTGAACGCCACTTCGATCAGATCGGCGCCGATGCCGATGGCCTCGAAGATCTGGGCGCCGTGGTAGCTGGCCAGCAGCGAAATGCCGATCTTGGAGAGGATCTTGCGCAGGCCATCCTCCAGGGCCTTGCGCACGTTGGCCTGCACCACATCGGGGGTGAGGGCCGGCAACTTGCCGCGCTCAATGTTGGTTTGCACCTTGGGCTGGGCCAGCCAGTGGCGCGCCGTTTCCCAGGTGAGCCAGGGGCAGACGGCGCTGGCGCCGTAGCCGATCAGGCAGGCCAGGTGATGGGTGCTCCAGCACTGGGCGGTATCGACCACGATCGAGCACTGCAAACGCAGGCCCAGACGCAACAGATGGTGATGCACCGCACCCACCGCCAGCAGCGGCGGGATGTAGGTGATGCCGGGGCCGATGCCGGCTGGACGCCCATCGGCATCGCTGCGGTCGGAAAGCACCAGGATCTGGCTGCCGGCGCGCACGGCGGCCTCGGCCGCGGCGCTCAACCGCTGCACCGCCTGCTCAAGACCGGCAGGACCAGACACCACCGGCAGCAGTGTGGGCAGCACGGCCAGCGCGAGTCCATGCTGACCCAGCGAGGCCAGCTCGGCCTCATTGAGCACCGGTGTGGCCAGATGCAGCACCGCGGCGGCGGCGGGCTCCGGACGCAGGGCCGAACCGCGCCAGCCCAGATGCATCTCCAGGCTCATCACCAACTGTTCGCGCAGTGGATCGATCGGCGGATTGGTGACCTGGGCGAAGCGCTGCTTGAAATAGTCGTAGAGGAGATGGGGCTTACTGGAGAGCACCGCCAGGGGAATATCATCGCCCATGCAATAGGTGGGCTCCTTGCCACTGCCCGCCATCTCCTCGATCACCAGCTCGAGATCCTCGGCGGTGAAGCCATAGGCGGTCTGCAGCTGCAGGAGTTCCAGATCACGCAGCTCGGGGTCGGCCTGCCAGGGGCCGGCCGGCAGACTGCGCCGCTGCTCCGCCAGCCAGGTGGCATAGGGCAGACGGGCGGCGGCCTCCTCCTTCACCTGCCAGTTGCGCAGCAGGCAACCCCGCTCCAGATCCACCGCCAGCATCTGGCCGGGACCGAGGCGGCCCTTCTCCCGAATGCGGCTCTGGTCAAGCTCCACCACGCCGGTCTCCGAGCCCATCACCACGTAGCCGTCGTCGGTGATGCAATAGCGGGCGGGCCGCAGACCGTTGCGGTCGAGGGTGGCCCCGACCATGCGCCCATCGCTGAACACCAGCAGCGCCGGACCATCCCAGGGTTCCTGCAGACAGGCGTTGTATTCGTAGAAAGCGCGGATCAGGGGGCGATCCTGCAATTCCGGCTGATCGCGGAATGCCTCCGGCACCAGGGTGAGCAGGCTGTCTGTGATCGGTCGACCGCTGCGCACCATCAGCTCGAGCGTCGCGTCGAGGTTGGCGGAATCGCTGAACGCAGGATTGACCAGTGGCCGCAGATCCGCCGCCGCCTCGCCCCAGACGGCCTCGAGGTTGACCTCCGCGGCCCGGGCCCAGTTGATGTTGCCCAACAGCGTATTGATCTCACCGTTGTGGCCCAGCAGCCGCATCGGCTGGGCCAGCGGCCAACGGGGCAGGGTGTTGGTGCTGAAGCGTCGGTGGTAGACCGCGAAGCTGACCGCGAAACGGGGATCGGCCAGATCGGCGTAGAAGCGATCCAGCACCTCGGAACGCACCATGCCCTTGTGCACCACGGTGCGGGCGCTGATCGAGGCGAAATAGAGATCGCCGAAGGCGGAGCCCCAGATCTCGCGCGCCCGATCGACGGCGCGGCGGCGCAACCGGAACAGCAGGGCCTCGAGCGCATCCACTTCGGCGGCCACCGCCGGGTTGGCATCGGGCGCCAGCAGCAGCCACTGCTCGATCGCCGGTGCGGTCTGCAGGGCCAGGGGGCCGAGCACGTCGGGATTCACCGGCACCTGGCGCCATCCCAGGCTGCGCAGCCCCAGGCGCTCCGCCTCCCGTTCGCAGAGCTCGCGCACCTGGCGGCGCAGCTCGCCATCCACAGGCAGGAACAGCATGCCCAGGCCGCGCACCCGGTCCCGGGAAGCGGCCGCTGCCGGCCAGATCGCCTCCAGGAACGGCCAGGGAATGGCGCTGAGAATGCCGGCGCCATCGCCGGAATCGCCATCACCTCCACAGCCGCCGCGGTGCTCCATGCAACGCAGGCCGCGCAATGCCTGCTGCAGCACCCAGTGGCTGGCCTCGCCACCGAGATGGGCCAGGAAGCCAACGCCACAGGCATCCTTCTCGCCGGCCACGGCTGCCGGTGCGGCACTGTCGCGCTGGGGCCAGTCTGGAGGGCAGGAGTGGGGCATGGGGGGAGGCGACGGGCGGCGGCGGTGACGGAGGGTCAGTATCGGAGGCGAACCGCAGCTGGATCTGTCGCGCCAGTGCAGTGATGCCGGATCCTAGGCAGCAGCATCGGCGATGCCCCGGCAGAGCGGCTCTGCTGCGGTCTGCCGCACCGGTCTGCCGCGCACCGGTCTGCCGCACGGGTCTGCCGCACCGAGGCCCCGAGCGCCGGCCGGCGGGCTGGAGGCCGCCAACGGCTCGGCTCTGGCCTCCGTGGGCGCCGCTAGGGTCGGCCGCACGGCTCGCTCCGCTGATGGTGAAGGCTCCCTGCTGGATGGTGCTGGGCGCGGCCACCCTGGTGGTGCCGCTGCTGCCCACCGCCCCCTCCCCGGCGGCTCCGCGTCAGCCCTGGCCCGCGCCGCCGCCGCTGCTGGCGCCAGCCATCGATCGCGCCACCCCCGGGGCCGGGCCGGGGCAGCGGGGAGATCGGCTGCGCATCAATGGCCGCGAACAGCGGGCGGCCTGGTTGTTGCCGGCCGGCCCCGGCGGGGTCGACGCACCGCTGTGGCTGCCGCTGGAGGTATGGCAGGGGCAGATCGGCGTCAGCAGCCGCAGCCTGGTGGATGGCAGCCTCGAACTGGAGTGGTACGGGCGCCGGCTGCTGGTGCCCCCCGGCGAACAGCGGCCGCTCGCCGATGAGGTGGCGGTGGATGGGGCCCCCCTGCTGCGCGACAGCGGGATGACCATCACCGTGACCGGCGACACCCTCGAGCTCGAGCTGCCGCTGCCGCGGCTGCTGGCGGTGCGCAGCTTCGCCGCCGCCCCCGGCGGGGGACGACGGATCGTGCTGGATCTGGACGCCCCCGCCCTGCTGCGCAGCCAGGCCGATGGCGCCGCGCTGGCCCTGGCGAGCGGTCCGGATCAGCGCCGGCAGCTCGAAACCCTGGGTCTGCGCTGGCGTCAGCGCCCCGGAGCTCTGCAGCTGCGGCTGCCGGTGGCGGCCGGACAGGGCCGCTGGTTCACCCTGGGGGAGCCGGCGCGGATCGTGATCGATCTGCCGGCGCTGGCGCCGGCGGCGGTGAACCTGCCCGCACCGGAGCCGTCCCGCAGCCTGGATCCCCGGCTGCAGGCCCTGCTGGGCCGCAGTCTGGTCTGGGAGCGCCGGCAGCTGCAGCTGGGCGGCCAGCGGTTCCGGCTCAACGCGATCAGCCTCGATCCGCGCACGGCCCCCCTGGAGCTGCGTCCGCTGCCCGCCGAGGGCGGCATGGAGGGGCTGAGCCTGCTGCCGAATCTGGCGCGACGCCGGGATGCCCTGGTGGCGATCAATGGCGGTTTCTTCAACCGCATCCGTCGTCTGCCGCTGGGAGCCCTGCGCGACCGGGGCCGCTGGCTGTCGGGGCCGATTCTGAACCGGGGGGCGATCGGCTGGGAGTCGGGCGAGCTGCCTCGCTTCGGCCGTCTGCGGCTGCAGGAATGGCTGATCGATGCCAACGGCGGCCGCTGGCCCCTGGTGGCGCTCAACAGCGGTTATGTGCAGCGGGGCCTCAGCCGCTACACCGCCGACTGGGGCCCCGCTTACCGCTCCCTCAGCGAGGGCGAGACCGCCGTGCTGCTGCGCGCCGGGGTGGTGATGCAGCGGCTGGATGCGTCCCGGCTGGCGGCGGGTGTGGCCCTGGGGTCGGGCGATGAGCTGGTGGTGGGCCGCGCCGGCAGTGTGCTGCCCTGGGGCGAGGGGGAGCGGCTGGAGCTGATCAGCCAGCCCAGCGAGGCGCTCGGCGCGGCGACCCATGTGATCGGTGGCGGACCGCTGCTGCTGCAGGGCGGTCGGGTGGTGCTGCAGGCCGTCGACGAGGGCTTCAGCAGCGCCTTCCTCAGCCAGGGAGCTCCGCGCAGCGTGATCGCCAGCGATGGCCGACGGCTGCTGCTGATCACGCTGCAGGGGATCGACCAGGAGGGCCCCACGCTGGCGGAGACAGCGCGCCTGCTGCTGGATCTGGGCCTGCGCGATGCCCTCAATCTCGACGGCGGCAGCTCCACCGCTCTGGTGATCGGCGGCTCCCAGGCGGTGCTGGGGCGCGGTGTGACGGCGGCGGTCCATCACGGGCTTGGCCTGGTGCTGCGGCAGGGAAGTCGCCCCCTGAGCCCGCTCCCCACGGGCCTGGGCGAGGTTCACCGTCCGCCCCTGGCGGCCGATGGCAGCTGACAGACTGGATGCCGTCCCTGTCGAGCGCCCTGTGCCCCGCGGCCAGAACCTCCGCCTCACCACCGCCGCCGCCGCCGAGCTCAGCCGCCAGGCGGCGGTGGCCGGCACCCCCGGCCTGATGCATCTCGATCTGCTGCCGGGCGGTTGTGAGCGCTGGGCGATCCGATTGCGCCCGGGGCAGTTCGCCGGTCTGCCCCTGGCCCGGGCCGATGGCGTCACCCTGCATGCCCCGGCCGAGCAGGTGCCTCTGCTCAGCGGCCTGCTGCTCGATTACAAGGGCGACCTGAGCGGTGGAGGCTTCCTGATCCGGGCCGGCGAGGGGGTGCGCTGCTGCGCCTGCGGGGCCGCCTTCAGCCGGGCCGGCCAGCCCGGGGACGACGGGGAGGTAAGGTGACGGATTGTCGAAAGTCGAAATCGGTCGGACGTCCGACCTGTTCGCCACGACCAGCAAAGACGACCAGCCCTGACGGCCCTCGATGCCCACCATTCAGCAGCTGATCCGCACCGAGCGGCAGCGACTCACCCGCAAGACCAAGTCCCCCGCCCTGCGCTCCTGTCCGGAGCGTCGGGGGGTATGCACCCGCGTGTACACCTCCACGCCCAAGAAGCCCAACTCGGCGCTGCGCAAGGTGGCCCGCGTGCGGCTCACGTCCGGCTTTGAGGTCACCGCCTACATCCCGGGCATCGGCCACAACCTGCAGGAGCATTCCGTTGTGCTGATCCGCGGCGGTCGCGTCAAGGACCTGCCCGGCGTGCGGTATCACATCATCCGCGGCACCCTGGACACCGCCGGCGTCAAGGATCGCCGTCAGTCGCGATCCAAGTACGGCGCCAAGACGCCCAAGTCCTGAAGCCAGCGGGTCCCGCCCCGGGACCGGCTCTCCGCCCAAGCCTCCGCCAGCCGTTTCACCCCTGCTCCATGTCCCGCCGCAACGCCGCTGAGAAGCGACCCGTCCTGCCCGATCCGCAGTTCAACAGCCGCCTGGCCTCGATGATCGTGGCCCGGCTGATGAAGCACGGCAAGAAGTCCACCGCCCAGCGGATCCTTTCCGACGCCTTCAGCCTGATCAACGACCGCACCGGGGCTGATCCCCTGGAGCTGTTCGAGACCGCCGTGCGCAATGCCACGCCTCTGGTGGAGGTGCGGGCCCGCCGCGTCGGTGGGGCCACCTACCAGGTGCCGATGGAGGTGCGTCAGGATCGGGGCACCGCCATGGCGCTGCGCTGGCTGGTCAACTTCTCCCGTGCCCGCAACGGTCGTTCGATGGCCCACAAGCTGGCCGGCGAACTGATGGATGCGGCCAACGAAGCCGGCAGCGCCGTCCGCAAGCGGGAGGAAACCCACAAGATGGCCGAGGCCAACAAAGCCTTCGCCCACTACCGCTACTGAGGCCCGGGGGAGCGGCCGCCGGGCTGCACCGCTTCCCCACCGGCTGCCCCGTGCAGGCCGGTCTGTAAAGTGATGCCCGTTTTTTTCGCCCCCAACCCGGAGACCTACCGAAGTGGCTCGCGCCTACCCCCTCGATCGCGTCAGGAATATCGGGATCGCCGCACACATCGACGCGGGCAAGACCACGACCACGGAGCGGATCCTGTTCTATTCCGGTGTCGTCCACAAGATGGGCGAGGTTCATGACGGCGCTGCCGTCACCGACTGGATGGAACAGGAGCGTGAACGTGGCATCACGATCACCGCGGCGGCCATCTCCACCAGTTGGAAGGACCACCGCATCAACATCATCGATACCCCTGGCCACGTCGATTTCACGATCGAGGTGGAGCGCTCCATGCGGGTGCTCGATGGCGTGATCGCTGTGTTCTGTGCCGTCGGCGGCGTTCAGCCCCAGTCCGAAACCGTATGGCGCCAAGCCGATCGGTACAACGTGCCCCGGATGGTGTTCGTCAACAAGATGGACCGCACCGGTGCTGATTTCCTCAAGGTCTATGGCCAGATCAAGGATCGCCTCAAGGCCAAGGCTGTTCCGATCCAGCTGCCGATCGGTGCCGAAGGCGAACTCAGTGGCATCGTTGATCTGGTCAAGAATCGCGCCTACATCTACAAGGATGATCTAGGTAAAGATATCGAGGAGGCCGACATCCCCGCCTCGATGGCCGATGAGGTCGAGATCTGGCGCAACGTCCTGATGGAGGCCGTCGCAGAAACGGATGAGGCCTTGATCGAGGAGTTTTTCGACAAGGGTGAACTCAATGAAGCCCAGCTGCGTGATGGCATCCGCGAGGGTGTGCTGAAGCACGGTCTGGTGCCGATGCTGTGCGGCTCCGCCTTCAAGAACAAGGGCGTCCAGCTGCTCCTCGATGCCGTGGTCGACTATCTGCCCGCGCCGGTGGATGTGCCGCCGATTCAGGGCATTCTGCCCGATGAAACCGAGGGTGTGCGGCCGGCTGACGACAGCGCCCCCTTCAGCGCCCTGGCCTTCAAGGTGATGTCGGACCCGTTCGGCAAGCTCACCTTCGTGCGCATCTACTCGGGCGTGCTGCAGAAAGGCAGCTATGTGCTCAATTCCACCAAGGACAAGAAGGAGCGCATCTCCCGCCTGATTGTGCTGAAAGCCGACGAGCGGGAAGAGGTCGACGAGCTGCGAGCCGGCGACCTTGGGGCGGTCCTCGGCCTCAAGGACACCACCACTGGCGACACTCTCTGCGTCGACAACAATCCCATCATTCTGGAATCTCTCTATATTCCAGAGCCGGTGATCTCCGTGGCTGTTGAGCCCAAAACCAAGGGCGACATGGAGAAGCTGTCCAAGGCTCTCACCGCCCTCTCCGAGGAAGATCCCACCTTCCGCGTGTCCACCGATCCGGAAACCAGCCAGACCGTGATCGCCGGCATGGGCGAACTGCATCTGGAGATCCTTGTCGATCGCATGTTGCGCGAATTCAAGGTGGAAGCCAACATCGGCGCTCCCCAGGTCTCCTACCGCGAAACGATCCGCGGCCGCGCCAAGGGAGAGGGCAAGTTCGCCCGCCAGACCGGTGGCAAGGGGCAATACGGCCATGTTGTGATCGAAATGGAGCCCGGCGAACCGGGTTCAGGGTTCGAGTTCGTCAACAAAATTGTTGGCGGCATCGTGCCCAAGGAATACATCGGTCCTGCGGAAGCAGGCATGAAGGAAACCTGCCAATCCGGCGTGATCGCTGGTTTCCCGATGATCGATGTGAAGGTCACCATGGTCGACGGTTCCTACCACGACGTCGACTCTTCGGAGATGGCGTTCAAGATTGCCGGCTCCATGGCCTTCAAGGACGGCGTCAAGAAGTGCAATCCTGTGCTGCTTGAGCCCATGATGAAGGTCGAGGTGGAGGTGCCTGAGGATTTCCTCGGCTCCGTCATCGGCGATCTGTCCTCCCGTCGTGGTCAGGTCGAAGGTCAGTCCGTCAACGATGGACAGTCCAAGGTCCAGGCCAAGGTGCCCTTGGCCGAGATGTTCGGCTATGCCACCCAGCTCCGATCCATGACCCAGGGTCGGGGTATTTTCTCCATGGAGTTCAGCCACTACGAGGAAGTTCCTCGTAACGTGGCCGAAGCCATCATCTCCAAGAATCAGGGCAACTCCTGATCTCTATACCACCCTCCAACCAACACCCCGATTCTTCCCACCCATGGCTCGCGAGAAGTTCGAAAGGAAAAAGCCCCACGTCAACATCGGCACCATCGGTCACGTCGACCACGGCAAAACCACCCTCACCGCTGCCATCACCAGCGTGCTGGCCAAGAAGGGTATGGCCAAGGCCCAGGCCTATGATCAGATCGATGGTGCTCCCGAGGAGCGTGAGCGCGGCATCACCATCAATACCGCCCACGTCGAGTACGAAACCGACAAGCGCCACTACGCCCACGTGGACTGCCCGGGCCACGCCGACTATGTCAAGAACATGATCACCGGCGCCGCCCAGATGGACGGTGCCATTCTCGTGGTGGCCGCCACCGATGGCCCGATGGCCCAGACCAAGGAGCACATCCTTCTGGCCAAGCAGGTCGGTGTGCCCGCCCTGGTGGTTGCGCTCAACAAGTGCGACATGGTCGATGACGAGGAGATCCTCGAACTGGTGGAACTGGAGGTGCGCGAGCTGCTCACCAGCTACGAGTTCCCCGGCGACGACATTCCCGTGGTCAAGGTGTCCGGCCTCAAGGCCCTTGAGGGAGACGCCACCTGGGAAGCCAAGGTGGATGAGCTGATGGCCGCCGTCGACGAGTCGATCCCTGAGCCCGAGCGTGAGATCGACAAGCCGTTCCTGATGGCCGTCGAAGACGTGTTCTCGATCACCGGTCGTGGCACGGTCGCCACCGGCCGTATTGAGCGTGGCAAGGTGAAGGTGGGCGAAACCGTCGAAATCGTCGGCATCAAAGACACTCGCACCACCACGGTCACCGGCGTGGAGATGTTCCGCAAGCTGCTTGATGAAGGCATTGCGGGCGACAACGTCGGTCTGTTGCTGCGCGGCGTCCAGAAGGAGGACATCGAGCGCGGCATGGTGCTGGTGAAGCCCAACTCGATCAAGCCTCACACCAAGTTTGAGGGTGAGGTCTATGTGCTCAAGAAAGAAGAGGGCGGCCGCCACACCCCCTTCTTCCCCAAGTACCGCCCGCAGTTCTACATCCGCACCACGGATGTGACCGGCGAGATCACCGCCTTCACCGCCGACGACGGCTCCGATGCCGAGATGGTGATGCCCGGCGACCGGATCAAGATGAGCGTTGAGCTGATCTGCCCCGTCGCCATTGAGCAGGGCATGCGCTTCGCCATCCGCGAGGGTGGTCGCACCATCGGCGCCGGCGTCGTCTCCAAGATCGTCGCCTGATCCGCGCCGCCCGATCGCGGCCCTCGATCGGGAGTGGAATGGGGTGGGAGAGGTGTCTGCCTCTCCCCCATTTCTCTTGCTGATCGCTGCACCTTGACAACCCGGTGGGTTCTGCATCTGGACAGCGATCCGCCTTCACGTTCTCTTCTGTTCGCGTTCTGTCATGTCTGCCACCATTGCCCAGCAGAAGATCCGCATTCGTCTCAAGGCGTTTGATCGCCGCATGCTGGATCTCTCCTGCGAAAAAATTATCGAAACTGCTGATCACACCGCCGCCACCGCTGTCGGGCCGATCCCCCTGCCCACCAAGCGCAAGATCTACTGCGTGCTGCGTTCGCCCCACGTAGACAAGGATTCGCGCGAGCACTTCGAGACCCGCACCCATCGTCGCATCATCGATATCTACAGCCCCAGTGCCAAGACCATCGATGCCCTGATGAAACTCGATCTGCCCAGCGGCGTTGACATCGAGGTCAAGCTCTGATCGGCAGCTGGCCGGCCCGGAGCCGCTGCCATCAGCTCTGGCCGGTCAGGACAAATCTGGAAAGTCCATCCCCTCGGCCCTGGCTGATGGCTGCAGATGTCCCGAATCGCACCAGCCAGATCCATTAACAGTTCGCTGAAAAACTCGCACAGCGCCTGATCCCGGGCACCCACCATGGCACTGGGACAGGGCCGCTTCAAAGTGCCGGTTGCGTTGCGTCAGTCGTGCGCGACACGGGCACCAGCAATGGAG
>Ga0172372_10012713_pt1 | contig 10523 bp, 9 predicted proteins | sample LakKiv5m_2_FD_114544 | JGI IMG/M metagenome (GOLD analysis project Ga0172372, IMG submission 114544) | Freshwater microbial communities from Kabuno Bay, South-Kivu, Congo - kab_092012_9.5m | ecosystem: Environmental > Aquatic > Freshwater > Lake | place: Democratic Republic of the Congo... | reverse complement strand
TCTGGGAAGATACGACCAGTATCCAGTGTGAATACACGAATCGGCAAGTCGTTACTAAAAATATAATGTGTAATGACCTGGTCTTCCCAACTCAAACTTGTGGAAAATGCAGCTTTGTCTCCAAATATCTCGGCGATCTTTTTTAAAAGTTCTTCGGGATGTAATTCACTATATGAGAGGTCTAAATTCATTGAGCGATCTGTTTTGAAATATCATAGATCTCATGCCAGTCAGCATGCGATAAGTTGATGGTCTCGGCCGTTGCTGCATTGTGGATCCTTTCCTTGTTCAAACTACCTATGATAGGAAGGGCGCCGAGTTTGTGGATCCAGGCGACGGCCAATTGTTCAATGTTGGAATTGTATTTTTTACTTAAGCTGGCGAGGGTTTTTCGCAGCGTACGCGCACTGTCATCGGTGCCATTCAGAATTCGGCCATCAGCAAGTGGACCAAATGCCATCGGTTTGGAATAGTTCTCTTTGATGAAATCGATACGACCATCGCTTAAAGCAGAGGTATTCAGCAGGTTCAATTCGAAATGGTTTGTCACTACCTCATTGGATAGACGGGATGCGAAAAGTTTGTGCTGCTGTACATTGAAATCCGAAACACCAACATGTTTGATCTTTCCGCGTAATTGCAAACCGGTAAGGGTAGAGGCAACCACATCTACATTCATTAACGGATCGAATCCATCCAGCAAAAGTACATCGAGGTGATCCGTTTGAAGGTTGTTAAGCGATTGCTCGATCTGTTCTTTGATCCCTTTTTCTGATAATTCTTTGTAAACTGTTCCGCCGTCGGCCTGAGGGAAACGAATGCCGATTTTTGAGAATAGGACGATGCTATCCCGTTCTATTTGCAATTCCTTGAGGGCCTGACCTATTAATCGTTCCACTTCACCATTACCATAAGCTGGTGAAACATCAAACGCATTGATGCCTAATTCGAGGGTGTAGGAAAGTAAATCTTTAACCTTATTAAGTTCAAGATCTGCATTTTCGGTCCATCTCCAAAAACTGTAGATCGCGTTGGAAGTTTCAGGGCCAAAATCACTAAGTAGTACTTTTTTCATAGGTTATTTTAATAGGGTGAGTAGTATAATCCGCAGGCTTACGATCACAATGACGATGCCTACGATCAGCATCATTGCCTTGACGTTTAATTTTTTGGATAATAATGCAGCAATCGGAGCGGCACAGACACCGCCCAGAATAAGTCCGAGTATGGTCTGCCAGTGTGAGCCTCCTAAAATAGTAAGGAATGTAAAAGAGCTGGCTAATGAAACAAAGAATTCGGCCAGATTCACAGATCCAACCACTAAACGGGGATGCTTTCCTTGAGCGATAAGGGTAGAGGAGACCACAGGGCCCCAACCGCCGCCGCCGATCGAATCAAGAAATCCTCCGAAAGTGGCAAGTAGTCCTGCACGTTTAACTTTTTTTCGACCTTGTTTTTTACGAACGACTTTATAAATAATGAGGATGCCTAAAAATAGTGTGTAGACGCCGACAATGGGTTTGATATAGGTACTGTAATTTTCAAATTCAGTCAGAACATAAGCGCCTAAAATAGCACCCAAAACTCCAGGTACGACGATCGCTTTAAAAAGTTTGTTATGTACATTGCCGAATTTCAGATGCATCAACCCTGAAACGCCACTGGTGAATATTTCCGAGGCGTGTACGCTCATACTGGCCACCGCCGGAGAAATACCAAAGGACAGTAGAAAGGTCGTGGCGCTAACGCCGTAGGCCATTCCCAATGCACCATCGATCATTTGCGCGATGAAGCCACCAAGCATAAAATAGAGGAAGCTCGAATCCAGTTGATCGATGAGGCTTGAAGAATAGTTCCATATGGTAGCCGGAGGCAATAGGGAGAATACAATATGACCAGAAATCATAACTGCAATCACAAAAAGTGCATTCAAAAGAATACGTTTCACGTTTGGCTTGTACCATTTACGTGATGTTTTTCGAACGAGTGCTGACGTGATCTCATTCAGTTTGGTTACTTTTTTCTGAAAATCGCCTTTCAGACTAGGTCTTAATGCATGTAAATCTTCAATCGCTTCATCAATTTCATCAGGTATGATGTCATTGAGTAATTCTTTCAATCGTTTAGCCACTGTAGGGGACTTCCCATTGGTTGAAATGGCAATCTTCAGATTTCCTTTCGAAATAACTGAAGATAAGTAAAAATCACACAGTTCAGGTTTGTCTGCTGCATTGTAAAGTAAACCTTTTGAACGAACTGTATTTCCAATTTGTTCTGACAAGTCGCTATCGTTCAATGCCGAGATGACAAGACGTATACTTTCAAGATCACCTTCGTCAAAAGGTTTTTCAACGACGTTTACATAGCTATGTTGACTGACTAAATCTCTGATTTCAGCAATAATTTCCCTTCCAACAAGTGTGATTCGAGCATCCGGTGAGTGGAGTAACAGATTACTCAGTTTTTCTAAGGCTACAGGTCCACCCCCAATAATGAGTATAGGAAGTTGGTCTGCCTTGAAAAAAAGCGGATACAATTGATTTTTTCCATGTGACGCTGAATTCATTTCAGGTAGTTTTATTGAGTGCTGAGCGTTGTTCGAGTAACATTTGAAATTGTATTCCGATCATATTTTGCAGGTACTTCACATTGGATTGAAATTGCCCCATGTAGAAGATTAACAGTTTAGCTTGTTCCGAAATCTTCATATTTAAACCGGTTAAATAGCGTTGCTCCAAAAGCGGATTTGTCCCGGGTGTGCAGAATATTTCAACAGACGCTTGAGCACCTAAAAATGGGGACAGATCTCTAAAATAAGCCATCTGTAATCTCATTCTATTGGTTGTGTTCCGATTATTAAAAGTCCGTAGTTCGTTTCTGAAACGGAAATTTAATTTGGTATTTTCAAAATTTAATCCTTTCGCATATTGGAGGAATAATCGGTTTTCTTTGGAGGTTATTTCGCCATAGTGTTCGAAATAAGCATATCCTATACCTAATCGATGATTCTTGATCACATTTCGGTCGATGGTTATTCGAGCTAATCCAGTTCTTCTCTCTTCTATGAAGGAATTGCACCAGCGGTAACCGAGGTCAGTTACAACAGCCCATTCATTCTTTTTAACATTCAGAACGAAGCTGCTCCAAAGGTTGCTTTCAAATGGCCGCTGACTAAACGCGGATAGCGCAAATGACAAGAAAATGAAAAACAGAATTCCTCTCAGCATCAATTATAATTCAAAGTTACATTTTTGCTTTGATTCTGTTTTTCTCCGAGTGCAACCACCTCTCCAATCACAATGATTGCAGGAGCTGGAATACGAAGCAAATTCACCTGTTTCGAAATACTTTTTGCTGTGCCAATGACTGTGCGTTGTGACTTCAAACTTCCGTTGCTGATTACTGCAAATGGAGTCTTCTCTTTATCTTTTTGAGCGTAGATCGAAGCTATTTCCTCCAGTTTATTCAATCCCATAAGGATGACTACCGTCCCATTAAGCGGAGCCAGCTTTTCTATCTCCGGATTCAATGATCCATCGGAAAGGGTAGCAGTGACCACTGTGAAGTGATTGCTGATCCCACGATGTGTTACCGGAACTCCTGCCAGTGCAGGAACTGCGATTGAACTAGAGATGCCTGGTATGACATCTACGGAAATTCCGAACAACTGAATGAACTGGATTTCCTCGAATCCGCGACCGAAAACGAAGGGGTCACCGCCTTTCAAACGAACCACATGACCGTATTTCAAAGCGCTGTCGACAATCAGTGAATTGATCTCTTTTTGTGTAAGGGCTTTCTGTCCTCTGCGCTTTCCTACAAAGATGATCTTTGCATTCGGAGCTTCATCAAGCAGTTCTTCGTTCACCAGGGCGTCGTACAAAATAATATCCGCCTTACGGATCGCTTTTAATCCCTTCAATGTGATCAGTTCCGGGTCTCCCGGTCCCGCTCCTACAAGCGTGATCTTTGGTTCTTTTATTAGTGTTTCCATCTTTTATATCTTTTTTAAATTAGTGTAATGTGCTTTCATCTGTTCTACAAGCAAAGCCATTTCTTGCGTGTATTTCAATGCAAATGCCTCACTTGGCGCAGTTGTATTGATGCGGGTAATGTATTGCTGGAACGTGTTCTCCTCCGTAAAACCGAAAGTGGTTCCGAGATGCTTGTCGAAATCGGCAAGGATACCCGAATGTGTGTTACAGTGCACTTTGTTTTCGATCAGCAAAGCTTTTGCGGCATGAATCGCTGCTGCGTAGGAGTGGTAAATGCTGTCTCCCCAGGAACTGTTTCCGAAACTGTCTTTTGCTAACTTCAATTTTTCGTCCGCATCCAACAGGAGTGTTGCAACAAGATCGATCATCACGCCGGCACATTCACCTACACCAATAGCCGTTTTGAATTTTTCTTCATTTCCCCAATCGATGTAATCAGCTTCAGTAACCGTGGTGGTGTCAGCCAATGGCTTGAGCAGGTCATAGAAATACTTGTTTCCTTGACGATCATAGTAGTCATTGAACGACTCATCGTTTTCATTATTTTCATAGTCTTTGAACAAGCTGCGAAGTACATCCAGAATACGTTTACTAGGGAATTTGATCACTTTCTCCGCAATGCGTCCATGACCATTACCCAGACTTCCGCCACCCAACAACAATTGCAAAGCGGGTAGAGTGCCATTTGCCGCTTTGATCGAGCTTCCGTGCAAACCAATGTGAGCCAATCCATGCTGACCGCAGGAGTTCATGCAGCCGCTGATCTTGATCTTGAGTTGTTGCTCGTGCAAGAGTTCCGGGAATTCAGCGCGGATAAGGTCTTCGATCACTACCGCTACTTGAGTACTATTTGATATGCCAAGGTTACACGTGTCGGTTCCCGGACAAGCTGTAACATCAGCCACACTGTTCCATCCGGATGCATTCAGTCCGATAGCTTCGAGTTCTAGATACAATCCTTCCAGATCCTCTGCTTTGATGAACTTCAACAAAATGCTTTGGTCAATGGTGAAGCGAATGTCTTCTGAAGCGTATCGCTCAACAATTGCAGCCAGTTTTCGAGCTTGAGCAGTACTGAAATTACCAAGCAGTACTTTCACGTATGCGCCACAATAACCTTCTTGCTTTTGCCCGAATACATTGGTTTGAAGCCATGTTTTAAAGGAAGGATTCGTGTTCGTCTCGATTAGTTTTTCGAGAGAAGTTTCTTGTACGGTTCCCGATAACACTACATTTTGTTCGAAGGTAACAAAGTCATGTTCGGGTTCATACTGTACAGCTTTGATCTCTTTGTTGACCAGTTCCGTAAATGATTCAAATCCGATCTTTTGGACCAGGTATTTCATCCGGGCCTTGTTCCGGCTGTTGCGCTCGCCATAACGGTCAAAAATGCGAATACTTGCCTCAATAAAAGGAATGATTTCTCTTTCAGGAAGGAATTCATAAGCCACATGCGCCAAAAAAGGCTGTGCTCCCAGTCCGCCTCCGACCAGTACTTTGAATCCACGCTGATTCCCATTGATCTTGGGAATGAACCCGAAATCATGGATGAACGTATACGCATCGTCTGCGTCTGAAGAGGAAAATGCGATCTTTATCTTGCGGCCCAGTTCTTGGCCGAATGGCTTGCGCAGAAAATAGCGAAACACCAGATCTGCATACGGCGCGACATCGAAGGGTTCATTCTTATCGATTCCAGCTATTGCGCTCGCCGTGACGTTTCTAACAGTATTCCCACAGGCCTCACGAAGGGTAACATCATCTTTTTCCAGATCAGCCCACAGCTCGGGGGTACGATCCAAACTTACATAATGGATCTGGATGTCTTGTCGCGTAGTAATGTGCAAGTGACCAGTACTATAATCGTCTGATACGTCAGCAATGCGTCGCAACTGGTTAGGAGTCACCTTGCCGAAAGGAAGTTTGATACGTATCATCTGCACACCCTGTTGACGCTGGCCATAAACACCACGAGCCAAACGTAAGGCCTTAAATTTATCTTCGGCGATCTGACCATTTTTAAAGGAGGCGATCTTATCTCTTAATTCAATGATGTCGTGTTCTACTACTGCTTGTTTATCCAATGCAGCTACATTTTCAATACCGTCTCTGAATCGTGCCATTTTAATAAATTTAAAAACTATCGGAGAAGTAGGAGATAATTAAAAAGAAACTCCATTCTCGAAATTTGGCACAAAATAACAACCAATAAATTAATCTTACAAGAAAAAACTAAAAAAAGTTAATTATTCCTATTGGCAAAGTAGGATATAGCTAGTTTAACCCTAGTTTTGAATTTAAATTTTGTTCGCGTAGGATCAGATCCTGTACGGATGTTTTGGAGAGTATGGCAATCGTTGCTTCGCGCACTTCGCGCATGACATCGCTTAATCCACAAGTCTTTTCATTTTCACATTCTTCGCAGGGTTCGTAAAAGTTCAAACTTACACAAGGAAGCATAGCAATAGGGCCACCGGAGATGCGTATCACTTGGGACAAAAAGAGTTCATTTGGATGTTTAGCTAGTAAATAACCACCATTTGCACCCATTCTGCTGTACAATAAGCCATTGTTTCTCAATTCTACCAGGATCGCTTCAAGGAATTTTCTGGGGATATGTTCCTCCTCAGCGATCGCTGAGATCTTCAATGGTGTTTTTTCCTCGTAACGCTTTGCTAACGACATGAGGGCCTTAATGGCATATTTACTTTTCTTTGATAGCATATCCTTACACAAAGTTAACGAATCTGTCCAACTTGAGCGAATAGAAATAGTATAGCTTGTTAAAGGTCGTAAATGGGTCGAATTGTCTTTTGTCCTTTTTTGAAATCATTCGTAATAAGTAATCATAAAATGATTATTGTCCTATTAATAAAAATTTATAAAATAATTTAAAATACACAAAAACAGATAGTAATATAAAAATATAAAGTGTAAAAAAATTATTTTAAAAATGGATTATTTGTCTTAAATCAGCTGTTCATTGCCAGTTTGGTCGTAATTTTGTCCTCAAAGAATCGAGAAATGTATACACTTCCAACACATATGATCGGATTGAACCAGAAGAACTGGCAGATGAATGCTGTTTTCTTCTTTAATAATAATGATCCGTCCTGAAGGGAGTGTAGCTTTATATGTTTGCAGGCCTCCCAGTTCGGAGGCCTTTTTTTTTAAAATCAATTCAATCAAATAGAACAATGAGTACAGAAACAAAAAAAGAGATCAGACCTTATGAGCTTCAAAGGTTGATCGGAGAAACAAAAGAGTATTTCGCTCTTCAACTAAGGAAGGAACTTGGGCTGGTAAAGGTGGAGGGTCCGCTTTTCGTTGAAAAGAACACGGGCATCAATGATGATTTGAATGGCGTGGAACGACCGGTTCATTTTACTGCAAAAGCACTTGGTGACAAGCAACTTGAGATCGTTCAGTCCCTTGCAAAATGGAAAAGATTGCGTCTTTCTGAGTTGGCGGCGGGTGTCCACGAGGGCTTGTACGTCGACATGCGCGCGCTGCGTCCGGATGAAGAGGTCAGCAAGATCCATAGTGTCTATGTTGATCAGTGGGACTGGGAAAAGGTGATTGATGCACCATCACGAAATGTAGAATACTTAAAATCGCAAGTGAAACAGATCTACAATGCTTTGAGATCGACAGAACGTTTTCTGGCTGATCATGCGGGCATTGAGCCAATATTACCTGAGGAAGTGACTTTCATTCACAGTGAGGAGTTGCTTGATCTGTATCCGGAATTAACGCCAAAAGAGCGTGAGGATAAGATTGCATCTTTACACGGAGCCGTTTTCATCATTGGAATTGGTCACGAACTCGCTGATGGCAAAGAACACGATCTGCGTTCACCTGATTACGATGACTGGTCTACGACAGTGGAAGGTAAACGTGGTTTGAACGGCGACCTGCTCGTATGGAACCCTGTTTTGGGAAGAGCTTTTGAATTATCTTCCATGGGTATTCGCGTTGACAGATCTGCTTTGGAATACCAATTAGCGATTACAGGACACGAAAAACGCAAGGAGCTTTATTGGCATCAGTTATTGCTTCAGGATAAACTTCCGCTCACCATCGGAGGAGGAATTGGTCAGTCGCGCCTTGCCATGTTCCTGCTACGAAAAGAGCATATATCGGAAGTTCAGGAATCAGTTTGGAACAATTAAAATCAAAGTCATGAGAAATCATAAAGTAGCCATTCAGGGTGGATTGTCATCCTACCATGATCTGGCAGCAAAAAAATATTTCGGAGAAGAGGTCGATACGATCGAATGCGGAACCTTCCGAGAGGTGTGTGAACGTATTGTTGGCAATGAGGCTGACTTCGGAGTGATCGCGATTGAAAACAAAATCGCTGGAAGTATCCTGTTGAATTATCATCTGATAGAAAATTATGAGTTGAAGATCATAGGCGAAATATATCTGCCACTCGAGATGCACTTGCTGGGAAAACCAGGAGCCGTTCTTACGGGCGTCAGAGAAGTGATCTCACACCCGATGGCCATCGGTCAGTCTCAGGAATTCCTGAGTTCACTGCGTAATGTGAAGGTGACGGAGTACAAGGATACAGCTACGTCTGCTGAAATGATCGCGGAGCGTGACGATGCTGATGTGGCGGTGATCGGAGGTCCTTCACTGGCGAAGCTGCACGGTTTGGACATCCTTGCTGAACATGTATGTGATGAAAAGAATAATTATACGCGCTTCTACATCATTACCAAGCACAGTGATATTATCAGTAATCCGACGAAAGCCTCTATTTCATTCCGCTTACCGGATGAACCCGGGCATTTGTATAATGTTCTGTCTGTATTCAAGCGCTATGATTTGAATTTAACAAAGATCCAGAGTGTTCCCATTCCGGAAGTCACAAATCGTTATTCTTTCCATATGGATGTTTCGTTCCCTGATGAACAGTTGTTCAGGAAAGCGTTAGATGAATTGATCAGTTCGGTAGACCATGTGAAGGTTCTGGGGATTTATGAAGGAGCAAATCTGTAAGTCATGACAACAAAACCATACATTATTGCAGGTCCCTGCAGTGCGGAAACGGAAGAGCAAACAATCGCAACAGCCAAAAAGATCATGCGTCTGGGCCAGGTTGATGTTTTTCGGGCCGGAATCTGGAAGCCCAGAACAAATCCCGGAGGCTTTGAAGGGATCGGCTTAATCGGACTTTCCTGGTTGCTTAATGTGAAGAAAGAAACCGGATTGAAAACGGGTGTGGAAGTCGCAACAGCCGAACATGTGAACAACGCGCTTCAATTCGATACAGATGTGCTTTGGATCGGTGCCCGAACTACGGTAAACCCTTTCAGTGTTCAGGAGATCGCTGATGCTCTTCGTGGGACCAAGGTGAAGGTACTGATCAAGAATCCCGTAAATCCGGATCTCAAACTCTGGATAGGAGCCTATGAACGTTTGCAAAAAGCAGGAATTGAGGATCTTGGTTTGATCCATCGCGGATTTACTTCTCCTGTACCAACAGGGTTCAGAAATGCCCCTATGTGGCAGATACCTATTGAGGTGAGACGTATATTACCCGATGTTCCCATGCTCGTAGATCCGTCACACATCTGTGGTGCTCGAGAGCGTTTGCTGGAAGTTACGCAACATGCCTTGAATCTGGGTTATGAAGGTGCAATGATTGAAACGCATGAGGATCCGGAAAATGCATGGACAGATAAAGATCAGCAGATTACTCCCGAGAAACTTTCGGTGCTCATCAATACCCTTGATCCAAGACAATCGGATGGGGAACCTGGCTATCAGGAGCTTCTTTCTGCATTTCGTGATCAAATCAATCTGATGGACAATGAACTGTTACAATTGTTAAAGAACAGAATGGCGGTTGCGGTAAAGATCGGTGAATTGAAAAAGCAGAATCAAGTGACCGTTTATCAGACAGGTCGATGGAATGAAATTTTGCAGAAAAGCGTGGATCAGGGATCAAAGCTTGGCCTGGAGGAAGATTTTATCCGCGGAATGATGGAATTGATCCATCTCGAGAGTATCCGAAAACAAGAAGAAGTGATCGAGAAAGTTCATTAAAAAGCAAAATGAAATTGTCAATCGGAATAAAATGAAAAACTTTAAGCCATGAAGCGCAGTATTCGTCCATCATCTGTCTTTTCGGGAGAATTAACCATTCCTGCTTCGAAGAGCCATGCGCAACGTGTACTTGCATGCGCACTTATTTCAGAGGAGCGCACTAGGATTCATGGATTGGGTGATTCTGACGATGAAAAGGCTGCATTGAGCTTATTGGAACAAAGTGTTTTACCTCCCACGTCAAAGGAAGGTGTTCTGGTGGTGCCAAAAGGTTCTAAACTTCAATTTAAAGATGATGAGCTGTCTTTTGGAGAATCGGGATTGTCCTCTAGAATGTTTACCCCAGTTCTTGCAAATGGAGAGCAGAGATTGAAACTAACTGGTAAAGGCAGTCTTACAACACGCCCCATGCGCTTGTTTGATGAGGTGTTTCCGAAGCTAAATGTTGATTTTAAGAGTACGAATGGAACG
>Ga0172372_10012712_pt1 | contig 10524 bp, 10 predicted proteins | sample LakKiv5m_2_FD_114544 | JGI IMG/M metagenome (GOLD analysis project Ga0172372, IMG submission 114544) | Freshwater microbial communities from Kabuno Bay, South-Kivu, Congo - kab_092012_9.5m | ecosystem: Environmental > Aquatic > Freshwater > Lake | place: Democratic Republic of the Congo... | reverse complement strand
TCCATATTTTCAATGCGGGCCATCATTTCGTTAAAAAGTTCACGACCAGGTTTCTTTGCGCTTTTCGACTCTTGAAATTCCTCAAGAATTTCAAGATTTTCTCTACGCGCATATTCGTGTAATTCAAAAAGTTGAGCTTCAATACTCATTATCTGGTGGTCATCATCCTCTGTTGATTTCCTCGCGTAGAGAAAATATTTTGGTTTGAGTTCTTTCATGTCATTGGGGGGAACTTTGGGATTTCACCGCTTCCGCCGTAGGCGGAAAGAGTTTTGAAAAAACTGATAGCGCGATTTTGGCTTCCGCAAAATCGCTCCGCTTTTTTAATTCCGAACAAGTTTCGTATGGTGGTGTTATTTTAGCATTTGCTCGAACTTTTTTCGACCAAGAATGAATCGCCCCGCCTCCGCCTCGCAGAGCCTCGGCAACCCCGAAAGAAAAAACACTCCTTGCATTTCTGATTTGGCGGGGGTGAAATTTCTTTTGAAAAAGGAAAGGGTGTTTTTCTTTCGGGGTTCTGCCCTCCAAGTATTCGGGCAGTGTGGCGGGACGAAATGCGGACTCGGTTTTGCCAAAACTATTTTCTGGGGGAAAGGATTTGGCAAAACCTCGGCTGAATTTTCCCGCCCGCAGAAAGGGGTCTGGGGAATGAATGCGGGCGGGCTTCGGACTGGGGGTTTTCGGAAATTCGGCGGCTACAAAATAAGAAAATACCATAGTGTATTTTAGTATAACATTGTCCGACAATATAACAAAGTGCTAAAATGTGAATATCTCAAATATGGATAAAATCTCTGCACAATTCGGAAATAATATGAAGCGCATTAGAACTAAAAAGAAAATGTCGCAAGGCGATATTGCGCGAGCTTTAGAGGTTGATAGGGGTTATATCAGCAATATTGAAAATGGGAAGAAAAATCCCACCCTTGCGACAGTTGCTAAAATAGCTAATGCGCTTGGGGTTTCTCCCGACGAGCTTTTGAAATAAATATGGAAGCAATACTTTACATAATCGGTATTTACGGAGGAATCGCCCTAATCGGGTGGATATTTTCCACAATCTCAAACGCCTTCAAAAAACATAGAGAGAAAATTAGAGATCAGGTTGCCACAGAAGTTTTGAGTGGTTTAGATATTGATAATGTTATTGCAAGTTACAAGCAAAAGTTGGCGTACATAAAGTATTCCAAAACTGACCCGATACATGGACAGATTGAGAGAATGAAAGAACAAATCTATGGAAGCACGGCTGTTTTGATGAATGAATGTCCAAAATGTAAGGAAGGACATCTTATTCTCCGAAAAGGTAAATTCGGTAAATTTATGGGCTGTACAAAATATCCGAAATGCGATTATACAAGCAAACTTGAAACAGCAAGAGCCGAATATAAAAAATCAATCAATGAACAAGTCATTGATGATATGCGACAAGCGTATTCATAAATATGAGCTACTACGATAAAACAAAACAAGAACTGATAAATTTACTCTCTGATTTTAAGGGAGCGTCAAAAACCTTTGACGAATCTTTTAAGCGATTAGAAAAACAAGAAAAATCTGTAAATCAATTAGCAAAAGAGAGGCAAATTGGTTTTCCATGGCTTGCAAAGGCATACGAAGAATTCTTTAAACTCCAAGACAGAAGTATTGTTGATTTTTTACAATACAAAAAGCACTCTGCTGTTTCGGCTTCTGCGATTGTGAAAGAACAATCCAGATTGAGACGAGAAGCACAAAAGGAAAAGAAAGTCGCACAGTATCTCGTTGAATATTATGAAAATGTCGCGCCCTTTCTCCTTGATTTGAAAGAAGAAGTAGATATTGCGACAGAGCAAGAACGAGAATTGCTTAAAGAATATTCGGAAGAGGAGCTAGAGGACGCGACAACGCAATTTCTTTCAAAAGAGGAGTATAGAAAATTGCCTAGCGTTCAAAGAAACCAAATGGCTCTTGATAGGTTTTGGAAACGCCCAAAATCTAAATGGCTTATTGGTCGTCTTTATGAAAGATATGTTGGCTACCTCTATGAGCAAGAGGGTTATGATGTTGATTATGTCGGGATTTTCAAAGGGTTTGAAGATTTAGGGCGAGATTTAATATGTCAAAAAGGAAAAGATTTTGTTGTCATTCAGTGTAAAAATTGGTCGCAATTTAGGACGATTTACGAAAAACATATCTTTCAGTTTTTTGGCACAGTTTTCCAATATAAAGATGAAAATCCCGACAAAAAAGTTCAGGCAATTTTCTATACCTCAACCCAATTATCTGATCTAGCGCGAAGATTTGCCACAGAGTTAAAAATCGATCTGAAAGAAAATTTCACAATGGATAAAGAATATCCAGCAATCAAGTGTAATATATCAATGGTTGATGGTACAAAAATTTACCACCTGCCGTTTGACCAACAATACGACAAGACCAAAATCGAAAAATTGCGAGGAGAATTTTATTGTGCTAGTGTAAAAGAAGCGGAAAACGCTGGTTTTCGTCGAGCTTTTAGATATAGACCAAATAAAGAAAAATAATTATGGCAACAATTCACAAAAAAGTTTGGCGAGAATACTTTGAGAAAATAATTTCAGGCAAGAAAAAACTTGAGTTACGCCTTGCTGATTTTGAGGTGAATGAAGGCGACACTTTGGTTTTGGAGGAGTGGGACAAGGACAAGAAAGAATACACTGGACGAAAAGTTGAGGTTGTCGCTACTTACATTCTCAAAACCAAAGGCCAAACTTTTTGGTCGCCAGATGAAGTTGAGAAATATGGCTTCCAGATTATTCAATTTGAGCCCAAAGATAGCCCTGCTCAACGCCCAAAAGTTGGCGTTGGTGTAATGATTTTGAAAGATAATAAAGTTTTGTTGGGAAAACGCAAAGGTTCGCATGGCGAAGGCGAATACGCCTTCCCCGGCGGCCATTTGGAATACATGGAGTCTTTTGCGGATTGTGCTCGGCGCGAAGTAAATGAGGAGTGCGGAATTGAAATTGATAATATCCGTTTTCAGTATTTGGCGAATATCACCAAGTACGCGCCGAAGCACTATGCGCATATCGGTCTTGTGGCAGATTGGAAAAGTGGCGAGCCGAAAGTTTTAGAACCGGAAAAATCGGAATTGTGGGGTTGGTACGATATGGACAATTTGCCTCAACCGATTTTTGAAATGTGCAAATTGGCTGTTGAGTGCCACAAGACCAGAAAGAATTATTTGGATGTTTCCGATTTGAAATAGCCGCCGATTTTTTGAAAAAAGAAAGCCGAAGCCTGCGCGGATTCCTCCCCAGACCCCTCCTCCGCGCGGGCGAGTCCATCGCCCCGCCTCCATATCCCCAGAAAAATAGTGGCGGGGCGTATCAGGAGTTTTGTTCAAAGAAAGTTCGTGCGAATGCTAGAATAACACCACCCAAAGAAAAAACCTCCACTGCTGGAGGTTTTTTCTTTGGGTGGAAGGCGGAGGTATATCGTGAGCAGTAGCGAACGATACCGAGCCAGGGCCGTGGAAATTTCCGAGCGACGGCGAGGAAATTATCCCTGGCCACAATAAATCCCCTACCTCCTCCCCCTCGCCAACGCCACCAAATGTTCCAAAAATTCCGGCAACGCCGAACCTACCGCATGAAGCGCTTTTGGAAACAATGATTGCTCAGTAAGCCCCGGCAACGTATTCACCTCCAAAAAATACACCCCACGTCGCGGATGTACGATAAAGTCCGATCGGGAATAATGTTTCAAACCAAGCGAGTGATGCACCTCTCGTGCCACGCGTTGGATCTCGGCGCTTTCAGCCGCAGTAAAATTCCCCGGACAGACCTCTTCGGTGCCACCACCATATTTTGCTTCATAGTCAAAAAAGGCATGAGGATTTACACCTCTCTCTCCCTGCGCTGCCCCCTTCCGAATCTCCACCGGCGGCAACACATAGTGCTTCTCGCCACGAAAACCGTCGATCACGCCACACGTCGCCTCCTTGCCGGCAATATGCTCTTCCACCAACACCGTCTCCGAATGGACAAAAGCATCGTGTAAGGCTTTTTCAAGTTGTTTCAAAGTGCCTGCCACAGACACACCAATAGACGACCCGGCAGTAGCCGGCTTCACCACCGCTGGATGCGGAAATGTCTTAAAAAGATGCAGCGCCTTCTGCCCCACCGCTGCGGCAAAAGATCCCGCGGTCTCAGCAATCTTGTCGATATCAGCCTTGCGAATCACGGCATGTACGGCCGTCTTCACTTTTTTGTCTTTCGCCAAATGCTTCGCGATATGCTCCTTGGTAAGTACTTTGTTCATCGCAATAGCCGACGGCAAAGCTCCTGAGCCGGTGTATGCCGCTTTGTATGTATCCAAAAACGCCTGGATTTTCCCATCTTCGCCAAATTCTCCGTGCAACGCATTAAACAGCACATCCACATGTTTCAAAATCTGCTCCGGCTTCTTTTCCACACCATCAAAATGCCACTTGCCATCACGAGTGATGAGCACGTCGTGTACGCGATATTTTGCAGCCGGCAAATGTTTTATCACCGCACCACCCGTCTTGAGCGATACAGGATACTCCGAAGACACGCCACCACGCACCACGCCTACGCGGATTTTTGATGCCTGAGTATGCGAACTCCCTGCCATGCACATAGTATATCACGGCAATATATCCAATATCGACAGCGTATGTGCACCTATTGCAATCGCCCGCGCACCTTTCGGTGATATTTGATCGCAAAACGGTGCGCCTCACTGTTTAGGAGCAAAATTTCTTTTGAGAACTTCTTGATCAAAAATTGATGTCGCGGCGCCGCCAAAATACGCTCCGGCTTATGAGCATCATTTTTCACCACGGCGACTACGGCGATATCAAAACCACCCTCGCGCAACACTTTCTCCGCGGCACGTTTTTGTGCCGTCGAGCCGTCTACGACAATGAGATTGGGGAAAGTCCATTCGCTATGGGCGAGACGGCGCGACAAGATCTCGCGCAGCGAGGCAATATCATTTACATCAGCCGATCGCCCCGCCTCAGCACGCTTCACTTTGAACATTCGATAGTCGCCCCGTTTTAATTCACGATCTTCCAATACCGTCATCACCCCAACGGTGTGCTTTCCAGACAAATGCGCCACATCGTAGGCCTCGATACGAAACAGTGCCTCGGGTGCTTTTGGGCCACCAAAAACGGTCTTATTAGCCAAGTCGTCCGGTAGCACGTCTTGCTCCTTCACTAGCGCCACATCCTGTATATGATTCAGTGCAAACATCATTCGCTTCACTTCATTGGCCTCTTCGAAACGCTGCTCCTGAGCGAGTGTGAGCATCTCTTTTTCAAGCCGCGCCAGCAGCATGCCCTTTTTACCCTCCAAAAAGAGCTTGAGTCGATCGATGGTCTTTTTGTATTCCGCAGGTGAAATCTCGCCGGTACACACACCTGGACAGAGACCGATCTGCCGATTGAAACATGGTCGGCAAACTGCCCCAACCTCGCACGGCACACAACGGTCACGAAATGGAAAGATTTTTCGGATAATTTTCAAACCTTCGCGCAGAGCGGTGCCGTTTGCGTATGGACCAAAAATAGCGTCGAACTCAGTATTTTTTATGCTCCCTTTTGCACCGACATTCTGTTTTTCAACATCTTTGGCACGCATGATCAGCACGCGCGGATACACCTCGCGCGTGATCACGATACAGTTGAAACTCTTGTCCGACTTCTCTTTTGTGTTGTACCGAGGTTGATATTGCTTGATAAGATTAGCCTCGAGCAGAATCGCTTCAAGCACTGAGTCTGTCTGTACAAAATCAATTTTTTCAGCATGAAATACCATGTCAACAATGAGCGGGCCACGGGTCTGAATCACGTCATCATTGAAGTAGCTACGAACACGATCTCGCAGAGAAGTGGCACGGCCAATATACAAAATCTCGTCTGCTGGACCCACGAAAAAATAGACGCCGGGGGCATCGGGCAAAGCTTTCCATGGCTCTCCTTGACTCGTCATGTTTTGCATAGTACTACATTTTTACAAAAAGAAAACGCCGCTGGTCGAAACCGGCGACGTGTGTGCAAGACGGCGGAGTTACTCCGCCTCACTTTGACGACGAAACACGCTTTGAGGACTCGGAATCTTCTCTTTCACATCCCAAGCAAGACCCACAAGCTCCAGCAGCCTTATGAACAAGTAGCTGAGGTCGAGGTATCGATAGTAGATACCGTGCAACGGTGAATTGGGAAACACGTGGTGGCCATTGTGGAAGCCCTCGCCAAGTGCCAGCAGCGCAATGAGCCAACTGTCTGTGGAATAATCCTTGCTCTTGAACGGCCGTGTGCCCCAGAGATGGCAGTAGCTATTCACCAGAGAGGTGACGTGCTGATGGATAAACATCCGCACTGCCCCACCCCACAAAAAACCGAGTAAGGCACCCTTCCACGATTGATCATGAAGGAATCCAAGGACAGTGGGAATCACGAAGCCCAGCGCAATCCATAACGCCACATGCCGATCGACAAATTGCACTGTTGGATTGCTGCTCAATCGCCGATAAAAGACGTTGTTGCGCAACGGCAAACCTTTGAGCATCCAGCCAAACTGTGCATGCCAGAAGCCGAGCCACAGATTGACAAAGGAGATCTTGCGCCGATCGATGCAATACTTCCACGGTGAGTGCGGATCATCGTGCGTATCGCTATGTTGGTGATGGTGGCCGTGAGTCGAACACCAAACCACAATCTTCCCCTGCCCAGCCATCGAGCCAGCGATGCCACCGAGAAGCTCCACTATGAGTTGAGCCTTGAAAGACTCGTGGGTGAAGAAGCGATGGTAGAAAACCGTCGTGCCGAATCCTGCTACCAAGTAGCAGCCGAGGAACAGCCCTGGATAGAACCAGTCTATTGTGCCCTCGTGGACTTGAAGGATGATCGTGCCAATGAGGCCGAGAAATGGCAGGAGCCAAAACGTGATGATCGTAGCCTTGTCCGCGGTGGTGTGCACCGGCGGCGCTTGGAGCGTGTCAGTGTTCATAGAATGGAGAGCTAAATCTGCCAGTCAGTATAGCACAACAGGGTACTATTGACGGCAGAAATAAAAGTTGTACCATTTACTCTAGCCTGCGTTTTCGCAGAAAACCACTACCAAAGGAGGGACCCTTGAAAGAATCATTTCATCCTCAGAAACAGTCTCGGATTGCTAGCATCTTCCACCTCTTTCGCCAAGGCGTTGACGATTTCGGCAGTGCCGCGGCATGGGCCATCCTGGCATCCTGCTCCAGCCTGTTGTTTGGCAGTTTTACTGCCATGATCGTCGTTGGCATCCAAAAACTGTTTGATCAGGAGATCAACGGCAAGCTCTTGGTGGCATGGTTCGGTATCGGCTTCTTGGCCGGTTTCGTCCTCTGCTTCATCGTCACCTGTTACCTCGAGTGGCAGTTTGATAATCGAGAAGAAGATGAAGTTCAGTCTCAACAGTGAGCTTCTCTGGCCTTCTCAAGCCCGATTCGATTCTGTGCCACCAACCCCGACTTTGTCGGGGTTTATTTTTTCACTCCGCTACGCGCTCCCTTTAGAGCCTTTTTCAGATAGACACCGGTGTGCGACTTTGCATTGTTCGCCACCTCTTCTGGAGTACCTTTTGCCACGAGCTTGCCACCACCAGAGCCGCCTTCGGGACCAATATCAATGACGTAGTCGGCAGATTTCACAATGTCGAGGTTGTGTTCGATCACCATCACGGTGTTGCCCTTCTGCACGAGCTTTTGGAGAATCTCGATGAGCTTTTTCACGTCCTCGTAGTGGAGACCGATCGACGGCTCGTCGAGTAGGTAAATAGTCTTTTGCATATGCGGACGATACAGCTCGGAAGAAATCTTCACACGCTGTGCCTCACCACCAGAAAGCGTAGTGGCGGACTGGCCAAGCTCGAGATAGCCGAGCCCGACTTCTTGCAAAGTTTCAAGGCGGTCAGCGATAGACGGAATATCATGGAAGAATTCGAGCGATTCATCTATGGTCATTTTCAACACGTCGTAAATCGACTTCTTCTTGTATTTCACTTCAAGCGTTTCTTTCATGAAGCGCTTGCCGTTGCAGACATCGCAAGGGACGTAAACGGTCGGGAGGAAATGCATTTCGACAGCGATTTCGCCGTTGCCCTGGCACACTTCGCAGCGACCACCTTTTACATTGAAAGAAAAGCGGTTGGCCTTCCAGCCGCGAGCACGGGCTTCCGTGCTCGCGGCGAACAAGTCACGAATGAAGGTAAAGGCACCGGTGTACGTAGCAGGGTTTGAGCGTGGTGTACGACCAATCGGCGACTGGTCAATGAGAATTGTACGCCCAATATACTCAGTACCGGTGAAAGACGAACAGTTATATGTTTCATTTGAGCGATGCTTTCGCTCAAAACGTGCCTGAAGATTTTTGTGGATGACTTCATACATGAGTGACGACTTTCCCGAGCCAGACACACCAGTCACTGCGATCAGTCGGCCGAGTGGCACGTCAACATCCATATTTTTAATATTGAACACATTCGCATTGCGAATCTTCAGAACACCCTTATCCTGGGTACGTCGCTCTTCAGGCACCTCAATCTCAGCATCACCACGGAGGTAGTCGAGGGTTACTGAACCACTCGTATTTTTCTTGGCCGTGAGAAGCTCATCGAGATAGCCCGACACTACAACCTCGCCACCATGCACACCGGCCTTTGGCCCGATGTCTACGATGTAGTCGGATGAGTAAATGGTATCCTCATCATGTTCGACGACGATGATGGTGTTACCAATATCGCGAAGGTGGAGCAGCGTTTTGATGAGGCGATCATTGTCGCGTGAGTGGAGGCCGATAGTAGGCTCGTCGAGCACGTACATAGCGCCGACCAGGCCACTACCCAGCTGCGATGCGAGACGAATACGCTGTGCCTCACCACCAGACAGCGTATGAGCACGACGATCAAGCGAGAGATATTCAATCCCCACATTGATCATAAATTGCAAGCGTGCGTCGATCTCTTTCACAATTACCTTACAGATACTTTTCTCATTCGGTGTAAGCGATTTAGTGAATTGTCGAAAAAATATATCGCAGTCGGTGATAGACATCCCCACGATATCGACGATGTTTTTGCCGCCCTGTCGCACACCATTTTTGTCGACTTCTCCACCGAGCAAAACATGGAGCGCTTCCTCGCGAAGTCGGGCGCCGTTACATTTTTCACAGACTTCCTCGCCGAAAATATTTTTGGTACCGAGACCATTACACTCTAGACACGCACCGTATGGCGAGTTGAACGAAAACATACGCGGCTCGATTTCTGGATATGAAAAGCCGTCGTATGGACAGAGGAATTTTGCCGAGATCAAGCGCTCTTCAATGCCGTCCTGAAGAATGATCGTACCTGACGGGCCACGCTCGCCCGCCTTGGCGTCTGGATTCGGCAGTTCGATTTTGAGCAGGCCATTCGCCTCCGCCAGCGCTCGCTCCACCGACTCCGAAAGGCGCTCGTGCCAGGTTTCTTTTACTTCCGCGCCATTTTCATGTGCCGCCGATTTGTGTGCATCGCCTTTTTTGCCAACCTTCGCGGCAGGCTCGGCCACCTTGCCGAATTCACTCACGAAAAATTCATCGACGAGCACATCGATGTCGTGTTTCTTGTTTTTATCGAGGACGATCTGCTCGCGGAGTTTTTTCGCGACACCATCGATTTTCACCTCGCTGTAGCCCTTGCCGAGGAGGTCGTAGAGCATTTGGTAATACTCACCCTTGCGCCCGACGACGACGGGCGCATAGATTTTCACTTTCAGATTATTCACCGCAACACCCATCACTTTTTTGGTCGCCTTAGACAGATCAACAGTTTCGACGTGTTCGACGATCGTCTTCACGATTTCTTCATGCGACAGCTTTTTGATCTCGCGGCCACATTCTGGACAATGCGGCTTGCCAATGCGCGCATACAAAATACGCAAATAGTCATAAATTTCTGTGATGGTCGCCACGGTCGAGCGTGGGTTGTTTGACCGAGACTTTTGATCAATCGAGATGGCCGGTGAGAGACCGACAATCTCATCGACATCGGGCTTCTGCATCGTGTGGAGGAATTGTCGGGCATAGGCAGAAAGCGACTCGACATAGCGGCGCTGGCCTTCAGCAAAAATAGTGTCGAACGCGAGCGAGGACTTACCCGAGCCAGAGAGACCCGTGAACACCACCATTTTGTTGCGCGGCATTTCTACGGTGATATTTTTCAGGTTATGGGTACGCGCACCCTTCACCACGATGGCGAGGTCGCCTCGTGAGGTGGTAGGTGATGCAGCTGGGCCCGAAGTCACCACACCGCGCTCCGCTTTCTCGTTTTTTTCGTCTTTTTTCATATAAATAGATGCGTCAATTGCCCCCTGGCTTGGCCATAGGGGTTGAATATGGTGATTTGCTGACTGCACCGACCGCCACACTATATCACGCTGGGTGATATGTTGGCAATAAATCACAGAGAATTTTAGTCTGCCAGATACTCCACCAAGTACCTACGGGGTATCCGCGAG
>Ga0172372_10012709_pt1 | contig 10525 bp, 11 predicted proteins | sample LakKiv5m_2_FD_114544 | JGI IMG/M metagenome (GOLD analysis project Ga0172372, IMG submission 114544) | Freshwater microbial communities from Kabuno Bay, South-Kivu, Congo - kab_092012_9.5m | ecosystem: Environmental > Aquatic > Freshwater > Lake | place: Democratic Republic of the Congo... | reverse complement strand
CGCGACCCGTTGAAAACACGAGCCATTTGTTCACAAATGTTTTGGCCAACTGCGTCTTCTTTGTGGCAAGATAGTCGCGATAATCTTTAAACCCAGAAAACGATTGTCCGTCGGGCAGCTCACAGGCCGCATCGACAACAGGACCTAGCTTGTACTGAGCTCTTTTAGCGTTGTAAACCAACTTAACAGCATCACCCTTGCCTAAAGATCTAAAGCGATCTCGCCAGCCGCCAATGGGATTGAAGCTTTCCAAGGCAAAACCTGGTGGATCAATCACCTGATGGCAAGAGTGACAACTCGTCTGATTGCGATGCTTGTCGAGAATCTCTCGCAATGTCGTTGCACCGCGAATGTCAGGCTCAACACCAGGGATGCCCGGCGGTGGAGGTCGTGTGCTCACACCTAGTATGCGCTCCAATAGCCAGATGCCACGTACTACCGGTGACGTATTGGTTCCATTTGCCGAGACCTTTAAAATGCTGCCTTGGGAAAGTGGACCACCGCGCACACTGTCTTTAGGCAGTTCAACGCGTCTTATTTCAGGGCCTTTTACGCCTGCCACCTCATAATGCTCAGCTAATCTTTGGTTTAGCATGGCATAACTGGAATAGACCATTTCCGTGGCCGAACGATCATGCTGAATAAGACCAGATAAATAGGCACGGGTTTCAGCAATCATAGAATACTGCAAGTACGCTTCAAACTCTGGAAACAACTTTGCATCGGGATTCGTAAAATCCATGTCACGCAGACCCAACCACGCATCGCACAAATCCTCAATAAAACGGTGTGAATGCGCATGGGTTAATAAACGCTCAATTTGCTTTGTATAGTCCACCTTAGTTGGTTCAAGCCAACCGCTTTTTGCAGCATCCAACAATTCACGATCAGGCATAGTTCTCGTCAAGGCATAGGCTAAGCGAGTGGCAAGTGCGTATTGATTCAACTTGCCCTCATTCTCTTTAAAAAAAATAAACTCAGGCGAACAAAACAATGACGCCAATGCCGTTTTCAAAGAATCTTCAAAGGATTCGCCAGCATCCAAGCTTGATTGAAACAGATGAAATGTGGCCTGTAATTCAGCCGCCTCAACCGGCCGCCGAAAGGCTTGATTCGCCACACGCAACAAAATCATTTGAGCATCTTCCATTGGCCGTTCGGTCTCCACTTTAAAGGCGGGCTTGTACCAAGACTTTTTCTTTGTGTTTGGATCATGTGGTTCAAGCACCACTCTGTTCATATTCGCAAATATCATTTGATGGCCTCGACTAGGAAACTCTTTTACGATAGGGCCTTCAACCTCAACTGATGAAATAGCCAGTCCCGGACCCGCATAAGTTTCAGGCCCGTGATCTTTTAAATAGTATTTATCATCACTTATGCCCCAAGGTTCTAATGAGATCATATACCCCTTATCAATCCAAACCTCGATTTGAATTGACGTCAGCTCCTTTTTTTGTTTAGGTTGAAGTTCAAAATAACCATAATTTACATCGGTCGCACCGCGCTGATAAGTTTTGGCATTGATCGAAAAAGTGATCGGATCCTCTGATTGATACGCATACCCATTCACTTTAACTTTGTAAATCCCGCTTACAGAAACAGATGAACTTTTCATCATCCCAGTCGGATAACTCAGACGCTGAAATAAAACGGTGGCTTCATCCGGTAATTTCAACCACTGCTTGCCGTAAAATTGAGCGTTGCCTTTCTCGTCGTGGTAATGATATTGTTTCAATACACTTGTCGGCTTGCTCGCAGTCGCCGCTATGGCAGCATTGATGACCAAATCTGCACATTCTAAGTAGGTTTGCATTTGCATGGTCGAGATAGACAACATCTCTCCGACATTGTCAAATTCATGAGAACGACCATCTTTAGGAAACATTCTGGCAAGGCTTAAATTCGTTCCAAATAAGTCGTTCATCGTGTTTTCATACTCAATGCGATTCAACCGTCTTAAAACAGTGCCCTTCTCAATTTCATGAGCTTGAACGAGATGGCGCGACAATGCTTTTAAAAATTGTTCACGTTCTTCCTTTTTAGGTTGCGCTTTTTTTGCGGGCGGCATCTCTCCCATTTCGACTCGATCAAATATATCCACCCAACGTTTCAAATTTCTAGTTGAACTTAAATCGCTGCCTAGCTGCTCTAAATTCAAACCACCTTTAGCGGTATCGTCATGGCAATCGTAACAATATTGAGTTAAAACTGTCTGGAACGCCATGTCGCCCAGAGTCCCCGCTTCCACCTGAAAGATAACATAAAAACACAGGTACAAACGCATACAGAATTTCATTGGAAACTTGTCTTCACAAAGCTATTCGACTAAAAAAAGCACTAAAAACACCGCTTAAACTATTACACTTGAATCCCAAATATCTAACAAAAAAAATCACACCCTTTTAATAAAGCTTGACTTCTTTATTAAAAAACGGCTGGGAAGTCAAATCCTAGCTTATTTTTGAGCCTCACGCCAACGTTGCACCTGAGCTTCTTCTTGTTCTGTGAGCTTGCGCCCCAACTCCCATTTAACTACGGCAACTGGAGTGATTGGGCTCAGATCTGTTGAATCGCAAAATTCACAAGTCGGCAAAGGGTCTTGAATGAGCGGGTAAGCTTCAGGCTTATTGCACTTGGGACAAGTGGCGACGAATTCATCAAAAAAGAACTCCTCCATCATGAATTCCGCATCTTCACTATTCAAATCGATCCCCTCCATTTTCTGCTTTTGCAAAGTTGTATCCCGCCCAAAAACATGATTGCAACTGATGCACTCATAAGATTCAAAAAAGGTACTTTTATGGCATTTTGGACACTCATGTGGCCCCTGCGCGGGGTCCAGCTTAACTTCCTCATGATGTAAACATGAGTTGCAAGTAAAATCCCTAACCGGTGGCAAGTTGGCCGTGATTTCACCACAAGCATTGCACTTCAAAGCTGCATGCAAGGCCGTTTTCTTACATTCTGGGCACTCGTGAGGAGCGGTGCCCTTGATGTAGCCAATGCGCATGACTTTGCGACATTCACGACAAACATAGTCCCCCATGTAACGACTCATATAACTATCGTCTTTGATGAACAGGTTGTATAAGCAAAACCCTATGACGATCAAAGCCACCACACCTGTGATGGGACTGCGGCGCCAACCTAGGCTATCACTCTTCTTGCCTTTTTGCTGTCGTTGTGCGGGTCTTCGAGTTGGACTTCTTCTTTTTGCGGTTGCCATGCAGGATGCAATAAATTCAAAGAATATTACAGAACAGCACTTCACATGTCAACAACTCATCTGCAACGCGTGCTAAAATGTCCATTTAATAAGGCCAATCTGCCCTAATTAGAAGCGCTTTAACGTAAAATCAGTTGCCTCTAGTGTAGGTCGCCACCATTGACGTGTCTGGGGAAAGCAGGTTTGGAGGTCAAAAGTACGGGCACCTCCTGTGCCACTGCATTCCGTCCTTTCCCTTGGTCGCAAGACCAAGGTTCTCGACTTCAGCTGACTTCTGCCTTTTCACACGTCCCATTTCAGGTAAGGTTCCCATTCTCGCTTGAGCGAATTCGGACTGGCAGATCTCCCTGGGTAATTGCATGATCTTTCCCTCCACAACCGCCTGATTTACCATCCCCCATATTCTCTGGTTGGGTTTCACAATTCGGCATCCAAAGCACATTAGGTGCTTTGGATTTGCCTCACTGTGCTTGCTCACCTAGGGGTTCGGCCTTATCTCAGATTTCTGTCCGTCGGCTCGTAGGTTTGCACTCGGGCTTCTTTCAGAAGTCGGCTCGCGCCTTCCCCCTTGCCGTTGGCTAGTACTTTTTAAAGTTATCTTAATGACTTCTCTCCAGAAAATGTACACAGGACTTGCACCTGATAAGATCATGCCCATGCCGGGCACACACAAGGACAATGGAACCGACTCCATTTCTCAAAAATTTATGAGCTGGCGCTCATGAATTCTCTCCGATACTCGCGGCTCATTCGCCGACGTTAGCCCAATAGAATATCTGAGCATGTTTAAATCCACTTCCTCGCAGTTAAGCCAACAACATAGGACTTGATATTAAGCGATAAGAATGAATATTTCGGTAACACTTTTTTCTATTTTAATTTCGCTAGCGATAGGTAAACATATTAGATAATCGGTTTCATTTCCCAATTCAATATTCGATGTCATTACCCATTGTCTTGTTTTGTCTTCTAAAAATATATTTGAATAATGCATTGAAAATTTCTAAATTTCCTTTGGGAAAGACGCTCATCATTATTCCCTCTACTTTTGCGTTTGCCATGATTTCTGGAAATATCAAAATTGCATGGACTGGACATATAGATGTACATTGGCCTAGTTTCTATTATGAATCAACTATTGCATACTTACTTGTTATTTTTTCACCAACAATCACAATTTTAAACGAACACAAATCAAAACTACTCAACAATGGCATTGAGCCCTAAGATTCGAACGCCCTTTGGCAACCTCACTCGACAGCTTGTGTTTCATCGGTCGGGTTCGCTTGTCGAAGACTGTCTTAAAAAGTGGTAATATTTTTAGCTGGCAGGCATAATTACCCTGTGCTTTTGTAATGTGTGCGTATAAACTAAACTCACTAACAAGCCGCTGCACCGAACTCGGGCCTTCCCTCGTCGCCTTACGACTCCTCGGCGAGCCGGTGAGCTTGTCGTTATTTTCTAGGTTTATAAATCTCTATTGGCAAATACTTTTTGTACCTACTAAAGTCTTTATCCAAAGTATAAATAAAAGAATTTGTTCGTACTGCAATAGAACAGATCAAAAAATCAATATGACTTCCTTGTATCCCCTTGCCTCTGCAAATATTATGAAAGCTAGCAGCTATTTCATAATCCGTATCAATTAAATTCAAATTTGGAAAATAAGCTAAGTGTTGCTTAATAGTGTTAAACTTGCTTTCATCTTTGTATGCTGAAAGTATCTCCTGTCTTATAGGCCCAATTATAGAAACTCTATCTTCATCAATAAGCATTTCTAGCTCTAATATTAATTTTTTATTCCTTGAATCCTTATTCCTAAAAGCGAGAGACCAAACACAGGTATCGACAATAACTTTCACTAGCGACCTTTTTTATAATCATAATCTTCATCAAAAGACATTTTCCCAAAAAGAGAAGTAATCTCTTTTTGCTTTCTCCTCTCAATAAATTCTTTAAGTGCAGCATTTACAGTGTCCTTTTTCGACTTAAAGTGTCCCAACTCAAGAGCTTGCGTAAGTAAGCTATCATCTAAAGCTAAATTTGTAGCCATGAAATACACCTCGTCAACAAAATTCTACACATTGTGCTGTGTCAAAAAAAATAACAAGGCTCTGGAACATATTTTAAAAAGTTACAGCCTTCGGCCTCCATTTTTTAAAACTGCTCAGCTCTAGCGTTCACACTCTAGTTTCTTCTCTATATCCCAATACCATGCCTGAAATATCAAGATTCCTCGGTATCATAATCACGATGTACTTCGATGAGCATAACCCTCCTCATTTTCATGTGAAGTATAACGAACATAGAGCTTCTATTAACATAAATACTCTTAACATCCTGTCTGGAAAAATTCCTGCTAAGGTGAGAGGTCTGGTTGAGGAATGGGCCGAATTGCACCAAAGTGAACTTCTAAGAATGTGGGAGTTTCAAGACTTTCATAAAGTTGAACCTTTAGTATAATATTCACATGAGCAATTGCGTTTATCTTATAGAGGCCAAGTATATCGAAGATTATCGAATATTCATTAGGTTTAATGATGGTCTCGCTGCTGAAATTGATCTTGAAAATGAAATACGTAAATATCGTATTGCAGAACCATTACTTAACCGAGAAGAATTCTCCCAGTTTTATCTTGATTCATGGCCTACTTTAGCCTGGAAATGCGGCTTTGATTTAGCTCCAGAATCTCTCTATGACAAGTGTGAACAAATCGTTGCAACAGACACCGACAATCGTCGCTACTGAACTCAGCGTTCTCTGAAATGATTGAATCCTGCTACTGGCGAGAAGACCTCATTCGGTATGCTAAAGAATTTGCACCGAAGAAGAAGCCCCCAAGGTGGAGCGAGCGCCTCCAAGTAAACTTTGAAAAGAAAGTCATCTTAGCGATTTTTATGATTAGGAAGCTATCGGAGAGCCATAAGCTGTCGCCAAGAACAAATGAAAGAAAAATTAAAGTCTTTCGCTCGAAGGCATTAAGAAAGATAAACAATTGGAACGCTTGGGATCTTTTTGAAAATTATGATTTAGAATGAAGAAGTTGCCATGGTGGATGTTAAGTTCATCTGCAATCAACTGATACATGGAGGACTGACATTCGCATACAGACTTGAAGATGGGAATTTTGGAGGGATTCACACATGCTCTGATTTTGAAAGATCAAGGTATGTTTACAGATTCCCAATTGAAGATCTAATCGATGTGATCAAGGTTGCATCTAAAGACTATCCAGACACTTACAGTATGACCTATAATCCGAAAACTCAGGATTACGACATCACAACAAAAAATAGAGAATCGAGGGAGCGGCTTTAGCCGCCCCCTATCACAGCACCGTACGTACGATACGGCGCATTACCTGCTATTAACAGCGATACTTTCACGGGTGAATCTTTCCATATCACATGGCTACCAGGCCGTGGCTGGGTAATGGATCTTGATCCAAAGCTCTCGCAAGGAAATGAGTCCGATTTTCTGGAAATACGCGTTCGATAATCCACTGTTGGTCGCTGATGTTTTGGATAATCGCCAGTAGCTCTTCCGCGAGATGCCCATATAAATGGCATCGAGCTTCTTCACTCCTAGCTTGATGAGTTCTCGGATTCGCTTTCGCGGTTTGCTCCATTGCCTTGCATCTCAGGGAGGGTGTTACAAGAAAAGTCAACTAACCTCTGAGTCCGCTGTGGTTTTACCTCATCTTGATAAGCCGTGCCAATTCTGACAGCCCACACTAGCCTCTTTGTGTGCTTCGTGACAGAAGATCGGTCGTATTTCACATCCAAAACCTAAAGTCGGATTTTGTAAGCCTTCTTTTGCACTTGCCATGCAGAATCCAATGAATTCATAGGATGGCGCAGAACAGCGCATCACATGTCAACAACTCATCTTCAGCACCTACCCGAATGGCGGCTTAAAAAAGTCGATTTGAGCAAATTAGAAGCGCTTCAGCGTGAACTTCAATTGCCGCTAGCCATCAGCAAAGCCCTCAGCAGCATGGACTTTGACTCATTGGAGCAAATTCAAGAATTTCTAAACCCCAATCTCAAACTCTGGCACAGCAATGCGAGCTTTCCGAGCTTGGATGCCGGAGCCAAAGCTTTATTTCAAGCGATTTCCAATAAAGATCGCATCTGCATTCACGGCGACTTCGACACCGATGGCATGTTGGCCACTTTGGTGCTCAAGGATTTGTTGCAGAAAATAGGCGCAAACCATTTTTGTCTCATTCCGACACGCAACGACGGACATGGCCTCAGCATAAACAGCGTACAAAAGGCGATTGATGCTGGTGCACAATGGATCGTCTCGGTCGATTGCGGCATCAACGCGACGAAAGAAACCGATTTCGCCAATCAACATGGCGTGAACGTCATCATCACCGACCATCATTTGCCTGATGAGATACTGCCCAATGCTGTCGCAATCGTGAACCCACAGTTGGACGACTTCGCCGAGTTTAAAATCCTCAGTGGCACAGGTGTTGCCCTAAAACTCGCCTTAGCGGTATTGGGCATTTACGAATCCGCACCGCTTAGCACAAAAACTTTTGAAACTTATTTAAATCAATCTTTGGTCATCACCGCCATTGCCACAGTCGCCGATGTCATGGAGCTCAAGGGCATCAATCGCGCTTTGGTTCAACATGCGCTCAGAAACTTCGACTCAGTTCAAAATCCCGGTTTACTAGAATTGATTAAATTGGCCAAATTGAAGTCACCTGCTAGTGCTGAAGACCTTTCCTTTCAACTCATTCCTCGCATCAACTCAGCGCAGCGCATGGAACGAGGCGAGTTGATTTGGGAATTGCTCAATTGCGTCGACACCACACAGGCCGTTGAACTGGGCAAACAGTTAGAACAGCTCAATGTTGAACGCAAAGCATTATTGGAACAACATACAAAAGAGGTCATGGCACAACTTCAACTTCAAAACTTTGATGCCTCAACCGCCATCATGGTAACGGGGGACGATTGGCTAGAGGGGTTTTCGGGTCTCATCGCTCAACGTGTTATTCAAAAATATCAACGTCCTGCCATCGTCATGCTTAAAAAGTCGGACACTAAAATTGTCGCTAGTTGCCGCAGCCCAGAGGGCTGGCATCTCAAACAAGCACTCGATCAATGTGCGCACTTGCTCGAAGAGTCCGGTGGCCATGCTCAAGCCGCAGGTTTCAGAACACATCCAGACCATCTAGAGGCCTTGAAGCTTCATCTAAATCAATGTTTGAGAAAGCAGGCAGAAAGCCTGAACGAAGGCCCTAAATTATTGATCCTGCACGAGCTCCCCTTCAGAGATTTAAACGTGAGTTTATTTGAATCTTTAAAAATTCTCGAACCTCACGGTCAAGGCAATACAAAACCCATTTTTGCCACCAAAGGCATCATGTTTGATGGCCCTTTGCGCTTTATGGGCAAAGACCAAACGCACGTTGGCTTTGAAATTTTCCAACCGGGCTTGCCCAGCGTTTCAGCCATTGCATTTGGCATGGGCATGCACTTTCAAGAACTCGATCAAAGCGGAAAGTATGATCTGGCCTACACGCTCACCATTTCACCTTATAAACGCCAACTTCAACTTCAAGTGCAAGGCATTCGTCCACACCAAACTCCCACTGTGTACCGTAGCCAAAAAATCTCCAGCAACAACTAAATTCACCTATATGACAACACAGGGATACCAACTCCTCGATAGCGGCGATGGCCGTAAACTAGAACGCTTTGGTTCATACATTTTAGACAGGCCCGCCTCACAAGCGATATGGCCCAAAACTCAAGCTCCAGCGCTATGGAAAACGTCTCATGCCAGTTTCAAACGCCTGAATGAAAAAGAAGGACAATGGCAGTACCATCAAAAAATTCCCAATAGTTGGGTCGTCCATATCGATGGCATTCAACTCAAACTTTCACCCACTCCCTTTGGGCATTTAGGGCTCTTCCCAGAGCACCTTTCCACTTGGCCGTGGCTAAAAGATTCCATTAAAAAAATCGCTCAAAACAAACCCAAAGTGTTGAATCTCTTTGCTTATTCAGGGGCAGCCACCATGGCCAGTAGCTTGGCTGGTGCTCACACCACCCACCTCGATGCCTCCAAACCCATGGTCCAATGGGCAAAAGAAAATGCCGAACTCAACCATCTGCCCAAAGACAGCATCACTTGGATGTTAGAGGATGTGAACAAATACCTAAAACGCGAAGTCAATCGCGGCAAAGTTTATCAAGGCATCATTCTCGACCCCCCGACATTTGGTCGTGGCCCAAATAAAGAGCTCTTCAAATTTGAAGGTGATCTCATCCCCATGGTGGAGCTCTGCCTCAAAGTGTTGGACCCAAAGCATGGTTTCATGATGATCTCCTGTCACACTCCAGGCGTCGGTCCACAAGGGCTCATCAATTTGATGCGATCACTCCTACCAACAGGAAGCCACCACATCGAAGCTGGCGAAATGATCAGCCCCGGTCCAAACCAATGCGATTTGCCCAGTGGCGTTTTTGCCAGAGTCAACCTTTGAAGAGCTTGCACAAAGAAGCTACAAATATTATATCTACATGAACAACCCCCTCTCCTTCCCAAAAGAAAAAATCAATGTTTTACTGCTCGAAGGCATTCACAAGAGTGCACTTGAACACTTCCAAGCTTCTGGCTACTCCTCGACCACACTGATCGAACAAGCTCTTGACGAGGACGACCTCATCAAAGCTCTAGAAAAAACCCACATCCTCGGCATACGCTCACGCACCCAATTGACCGAAAAAGTTTTGAAAAAAGCCTATAAACTCATGTCGGTAGGATGTTTCTGTATTGGCACCAATCAGGTCGATTTAGAAGTCACAAGACAATTGGGCATTCCCGTATTCAATGCACCCCACTCCAACACTCGTAGCGTAGCTGAGTTGGTGCTTTCTGAGATGATTTTCTTGATGCGCGACCTTGTCTCCAAAAACAACGCCTGCCATCGTGGCGAATGGATCAAATCCGCGAGCGGAAGTTACGAGATACGCGGCAAAACTCTGGGCATCATTGGCTATGGACACATTGGTTCTCAACTTTCTATTTTGGCAGAATCCATGGGCATGAATGTCGTCTATTTCGACATGGAACCTAAGCTCCCCATGGGCAATGCGAAACAACTTTCAAGCCTTAAAGACGTCATGCAAATGGCCGATGTGGTCAGCCTTCACGTGCCGGCCTCAACAGATACGGTGAATATGATTCACGCTGAAAACTTGGCTTACATGAAAGCGCATAGTGTTCTGATCAATGCTAGTCGTGGCAATGTCGTGGACATTGACGCT
>Ga0172372_10012708_pt1 | contig 10525 bp, 8 predicted proteins | sample LakKiv5m_2_FD_114544 | JGI IMG/M metagenome (GOLD analysis project Ga0172372, IMG submission 114544) | Freshwater microbial communities from Kabuno Bay, South-Kivu, Congo - kab_092012_9.5m | ecosystem: Environmental > Aquatic > Freshwater > Lake | place: Democratic Republic of the Congo... | reverse complement strand
GGATCCAACCACCAATTGTAGAAAATTCCTGTATTTCCTGTGATACGCAAGAGTGGTGCCACCACCAATGGATCGCGTGGACTCAGTGGATTATCTCTGAAATATGCAGCATAGGTTGCACGCTCAATTGTCTTGAGCGTATCAATTCCTTGCAGTGGAACTTCAACATGGAATGTCACACCAAAATTTGGTTCAAATGGAGCATGAAAATCAAAGCCAAAAATTCCTTTTCCGCCATAACCCGCATTCATGCGACGCTGTGGAAGGAAGTTCAAAGCACCATTTGATGTGTCTTGTAATCTGTATCCCATCCCAATATGGAAATGAAGCAAATTCGGAATTGCCTTGCGAGTTGCAGGATCTTCATTTACATATAATGGATGCTGTACCATGACTTTCGCTTCACCGGCAGAAACGAAAGGCATACCTGCACCTTCGGTTCCAATTTGTGAACGAATCCAATATCCATCTTCTTTTCCGATTTTGAGGGTCTGCTCAAATGCTGACAAAGAATAGGAATGCGTTGTATTGGTTGGCATTTCCAAATAATTCGTGATTGCTTCAATCTGCGCCTGAGAAGGAGCTGAAGCCACTGGAACATCTTGATAACAATATGGTCTCTTGGGATTAATCAATAATGGAACCAATGATTTGAGCTTGGATTCCACTTGATCTGCGGTCATTTTTTCTTTGCCGCATTCCACAAGTAAGATATTGAATTCAGGATTCTTAGGGTCTTTGATAGGTGCGGAAGTGATCTGGATATTTCGCATATCGAGATTGTCTGCAGATCTACCATCCAATTTGAATACTTGGAAGATTTGCAATTGCAAATTCGGCTCGCATACACTCCAACGAGGGAAATAAGGCAAAAGACCGGGATCGACAGACTTTAAATTCGCAAGTGCGAGCGAATCGCTTGTTTGCGCTTGAAGCGTCATGGATCCGAATCCGGACATCATGAAGATGGCCAAGAGGAAGAGATGCAAGTATCGTTGTTTGATCATGGTTTTCATCACCATTTATATCGTAAGTTATCACTCAAATTAACAATGGCAATTACCACTGCTTCGCACTGAATTAGAAATTGAATAGCATCTGTAAAGATGGCAATACAATTGTTTGCTCTTCCCATGGCTTAGGATCGCGTAAAGCAACCTGAAAATATTGTGCCATAATTCGTAAATCGAAACCATTTACGACAGGAACTTGCGCCCAAACATCTCCGGAAATTGATCCATCGAAGAATTGCATGGAAGCTCCCCAGGGTACAGTGCGGGATCTATTCATGAATTCAATGCGTCCGGAAAGGCCTGCAACAACTTCTGAACCTTGAAGGCCATTCATCGCGGCAATCTTCAATTGATCGAAACGATTCAATGTTGAAAGATCATCATAAGAATATTGATCGATTTGGCGATTCTTCTTCTCATAAATAGGGCGACCATTTTCATCATTGCCATTTTGCTGCTCAAGTTCGGCAAAACGCTGAATGACATACATCGTTGCACCAAGTTTGAAACGGAAGAATGCTGTTCTATCAATGTCAACCGCAAATGAGTAATGGGCCTGCGCATGGAAGCGTGGTAAATAACTCAAGTCGAGTGAACGATAAGATGCTGAATCAGATTGTCCGCTCGCATTGCGACCAGCAAACATGAATTGTGTCGAAACTGGATTGGTTGCAGCTGGCCCAAATACATAACTACCATTGAAGTTAAATACTCCGCCTTGATTCACAAGCTTGATCGGGAAATCCAATGAGCCATAAATACCAAGACCGGCATGTGTCAATTTGCGTTGTGCACTGAACACATCAGTTGCAAGTGAAGACCAACCATTAGTAGGAAGAACAATACCAAATTTATTGGATTGCCACATCACATTGAGCGTCATGCGCTCACTCCACAATGATGGATAGTTGATCTCAGGCATGCCATAACGGAGTTCAACACCATAGAGCGGGAGATTCTTATTATAAATTCTCTTTACTGAAGAATCGCCTTCTGCTTCATCAGGAATAAGATTGCCTTCTTCATCAAATTCATCCAATTTTCCATAATGGCGGAATCGGATCAAATCGAATAATCCGATTGTCAATTCATTTGGTGAATCATATTCTTGTGGCTGTCCATCAGTGATGCGAAGATATTGTTGAATATCATCTTCATTGATTGAATAGGTAGTACCATACTTCTGAGGAAGAAATGTTGCATCCTCACCAATGCCTTGTGCTTCTGCGGTCACATTCTCAGCATCATTCTGTAGAATCTTTCTTTCAAGATATTCATAGAGAGTTTTTGCGATTCCCAAAGTGTCTGGCGAACCAACTCTTTGCAAGTCATTTGCAAGAAAAATACCTTTTGGTGGATCGATATTCTCATCAATCTTTGAAACCATTTCTTTATTGCCGGATGTCAATAATCCAATGATTTCAAATGGTTCACCGGTACGGAAACGTGTTGTAACGATATAGGCACGGCTGAACAATTCATCCTGCCATTTTGTATAGAGACGATAGTATTTTTCATACTCTCTATCGTCATTGTTCATGTTTCCGGCACTATTTGCCTTCATATATGCGGCGACATCGGCTTCGCCTTCATCAATGGCTTCTTGAACTTGATCTTTTTTCTTTGATCTAGTTGCAGCTGCATTCATTTTGGGTTCTGGTACACCCAATAGTGGATTTATAGCCGAAACAGTTCCATCATCTACTTGAAATAGGAACACATTCGAGTATCTATAACTCTTGAATTTTCCGAGGATAGATCGGATTTGTGCAGTTTGTTGCGCTTGCAACTGTACTGCAGTGATGACAACCATGAACAGTAAGGGAAGGACTGTCAAAGGTTTAACAAATCTTGAACTCATTATCTGCTTTCTCCGGGATTACGTGGGGGATAGCATGAAAAAAATTAAAATACGATGTTGAATTTGCAAGACTTCGTTGCTTCCGGAGATGTTTCTCCATTTGGCAATTGTGCAGCAGCCTTTGCAGATATTTTGATGGATCCACCGGTTCCTCTTGGAACAGGAATTTTACCATCTAATTTGTAACTCTGTGTCCACTTACCTGCAGTGAGTTTTGGCTCACCAACAGGAACCACTTTATATCCTTTGACATTTTGATCCTTCAATTCAAACTTCACACCTTTGATTGTCGGTGTAATATCTGGATAGGTTGGAGCTTTGACCTCAACATTGACAAAGAATATTGGTGATTTGGCATCAGTTATTCGTGAAGCATCTCCACACACAATTCTTGGTCGTTTAGGACCTGGTTGAGCTTCAACAGCATTAGAGCCGTCAGTCGGGAAGATTTGAACTTGGATGGCTTGGTCTTTAGGATCTTGCCAAACAATTCTTACACTCACTTTGTCTGCATCGAGCGGTACATTATAGCCATCATTGGAACCTACTTGTAAACCAATTACTGGAGATTTCTTTGTAGTACCTTCGATAATTGTTCTAAACTGGCTACCTGGAATAGTGCTACCTGATGTTGGAACAGCGGTAAATTCAAGAGCATCACCTTTGGAAAGTGATTTGACAAGCCCTGTAATCTCCTCTTCATTCCGTACATCTTGTCCGTCCTCAGTTTTGACTGTTGCCAAACCTGTTGAAAACACTTTAAGATTACATTCTTCCACTACGGTTTTACCTGCAGATGCAAGTGATGCAGTCATTTTATATTCGCCGGGAGCAAGATCTCTATTCACTTCAACTTTATATCGTCCGGCTTTTCCATTTGCACTTGTTGGGCCTACTTTTGTGATTGTCACACCTGAGTTTGATCCATTGAATTGAATGGATGGAGTTGCTTTATCATAAAGGTTAGCAACAAATGTTGCAACATATTTGCCTGCTTTATCGAATGAGTAGATCTGACCATTATCATCCCAAGTGATGATTGGATCTTCTTGTTCAATCTCAGGTTGCTGAACAAAGATGTCAATCTCGATGCTACCTTTATTCTGATCGAATGTAGTATATCTACCTGGGGATAATAGTTTGGCGATATATCCAAACAAATCAATGCGACTTGCACTTTGTGTGGATTTTTCACCATCACCGCTCTTTGTCACTTTCTGTTTTGCTGCTTCCAAACCATCATTGAATCTATCTACATCAAGTGTCCCATTTGCAAATGCATCAGCTGAAGGAATACCTGTTCCTGCCAATTGCTCAGCCAATTGTCGCTGAACACTTCTCAGATCTTTTACTTTCAATTGAACCGTACCAATATTAACTTTTTGATCATCCTTCAATGAATTGAATTTTTGATCTGCAGAAATACCCATGATACGATTTGTCTGAGAACTAAAACGAAGCTTATACCAACCCGGTTTGCTCGGTGGTTGGAAATTACATACGAATGCACGCTTCGTTAGTTTTTGATTATTTGATGTACGAAGTCTCTCTGTCTTTTCAACAGAATATCCAAAAATTCGATTTACTCGAGCAGAATCAGGTGGAGCAAATTGTAAGATATCACCAGTTTTAACAGATGATTCAGAATAAATAGGCTCTTTATAGTCCTTCATTGAACTTGTATTCAATTCCAACTTCCGGGTTGCCTGCAATTCCCAAGATTCAGGTGAAGTAGCATTCGGCGGATTCGCCAGTTTCATTCCTGCTTGCGGGGATGTCCGTACTTTCTTGAACTCTGAAGCAGCAGGTGAAGGCGGAACATCAACTTCTTTGCTAGGGTTATAATATACTTCATACTGAAGCTCTTGCACATTGGCAAGTTTCTTCAGTGTTTCTGTTTTCTCTTTCTTTTGTGCATCATCCATTCCTTCCATATTCAATGCAGAAGCAACATCTGTTACACCCACTTCGATATAATATGTACGGAATTTCTTGAAGAACTTCTGCTGTTCAGCCGGGAGTTTTTCAGATAGAACAATGGCATCCTGAGGTCTTGTATTAATCCCCTCAGTTCCTGCACCTGACTGCAATTGCGTCAAAATGCTTTCCACGATGCGCATGGATTCCTGCTGTTTCTTCATCAAATGCTCCTCAGCTTCATCGCGTTCAACGATGATGATGAGAAGTTCGAGAATAACTGCAAGGTAGAGAACGAAATAAACCTTACCGGCGCCGCCTTTTGACATATCTTGACTCCGCTTGAAGACCTAAGACAGTAATGCAATGTGGATTAATGCAAAATTCGCAACGAATCCATGATTTTAGTAATTATCTACATCATAGGCCTTACGATAGCATCACAAGGCTTATCTAGTTCATACCACGGATGATTACGTGGTTTATACATCTAAGTCTGAATGAATGGGTTTATCCATGGTGTACTTTCGCACATAGATAAATCCATGGATATTAGTTTTTGGGAGCTACTTCTTTCTTTGCATTATTTGCAGAAGATTTGGAGCAATTGTCGCCTTTGGCTTTTTTTGAGCTCATTTTCTTCTTGCAGCATGCCATACCATCTTCTTTAGAAGCTTCTTTTGCACATTCTGCTTTTGATTTTGTTCCGCAATCAGCTGTCATCATTACAGGAGCAGCAATGAATGCGCTCAAAATAAATGCCATGATCATGTTTTTCGTTTTCATGATACACTCCATATGGGTATATGTGGATAATTTTTCAGAAAGAACAAGTGGTTTTTCGTCACCGGAACGCAATATATTGATTAACAACCCTATGGACAAAGAATTTTTCCATTGTTATGGGTTACTATTGCCCCCTTGTAAGTATTTAGACAATGATAATGCCATATTCCTGACCTGGTATTGATAAAAAGTTATCAACATACCTTAATACCTTGAAAGTACTCATTCTAGGAGTTTTTCCACATAATTCCATAGTTTTGCATAGCATTGATGCTGTGAATAAGTTATCCACATTTCTCTATTCCATGATATATTTCGATAATTCAGCCACAACCAAGATAGATGAAGAAATTTTTGATGCAATGTTGCCCTGGTTACAAGAAAATTATGGCAATCCTTCTTCAGCTTATTCTTTGGGAAGACAATCTAGAGTTGCCATCGAAGAAGCAAGAGAAGAAATTGCACATTCGATGAATGCTCATCCTGCAGAAATTATCTTTACCAGCGGTGGAACGGAATCCAATAATGCAATACTCAAAAGTGCATGTATTGAATCCGGACTGACAGACTCATTACTTATCTCTGCTATTGAGCATCATGCTGTGTCTCATCCAGCGGAATGGCTTGCAACACAAGGATTTAGGCTACATACTGCCCCTGTTGACAAGATGGGAAAAGTTGTGGAACATTGGCCTGAATTGCTCCCAAGCCAAAGAAGTCTGATCAGTTTCATGCATGCTAATAATGAAATCGGCATCATTCAAGATATTGACAATATCAAAGCACAAATCCCCGACACCTGCTTTGTACATACTGATGCAGTACAGAGCTATGGCAAAATTCCGATTGATATTGCGCAATTAGGCGTTGACTTTCTGTCCATTTCCGCTCATAAAATTCATGGTCCCAAAGGTATTGGTGCCATGTTCATTCGTAAAGGTATAGATTTCAAATCGCATCAGCATGGCGGTGGACAAGAAAGAAATCGTCGTGCCGGAACGGAATCACCAGCACTCATCGTGGGTTTTCAGCATGCAGTACGCAAAGCAATGAAGGAAATGGATCAAAGACATGTCCACATGCGTGCTTTGCAAGATCATATGCGCTCATTGATTCGTGAACACATTCCTCAAGCACGAATTAATACAACCGATATTCATGCTGTTTGCCTTCCCTCAATTCTGAATGTCTCTTTTTCCAATATTCAAGATGGAGAGGCAATTCTACAATTGATGGATATGGCGAATATTGCGGTTTCAAATGGCTCCGCATGTGTTTCCGGTAGTCAACAACCGTCGCATGTACTTCAGGCGATTGGACTTAGCGATACAGAAGCAAAAGCAGCGGTGCGTTTCTCTTTTTGTAAGGACAATACAATTCACGAAGTGGAGCAAGCTGTATCTGCGCTCAAATCCATCATTGATTCGATGTCTTGACGGACTTCTCACCAACTTTGAGCCATTGCTTCATCTTCTCGAATTTCTTCTCTCCAATTCCTTTTACATTCATGATGTCTTCAATACTCTTGAATGGATGCTCTTTTCTATATTCCACAATCTTCTCTGCAGTGGAAGGACCAATCCCTGGAATATTCATCAATGCAGATGTCGAAGCAGTATTTATATCAATGATTGTCGGAGATTTTGCTTCTTTTTTGGGGAATTGAACACCTTTATCTTTGTCCAAGAGTGAAGGCATGGAGTCATGAATCAAGCTGCCCGCCAGCACTGAGTCAACCCTTGCATCTTCAGCTTTGAGAATACTGTCTATGATATGATTCGCTTTTTGGATTCCCTCTTGCATTCTAAGCCCTGTGATTGATATCGGGCCGGTCCTACGCAATATCATACCGAATAATCCACCTGAGAGGAATAAGATCAGAATGATTATTTCTTGTTTTGTATATCCAAATGCAGATTGCAAAAACAATTGCAATTTTTCTTTTGCGGACATTTTCTGCATATGTGCTCCCCTGAATCAATATTCTTTTTACCCTGAAAATGCTCCCTTCATTTTCTCAAAAAATGCTGTTTTTTTTGTTGAGTCCGAAGCGTCTTCTCTAAAATCTCTCAATGGATTGATATGATCTGATTGAGCAAGATCCTTCAAGATATTCTTTTCATTAGCATTCAGTGAGGTTGGGACATGGACATTTATATGGACATGTTGATGTCCTCTTCCACTTGACTGCAAATGTTTGATTCCTTTTTCTTTCAGTGTAATGACGGTTCCGGGTTGAGTACCGGCTTTGATAGTAATTTCTTCAAATCCATAGAGTGTAGGGACCTCAACTTTGGCTCCCAAAGCTGCTTCCGGAAAGCTCACCACCAATTCAAACAGTATATCATCCTGCTCGCGAATGAAATGCGCATGTTCCTTTTCTTCAATCATGATAAGCACATCACCGGATTGCCCACCTCTTCTACCTGCATTTCCTTTGCCACGCAATGGTATATAATTTCCTTCACTGACTCCCGCAGGAATATCCACAGTTTCAGTGCTTTCACCTGCATTTCTTCCTTCACCATTACATGCATTGCAAAGATCTTTGATGATTTTGCCGGAACCCGAGCAATTGGCACATGGGGCGATATTCACGAATTGACCAAACATGGATCTTGAAATCTGTCGAACTTCTCCGGCACCATTGCATGCAGAACAAGTGGAATAACCGGATCCACCTTTGGCACCGGTTCCCGAACATGTTTCACAAGTACAAAACTTTTTGATTTTCAATGTTTTGGAAACACCTTTTGCAATTTCCTCCAATGTCAATTGCATGCGAACCCGCATATCTTGACCCGGTTGTCCCATAGAAGGCGACCGCCTCTGTTGTCCGCCACCGAAGAATTCATCAAAGATAGAACCACCTGCACCACCGCCGAAGAATTGATTGAAGACATTGAACACATCATTCATGTTTTGCGAAGAATGGAAATCTTGTCCACTCCGCATTGCATCATGTCCAAAACGATCATATCGAGCGCGTTTATTATCATCACTCAATACCTCAAATGCTTCTGTGGCTTCCTTAAACTTTTCTTCCGCTTCTTTATTGTCCGGATTTCGATCCGGATGATATTGGAGTGCTAGTTTGCGATAGGCTGATTTGATTTCATCCGCACCGGCTTGTTTGCCTATGCCAAGGACTTCATAATAATCTCTTTTGCTCATATTGGTCTTTTTATGATTACTCGGGATTTCCCGCTGATGTAACAACTTTTGTATGGCGAATCACTTTTTCACGCAATGTATAACCGCGTTGAATTTCCTGAAGAATATGTCCTTCAGGTGCATCATTTGATGGCATATGAGCCAAGGCTTCATGAATTTCCACATTGAATGGTTCACCGGGGGCAGTTTCGATTGGAAATACACCCGCATCTTCAAAAATCTTTATAGCTTTGGCATAAATCATCTCAACACCTTTCAAGAATCCTGCCGAATCGGAAGATTTTTTGGCTGCCTCCAAAGCAGTATGTAGATCATCCACAACCGGCAACATCTTCAGAATCAAATGTTCATTGGCAAATTCAATCAAGTCTTGCTTTTCTTTCATGGTTCTTCTGCGATAATTCTCGAATTCCGCAGATTTCCTCAGTAATTGATCACGAAATTCATCTCTCTCTTTCTCCGCCCGTTCAAGATCACTCAAGTCATCTCCCGAATAATCCATAGATGCCTCATTGAGCGTTTGATCTTCCATTTCTTCATTATGTTCTTGACTCATTCTTCTATACCTTGAATAGACTCTTTTGGCTTTTTTTTAACAAATTTACGCTTATTTAAGCCGAAAAACAGGCCGAAATGACGATAATTTCTTACATTCATTTTAATTCGGTATGATTTTCCGAGATTTCATTTGGATATTGGACTTTCATTGTCGAATTTTAAGTAAATTTGCCATAGTGAATACAATCAATGATGATTGCCAATTGGGCAAAAATAAGGACTGAATGAAGAAAGAAATTTTAATATCCTCCACATTGAATGAAACAAGAATTGCAATCACTGAACAGGGTGAATTAGCAGAATTGTTTGTAGAAGTTCCCGAAAAGGAACGCTATGTGGGGAATGTGTATATGGGTCGTGTTGAGAAAATCCTTCAAGGGATGAATGCTGCATTCGTAGATATCGGTTTGAATCAAGGAGCATTTCTCCATTTCTCGGATGTAGACTCCTCACTTGAAGAATCATTCAGCACTGATGATGAAGATGAAGATGAAATTCCAAAGCAACAAGAAAAGCAAATAGATAAGCCTGACAAAGGATTTATCCGTATGGATTTTGCGCCACCACATGGCGTGCATATTCCACCATCTGATATTATTGAAGCTGATATTCAAGAAATGATTGCTGAAATGTTGGATAAACCAACCGTAGGCAAACCTTTGGGATTCAAAGCATTTATTGAAACATTGAAAGCATCGCAATTGGCTCCGGTCATGGAAGATAAGCCTGCAATCTCAGATGCTGCGGCTATTGCCCTTCGAATCAAAAAAATGCCTGAAAAGCAGGGCAATGCAAAACCGCTCCCTACATTCAGCACCAAGAGAAGTGGCACAATAAGCATCAATTTGCAACCGAAACAAACAATCATAGTGCAAGTTGTTCGGGAAGGATATTCTTCAAAAGGAGTCCGAGTAACCACAAAAATCGGTCTTCCCGGAAGATATATGGTTCTGCTTCCATTTGAACAATTGGTGGGTGTTTCTAAAAAGATCCCTTCACTGAAAGAACGCAAAAGACTTCGTTCCATCGCAAAAGGATTTGTTCCCAATGGCATCGGCTGCATCATTCGAACAGCAGCAGAAGATAGATCTGACATTGAATTGCAGAGAGATTGGGCATTGCTCATGGAGCAGTGGCGTGAAATGGAAGCAAATGTCATGAAGGCAAAGGCTCCTTCCCTACTCTATCGTGATAAGAGTTTAGCAGGAAGCGTTAT
>Ga0172372_10012704_pt1 | contig 10529 bp, 6 predicted proteins | sample LakKiv5m_2_FD_114544 | JGI IMG/M metagenome (GOLD analysis project Ga0172372, IMG submission 114544) | Freshwater microbial communities from Kabuno Bay, South-Kivu, Congo - kab_092012_9.5m | ecosystem: Environmental > Aquatic > Freshwater > Lake | place: Democratic Republic of the Congo... | reverse complement strand
GCTCGGAGATATTCGCAATGCATAAACGTCTAAAAGAGACTGACCGTCGGATGTGACATTTATTGTCGCGTTACTTGACACTTTCCAGCTATCTGAATATATTGGCGTTATTGTCCCAGTAGTCGGAGAAAATGCAACCGAACCAGATGTAGTTGAAAAAGCACTTAATGAATCTATTGTTTCAAAATAAATTGTTGAAATGCTTGATGATGTAACAACAGAAGCAGCTGTATATATTCCAGAAACGTTTGATGCCAAGTGAGGAGAAGCTGTAAGTACGCCGTTAACATTGACACTTGCGGATTCAACTTGTATCTGTATTTTGTTACCAGTTTTTATTTTAGTTGTTGCTGGTACAGCAATAATTGAGGAGTCGCCATAATACAAAACTGTCGAGATTGTTTCTGCTGCTCCAGAAATAGGCAATGCCAATCCACTGCTTGTTGAGTAGCTTAAGAGGGCATTATTATCTGAAAGTCTATTTATGGTTCTTGACATATCAATTCCTTACTGCGTGGTGAATGTTATTGATATGTCGTCTACTGATATGGACGGCAAACTGCCCTTGTAGGCAAACTGCGCATCAGAATCAATTTGTGGCAACCAACCACTTCCAGTCGGGGTTATGGTTACTGATTTAACGTAAAGAACACCAGGGAGTGAAGTAATAAGGGCAATTAGCGAAGTCTGACGAACCCTATCCTCGCTATATGGAAACCCAAGAGGACTCAAATAGTCAACTATTGCGTATTCGACAGTTTCTTGAAGTGGTTCTTGGTCGTAGTCTTCGCTAAGAACAACCTCTGCTGAAATCTCTAGAGTTACTATTTCTGGGTCTCTAATTTTATAAGAAAGACCTGCAACTGATTTATTTGCTACATCTATAAGGATTTGTGTTTTGTCTGAAGAAGAAACATTTTCGTTGTTTCCGTAAACAAATATTGTCGCATGTCCGGGTTGTTCATCTGCTGCTATTACTGCCGCAGAAGAAGATGTTACGTTTGCTGAAGATGAATAGCCAAGAGAGAATTTAATTGAATTAGCGCTTGTATCTGTAACTGTATATAGTGATGTCAGAGAAGTCGAAGTTGAGTTCAGCGTTGAGTTAAGGCCTTGTACGTAAATTTTGTCACCAACAATAAATTGATGCTCATCGGCGAAATCAATTTGAACAAGAGTGCCATTCCCCCCGTAGTAGCTAGGTGATGCACTTCTGTAGACGCTTATATCCCCAAGAACGTCGTCACCATTTGTTAGGTCATATGTTTTTGCTCTATAAACAACGCCTGTATAACGAGATGAAATGTGCGCGGTTACCTGAGTAGATTTAGCAAGTGTTGAACTTAAAGAATTTAGAAATGATACGCATCGAGCAAGATATTCTGAATCTGTATCTGACTCAACACCATTAACAAATGTAGAACCAACTTCTGCAGATAATAAAGACGTTCCTGAAGTTAGAATTGTCAGGGGGTCGCCCTGGGAAACTATTGGAATCAAACCAGGATTTACGCACTGAGCAGAAATCTCAATTGATGGAAATGGGTCTCCAACTCCAGGGTTTTCATCTGCCTCGATTACACCGAGTTCTGTTGTTACAAATACATATTCCTGTATTTCATCTTCAAAAGTTGCCTCAAAGCTGACACTTGTTCCTAGGGGAATCGTCGCGCCATCGTAACTGTCTGCAGTAAATACAACCGATATTTCAGATGGAATGCCATCCTGCCTCTGCACCCCCATCATAAGCAATATTCCAGCCATCAAACGGTCCGGGAGCCTATTGATTGCAGCAACGTTTAATGAGCTGATGTAGGCAGCGGCCTGAAACATTGCGTCTTCTGGGGTGCCGACCCTCAGGTTGAACTCCGGCAACGTGAGCCGCGCCATAGATAATGAATCTCGGTAGATGTCGCCAGCCGACAAGTCAAAAGGCGTTAAATCAACATATTCTGAAAAGTCTGCTGGCATGAGCTAATCGGTTTCCTTTATGCGAAATGAAAATGTAGCATTAATTTTGCCATTAGTATCGAAACTTGTTTGAAGCTCTAATATTTGAACCTCTGGAACAAATCGTGCAGCATTTAATACAAATAGGCCTCTATCTATTCCTTGGAATGTTGGGTCATAAACGCCAAATCGAGGAGAGAACGGATGTGTCTGGGGCTCTGTTTGTATAGCTATTGACAGCAACTGTGCATAGAAGTCATCTGTTCCTTCTTCGAGTTTCTGCACGCCAGTGCTGTCAAATTTTATTGGGAATTTAAGTGAGTCCAAGATTGCACCTCCTATATATTTTAGTCAATTTTTTCCCATTGAATGAGTTCTTCGTTCCACATATATGAATCATCTGGCCTGATGAAAAAACTCCAAGTGATGTACCCATATTTATGCTGCCAAATCGCCAATCAAAATATAAGTATTTGATGCAGTGCAAAGAAGTGATGCTGCTGAGTATCTAGCTTGCAGATTCAGTCCAGGGGTGGAGCTGAGCCCCCCACCTGTAAGCCCAGACGGTGTAAATGAGACAGCAGTTGCAGCCCCCTGCCATACGAAATCAATTTTTTGTCCCGCAGATAAACCCAAGGAGCCATTAATGGTTATTGTTACTGAACCAGAAGAAGTATTTATTATCACAATTTTGCCATTATCTGAATTAGATGGAGTATCCGTTGATGCAGTTATTGACCGAATTGTTTGAGTTAATGGAGCTTTTGCGTTTATTTGAGCCTGTATTGCACTGGTTACGCCGTCCAGATAGCTAAGTTCATCGGCAGTTGCAAAAACATCGTATTTTGGTGACAAAGAGCCAAATACAACAATTTGTGAGTTGTTTTCGTCTGTAAATCCACAGAGAACATTGTCATCTTTTATGTATCTGCTCGTATCTGTTGTATTCAGCGGCATGACAGGGCCATATGAAACATTTAGCGCAGGTATTTTTACATTAACCCTTCCATCGGAACGAACAGACGTAATAATGCCGTTATAGAACCTGCCACGTTCTCTCGGGTGGCTTGATGCCTTATCTCTTCTTACTATTTTTGGTTGAGCCATGACTAGACGCCTTCAGTGAAAATTCTGCTTGGGAATCTGCTATCTAATACCACGAATGCTTGCTCTTCCAAAAGTGTTTTATAAAATAAAGCAGATGGAGTGGTTGAGCACTTCGCCAAATACTCTCCGGTGTTTAGATAATTTTGCAAAGCTTCAGATTCTGTCAATTCGACTGGTGAGCCACTTTGAACTCCAACCCTTGGGAGTATCAAGTTAAATGGTTTGCCGCCATTGACAAGAGGTTCAGGAACGCCATTGATATTAACATCACCAAATTCTTCATTGAATGCGTAAACGGTATCCATACCCCAATCATAAATTATGAATGCTTTGAGTGTTTCTATATTTCCGTCTATCTCTTTTCTTGGACGTGAATAAAGATTTATATTTCCAGGTTCTATTAATCCAGTTTCCATATATGGATAAAGAGTTGGTGATGCCGATGTTGGTATCGGGTAAATAGAACTTTTTATAAGAACTGGTCCATCAAATCTATTAGCAAGAATCTGCAACTGCTGCTGTCTTAGCAGTTTTTTATAGTTCTCATGCCCCTGAGTCTTGTCATACTGCTTCTCTTGCAATATGTGTAGATAGTTTGCAAATCTATCTGCATCTTTTATTGTTGAGAATTTCCCAAGATGCTGGCCGGTCGACTTGTAGTATGACCATGCTGCATTATCTGAAAGCAGAGTTGCCGAATTACCGCTGTATACGCCAGTGCCAATAATAGTTGGTATGACTACGTATACTTCTTTTCCAGCAACTTCTTCACCCCTGATTATGCTTCTTACCGTACTTATACTTCCATTTGGATTTGCATAGAGCGGTCTATTGTTTAAATCAATATTTCCGATAGTAAGTTGGTTTGGAAATAATTTTGTCTGGGGTTCTGAATCTAGATATTTACGTATTTTCCCTAGATGTAATCCATCTACATCATATTTTACACTTGCAGACGCTGCGTCAAGCGTTATTGGCTCACCATCTTCTTGATACCAAACAGTCGCAAGTATTACTGAAAATATTCTGTCATCATTTACTCCGGATTCTTGAATATCAAATGAGACAGGGAAAAGGCTGTCAAAACGCGCATCAGCATAATTAATTGGGCGCGAATACAAGTTTATATTTCCAGGCTCAATTACATATCCCTTATATCGTGGATAGCTAATTGATGCAGAAAGTGTCGGTAGTGGAAATATATTTGAATCGGGACCAGAAGATAAAGCTGCTGATATTTCTCCAGGAGAATACTGAACCTGGCTATTTATTATTGATGTCTTTAATTCTTGCCTTGACTGTTTTGAGTTTTTATTTGTTAAAGTTGGGTCTGGTTGAGTTAATATATTTGTTTGTCTAACCCTTTTTCCTATTGGTAGTCGCTTAATGTCTTTCTCTTCTTTTTGCGGCTTCCTAAAAGACACACTTACAGGATTTGGTGAAATATCGTCAAAAGTTACGCTAGTAATAAGATAAGAACCCTCAAAGTTATTGATTCCAGAAAAACGTATTGTCATACCCGGTCGAAGACCAGTTGCATTTTCTCGAGTAAGAATTATGCTTCCGTCGCCGTCGTATGGGTTATTGTCACTAATTCGAAGATTTGGGAAAGCAACAAGCTCAAATCCTTTGTAAATTGGCTCATCATCATTCTCATTTACTGCCCATGGATTTTTCAAGCCAGGCTGTGCGTATCGAATCGGGATGTAGCGGCGGGTTACTGATTTAAACTTTTTTGTTTTGCTATCCCTTACGTTAACTTTTTGCCTTTTTATGCCCCATTTGTTTAGAAGCCATTTTTCTGATGCAAATACTAAACATCCATCTACTTCAAAAACAAGAAATTTTGCATCAGTGGCAAGGCTTTGTATTACGTCCCATAATGACTCGGCCTGTTTGTCTCCACTGGCTTTATTGATTGTTTTGCTTTTGGATGTTTTTTCACCAAAAAATCTGAGCCCGTATTTACGGGCAGCCCTATTTACAAACTCTGTTCCATTTCCTTTTACAGAGCCAGGCTTGCGGTCTCTTTTCATTTGCTGTATTGCTTTTGGATAGCAAATAACTTGGACAACAGGATTATTTCCTGGCCCTTGATTTATTGTCACGTCCGCAATTTCAAAAATCTGAGTTATGTTTTTTGGACGAGACTCATGGTCGCTATAAAAGTAAACATCTTCTATTATGCCAAGCGTATTTGTTTTATAGAAAACATCGCGGCCAACCATAAAATAGTTTCTATTTATCATTTCAAGGCCAACATCAATAACACTAAATGTCAATTTCGAAACCAAGTCAATAGAGTACTCAACGTTGACAGAAATTATGGACGCGTCAATATTTGACATCAATGAAAAATCGATGTCAGCAATTGTTATTGAACCAACTCTGGTCCTATCAGCGTAATCAGATAATGGCATGGCTACTTAAGGGTTGTTCCGTCGTCAACTGGTTCATTGCCAGTTATGAAGTTGGCCTCAATAGTTCCGGTCACATTGACGGACGTTTCTAGCCATGCGTTACCGCGTTTTCCTTCTTCATCTTTATCTTTCCTTGGCTTCTTCGGCGGAGGGGATTGTGGTTTTGGAAAATCAAGAAGAGTTACTGATTCAATTGGCACTTCCCTAAGCGTTATATCGCATTGTGCTCTATTTATTTCACCATATGCAGTACGGAATAGTGACGAAACGTTAAATTCAGTAATAACAAACTCAACACCACGGCCTGCTTCGTATGGAAATCTAAGCTGGTTGGTGAGGATGTCATCAAATCCAAGTAGAACTACTGGGTACGGTGAAGTTGCCATTCTCCTAAGATTTGTTAATTCATTATCAACCGATTCAGTAATTGCTTGGGTGTCTGTTCTGTCGTCAAAGCTTCCTACGCCATCTGGAGCAACAAGAAATTGGAAAGATACAGATAAAAGTTTGTATCCCTTCCAGTCGACTAGCGGAAGATTCCCGGCCCTTTCTACCTCTGTCCAGTCTGAGCCCATGTTTGAGTATTGAATTTGATTGGGTTTTAATCTAAATACATGCCTAAAAGTCTTAGGGGAAAAGTTCCTTGGGTCCTTGTATTGCTGAACCATTTGCGGAAGTGAAACAGTGTCGTAAGATGGAGATACATAGCCACCACCTACATTGAAATTTCCCCTTACGACAGTTGTTCTTCTTGGGTTATGGGAGCTTGACCCATTATTTACTCTTCGTCCGCCTTTTGTTGAATTAGCAGAACCTGATTTTTTCTTTTTATCTGTTTTATTAGATGGGCCAAATGCGGCACTTACTCGAGCCTCTGCTTCAGCCTTTGATGTTCCATTATTTATTAATTCAGCTATCCGTGCTCTTTTTACCTGTTCAACAAATTCAGGTATTGCACCTACATTGTTTTCGATATCACTAGCATTAAGCCCATATGCCGAAACAATCATTCCAAATGTGTTATCTTCTGAAACAATTCTAGATTCAGATAGTGAACCAGAGGATGAATCTGGCAATCCAATCATTTGATTTGTTTTTGGATTCCACCAATATTCCTTTGTTGGCGTCAGTGACCCAGGGCGCGAATATGACTGACTTGAGAAAACGGCAGGATTAAGAATACCTTCATCTATCTTTATCCATATTCTTATATCTTTATAGGTGTATGGATTATTTTCAGGTTGATAGAAGTTTATTGAATCAACTGGCGTAACTGGAGATGTAAATCCTCGAGTAACACGGACAATACCATTAGCTCCTGTTCTTGATGAAGATTTTGACGTAAGGGTTTCCTGTTTTGAACCTGCAAACAAATCCTGCGAGCGTGATGTGGCTATATATATTTGTCTTGCCCAATACTTGACTATATTTGGTTCAAATCTGATGCTTGACAGTTTCTTCTTTGGTAAAGAGCTAACTTCGTAACCGGGAACAATTAAAAATTTTGGTTCAACAAATTCATCACCAGCGTTATATTCGCGAAATTCGTTTTCAATTCGTATTGGCTTCCAGTACTTTTTTGAATTTGCAGCTATTTCAGAACCACTAACAATCTTGTATTCCTGGATAATGTCATACCCCTTATATAGGCTCGATGGGGCAACGCTTGTCTGGCCAACTACTTTCCAAAAACTTTGATTTTCATATACGGACGGTTTTGGTGAGCTCGGTAACTGGGGTGCTGAAGTGACAACAGGAAACTGAAAAGTGCCTTGCCCTGTTGGTAATAGTCTTGTGTCTGTTTCACCGGACATTACAGTCTCTCTCTATTTGTGCGTTCAGCTTCTTTTATTTTCATCATTACTCTGTTTGCTATTTCTTCTGGTGATTGATTTCCGCCGTAAACATTAAAAGTATGTCCAGCACCTGCTCCTGCCTGCTGTGATGCTTGTGGCATTGCCTGAATTGGGCGAGCCAGAACTGGCACCGGAGAGTCGCCTATTGCTCCAGGACCAGGGACAACGTGCAGATGTCTACTTCCGCCACGACCGTGGAATTCTGCAAATCCACCAGACTCTTCAGTCAGCTTTTTATACTGACCGAGATTTGCGCCGACAAGGTCAATTGCTCTTCCGGTCAGATGGTCTGAGCTTGGGGAACCAAGAGCAAATGTGCGGTACGAGGATGTAACTGTTCTCTTTCCAGTTAGTTGGCTATTTATTGCCGAATGGCGAGCCATTGTCATTCCAAGGCGTGAAGATGTTGAGTCGCCTATTGCCCCACCACGCGGAGAGCGCGTATCTTCTCCTGGCGGAGTATTCCACCATGTCGGTGGCGTTTGCAACCACGCTGGTCCATCCATCATTGGATTTTTGAACATTTCATCAGTCATTGTCTTGAATTTTGTTACAGCATCCCTAAACTCAACGCTTCCATCCTTTAGTGCAGTTGCAACAGCATCAAGTTTGTCTGTGGGCATTTCTTTAGTGGCGATATCAAAACCGCCACCACCAGTAATTCTCTTAATTTCATCTTCAACTAGAACGTCGTATGCTGTTTTCTTTCTGCCCATTCCTGCGCCAGTGCCGAACTCGCCAGTTTCAAACGATGTAAATAGTGCTTTCTTTTGTTCGTCCGTCATTTTAAGTAGCTGACGCTTAAGTTCATTTTGGTCTACTGATATACCTTGCTGAGTAAACATATTTGCCAACTGGGAAGCTGCATTTGTTGCAAAACCCATTTCAGTTTTTTGCCCAGCAGATTGATATTCAGTTAATACGCTGTCTTTGGCTCCACGTTTTCCAAAGAACTGCTCTGGGCTTATGCCAGCAAATACGCCTCCAGGACCAAATGCTGCACCTGGATTTTCTAGCGTTCCCAACTGTTCTTTCTGCTCAAAGTATCCAGTTACGCCGCTACCAAAAAGATTTTGTGCATCCTGTAGGTTGCCTTGCAGGAATTCAAGTCGTTCTTGTTTTGTTACTTTTCCACCACGCAGCGATATGCCAAATCCAGCAGCTCGCTCGTTGATTGCGGCTGCAGCTTGTTCTTTCTTTATAGCGCCTTCATATATGCCCATTGCGCCAGAAAGTATGTCTACATTTGCTTGGCGCATTTGGTCTGCAGTTTTAACTGTCGCTAATCCAAGCTTTTGTAGAACTTGAGTAAATTCGACTGTTGAGTCGTATAGGTTTACGCCCAATTCTTTTGCTAGTAATTCAATTTCCGGACGAGACTTTCCGGAGATTCTCTCAAGTTCATCAAGTCTGTCGGAATAAACGGCATCCATTTGATTTATTGCGCTTGACTCTGCTTCAAATTGAGTTTGAAGTTTTTTAAGAGCCGCCTCTGGCTGCTTTTTCATTTGCTTTAGCTGCTCTTCCGTAATGACCATCCCAAGCTCATCTTGACGTTTATATAAATCGTCAAGAGCTTTTATTTGAGCTTTCTTTTTCTTGTCATCGCCAAACATTTTTCCGATTGCCCAGTCAGCAACCCCAGTGACAGCTCCAGCAGCAGCTCCAAGCAGCGCGCCTGTAGCGGCTCCAATTGCTGCTCCAGCAACAGCTCCCATTGGACCAAAAACCATTCCTACTGCACCACCGGCGAGAGCTCCACCAACACCGGCAGCGAATGCTCCAGTTTTCATTTTCGCACCGAAGTTTCCACCACCACCACCAATACCCATGAAGCGCTTTGTTGAGCCTTTTTTCAGCCCCTCATCTGCGATTCCTTTTGCTATTCCACCTTTTTGCTGGTATCGCTCAGCCATATTTTCTAGGGCTCCGACATTTTTCGAACCCTCAAAAGCTCGTGGTCCTTTTTCTTCGAGAATTCGCGCATTTTCCATTAATTGAGCATTTGCTGCAGATACAACTGCTGCGCCCATTGCATCTATTGCGCTTGTCATTGCAACTTTTGCTTCTTTTATTTGTTGTGAGTATTTTCTTGCAGCGCCAAATATTGCACCTGAAAGTCCACCAAGGGCAGCGCCTACTGCAGTTCCAACTCCTGGAGCAATCATTGTTCCAATGGCTGCACCACCCGCTGCGCCAGCAAGGCCTCCAGACACAGCGCTTTTTGCTTTGAGTGCTCCACCTATGCCAGCAACAGCTAATCCAGCTAATGGGTTGAATTGGCCGACCATGCCACCAAGAGCCATCGCTCCACGCATTTCCTCTGGGGCATATTGGGACATCATCGAGAGTCCCATTCCAACTCCAGCTTTTGCACCCATTGAGTTATTTATGCCACTTACGCCAGCATCTTTATTTCCCAATATTGAAGCACCCAAACCAGTGGCTCTAATTCTTCGTAAACGCCCGGTCCCCTTGTTATAATCTTTTTCACGACCGGTTAAGGGAGATATGTACTTTCCGCCTTCGCTCTCGAAGTCGTAAACGGGTTTGCCAGTCTTGACATCTCTTACGGATGTGGTCATTAGTTCTTTGTAATAGTTTTTTAAGCCTGTTTTTGTATTTGCATAAGATTCAGCAGCATTTCTGCGCATTCCAGCAAAATCTTTGGCCATGAGCATCTGAAATCCTGTGTCTGCCCTTACTCTTGTACTTATTGACTGAGGGCTAACTCTTTCTCTCCAGCGTGTAAATCTTCCACCCTGCGGAGCTGCGGCACCTCCGGCACCACCTCGTCCACCCGAAGCTAGTCCAGTATCTCTAACCATCCGCCCATCTCTATCGACCATGTACCCAGGTGGGATTGCGATTCCGGGGGGCATTCCCGCAACCGGGCCTCCATTTCTTGGAATACCTCCACCACCCTGGCCTCCGCCACCGCCAGGCCCGCGTCCACCAGGGGCAGGGCCAGGAGGGGTGCTTCTTGGTACTGGAGCTCCGTTTACACTTACGTTTGTTGCATTTACGTTCATGCTTGCAACACTGCTTGTTGGCAAAAATCCGCCTTGTGTGTTTTTCATTTGACGTGCCATTATTGCAAATCCCATTAAGCCTGCGGTATCGCCAAATGTTCCAGTGAACGATGCAAGGAAACTCTTTAAGGTGTGAAGCATGTCTGTAATACCCTTAAATACAT